>ERZ1029874.82-NODE-82-length-16142-cov-40.530304_pt1 | contig 16142 bp, 13 predicted proteins | sample MGYA00519235_ERZ1029874 | MGnify/ENA primary metagenome ERZ1029874 (study PRJEB33666, sample SAMEA4610926) | skin metagenome | biome: Human-associated habitat; feature: Malodor aspect; material: skin | place: Philippines | collected 2015-08 ...
CCATCAACGAGCTGCCGGACCTGGCCGAGCGCATCCAGGTGGCCATGCTCAACGTGATGGAGGAGGCCGACATCCAGATCCGCGGCTACATGCTGCGCCTGCCCCTCGACGTGCTGGTGGTGGCATCGGCGAACCCGGAGGATTACACGAACCGCGGGCGCATCATCACGCCACTGAAGGACCGCTTCGGCGCGGAGATCCGCACCCACTACCCCGTCGAGCTGGATGACGAGATCCGCGTCATCGAGCAGGAGTCCCAGCTCACCGCCACCGTCCCGGCGGCCATCATGGAGGCGCTCGCCCGCTTCACCCGCGCGCTGCGCGAATCCGACGCCGTGAACCAGCGCGCCGGCGTCTCCGCCCGCTTCGCCATCGCCGGAGCCGAAACCGTGGCCGCCTCCGCCGCCCGCCGCGCCGCGATCACCGGCGAGGACCCGGTCGCTCGCCTCGTGGACCTTGAGGCTGCCGTCGACGTGCTCGGCGGCAAGGTGGAATTCGAGCACGGCGAGGAGGACCGCGCCTGGGACATCCTGGAGTACCTGCTGCGCAACGCCGTCGCGCAGGCCGTTCGCCACCGCCTCCGCGGCCTCGACTTCGCCCCGCTCATCGAGGCGCTCGACGGCTCCACGTTCATCACCACCGGCGAGAACATCACGGCCGCCGAGTTCCTGGGCGGCCTGCCCGCAATCGACGGCTCGCTCTACGACGACATCGCCGCCACCTTCGAAGCCGCAAGCGAAGGCGAGCGCGCCGCCGCGATCGAGCTGGCGGTGGAGGCGCTCTACCTTACCCAGAAGATTTCCAAGGATTCAGGCGATGGCGAAACGATTTACGGCTAGATATCGCAAGTACACCCCGGGCCCGGACCCGCTCGCCCCGCCTCCCGACCTGGCCAAGGCGGTGCGCGCCATCGCCGACGACGTCATGTACGGCTACTCCGCCGAGCAAGCCATGCGCGAGTACCTGCGCCGCGAGGGCTACGACGACTTCCTGCGCCAGATCGCCGAACGCCGCCAGGAGCTGCTGCAGAAAACCAACCTCGGCGGCACGCTCCAAGAAGCCAAGAAGCTTCTCGACGACGCCGTGCTCGCCGAACGGGGCCAACTCGCCCGCGACGTGGACATGGACGATCTCGACCGCACCATGCGGGAGATGACACTGGCCAACCTGCCCACCTCCCCGGCCGCCGCGGTGACGGAGCTGAACGGGTACGACTGGGCGTCAACCGAAGCCCGCGAGAAGTACCAGCAGATCAAGGACCTCATCGGCCGCGAGCTGTTGGACCAGCGCTTCGCAGGCATGAAGGAGGCACTGGAAGGTGCCACCGACGAGGACCGCGCCGCCGTCGCCGAGATGCTGCGCGACCTGAACGTGTTGTTGGGCAAGCACCGCGCCGGCATAGCCACGGAGCAGGACTTCCAGGAGTTCATGGCCAAGCACGGGGACCAGTTCCCGGAGAACCCCCGCACCATCGAGGAGTTGGTGGAGCTGCTCGCCCAGCGCTCCGCGGCTGCTCAGCGCCTGCTCAACTCCATGACGCCGGAGCAGCGCGCCGAACTTATGCAACTCGCGGCCCAGGCGTTTGGCTCGGAGGAGCTGATGAACCTGGTGGGTGAACTCGACGCGAACCTGCGCGGCATCCGGCCCGACCTGGATTGGACCGGCTCGGAGTCCTTCGAGGGTGACGGCGCCACGGGCCTCGGCGACGCCACCCGCGCCATGCGCGACCTGGGCCGCCTGGACCAGCTCGCCGACGCCATGAGCGCCGCACGCCCCGAGGTTGACCTCGACGAGGTCGCAGACCTCTTGGGCAAGGACGCCGCCACCAACGCGAAGATGCTGCGCGACCTGGAGAAGGCGCTGAAGAACTCGGGGCTTCTGAACAAGGGAGAGTCCGGCAACTTGCAGCTCTCCCCCAAGGCCATGCGGATGCTGGGCAAGGAGCTGCTTGGCGACGCCACCACGTCCCTCAAAGGCCAGCGCGACTCGCGCGACACCGGCCACACCGGCGAGCCGACCGGCGCGACCCGCCCCTGGCAGTTCGGCGACACCCAAACGTGGGACACCAGCCGGACGATTACGAATGCTTTGGTGAGGACCGGAGGTTCGTCGATAAGCATTAGCCCCGAGGACATCGAGGTAGTGGAGACGGAGGCGCGCACCCGCAACGCCGTGGCGCTGCTGGTGGACACCAGCTTTTCCATGGCGATGGAGGGGCGCTGGGCGCCGATGAAGCAGACGGCGCTGGCGCTGCACCACCTCATTTCCACCCAGTACCGCGGCGACGAACTCACGCTCATCGGGTTCGGGCGTTACGCGCAGACGATGACGATCGAGGAGCTCACCGCCCTGCCGCCGATCCAAGAGCAGGGCACGAACCTGCACCACGCGCTGCTGCTCGCGGACCAGTTCTTCAGCCGCCACGCGAACATGGAGCGCACCTTAATAATAGTCACCGACGGCGAGCCGACCTCCATGCTCACGGATTGGGGCGAGGCGCACTTTTCCTGGCCCACGGACCGCATCACGCTGGCGAAGACGGTGCAGGCGCTCGACCAGGTGACCAAGCGCGGCGCGCGCACCACGTTCTTCAGGCTTGTCGACGACCCCGGCCTCGTCGCCCTACTCAACGCCATGGCGGACCGAACCGGGGCGCGCGTGGTGGCGCCCGACCTGGGCGAACTGGGCGGCGCGGTGGTCGGCGAGTATCTGCGCGGGTGGTTCTAGCGCTCGCCGAGCGAAACCCCCGGACCTTTCTTACACTGCTCTCACACGCTTCTCAGCGTACTTGTGCCCGTGTTCTACGAAAGGTCCTGCTCATGCGCACCCGCTACCGAATCGTCTGCTCCACCGTTACTGTCGCCGCCCTGTCGGCCGTGATCGTCCCGGCCTCGGCTGCCGAGGCCACCTCCGAATTCACAATTTCCAACATCACCGACTTCCACGGCTACTGGGAGGAGACGAAGCGCGTCCCGGGTGCCGCGAAGCTGAAGTGCTCCGTGGACAAGGCCGCTGAGGGCAAGACCCACATCCTCACCTCCTCCGGCGACAACATCGGCGCCTCCCCGTTCGCGTCGATGCTGCTGAAGGACAAGCCGACGCTCGACATTCTCAACCTGATGAAGGTGCAGGTCTCCGCCGTGGGCAACCACGAGTTCGACCAGGGCGCCGAGGACTTTTCCACCCGCGTCGTCGACGCTGCCAACTTCGACTACCTCGCGGCGAACGCGAAGACCGTCAAGGGCACCAAGGACTATGTTGTGAAGGAGCTCGACGGCGCGAAAGTTGCTTTCGTGGGCACGGTCACCGCAGACATGCCGAACCTGGTGAACCCGGAGTCGATCGCGGGCATCACTTGGAACGATCCGGTCAAGGCTACGAACGACCTTGCGAAGAAGCTCAAGGAATCCGGCGAGGCCGACGTCGTCGTGGCCCTTGTGCATGAGGGTGGAATCAAGGCAGCACAGTTCTCCGAGGACGTCGACATCGCCTTCCTCGGTCACTCCCACCGGCGGGTGCTGCAGCAGGACGCCTCTCCCCTGCTCATCCAGGCCGGCGAGTACGGCAAGAACCTGGCCAATGTGGACGTGAAGTACGACAAGGCGACGAAGAAGGTCACCTTCGCCAACGTCGAGCTCCTCGACGCCGACGCCATCCGCGCGTGCGACACCCCGCAACCGGAAATCGACGCAATTGTGAAGGACGCGGTGGAAAAGGCCAGCGTCGAGGGCAACAAGGTCATCGGCACCGCCGACGCCGACTTCTACCGCGCAGGCGATAAGGAGTCCCAGCTCAACAACTTCATCGCCAACGTAACCCGCCTCGGCGTGGCCAACAACTCCTCGGTCAAGCCAGACCTCGCCGTGATGAACGCGGGCGGGGTGCGCGCCGAGCTGGAAAAGGGCGACGTGACCTACGCCGAGGCTTTCGCCATCCAGCCGTTCGGCGGCGAAAACACCTACGTCGAGCTCAAGGGTTCCGACGTCGTCGCCGCCCTGGAGCAGCAGTGGCGCGACGACAAGGACCGCCCGATGTTCCCGCTGGGCGTCTCCGACAACGTCTCCTACACCTATGACCCGACGGCCCCAGTCGGCTCCAAGATCACGTCTGTGACCATCGACGGCGCCCCGATCGATCCGGACAAGACCTACATCGTCGCTGGCTCCACATTCATCCTCGGTGGCGGCGACAGCTTCGAGGCCTTCACCCGCGGCAGCAAGCCGGTAAACCTCGGCTACATCGACCTGAACGCGCTTGTGGAGTTCCTCGCCTCCGACGCGAAGAAGACACCGCGCACCAGCCAGTCCAACGTGGGCGTGCACATCCCGGCGCCGCTGAAAGCCGGCGAAAAGGCAACGATCGAGCTCAGCTCGCTGCTCTACGAGCAGGGCGAGACCGCCACCACCGCCACCGTGAAGCTTGGCGACGCCACCGCGACCGCCCAGATCAGGAAGGATGACGGCGGGGCGACCGCCAACGAGTACGGCGTCGCAACCGTAGAGCTCACCGTCCCGGCCGACTTGCGCGGCACCCAGGAGCTACGAGTCACCACCGACGCGGGCACCGACGTGGTCGTCCCGGTCGAGGTCGCGCCAGCCAAGGCTGAGCCCGCTCCGGAAAAGCCTGCTCCTGAGCAGCCCGGCCCGGAAAAGCCCGCCCCGCAGCAGCCTGCCGGCGAAAACTCCTCGAGCAGCGAGGCGCCGCTTCCGATAATTCTGGCCAGCATCCTCGGTGTCCTCGGTCTGTTGACCCTGCTGTTGGCGAACCCGATCGACCAGATCCTCGGGCCGATCGCCAAGTTCTAATCGCCGACGGAGCTACGCCTTCCGGCGCGACAACACCACCCACCCTGCGGCCACCGCGATCAGCAGGCCCACCGCTACCCCAGCCATGGTGAAGCCGCTCGCCCGCGGCCCGTCGCTCGCTGGCATGCGCTCCTCCGGGGTCTTTTCCGGCTTCGACAGCAGACCCCGGATCCACTCCACCTGGTCCGCCACAGGGGCCACCGCCACCGCGGCGTTGGAGGTCATCTCCTCCTCCGTCGGGTTGTCGGGGTCCTCGAACAGGCCCGCCGACATCACGCCCGCGGCCTTGCCACCTGAGAAAACCGCACCGCCGGAGTCCCCGGGCTGGATGCGGGCACCGTCTTGGAGTGCGACGTCGAGGGCGGTGGGTGCCTCGAACAGCGCCAGCGGCGACTCTCCACGCACCTCGCCTTTCGCGGACGGCAGCTTCGTGGTCCCGCCGGAGCCATCGGAGGACCATCCGTACACGTTGACCTCGCCGGACGGCACCTCCTCCGCGACTTCCGCGAACCGACCGATCTGCATTTCCTCCACCGTGTGCGCGAGCGCGATGTCGCCGCGCGGGGCGACCTCCCACCGGTCGATCTGGTAGTTGAACTGCATCTCGCCCTGGCCCGCACGCACCGAGCCGCCCGGTTTCTTCGCTGCCTCCACGCAGTGGCGCGCCGTGAGTACCCAGTGCGGGGCGATGGCGGTGCCGGTGCACACGCCTTCCTCGGGGTCGGAGTCGTCCACGCGCACGGAGACCACCGCCTCCACCTCCGGGGTGTCACCGGCGAATGTTTGCGACTCCATCGCCCACGCCGGCTGCACTACGAGCATCCCCGCTGCCAGCATCAATCCTGCGATCTTCTTCATTTCCTTTTCCTTTCCACTTTTCAAAGCAATGAACCCCCGCCCCCACGATTCGACGCACTGCTTCCTCCACCGGCCCGCGCCGGAAAACGTGCAGCCACGCCGCCGCCATCGCCGTTGCCCCAGCGAGTGTGACCCACAGCCCGACGAACGGCGAGCTCACCACGTGCAGGCAGTACAGCGTCAGCGGCATCCGCCCCATCCGCGGCAGCACCACCTGCCACCGGCGCGCCACCACGCAGCACGCGGAGCAGATGCCTATCGACGTCCCGACGCTGCCCACCACGTCCAACACCCCACCCGTGTGCCCGTCAACGTCCAACACCAGCGGTAGCGGCACGTACCAGCGGGCGGCGATGTCCAGGGCCATCAGCGCAAGCCCCACCACAGCTCCCCACGCCAACCGCCGGCTGCAACCCAGCACGTGCCGGTGAAACAGCATCCCCGCCAGCATGAGTGCGGCCCACATGAACGGCGAGTAGTTCAACGCCGGACCAAACGCGGCCACCAGTCCCGACACCACAGTCAGCACTACCGCCACCAGCAGCTGAACCCTCGAAGACCACTTAGGCGCCCGGGCGAGCGAAATCATGCAGATTCCGAGCGTGCCCAGGACGATGTATATGTCCGTCGGCACCAGCGCGACCCCGAAATGTAGCGCCACCAGCACCAACCCGCGCACCACAAAGTGCGCCGGCCGCGCCCCGCCCGCCGACATGAACGCCATCGACACACCAGCCACGAACGCGAACAGCGCCGCCGGGAAGCCGTACACGACCTCCGCAAGCACGCCGCTCGGGTAGCTCAGGTGCGAGACGAACATCCCGATCAGGGCGATCGCCCTGGTTACGTCCACGCCCACGTTGCGGGCACCACTCGAATTCTGCACAGTCAGGAACCTAAAGTGTGCCGCGTTGCGCCCGCGTTAACGCCCGTTGTTTACGCCCCCGCAACACGCGCGCAGCTACCATTCGCCCCATGACAATCCGGGTTGTGGTGGTCGACGACGAAACGTATCTCGCCGAAGCCGTCGGCACGGCGCTCAAGCGCGCGGGCATGGACGTGCGCGTCGCCTTCAGCGGCACCGAGGCGCTCATGCTTATCGACGACCTCCGGCCCGACGTCGTCGTCCTCGACCGTGACCTGCCCGGTGTACATGGGGATGAGGTCTGCCGCGGAGTCGTCGATACGCATCCGGCGACGAGGGTGATCATGCTGACGGCGTCGGGCACCCTCGACGACCGGCTGGAGGGCTTCGACCTGGGGGCCGACGACTACCTGTCCAAGCCCTTCGAGGTACCGGAGCTCATCGCGCGCGTGAAAGCCCTGGCCAAGCGCAACGCTCCCGCTCGCGGCGAGGTGTACCGCTGCGGCGACGTGCGCCTGGATACGTTCCGCCGCACCGTGGAGCGCGCCGGTGCGCAGGTGAACCTGAGCCCGAAGGAGTTCGCAATCCTGGAGGTGCTGATGCGTGCCGACGGAGGCATCATCTCGGCCGAGGAGCTGCTGGAGGAGGCCTGGGACGAAAACGCCGACCCCTTCACCAACTCCCCGCGCGTGACCATCTCCCACCTGCGCCGCAAGCTCGGCGACCCGTGGATCATCCACACCATGCCCGGGGCCGGCTACTTCGTGTCGGAGGCGTAGACGATGCAGCGGCTCTCCCTGCGCGCCCGCATCACCGTGCTGTTCGTCGGCACCGTGCTCGGCGTGGGCCTGCTGCTCATCGGCTTGGTCTACGCCTACCTCAGGCTCACCCCGGTGCCGTTCCAGGCCACCTTCCCCATCGAGGAGGACGGCTTAGTCATCGACGCCGCCGTCCCCATCACCAACGAAATCCTGCGCGTCATCCTCGGCGCCTCCCTCACCGTGCTCGCGGTGCTCACGGCCATCGCGGGGGCGGTCGGCTGGTTCGTAGCGGGGTTGGTGATCCGCCCGCTCACCGGCATCGCCGACGCCGCCCGCGAAGTCACCGCCGGGGACCTGACCACCCGCATCGCCTACGAAGGCCCGCGCGACGAAATCGGCGATGTCACCGAGGCGTTGAATGTGATGCTGGATTCGGTGCAGGGTGCCGTCGATAGGCAAAAGCGCTTCGCCGCGAACGCCTCGCACGAGCTGAAAACCCCGATCGCGACCATCCAGGCCATCGCGGACGTCGCTCTCGACGAGCCGGACCCCGCCGCGATGCGCACCGCTATCGCGAGCATCCGCGAGGTCAACGCCGCCAACGCCGACGCCGTCGCGGCGTTGTTGCAGCTCGCGCACCTCAACCCCGCCCTCGAGCCGGTCGACCTCGGCGGCGTCGCCCCCCGCGTCGCCGCCCACTCGATCCCGTGCACCGCGGAGCCGCTGCTTATCGACGCTTCCCCGCACCTCATCCACCAAGCCATCGACAACCTGGCCCGCAACGCCGCAACCCACGGCGAACCTGGAACAGCAAGGATGCGCGTGTTCGGCGACGGCGAAGACGCGGTCGTGGAAGTGGCAAACGCCGGCGAGATCATCGAGAACCCCGAAACGCTGGCCGAACCCTTCGCCCGGGCGCGCACGAGCCGGGGCCACGGCCTAGGTCTCGCCCTAGTCAAGGCGATCGCAGAGGCGCACGGGGGCGCGCTGGAGCTTGAGGCCCCGCCCGCCGGCGGGCTTATTGCGCGGGTGCGGGTGCCAACCCGTCCTGAAGCAGCATGACCTTCACGCCGGTCAGCTCGTCGTGGAGGTACCACCGGGCGAGCAGTTCGTTGAACCTGCTTGATTTGGCGGGGTCGTTATCGGCGAAAGGGACGGTGAGGAAAACATCGCTGCCGCTGCCGATCAGGTAGGCGTTGGCCGCGAGAATCGCCGTGCGCTTGTTGCCGTCCTCGAATGGCTGGGCTTTGGCCAGCCGCAAAAACAGCTCCGCCGCGCGCTCTGCGTCATCCGGGCAGTCGAGCGCCTGCGCGACGAGTTCGCCGATCCCCTCTTCATCGACCTGCGGCGGTTCGTGGCGGCCGAGCGGGGTACGCACCCCAATGCCTTGCGCGTCCGTGCGTAACTTACCGGGGTTGAGCGCGGCGCTGCGGGTCATTGCCGCGTTGATGCGCTTTAAGAATTCCGCGTCGATGGGTTCACCAACTGTGTCGAGAACGATCTGCGCGGCGTCCCGGAGATCTTCGAGCAGTGCGAGATCGCCCCGCCCACGCACGCCGGAGGTGTCGCCGCTGCGCAGGAACGCGTCTGTCGCCGGGCGGCTCGTGGACAGCCCGTCGAACACCGCACCCGCGGTGAAGATGACGTCCAACAGATCGGAGACTTTCATGCCCGAGCCTCTAGCGCTTCCGTGCCTGCTCGTAGCGCTCCTTCGCCGCCGCCACGTCCTCGGCGTTGTGGGACACCGGCACGTCGCCGCGGTCCGGGAACACGGCCTTGCCCTGGGAGAGGTTGATGGCGGGCTGGTTGGGCTCGGGGGCACCGTCGTCAAGCAAGTGCTTGTGGGCGTAGTCGGCAGCGTTGTCGAGGAAAAGCCGCGGCGGGGCGAAGAAGTTGCAGCCGGTCAGCGCCTCGGAGAATTCGAGGATGCGATCCGTGTTGCCCTCCGGCTCACCGATGAACATGCGGCGCAGCATCACCTCGGTGATACGTGGGTCGCGCGCGTACGACATGAAGAACGTGCCCTGTTTGCCCAACGCGTCGCCGAAGGAGAGGTTGTTGCGCACGATCTCGAGACCGTTGCCGTCCTCGTCCTCCACCTGGTTCACCGCGACGTGGCTGTTGCCCGGCTTCTGGTCCAGCTCGATGTCGGAGTGCTTGGTACGGCCGATGACCTGCTCCTGCTCCTCCACAGCCAGCGCGTTCCACTTCTTCAAATCGTGGACGTACTTCTGCTCCACGATGTAGCTGCCGCCGGCCCACACGCCGTCGCGGATGATGGCTACCTCGACGCCCTCGTCGCCGCGCGGGCTCTCGGTGCCGTCGACGAAGCCGAGTGGGTCACGAAAATCTTGGTACTGGAAGGCGTGGACCTCGTCGTAGTAGTCGACCGCATCCTCCAAGACGGCGTTGATGCGGCGAGCGAGCTCGAAGGCCACATCGTACTCGTCGGCGCGGATGTGGAAGAACAGGTCGCCCGGGGTGGACGGCGCGTGGTGTTTGGCGCCCTGCAGCTCGATGAACTCGTGGAGGTGCTCCGGCTTCTCCAGGTCGAAGAGGCGGTCCCACATCTTCGCGCCAATGCCGGCGACCGCGCTCAGGTGCGCCTCGGGCCAGCGGAAACCCACCCCGTTGGTCAAGCTGGACAGGCTGGTCAGCGCCTCCAACGCAGCTTGCTCCCCGCCTTCCTTGATACCGATGGTGAGGAAGATCGCGTCCTTCGACTGCGGGAGGATGACGGTCTGGGTGACTTCTGCTTGGTTACGGCTACTCATAGCCTCCAGTATCCCCTTTACAGCTCCTGGATGTAGAGCAGCATCCGCGAGTCCTGCTCGATGTTGGTGAACCCGTGCCGCTCGTAAAACCTCCGGGCGTCCACGTCCACCTCGTCGGCGTTGATCTGCAGCTCCCCCGCCCCGCGCATCCGGATCTCGGCGAGCGCGCGCCGCATCATCTGAGTCCCGATCCCCCGCCCGCGGTGGCCCGGCGCGACGTAGAGCTCGTCCAGCATCGCCACCGGCCCGTCGTAATACGGGCTCGGCCGCAGCGTAATCAGCGCGAACCCGTCTTCCCCGGCGAGGAGCACCAAGACGCTATCAAGCGCGAGCAGCTCTATGAACCTCCGCTCGAGGTTCTCCGGCACCGGGGTGTCGAATTCGGTGTTGAAATCGCGCAAAAGCTTTGCGACGATCCGCGCATCCCCCACACCCGCAACCCTGACCTCGGAGTTCGTCACAGCGCGACCCACCCCACGAGCGCGGCGAGGATCACCACAGCCCAGGCCGGGATCTTCCAGTTCTGCAGCGCGACGAACGCCGCGGCCGCCACCGCCATCGTGGCCGGGCCGTGGATGCCGGCGGTGAACACGGGATCGTAGAGTGCCGCCGCGAGGATTCCCACCACGGCAGCGTTGGCGCCGGACAAAGCCTGGCCGGCGCGCGGGTGGGCACGCAGCTGATCCCAAAACGGCATGACACCGATGACGAGCAGGGCCGCCGGGAGGAAGATCGCGACAGTCGCGATCGTGGCACCCCACAGCCAGTGGATCCCTTGGGCGGATGCGCCCAGGTAGGACGCGAACGTGAACAGCGGGCCCGGCACCGCCTGAGCGGCACCGTAGCCGGCCAGGAACGTGTCGTGGTCGACGAGTCCCGTCGGCACGGTGGCCTGCTCCAGCAGCGGCAGCACCACGTGGCCGCCGCCGAACACCAGCGCGCCCGAACGGTAGAAGCTGTCAAAAATCTCGGAGCCGGTGGTGCGGGCGAAAAATGGCAGGGCGACGAGCAGGCCGAAAAAGACCGCGAGCGCCGCCGCGCCCACCGTGCGGTTTCCGGTGGCGGCAGGTGTATCTCCCGTCTTGGGTTCCTGGTTGAACAGGGCAAGGCCCGCGAGCATGCCGAGCGCGATCACGCCGACCTGGGTCAGCGGATGCGGAACCAGCAGCACAACAAGGAAGGCCGCCAGCGCGACCCCGGCGCGGAGCTTATCGGTGACGATGCCCTTCGCCATCCCCATCACCGCCTGCGCCACGACGGCCACCGCCGCAGCCTTCAGGCCGGCGAGCCAGCCTGCGCCCGAAATGTCGCCGAGCTGGGCCACCCCGAGCGCGAACGCCACCATGAGGATGACGCTTGGCATGGTGAAACCGACCCACGCCGCCAGCATGCCGGCGTACCCCGCGCGCTTGAGGCCGATAGCCATCCCCACCTGGCTCGATGCCGGACCCGGCATGAACTGGCACAGCGCGACCAGGTCGGCGTACTCCTTATCGTTCATCCACTTGCGCTTATCCACGAACTCGTCGCGGAAGTAACCCAGGTGGGCCGTGGGGCCGCCGAAGGAGGTCAGTCCGAGACGGGTGAACACGCTTAATACTTCCAACATCGCCGATTGACTGTATCCCAACTCCTTAGAATGGGCTGGGTGAGCACCCCAGGGATTGTGGGCCGACATGGCTGAAACCAAACGCATCGCCGCGCTTGAAGGCCGGGTACGTGCGCTCGAAAGCGAAATGCGTGAGCTGCGGGCGAGGCTCGAGCAAACGCTCGGGGTTTCGCCCTCTCCCCAACCCCCTAGCCCTCAGCCCGGTTTGTCGCCCGCCGCGAAGATTTCTCTTTTTATGGGCTACTTCTCGGGGCGAACCGATGTATACGCATTAGCGTGGAACAACGGTGAGAAGAAGGGCTGGTCTCCGGCTTCTTTCGGGCGCTACAACAGAGAGAATCCGAGTCTGAAGCCCCTAACCGCCGAGGTGATCGAACAGCACCTGCGACGCGACAATAGTACCCATGTGGGTCTTTACCCACTCTGCAGCGATGACACGTGCCGTCTTCTCGCTTGCGACTTCGACGGGGACGATTTTAAACAGGCCGCTACCGCATACGCTGCTCGGTGTCGGGAGCATGGTTTGCACCCACTGATCGAAATTTCCCGCTCCGGTAACGGAGCACATGTGTGGTTGTTCTTCAGCGAATCGGTGCCTGCTTCGCTGGCCCGGGCGGTTGGAATCGGACTGCTTGCCGCCGCGAGCCCAGCAAAGATGTTCATTAGCTTTGACAGATTTTTCCCATCTCAGGACACCGCGCCAAAGAAAGGTCGAGGTTTCGGCAACTTGATTGCGTTGCCGTTAGCAGGCCAGCACAGGGCCGAAGGCACAACCGTTTTTGTGGATGACACGCTCGCCCCGTACTCCGATCAGTTCCAGGCCTTGGTGGAAACCAACAAGTCAACCGCCGCCGATCTTCGGAGTATTTACGCGGAGCTCTCGCTCGATCCGGAGACCTCCCTTCCGCCTGCCCCTTCGAGAACTGATCTCAAAAGGCTGAAACAGACCGGCACGGTTCGGGTCACCCACGATTCGCGCGTCCATGTCGATCTATCCGGTGTGGACAGCGTCACTTCAAACGCGTTGCGCCACCTCGGGGTAATCCACAATCCCCAGTACTACATCAAGCAGGCTCAGCGATTCTCAACCTACGGCACCCCTCGCGTCATAGTCCGCTTCACTGAGCGAGACGGAACGCTCACCCTGGACCGAGGCACGCTTGATGATGCTATCTCGTTACTCAAACTTGCGGGCTACACTGTCTCGCGCCGTGGTGGCACCCCGAAGCCCCCTCTAATTGACGCTACCTTCGCCGGTACTCTGCACCCCCACCAAGCCGAAGCGGTCGACGATGTGCTCAGCCACGCAACGGGAATGCTCGTCGCCCCGCCAGGCGCGGGCAAGACTGTGATGGCCTGCAAGATCATTGCTGAACGGAATGTTCCTACTGCGGTCGTGGTCCCCAGCACCGAGTTGATTACTCAATGGAAACGCGCCCTCAAGACCTTCCTTCCCGATGTTGCCGTGGGACAACACTCCGGTTCGAAAAAGAAATTGAGTGGTGCAGTAGATCTAGTAACCGCGCAGTCAATCAGCCGCGGCGACTCACAGACGGACTTCCTTGCGGATTACGGGCAAGTCATTATCGACGAGTGCCACCGTGTCGGAGCTGCCGGTTTGACCAGCACCCTCGCTGACCTCAATGTCCGATACGTTCTCGGCCTCACAGCCACCCCTTATCGTTCCGACGGCCTGGACCAGCTACTGCCCATGATCTGCGGCCCCATACGCCATCGACTGCAGCTAGAACGGCCCGGGCCGAAGCATTACACAGAGCATCCCACCGATTTTGTGTACGAGGCCGACCACATTTTTTGGCCAGACCTAGACACTGCTCTAGCTGCCGATAAAGATCGAAACCAGGTAGTAGCCAATGTGGTCGAAATTGCTGCATCCGGTCGGCACAACGTTCTAGTCCTTGTGAAGCGAAGGGAGCACCTTACAGCCTTGCAGGAACTCTTGAGAGATTCTGAAGCACCAGTCTTTCAGCTGCATGGCGGGCAAAGCGCGAAACAACGGCAAGCTACACGCGAACAACTGGATCAATCGGACCACTTCATTCTGCTCGCCATGAGTCAGGTAGCCGGAGAAGGCATGGACCTACCGGCATTGGACACCCTCGTGCTCGCGGCTCCCGTAGCTTTCAAAGGAAGCATCATCCAGCAGGTAGGTCGCGTGACCCGGGATGCCACTGGTGAAAACGAGGTAGGTGCGGTGGTTCACGACTTCGTCGATAAGCAAGTGCCCGCACTGGTAAACGCCGCAAGGAAGCGCCAGTCCGTGCTGAAGATGGAAGGGTTTAGGATGGCACCATGAGTAGGTTCTTGGACAGCGTCACCGCGATCATCGCGGTTCGCGACCTCACGGCTTCGCGCCGCTGGTACGAACACATCCTCGGCCCCGTCACCGCAGAGCCGGACGCTTTGACTGCCGAGTGGAAGATTGCAAAGGACGCATGGATCCGCGTGACGCAGGACAAGGAACGCGCCGGTAACTCTATCGTGGCGATCCGCACGTCGAACCTGGCAGAGCAGGTGAAGCTGTACGAGGGACGGGCGGTCCTGCCGGTTGAGATCGAGGACTTGGGGTACACGCGCCGCGCTGTTGCCGTGGACCCGGACGGCAACCTGATCCAGTTCCTTGAGGCGAACTAGCCGGTCTCCTGGGCTCGCTTGCGTTGAGGTCTGGTTTGGTTGCGAGCCGAATCAGACCTCAACGTTTTGTAGCGTCGCGCTGACCGATGGAGAGCACGTTAAGGATTCCAAGGGGTAGGGGCCTGTAATCCTGCCTGCTGGGAATCTACTTGCCTTTCCGGATGCTCTTCCACGGACCAGCAGTCATCTTGCTCGCCAGAAAGTCGCCTCGCCCGTTGTATTTATCCCACCGTTTGGTCGTGGAGTTAAACTTTTGGACCCGGTCAGTTACAAAGCCTTTCCGGCCACCCATTCCCGTATTCTTCGCCATTTTCGAGGCCTCTCACTCAACTCCGGCCCATGTAGGTACCGCCTTCAAAGTGGCTCCCCACAGCTCGGACAGTAAATCTCGCCTTCATCGTACATTCCGCCACAGCAATAGGTAATGCTTGTATCGATTTCCGAGCAGGGAACGTGCCACATTTCCCCATCAATCTCGATTCCACCGCTGGTGATGCGGTCACCGCAGCCTACGCATTCCGGGGTGAGCTCACACGTGCGAGAATTGTGTCCGTCAGCTCCACAAACACCACATGACATAGTGGAAGATTATCAGTGCAGACGCAATTAGTCATTCAGGGCGCGGAGGTGCTAAAGCTGTGTGACCTCGGCGAGGGTACTGTTCTCATCCACGCCTTGATCGCCCTGATTCTGCATCCGACTCCCGAACTGCTGTGCCTAGTCTGCCCCAGAGGCTCACAACCACTTCGCCACCGCTACACGTAGGCAGTCTCAACTGGCTGGATGCCCTCGATCTCAGCAGAAGATTCGTCCTCAGCCAATTCTTGGGTCGTACTGCATCTGCAGACCAAGTCAGAACTGAGGGGAGATGCCGAAGAACTTCCCAAACCGACCTACCTGCTTACCCTCGTGGTAGCCAGCGTTGCGCACAAAGTTCGGTGATATGAGAACGGTCAATGGAAAACCTGTGTCACAAGACCAGATCGATGAATGGGTGACCGAGGCCGAGGAAGGCTACAACGTTGAGATGCTCAAACGTCGTGGGGAGAATTCGCGCGGTCTCCACACGCTGCGCGAAGCGGAGACCGATGACACCGGTGATCCGACAGAGCACAACGAACAGGAAAACTAGCCAGAACACAGAGCGAACCGTAGCTGTTTAGCCGCTGGGCGAACGCGTTGAACTCGAACCCGACCGAGTTTCAGACGAAAGCTACCTGCCTTTTTCGCACCATCAAGCGCGGTAAAATCCCCACCATGGAGCGCACGTATAAGTGGGAGCACGTTGACATGACGGGCGTTTCTTTTCGGTACCGGTAGGGCGGTATCGGGTACCGGGGTGTTGGTGGTTGCCGGTACCCGTTTTTTACCCCCGGTTACGGCTTCTGGGGTTGACGCAGCCGTTTGGGTATGGCAGGCCCATCCTTTCTTGTTTGATGTCGTCGCGGGTTCGCATGTCTTCTCCCGTCAGGGTGAGTTTCGAGCCGTGGTTGGCAAGACGAGACATCACCGCGTCCGCCAGTGCTGCCTCTGAGAAGACGTCGTACCAGTAATCGGGTTCGTGCTGGCTGGCGATCACGGTAGAGGCATGCTCACGCCCGACGAGCAGGTTGAACACTTGGTTCAACGCGTGCGCTGAGACATCGGTGGCAAGGAAGTCATCGATGACGACAAGTGCCGGGGCCTGCAAGTCGGCGAGGAGTTGTTTGCGGGCCTGGGGATGCTCAGCCGCAGCGTCGAAATCGTTGGCCAGGTCGTTAAGCCTAAAGTAGCGGGTGGTGAGCTTTTTGCGGCACGCCGCGACGGCCAGGGCTT
>ERZ1029874.83-NODE-83-length-16108-cov-44.194169_pt1 | contig 16108 bp, 15 predicted proteins | sample MGYA00519235_ERZ1029874 | MGnify/ENA primary metagenome ERZ1029874 (study PRJEB33666, sample SAMEA4610926) | skin metagenome | biome: Human-associated habitat; feature: Malodor aspect; material: skin | place: Philippines | collected 2015-08 ...
GCACGCCCGTCGAGCCGATGTACATGCCCGGGCGCTTGCGCACCGCCTCGAGGCCCTCGAGGATCGTGATCGACGACGCGTCGTAATGGGGTTGCTGCTCTGCCACGTTCGGAAAGCTCCTCCATGCGTGAAATGTGGGCCGAAGGCCCGTTGAACCCGTCTCATCTTACACGGTGAGGGGGAGATTACGGGCACCCGTCCAACCCGCGAGAGGGCGTTTCACGCGCGTTTTTACCGCCTCAGAGAATTGTCAACCCGTCGAGAAATTCCTGCTGCTGGCGGAGACGCGATCATCTCCATATCCAAGTCGCTGAACTGCAATTCCACCCCCAGAATTTACAAATGCCCCGAGCGTCCTGATGTTTCAGAACCTTCGCCGTCACCGGCTCAATCTGCGGGGCTTACATTTCAGAGAATAAACGCCACACGGCGTTGCCGCAACCTTTACCCGTACGTGTCGCGCGGGCCTCTCCCCTTCACGTGCAGCGGCCCGTATCGCCAACTCTTTGTCCGCGGCCCGTACACGTGCAGCTTCGTCACCACGTCCGGCCCCACCTTCGCGGCGATCGCGGCGAGCACCTCGCGCTGCATGTACTTCATCTGCGTCGCCCAGGCCGTGGAGTCGCAGCTCACGTGCACCTCGCCGCCCTTGATCATCTCCACGTGCGTGTGCTGCGCGATCTTCGCTCCGACGAGCTCGTCCCAGTGGCCCATCACCCAGCCGTGCGCCATTTTCTCGGTCCAGTCGCGCTTGCGGATCTCGCTGCCCAGCAGCGCGCCGAACGAGCTCACCTTGTACCCGCGCGGCAGCGCTCGTCCGTCGGCCCCGGTGGGGATCCCCCGGACAGTTGCGTGACGACGTTCCTCCGGCAAGTCCAGCCCGGGCACCGTCACCTGTGGTCCGTCGGTAAGCGAGGCTGTGTTGCGGCGCGGCACGACGGCGCTGCCCTGCCTGGACAGGTCCGGCAGGCGCACGCCGCGGCGCCGCGCGGTCTCGCGGAGGGTGACGAAGGTCTGGCGCACGAGGTCACTCAATCGAGCTCACCCCGCTGACCATGGTCACGGCGTAGCGCGCGGCGACGGCATCGTCGAGGTTGCCGGGCAGGTCGTCGCCCACGGCCGCGGTGACGAGCACCTGCTCGGCGCCCGCGGCGACGTGGACAAGGCGCTCCCGGCGCGCGGCGTCGAGCTCGGCGAAGACGTCGTCGAGAATGAGCACCGGGTCCGAGCCGCCCGCGGCGAGCAGCTGGTACTCCGCGAGGTGCAGCGCGAGCGCGAACGACCACGTCTCCCCGTGCGAGGCGTAGCCCTTCGCGGGCTGATCGCCGAGCATGAGCGCGAGGTCGTCGCGGTGCGGGCCGACGAGCGTGACGCCCCGGTCGATCTCCTCCTTGCGGCGCCGGCCCAGCTCCGCGAGCATCGCCGCCTCGAGCACCGCCGAGTCGCGCGACGGGCTGCCGGCGAGCTCGCGCACCGCGCCCTCGAGCGTCGACGCGTACGCGATCGAGGCCGGGCGCGACTCCGGCGCGACGGAGCGGTAGGCCTCGGCGACGGGCTCCGCCAGCGTATCGACGAGCTCCATCCGGCCCGCCACGACCTGCGCGCCGAGCGCCGCGAGCTGGCCATCCCACACGTCGAGCGTGGACAGCGCACTCGCCCCGTCCTCGTCGCCGTAGCCGCGGCGCAACGCCATGTTCGAGTGCTTGAGCAGGGCGTTGCGCTGGCGCAGCACCTTCTCGTAGTCCGCCCGGGCCCCGCCGAGCCGGGGCGTGCGCTGGGCCGCGAGGTCGTCGAGAAACCTGCGGCGCTCCGCCGGCTCGCCGTTGACGAGGCGCAGGTCCTCGGGCGAGAACATGACCACACGCAGCACCCCGAGCAGCTCGCGGGCGGACTTGAGGCGCGTGCGGTTGATCTGTGCCTGGTTCGCGCCGTGGGGCTTGATGAGCAGGTGGGTGGTCAGCTCGCGCCCCTCGTTTACCGTCGTGGCGGAGACGCGGGCGTTGTCGGCTGCGGCGTTGATGAGCGGAGCATCCGTCGATACGCGGTGGCTCGAGAGCTTGGACGAGTAGTGCACCGCCTCAACGATGTTCGTCTTGCCGTGCCCGTTGCGGCCGGCGAAGACCGTGACCCCCGGTTCGAGCTTGAGGTTCAGCTCGGGCCACGAGCGGAAATCGCGCAGGTCGAGCTCGCGCAGGTACATGCTTAGCCCGGCAGGCGCACCGGCATGAGCAGGTAGGTGAAGTGCGTCTGCGGCGTCGGGAACGCGCCGTCCGCGCCCTGCTCCGGCATCTGCTCCGGCTGCGGGACCATGATCGCCGGGCGGGAGGCCTCGGTGAAGCCGAAGAGCACGTGGTCGGTGCCGATGACGGCCAGTCCCTCGCGCAGGTAGCCCGCGTTGAAGGCGATGAGCAGCTCGTCCGCGCCGGAGAAGTCGGCGTGCATCGTCTCCTGCGCCGCGCCGGAATCCGCGCCGGAGGAGAAGAGCGTGAGCTCGTCGCTGCGGAACTGCATGCGGATCTGGGCGTTGCGGTCCGCGACCAGGCTCACGCGGCGGATCGCCTCAAGCAGCGGCGCGACCTCGATGGAGGCGATCGAGGTATGTGTCTTCGGCAGCAGCGGCGCGACGTTCGGGAAGTCCGCGTCGAGCATGCGCGTCGTGGTCTCTCGATTGCCGGTGTGCAACCCGAAGAGGCCATCGCCGCCGATGTTGTCGCCCGCGCCGACGGCGATCTCCACCGGCTCGTCGAGGGAGGTGTCCAGCGTGCGGGCGTTGTCCAGCAGCGTCTTCGCCGGGATGAGCAGGTCCGCCTGCACGCCCGGCGCGGCCGGCTCCCACGTGAGGTGGCGCTGCGCGAGGCGGAAGCGGTCGGTGGCGGTGAGCTTGACGTTCTCGCCCTCGATCTCGACGTGGATGCCGGTGAGCATCGGCAGCGTGTCGTCGCGTCCCGCGGCGGCGGCGACCTGGGTCACGGCCCCGGTGAGCGCGGCTGGGGAGATCTTGCCGGTGACCTCGGGCAGGGTCGGCAACTGCGGGTAGTCGTCGAGCGGGACGAGCGGGAGCTCGAAGCGCGACGAGCGCGCCTTAAGCGTCATCACCTTGCCGTCCGTGGTCACCTCGATGGCGTCGCTCGGCATCGTGCCCACGATGTCGGAGAGGAGCTTGCCGGCCACGGCGACGCGACCGGGCTCGTTCACCTCGGCGCCGATGCGCACCCGCGATGAGACCTCGTAGTCGAAGCCCGCGAACTCCAGGCCGTTGTCGTCGGCTGTGATCACCACGGCGCGAAGCACCGGCTGCGTGGTCTTCGTGGGCAGGCTGCGTGCGACCCACGAGACGGCGTCGGCGAGCTCGTCCTTGTGCACGCGGAACGACACGTTGGTTTCCATGATGGCGCGGGCCCCCTTCGTCGTTGGGCTGTCGTTGGGCAGATGCGATTCGCAACCACTCTACATTTGTCATTCGCGACGGGTTTTCACACGCTCTGTTTCTACAGGTTGAAATACAAGTAAATAGAGGGGAACAACAGTAGGTGTTGGGGAAACTGTGGATTTCACCGTTCCGGGGCCGGTCGCCCGGCGTGTTGGCCGTGTGATTCGGGGTGTGGATAACTTGTGGATAAGTCGGCCCCTCTGTGGATAATTTCCCGGCGGGGTTGAAATTACACACACAGGCGCCGGGTGATCCACCGGCTATGCACATGCTGTCCCCAGCCAGGCGGCGCCTGTGATTTTCGGAAATGTGACTCAGGTCGCCGAGTTACACGGCCGTAATTACACAGGTGTGGATAGGGCTGTGGATGCGCGCGCTGAACTATTCCGCGTGACCGGAGCGGCGACCTGGGAAAACTGAAGAATTCCCGCTGCGGCGAGGGAAATAGTTCACCGAGCTACTACCGCCCCCGGGTGCGGGCGCGGTTCTTCACCACCTGCGTGAGCTCCTGGATCTCGTCGTAGGTGCCGCGGTTTTCCGTCATCTCCTTGCGAATTTTCCTGTCCGCGTACATGACGGTCGTGTGGTCTTTGCCGCCGAACTCGTCGCCGATCTTCGGCAGCGACAGCTCGGTGAGCTCGCGGCAGAGGTACATGGCGATCTGGCGGGCGTGCGCCACCTGCCGCGTCTTGCCGGCGCCGACGAGCTGATCGGGCGAGACCTGGAAGTACTCGGCCGCGGCGTCCTTGATGGTGGCGGCGGTGATGTTCACGTCGCCCTCGTCGGGGAGGATGTCGCGCAGCGCCACCTGAGCGACGTCCATCGTGATCGGCTCGTTGATGAGGGACGAGTACGCCGAGACGCGGATGAGCGCGCCCTCGAGCTCGCGGATCGAGGACTCGAACTGCGAGGCGATGAGCTCGAGGACCTCGTGGTCCACCTGGGTGCCGTCGGCGGCCGCCTTCTTCATCAAGATGGCGATGCGGGTCTCCAGGTCCGGCGGCTGGACGTCGGTAATGAGCCCGCCCTCGAAGCGGGTGCGCAGACGGTCCTCGAGCGTGGTCAGCTGCTTCGGCGGCCGGTCCGAGGAGAGGATGATCTGCTTGTTCGCCTGGTGCAGCGCGTTGAAGGTGTGGAAGAACTCCTCCTGCGTGCCCTCCTTGCCCTCGAGGAACTGGATGTCGTCAACCATGAGGATGTCCAGGTTGCGGTAGCGCCGCTTGAAGGACTCCTGCCGGTCGTCGCGCACCGAGTTGATGTAGTCGTTGGTGAACTCCTCCGAGGAGACGTACTTGATGCGCAGGCCCGGCTGCAGCACGCGCGCGTAGTTGCCGGCGGCGTGGAGCAGGTGCGTCTTACCCAGGCCCGAGCCGCCCCAGATAAATAGCGGGTTGTAGGCCTTCGCGGGGTTCTCGGCGACGGCGACGGCGGCGCCGTTGGCGAAGCGGTTCGAGGAGCCGATGACGAAGTTTTCAAACGTGTACTTCGGGTTGAGGCTCGCCTCGCGGTCCGGGTCGTGCGCCGGCTTCTCGCGCGGGATGCGGCGGTCCACGGTGGGGTGGGCAGTTGCGTCTCGACGTCGTCCCGCCACCTGCGCCGCGTGCATCTGTGCCAGCTCGTCCAGGCCCATCGGGATCTGCTCCCCCGCCGGCGCGGTGGCCTGGGACTTCGTAGTCTCCCAGGCGAGCTCCGGCTCGGGCACCGGTTCCGGATCAGGCTCCGGCTGGGGTTCCGGTTCCGGCGCGGCGACGGAGACGGCGAGGTTGTAGGGCTGGCCGGTGTGAGAGGACAGCAGCGCGGTGATGTGCGGGGCAAGGGACTCCTCCACCACACTCTTCGCGGCCTGGTGGGGCGCGGAGAGGAGGGCGTAGCCGTCGACAAGCACGACCGGCTTCATGAGCCGGAGGTAGGCGCGCTGTTGTGGGGTGAGCGTGGGCACCGAGGAGGTGGGTTGCTCGGAGAGGCGCACGAGCTCGTCGACGACGCCACGCCACAGGTCCTCGAGGTGTTGATCGGCCACCGCCCGCTCCTTTTCGCTTCTTCCGCCCGTTCCACACCCGCTGGGGAGCCGGGGGCGGGGCACTACCTGCTGTTCCACAATGTTATCCACAGGTGTGGACAGGTCGCGGGGCGGCGTTGTCCACAGGCTGCACGCCGGCTGTGGAAAACTATGCGCCGCGGTAGACAACTCCCCTGCCAGCGGAAATACGCCGACTCGCGGGAAAGTCTCAACCGAAACTTCACAGTTATCCACAGGCCTGTGCGGGCCGAGTGTGTGAGATTGTGGTGATTGCATCATTGTTACCCGCTCCGTGCACGGCCTGTCTAAATTTCGGCGGCGCCCGGGGCTGTGGATAACTCGGCGCTTCGAACACGCGTCCAGGTTCTCCCAGCAGTTTCGCAGGAAATGTCGGCGTTTTGCGGCGCCACCTGCGCAAAAACACAGTCGTGTAATTCCGGGGGTACCCGTCCGACAGGCGTCGCAAAGCAACGCTCGGATTTGGCCCGGCGGGCGGAATTCGCGTAGTCTGAAGCTCGTCTTTACGTCAGCCTGGCTGGCGTACTTCAGAGAGCACCGCCCCCGCCGGGCCCCGGGCCGCCTCGCGGCGAGCTGGCGAAGGCGCTGCACGCGAACCGCGCTCCGCAGGAGCCGAACCGCATCTCACCTGAAACGTTCATCTTTGGAACGGCCCCCGGGAGGCCCGTTCTTCGACCCCTCAAGGAGTCCACCGTGTCCAAGCGGACTTACCAGCCGAACAATCGCCGCCGCGCCCGTAAGCACGGCTTCCGCGCGCGTATGCAGACCCGCGCCGGCCGCGCCATCGTGTCCGCCCGCCGCAAGAAGGGCCGCGCGAAGCTCACCGCATAGTCGCGTAACCGACGTGCTCCCCCGCCCGCACAAACTCACCTCGTCCGCCGACTTCAAAGCGGCGATGAAGGAGGGTGTGCGCGCGGGGTCTCGTACGTTAATGGTCCATGTGCGCACCCGCCCGGACGTTGCCGTCGAGGGCGGGCCGCGCTTCGGCCTCGTGGTATCCAAGCAGGTGGGCAACGCGGTGACGCGGCATGCCGTGTCGCGCAAGCTGCGCAACGTGGTGCTCCAGCGGGGGGTCGCGGCAACGCTGCCGCGCAACGTGGACTGCGTTATCCGCGCGCTACCCCCCGCGGCGGGCGCGACGAGCGACGAGCTCGCCCGCGACCTGCGCAAAGCGCTGGGTAAGGCGCAGGGTAAGGCGCAGGGAACGCGCTGATGGCCTACGTCAACTTCGCCGGCGGCGAGATCCCCGAGGCGAAGGGGCTGGCCGCGAAAGCGCTGGTCGGGCTCATCCGCGGTTACCAAAAGTATGTCTCACCCCTTAAGATGGGCGGGACCTGTCGTTTTCTGCCAGTATGCAGTGCGTATGCGCTGGAGGCCGTGTCGCGGCACGGCGCGGTCCGCGGCGGGCTCATGGCCACCGCCAGGCTGTGCAAGTGCGGCCCCTGGCACCCCGGGGGCTACGACCCGGTGCCGGGAAGCATCTCGGGCAGCATCGAAGTGAGTGAGGAGTAACACCGGAACGTGCTGAACTTTATCTATTGGCCGATTTCCTGGGTGCTGAGGTTTTGGCACGAGGTCATCGGCTACGTCATCCCCAAGGACTCGGGCGTCGCGTGGATCCTCGCGATCGTGCTGCTGACGTGCACCGTGCGCCTGCTCCTGCTCAAGCCGATGGTGAACCAGATGCGGTCCACCCGCAAGATGCAGGAAATGCAGCCGCGGATGCAGGAGATCCGCGAGAAGTACAAGAACGACCAGCAGAAGATGGCGGAAGAGACGCAGAAGCTCTACCGCGAGATGGGCACCAACCCGCTGGCGTCCTGCATCGTCCCGCTCGTGCAGATGCCGATCTTCATCGGCCTGCTCCACGTGCTGCGCTCGTTTAACCGCACCGGCACATCCGGCGGCGGACTGGGCATGTCCATCGAGGAGAACCGCCAGACCGCCAACTACGCCTTCCCGGCGTCGGACGTGCAGTCCTTCCTCGACGCGCACTTCTTCGGCGTGCCCATCTCGGCGTACATGTCCATGCCGGAGGAGGCCTACGCCGCGTTCACCGGCGCGGAGGACCTCACGCGCGCGAAGATCGTCGCGGTCTGCCTCCCGCTGCTTCTCCTGTGCGCGGTGTTCACGCACTTCAACGCGCGCCTCATGATCAACCGCCAGCAGGAGCGCCGCGCGTCCGGCAAGGTCGCCGCGCCGACCGGCGAGAACGCCGCGATGATGGAAGCCCAGATGGGCATGATGAACAAGATGATGCTCTGGTTCATGCCGATCATGATCCTGGCCACCGGCATCATCTGGCACGTCGGCCTGCTGTTCTACATGCTCACCAACAACGTGTGGACGTTCTTCCAGACGATCCTCCTCAACAACAAGATGGACAAGGAAGAGGCCGCCGAGGAGGCCCGCAAGGTGGAACTCAAGCGCACCACCGCGCCCGCCCCCGGCGCCCGTAAGGTCGACCACCGCACCAAGAAGCAGCGCAAGCAAGGCAAGTAGCGGCTGCGTATCGACGCACCTCACGGCCCCGGTCACGTACCGGGGCCGTTTCGCGTCTGGGGGCCGACTAGAGTTGCTGGCATGTCCGACACCACCCCTGCAGCCGCGGCCGGCGTCTTCGGCGACCGCCTCGCCCTCGCCGAGGCCTACCACGAGTCCCTGGCCACGACGGCGGCCGAGCGCGGGTTCATCGGCCCGAAGGAGGTGGAGCGCCTCTGGGAGCGCCACATCCTCAACTGCGCCGTCATCGCGGAGGCGTTCGGGCCGGGCCTCAAGGTCGCCGACATCGGCTCCGGGGCGGGCCTGCCCGGCATCCCACTCGCCATCGCGCGCCCGGACCTCGCCGTCACGCTCATCGAGCCGCTGCTCAAGCGCTCGACGTACCTCGGCGACGTGGCAGCCGAGCTCGGGCTGGACAACGTCACGGTCGTCCGCGGGCGCGCCGAGGACCAGCAGAAGGGCGCCTTCGACGCGGTGACCTCCCGCGCCGTCGCGCCGCTGGGTAAGCTCGCCGGGTGGTCGCTGCCGCTTGTGAAGGGCGGTGGCGCGATGGTCGCGATGAAGGGCGAGTCCGTGGCCGAGGAGCTCGAGCGCGACCGCCGCGAGATCGAGCGGGCCGGCGGCGCGGACGCGGAGATCCTCACCGTCGGCGGGGACGTGCTGGCGCAGCCGACCACGTTGATCCGAATCGTGCGCAGGAAGAAGGGGGCGTAGATGGAGAACTGGGACGAGACTCCGGTGATGGAGGCGGCGATGCGGGCGGCGCGTGTGTCGTCGAGAAGCGAAACGCTCCCGAAGCCGGACTCGCCGCGCGTGATCACGGTGGCGAACCAGAAGGGCGGCGTGGGCAAGACCACGACGAGTGTGAACCTCGCCGCGAGCCTGTCCCGGCTCGGGCTGAAGGTGCTGGTCATCGACCTCGACCCCCAGGGCAACGCCTCGACGGCGCTCGGCGCGGAGCACACCTCCGGCACGACGTCGAGCTACGAGGTGCTCATCGGCGAGGCGGCCGCGGCGGACGCTGTGCAGCAGAACCCGGACAACGAGAACCTCTTCTGCATCCCCGCCACCATCGACCTCGCGGGCGCGGAGATCGAGCTCGTCTCCATGGTGCGCCGCGAGTACCGCCTCCACGACCAGATCCGCCGCGGCTTCCTCGACGAGCACGGGTTCGACTACGTGTTCATCGACTGCCCGCCCTCACTCGGCCTGCTCACCATCAACGCGATGACGGCGGTGGACGAGGTGCTCATCCCCATCCAGTGCGAGTACTACGCGCTCGAGGGCGTGGGCCAGCTGCTGGGCAACATCGGCATGATCCGAGAGCACCTCAATAACAACCTGCACATCTCGGGCATCCTGCTCACGATGTACGACGCGCGCACGAAGCTCGCCTCCGAGGTCGCCGAGGAGGTGCGCGGGCAGTTCGGCCAGGTGGTGCTGAACAACGTCATCCCCCGCTCCGTGAAGGTCTCGGAGGCGCCCGGCTACGGCCAGACCGTCATCGACTACGACCCCGGCTCGCGCGGCGCGCTCGCCTACTTCGACGCGGCGAAGGAGCTGGCCAAGCGCGGCGACTACCAGCCGCACCCCACCACCGGCCCGATCGGCGTGAGCCCCGAAGTCTACGCCCAACTGGATGAAGAGGAGTAACACCATGGCAGAACGCAAAGGCGGCCTCGGCCGCGGACTCGCGGCGCTCATCCCGTCGGCGCCCGCTGACATCGACAAGGAGGGCAAGACCCCGGGCATCGGCGGCGGCGCGTCCGACGTCATCTTCGGCAAGCAGCAGCAGCGTGACGACGCCCCGAAGGCCACCCCCCGCACCGTCAAGGGCGCCCCGACCGTCACCCCGAAGCGCGACAACGTCATGCAGCCCGTGCCGGTGGGCGCGCGCTACCAGGAGATCCCGCTCGGCCAGATCATCCCGAACCCGAAGCAGCCGCGCCAGGTCTTCGACGAAGATGAGCTCGCCGAGCTGGTCCACTCCATCCGCGAGTTCGGCCTGCTCCAGCCCATCGTCGTGCGCGACACGCCGGAGGGATTCGAGCTCATCATGGGCGAGCGCCGCTGGCGCGCCGCGTCGAAGGCGGGTCTGAAGCACATCCCGGCGATCGTGCGCGAGACCTCCGACGAGGACATGCTGCGCGACGCGCTGCTGGAGAACATTCACCGCGTGCAGCTCAACCCGCTCGAGGAGGCCGCCGCCTACCAGCAGCTGCTCGACGAGTTCGGCGTCACCCAGGAGCAACTCGCCGACAAACTCGGCCGCTCGCGCCCCGTGATCACGAACGCGATCCGCCTGCTCAACCTGCCCGTCGGCGTGCAGCGGCGCGTCGCCGCGGGCGTGCTCTCCGCCGGCCACGCGCGCGCCATCCTCGGCGTCAAGCTCGGCGAGGACACCGCCGCGGCCCAGGAGCAGCTCGCCGATCGCATCGTCGCGGAGGGCCTGTCCGTGCGCGCGACCGAGGAGGCCGTCGCGCTCATCAACGCGAACGGGAAGGCGCCGGAGAAGCCGAAGCGCGAGCCGGTGCCGCAGCCGGAGTACCTCTCGCGCGCCGCGGACTCGCTCGCGGACGCGTGGGACACGAAGGTGTCGGTGACCATGGGCAAGCGCAAGGGCAAGATTGTCGTTGAGTTCGGGGACAAGGACGACTTCGAGCGCATCATGGCGCTCATCCAGGGCACCGACTAGCTAGGCGAGCTCCTCGCGCAGGAGCTCGACGAAGGAGTACGTGCCCGTCGGGCGCGTGTCGTGGTCGAGCAGGTAGAGGCGCTTCACGGCCACCACGACCGCCTCGGCGATGGCGTCGCGCTGCGCGGGGTCGGTGAGCACTGCGAGGTCGCCCGGGTTGGTGAGGTAGCCCGCCACGAGCTCCACCGACGGCATCCGGGTCATGCGCAGCATCTCCCAGGTGCGGGCGTGGTTGCGGCAGTTCTGCAGGTCCGTGCGCGCGGCCACCTCGCGCTGGATGTAGCCGGACAGCGTCTCCCCGGTGAGCGAGGAGCTGCCGTGCTCCGAGCCGAAGTAGAACGTGGCCACGCCGTTGGCCTTCTCGTTCGGGTACGAGTCCAGGCGCAGGGAGATGAGCAGATCCGCGTTGAAGCTGTTCGCTAGGTCCGCGCGCTGCTTGTTCGAGGGGTTGTCCCCGCGCGGGCGCGAGAGGATCGTCTCCATCCCGGCGGCGACCATGCGGCCCTCGATGCGCTGGGCGAGGTCCCAGAGGATCTCCTCCTCCGTGATCGGCCCGTACGGCCCGTGCACCACGCGGCCGCGATCCGCGCCGCCGAGGTCCGGGTCGATGACCACGCGCTTGCCGGCCAGGTTCGGCCCGGCCTGGCGCACGGTCTCGCGCTCGCGGATCGCCTGCGCGGACCCGCCGGTGATGCGCCGGCCGAGCAGCGACAGCGCGTGCAGCGTGTCGGGGCCGCACACGCCGTCATCCTCTAAACCGCTGTTGAGCTGGTAGTTCATCAGCGACTCGTGGGTGCGGGGGCCGAATCGGCCGTCCACACGGTGCGGGTAGAAGCCGAGCTCGTGAAGCTGGGACTGCAGTTGCGCCACGTCGTCGCCCACAATCTCCTGGCCGGGCTGGTAGCTCAGCACGCGCGCGCCGAGCGTGTACGAGGCCTCGCGCAGCTCGCGCAGCGTGGCGTCGTCGATGGCGCCGGTGGGGACGATGCCGCGCGACTGCTGGAAGGCTTTGACGGCCTCGCACAGGATGTCGTCGTAACGCATCTCGTCCCGGGTGAACTGGCGGTGCGGGTCGATCTGCACTTCGTAGCCGTCGATGAGGCCCAGGCGGGCGAGCGACATCCGGACCTCAGCGACCCGCGCTGATGAGTCGCCAACGTGCAGCGAGTCTCGCACAAGTGGCCTTTCTCTCGGGAACGGACAGGGGACAGTTTACGCGCCGAGCTGCGCCTGGATCCGCGACACGATCTCGGGCTTCGGACGCAGGCCCACGAACTCGTCGACCTTCTGGCCGCCCTTGAACAGCAGGACGGTCGGGATGGACAAGACCTGGAACAGGGCGCCGAGCTCGCGCTCCTCGTCCAAGTTCACCTTGGCCACCTTGATCTGGCCGTCCATCTCCTCCGCGATCTCGTCGATGATCGGCGAGAGCTGCTGGCACGGGCCACACCACTCCGCCCAGAAGTCCACGACCACCGGGATATCGGAGTCGACGACCTCGGATTTGAACGTAGCTTGCGTCACATCAATGGGTGCGTTCATGCGCCCATGTTACAGCGTTTACAGGTCAGCCAGATAATGCTGCGCGTCGAGCGCCGCGCGGCAGCCCGACCCGGCCGCCGTAATGGCCTGGCGGTACGTCTTGTCCACGAGGTCGCCGCAGGCGAAGACGCCCTCGACGCTCGTGCGTGTCGACGGCTCCGCCACCTCCACGTAGCCGGCCTCGTCCACGGCGACCTGCCCCTCGAGGAACCCGGAGCGCGGGTCGTGCCCGATGGCGACGAAGAGCGCCGTCGCGTCGAGCACCGACTGCTCGCCGGTGGCCACGTTGAGCACGTTCAGCCCGGCGACCTTGCCACCCTCGTCCACCACGGACTCGACGACGGTGTCAGTGAGGAACTCGATCTTCTCGTTCTCCTTCGCCCGCTCGAGCATGATGCGCGAGGCGCGGAAGTTCTCCGAGCGGTGGATGAGCGTGACCTTCGACCCGAACTTGGTGAGGAAGGTGGCCTCCTCCATCGCCGAGTCCCCGCCGCCGACGACGGCGATGTGCTGGTCCTTGAAGAAGAAGCCGTCGCAGGTCGCGCACGTGGACACGCCGCGGCCGGTCAGCTCCGCCTCGCCCGAGATACCGAGGTGGCGCGGCGCGGCCCCGGTGGCGAGGATGACGGCCTTCGCCCGGAACTCCACGCCGTCGACAACGACCTTCTTCACGTCGCCGGAGAAGTCAACCGAGTCCACGAGCTCCGGGCGCAAGTCCGCGCCGAACTTCTCGGCCTGCGCGCGCATGTTCCCCATGAGCTCCGGGCCCATGATGCCGTCCTCGAAGCCGGGGTAGTTCTCCACCTCCGTGGTGTTCATGAGCTCGCCGCCGTACTCGTAGCCCTCGAAGACGAGCGGTTTCAGCTCGGCGCGCGCAGCGTAGAGCGCGGCGGTGTAGCCGGACGGGCCGGAGCCGACGATGATGAGGTCGTGCACGGTGTCCGAGCCGGCGGTCTGCGCCGCGGCGGCGGTCTCCGTGTTCGGGGTGACAAAGTTGAAGCCGGGGGTAGTCATAGCAGCAGATCCTACCGCGCGGGCGTGCACTCCCCCATCGCCGCGGCGACGGCCTCGCGGGCCCGGTAACGGCGCGACTTCACCGTCCCCGGCTGCACCCCGAGCTCCGCGGCGGCGTCGCCGACGCTCATGCCCGCGACGTCGATGAGCCAGAGCGCCTTGCGCTGCGCGGTCGGCAGCGCGCCGAGCGCCTGGCGCATGGCGATGGTGCGCTCCGTCGCCTCCATGGGGTTGTAGGCGAGGTACTTGTTGGCTTCGAGGTCGACGGCGGAAGCGTCGTCGTCAAGACTGCACTGGGTGCCCGGGCGCACGAAGCGGCGCTGGTGGTCGATGGCGGCGTTGACGGTCATGCGGTGCAGCCACGTGGACAGCTTCGCGTCCCCGCGGTAGGTGTGCATGCTGCGCGCGGCCTTGAACAGCGCCTCCTGCACGATGTCCTGTGCGTCGTGCTCGTTGCGCGCGTAGTTTCGCGCCACGTAGTACATGCGCTGGCGGTGCCGGTGCACGATGAGCTTGAAGGCGTGCGGGTCGCCCGCCAGGTGGTCGGCGACGAGCTGCCGGTCGTTGCGGTAATCCATGTGTCCCCCCGTGTGTGTCAGCCCTTATGATGCCCGGGCCCCGCCCCCCGCGCCAGGGCCCGGCTGCACACTTCAGTGGACAACGCCGACGAGCGAGATCTCCTTGACGTCCACCCCGCCGTCGAACGTCACCTCGACCTTCGCCAGGGGCGTCTGCGTCTCGACGTCCGCGCTCACCTGCCCGGCGCGAATCGCCCCGTCCGCGAGCAGCTCGTCGCGCCCGCCGTCGGCTGGGACGCCGGTGACGGTGTAGTTGCCGGTGCCGGAGGCGTCGATAAGCACCTGCTGGAGGGTGAAGGTGGCGCCGTCCGCGGGGGCGAGCTCGAGGGTCGCGCCGTCGGGGGCCGTCCACGCGGTGGAGGTGTCGCCGTCCGCGGCGTCCCGGGCGCGCGGGTCGGTGCCGGCGGTGGCGTCGAGCGGGGCGATGACCGCCGCCTCGGGCGCGGCGGGCGGCTCGTGCGAGTCGCCGGAGACGACGTCGACGAGGTAGGTGGTGAGCAGGCCCACGAGCACCGCCGCGAGCACGGCAACGAGGGTGAGCAGCGTGACGCCGGCCGGGCCGAGGCGGCGCGAGCCGAAGCCGCCGCGCAGCTCGTCCGGGTCGTCGACCTGCTCCTCCACCGGCGCGAGCTCCGGGGCGACGACGACGGGGATTTCGTCCGTCGGCGCGTCCTCGTTTGGCACGGGTAGGTTCGCCGCCTCGTGCAGCGCGCGCTGGATCTCGCGGAAGGCGTCCTGGTCCACGGCGTCTGCCTCGACGAGCGCCCGGGTGCGCGCCGTGATGGCCTCGAGCTCGGTGGAGTTGACGTTGCTCGTGAGCAGCGTGAGCGCGGAGGCGAAGGATTCGGCGTCGGCGTGCGGGGTCGCCTCCGGCAGGACGACGGGGAACGCGAGGCGCACGTGGCCGTCGGTGTCGATGCGCAGCTGCTGGCGGTTGGCCAGGCCGAGCGGCACGTTCGCCGCGTGCGCCGTCGCCATCGCCCCGGCGAGCGGGGCGAGCGCGTTGGCCACGGCCTCGGTGTGCAGCGTCTGCCCGGACTCGGCGACCGCCTTCACGGAGGAGCCCTCGATCCAGTCCGCCACGACGAGGACGCCGGAGCGGTACGAGAGGATCTCGATGTGCTCCGCCGCGGCGGGCAGGTGGAGGTTGGCCAGCTTCCGGGTACGCCGCGCCACGCCGGCGGCCTGCACGGCGGCCTCGCGTGGGGTGGCCGGGGCCATGGGCGCGGAGCCGGTCGTGTCCACGAACGTGAGCGCTACGTCGCGCCCCGTCGCGGTCTCGCGCGCCTGCCAGAAGCGGGCGCTGGCGGCCGCGCCGTGGTCTCGGATGAGGCGGAAGCGCCCGTCCGACACGCTCGCGCCCGGCACGAGCCGCGGCCCGCGCACGACGCCGGCGGACATCGGCGGCGGCACCGGGGAGGCATTGAAGGTGTCGGCGCTGAGGAACTGGGCGGAGACGTCGCGCGGGTCCACCTCGCCGATCTGGAGCGTCGCGTCGGCGTCCGGGCGGATGATCCGGCTCATGCCCGGGATGCGCTGCATGGCGTGGCCGAGGTTTTGCACCTCGGGCAGGCCGGAGCGCGCGAGCACGAGGCCGGTGACGATGAGGAAGAGGATGCCGAGCGCCGCCACCTCGATGAGGCTGCCCAGGCTGGGCGCGCCGATGAGGCGGCCGAAGGCTTCGGGCAGGCGCAGGCCGGCGGCGTCGCGAAGCAGCCAGCGAACGGCGAGCACCGCTGCGACGCCGATGAGCGACGCGCCCGCCGCCCACACGCAGGTGCGCAGCACCTCGCGGGCCTGCAGCGTGCCCAGCTTGCGGCGCAGCAGCAGCGCGCCGATGATCGCGCCGGCGACGAAGCCGAAGCCGTTCGCGGCGCCGAGGAGCACGACGACGTGCTGCGGGGCGCGCGCGATGTGCGGGGCGAGCAGCGACAGCGCCACCTTCGTGATGGTGATGCCGGCGATGATGAACGTCGGCGTCCACGCCTCCTCGCGCGCGTAGAAGACGCGCAGGTGGAGCATGACGAGCGCGTACGGGATGAGCGTGAACGCCGCCGCGCTCACCGTGAGGCCGAGGGTGTACGCCGCCTCCGGGCTGAACGCGCCGTACGCGAACAGCGCGCGGCCGATGTCCGGGCCGAACGCCGCCATGAACACGATGATCGGGATGAGCGCGATGAACGTGAGCTTCGTGCCCATCGTGAGGTCGTCGACCACGGCCTTGTCGTCGCCGTCGGCGGCGTTGCGCGACAGCCGCGGCATGATCGCGGTGAGCAGCGTGACGCCGATGATGCCGTACGGCATCTGCA
>ERZ1029874.84-NODE-84-length-16032-cov-46.843525_pt1 | contig 16032 bp, 13 predicted proteins | sample MGYA00519235_ERZ1029874 | MGnify/ENA primary metagenome ERZ1029874 (study PRJEB33666, sample SAMEA4610926) | skin metagenome | biome: Human-associated habitat; feature: Malodor aspect; material: skin | place: Philippines | collected 2015-08 ...
AGATGCTCGGCGCTCAGGATCGGGGAAGGGGACGAGGTCGCGGTGACCACGAGATCAGCACCGGCGACCGCCGCGTCGGCAGCGGACGTGCCTGCCTCGGCCCAGGGATATGCAAAACCATCCGGGCGAGTCCGTGAGACGAACGTGCAGGAGACGTCGAGGACGTCCTCAAGCGTGCTGGCGTGGCCGCGGCCCTGGGCGCCGGTGCCGAAGATGACGGCGTTCACGGGGTCGTCGAGAAGCGAAAGCACCCCAGCGACGGCGACGGCGGGGGTGCGCAGCGTGGTGAGCGCGGCGGCGTCGATAAGCCACTCCGGCGTGAGCGTTTCGCCGCCCATGAGCAGGTACGAGCCCTGGACCAGTGGGACCTCCACGGTCGAGCCCGGCGGTTGGATGCCAAGCACCTTCACGCCGACTGCGCCGTCGAGCGCCGACGGGAGCAAGTGCGTCTCGCCGTGGGGGAGGGCGACCTTTTGCCGCTGCGGGTCAGTCGCGGGGTCGAAGCCTCCGAGCAGCGCGTCGCGCACCGCCTTGACCGCGGCGGCGGGGGAGAGGGTGGCCATTGCTTCGTCGTAATCCACGTAGCGCATGGCGGCCAGTGTAGGGGAGTTACACGGCTCCATTTCGGGATGGTCGATCCCACAACGGAGCTAACTGTGGCAGTGAGAGCGCCCACTCTAGGGATACACGCTCCTGTTCGAGCCGTTTGTTCCCTGATGCGATCAAGAACCGCCGTGCACGTTCCTCCTCCTCGGTGAGGTGGGGGAGCACGCGGGTCGTGTCGCCGGGGTCGGCCACGGCGAGGTGCAGGAAGCGCTCCGTCGTTTCCACATCCATGGCCACGCTGACAACGGGGACGGAAGCGCCGTCGGCAGTCAAACGCGACCGAAGGGCGTTCAGGATGGCGTAGCCATCCGCGTCCGCGTCGCCCCAGTACAGCACCCGGCGCGCCTCGCGCACCCACGGCAGCTCCGGCAGCGCACCGGCGGTGTACCCGGAGCCCCACAACAGCACCGCGCCCGACCCGTCGGGCGCCTGGGGGAGTGCTAAGAACGTCTCCTTGTTCTCCACCACGATCAACACCAGACCGTCCGGCAAGTCCAACGACCCGAACGGCACCGTCACGTCGACCAACCCCGGCGCGGGCGCAAGCGTGCCATCCAAGAACCGCACGCGCATCAGCCGGTCGCCCTCAGCCAGCCCCAGGTCGGGCACCCCGAGCAAGCGCTGCAGCAGTCCGCGGTGGGCGGCGATCCACTTGGTGTCTAAGCCCTCGATGGGCACAGCGCGGGCCCGCAGGCCGGAGGAAGGTTTCACGTGAAACCATCGTAAAGCCAGGCGCAGCCGGGTGAAGTCGTCGTCAGCCAACGCGAGCCACGACGACCACACATGCGCCGCCCGCTCCCGAAACTCCGGCCAGCCAGGGAACAACTCCACTAACACCGCAAACCGCTCGCGGGCCAGCGCCACCTCCCCGGCGCGCCCGGCCACCTCCGCGATACGGTCCCACCCGCTCAACGTCACACGCACCGGCACGTCCTGCTTTCCCATGCCAGCCCAGGAGCGCGTGGCCCATTCCACCTCATCGGCAGGCTCCCACGCCTGCCAGGCGCGGACGAATTCGCGGGCACCGGCCTCGTCCGCGAGGACTTGCGCGCGCGTCGGGGGATGTAGGGGAAGGGAGAGGGCCGAAGGTTCGTCGAGAAGCAGAAGCTCCATGTTGAACTTCACGGGCAATTGGTCAGGCAGGCGCATGGGTATCTACGAGCTCGAAGGTAGAACGAGCGACGGGGTCCTCCGTGTAGTGGACCACGATGGTGCCGTCGATGTAGGGGGAGAGGGTCTTGACCAGCTTCAACGGCGTTGCCAGAACCATGTGGAAGCCGAAGCTCTCGAAGACGTCCATGGCGGTGCGTGTGAACACTGGGTCGGCGCGGTCGAACGCTTCGTCCAGCACCACTGTCGCGTAGCGGGGCGCGTCCGCGTCCACGTCCGCCAAGCGGTAGCGTAGCGCGGCGGCAAGGCAGAAAAACACCAGCTTCTGCGCCTGCCCGCCGGAGAGCGATGCGGAGTCCACGTGGGTGTTATGCACGATGCCCTCCACATCCACTTCGTTGCCCACGAATTTGACGTGGCGGCGGGTGTCCAGAACGACATTGCGCCAACTGCGGTCTGCACGATCGGAGGAGCCGAGGCGGTCCATGATCTTGGCCAAGCGGTGGTAGCGCTCCACGGCGGTTTTCTCGTCCGCCTCGCTCAACGTGCCCGCGGTGGCGTTACGCAGGTCTTGGAGGAAGTCGCGAACGACGCGGTCCCTGTTGTCCCGGACCTCGATCTGGAGGTAGCGGCCCTCGGTGTAGGGGGAGCGACGAAGGGAAGCGTTGATGGGCCCGAGATTCGTCTCAATGTCGCCTTTCGCGCGCTGCAACTCGCTGTAGATCTTGCTCAGGTGCATCACGCTTTGCTCGTTCAGCAGATCGAGGAACCGGCTGCGGAACTCGGGCAAGCGGTCGGAGCGCAACATCTCCAGCCTCGCGATTGCCTCGCCAGCGAACTCGGCCCGCGCCTGCAGCTCAGCAGATTCCGCCGACCACTGGGATTTGTAGTCGGACAGGATGTTCACAATCGCGTTGCTCGACTCAGTAATCGCCCTTGCCGCCTGCTTCGCCTGCGCGTCCAAGTTGGCAGCAACCTTGTCCGCACTGTCGCTCAGGTTTTCCGGGGTCAGGCGGCGCGTCGAGGCGGCGAGTTGCGCTTCCAGCTCCTCGCCGATGGCGGGTTCCACCGGGACCTGGGCGGCCTCAATGCGCCGCAGCCGCTCTCGCGCCTTCTCCAAGGCGTCGGCCGTCACCGCGATCTGGCCGTTGACCGTGACGAGTTCCCGCTCAGTGGCCGCCAGCGCTTCCTCAGCGTCGTGGTACGCGCGTTCGAGTTCTTGAGCCTCGGGGGAGGAGGTAAGCCGCTCCAGCTCGGTACGCAGGCCGCTCAATGTCGCTTCAACGCTAGCGGTGTCCACGTCGGACCACTCCAGACCGTCGATGATCTTGGCAAGCTCGACGTCGCGTTTCAACGCCTGCTGCTTGCGTTCCGCGTCGCTCAACCTGTGTCCGGCCGCCGCGGTCGCGCGTTTCGCCTGCGCCAACTCCGCGTGCAGCGCCTCCACCTTCGCGTGATTCGAGGAGCCGAGCCGGTAGTCCCGGCGCTCGCCGAGCTTGCGCCGGTCGTTCTTCACGTACCTCGCGGATCCCGTTTTGTCGCTCGGGTAGCGCTCCAACCCGTCGATGGTTGCACTGCGCTGCGTTTGGTGCTCGAGTTCTTCCACCGTACGTACCAACGCGTAGTCGAACGAAGTGGCCAGCATGCGCGTCAGCCACGGCCGCATCGCATGATCGACGACGCGCACCTTGTAGAACAGGCTGTCCGGGTTCCGGGGCCCGCGCGGTACCTCGACTCCCTGCGGCACGGTCCGGTACTCCAGGCGTATGCCCAGGTGCCTGCCGTTCACCCAGCTGCTCACTTGCCGCTCCAGCTCCGCGGGCACGAGCAGCGTCACCGCGAACCCGCCAAGGAGCCGCTGGATCACCGGCTCCCACTCGGTGTGCTCCGGCAGCACATCGATGAGTTCACCAACGTAGGGCAGCTCACCCGCCGTTAGCCCGGTGTCCGCACACAGCTGCGCGCGCAGCGCCACGTAGACTTGATCGATGTTGGAGGTGCGCTTGCTTAACGACGCCAACTCCGCCTGCACCGCCTTCTCCGCGGCGGCGAGCCCGTCCCGCTCGCTGCGCGCCGCGAACCACGCCTCGAGCAGACGCCCCTCTTGCTCCGGCGCGCCCGCCAATTCCGTAGCAGCTTCGGCCTTCAGCTCCGCGAAGCGGTCCGTGTCCAGCGCCCCGTCCAGCTGCAGAACACCCCTCAACTTCGCCACTTCAGCCGTGCGCCTGGCGAGGACCGCCTGCTCACGCTCAATCTCCCGCTCGAGGGCACCGAGGCTTTCACCTGCAAAGTGCTCACGCCGGACGGCGGCGCGCTGCAGCGCCTCGTGTTGGGCCCGTTTCCGAGCCGAGAGGGATTGCGCCTGTACGTCAAGAGCGGCGTGCTGGGCGGAGCTGGCGTCGATACGCGAGCGAAGCTGCTTCGCCTCAATCGCGCGACGCACGTGCGGCAATGCGGCGGCTAGCGCGTCGGCGTGTGCTTGCGTTGCCTGCGCGGCCTTGAGCCGGGTGTCCAACGCCGGCAGGGGAGCGAGGGCCTCGATCTGGTGGTGCACATCCTCCAGCCGCTCATACGCCTGGCGCAGGTCGTCGTGCGTGGCCACGGCGTCTTCCGCGATCTTGAACGTACTCGGCGTTTCCAGCATGTAATTGCGAAACAGCTCGTCCATGCTGGACAGGGACTTCGCGGACTGCGTGCGGTAGAGAAGCATCTGCGCTTCCTCACTGCCGATACCCAGCTTCGCGCGAAAGCGGTTGGCAAAAACCGAGTACTGGTCCGTGAATGTCACCCCTGATCCAGCCGTCTTGTACTTCGCCTCGAGCTTGCGCTTGTCCAGCGAATTTTGCAGCAACGGGACAAACCCGTCCACGTCGACCTCTGCAGGAAAGATGCCGTAGAGGGATTTCACCTGGGCCTCTGCGTGTTGGCCCGCGTTCAGGCGGTAGATCGCGGTGAGCGTGAGCGACTCGTCCCCCGCACGGTAGGTCAGCGCGACGATGCTCGCCGTCGCGCCCGAGCGCAGATACTGGCTGCGGATCTCGCCGGTCGCTGGATCTTCGCTGCGCCGCCACGCACCGCGAATGTACGACACACGACTGCGGCCCTTGTCCCGGCCACCTACCTCTTGCTGGGCGGCCGCGTTGAATTGCAGTTTTCCGGGTGGAACCAGCACGGCGGACAACGCGTCGATGAGCGTCGACTTGCCCGATCCCGACGCACCCGTGATCAGGAATCCTTTCTGGCCGACAGGGATGTCGTAGTAGCCGTCGAACGTGCCCCAGTTGACCACCTGGATTCGCGCGAGGCGGAACTGCTCCGTCACTGTGTTTCCTCCTTGTCCTGCTGCGCCAAACGCAAATACTCCGCGCGCAGGGCGTACACGGTGTCCGCGTCGAAGATGTGCCGTAGCACCGGCGAGACCTCCCAACGCCCCTCCGTCTCCGTGTCGGTGAGCAGGCTGTATTTGCGGATCGTGTTCACCGCCGCCGTAAACCGCTTCTTAAAGCCTGCCTCGTCCCGGTTATCCACCGCGCGGACGTAGCCGATGGCGTTGTACAGCTCGTCTTCGCCGACGATCACACGCTCGCCCGGTGCGGACATACCCAGCTCGTGGCGCAGCTGGAGCAAGATAGCCGTCTGTAGGTGCGTGAGCGCCTCCGTGCGCAGGACCGGCGGCACCTGCACATCCTGGTTATCCGGGCGCACGTGGCGTGTGAACGCGATGCCGGCTTCCTCGTCCACTATCAGCTCCAAGAAGACGTCGTGCAGTCGCGAACGCAGGGCCTCAGTATCGGTAGTGATCGCGTGCCACGTTTCCTTCTTCCGGTCGGCGGTGATGAGTGGTCCTTTCAGCAGGTCCACCAGCGCCCGGCGCGATTCCTCGGACAGTGTGCCGGTGTCTCCTGTCCACAGGGGTTCCGTCATGCCATCTCCTCTACTGCAACGACGTCGAAGTGCCAGCGTGGGACCGTCGCTACGCGAATGCTCCCATCTTCTTCCTCAAAGCTGACCTGTTCGCGCCCCTCCCTACGCACGCCGTAGCGCGCCGCGAGGTACACCAATCCCACCACAGAGCCAAGGCCTTGGGTCGCCGGGTGGCGTTCGAGCACCTTGCTTATCGACGCACCTCCGGCCACCTCCACGGTCTCACTGACAGCCTCCATGAGCTCCTCCAGATCGATCTCGCTTTCGCGCACAACGCTGTAGAGCTCCTCGGGGTCGCTCTCACCCGGCTCGAACGCCTCCACTGTGCTCGTGATCACCTCGGCGCCCGGGTCGGCGAGCTTGAGCTGCGCTACCGAGGTCACCTGCATGCCGATACGCTGCAGCGGAGTGGCCATTTTGTGCGTTGCAGAGAGTTCTTCACGCTCCGCGGCGTCCGCGGCGAGCTTGCGGGTATCACGCAACAGCTCAATCATCCGACGGTCCTCGGCGAACTGCTCGCTGGCGACATAGTTGCGCAGGTTCCGGGCGAGACGCGTCATCATTGCGTTGACCTCGTAGCCGGCGTCTTCCATGTCTCGGAATAGCGCGCGGAACCGCGCCCGTTCCTCCGCTGTCATCGCGTCCTCGCCGACACGCTCGAGGATCTGCCTGATCCACGTGTCGAGCCACGCGCCGCGCTCTGGGTCGACCACCAGCGAGTAAAACGCGTTGAAGCTCCTCCCCGCGTCCGACTCACCGATGAGGTCCACGCCCGCAAAGATCTCGTCCAGTACATCGCCCCGCGACCCTTCCGGGTCGAGCAGCTGACGCCGCAGTTGCGAATTCAACGCCTCGAGCTCGTGCCGCACACGTGCAAAGTCCCCGGGGATCGCGCTGGCCTGGCCGAGGATGTCGCTCACTCGCTCGCGCACGGAAGCGGGGGAGGGCAGCTCAAACTCGCCGCGCTCTACCTGGGCAATCTCAGCGTCAATGCGCGCCCGTTCAGCTTCCAGCTGCACAAGCCGTGTCTCGATGTTCGGATCAGTATCTCGGGCGAGTGCTTGCAGGGCACTACTTATCGACGCCACCCGGCTCGCCGTCACCGCCGACCTCGGGGCGCTCACCCGCTCCATGAATTGCAGCGCCGTCAGTGCTTGCTCGCTCGGTTCCAGTGTCTCACCCGATGCCTTCGTGCCAGATTTACGCACAAGCCAGCCAGCTTTGACCCAGTCATTGCAGTAGGCGGCGGGGGTCTTTGGTAGGTCGAATGTCTCGCGCAACACCGCGAAGTCAGCTGCCATGAGCTCGTAGAGCTGAGCGGCTGGCCGGGCCTCCGCGCCGCGCGGGAAGTGTTCGGCCACCACCGCAAGCAGAACCGGCGCGTTATCGGCGTGGAGCAGGCGGATCGCCGCCGACTCTTCCTTCTGACGTTTGTACGTCAGCGCGCGGGCCTGAATGCTCATGCGAGCCATCTTCCCACGCCAAACCCTCACCTGCACCGACGCCCAACTCTCAACATGATCTAGACAGACAACGCGCGATGGTCTATATTCATGCTCGCGAGCCCTTTCGCCCACGGTCCACCCCCCCCGAGACCGGTAGAGCACTCACCCACCCCCCCATTTCGAGTGCGAGTAGGCGAAAGGGTTTCGTCTTGCGCGCGGCCAAATCAAGACCCAAAAACGAAAGACCCGCCACCTCGTGTTCTAGGTGGCGGGCCGCGCTTCGAATTTCTCCGTGGCTTCAAGTATAAACACGGATTCATTAATGAAAAGTTGAAACGCAAAATGTGATGAATGTCACCTGAGTTGAACCTGAGCGAACGCTTAGAAGCTCGAGCTGCCGCCGCCCGCGCTGAAGCCGGAGGAGGACACCGAGGAGCTCCCGCCGCCCGAGGACGCCTCCTGTGCTGCCTGCACGTTTGAGTCGTGCCACGTGGACAGGTGGGCGTACGGCACGTACCCCGAGTACCAGAAGCCGGAGTCGTACACCGCCGGCACCGTGAGCTTTTCGCGCTCCTTCACGTCGCTGAACTGCTTCTTCTTCACCTCGTCGAGGATGACGCGGTAGTCGCCGAGCATGCGCGTGAAGTCGGCCACGAACGTGGGGGAGGTCGGGTTCGCATCGAGCGCCTCGATCTGGCGCAGCAGGCCGTCGAGCTCCTCGCGCAGCACCCGGTCCTTCACGTCGCTGCGCGCGCGGAAGACGTCGGTGCGGATAGTGGTCAGGTCCGCGCGCCGCGTCGCCGCGTCGCCGTGCTCCACCGCGAAGAGGCGGTCGATGTTGTCCTCCGCGTTCGAGGTGTGCTCGACCGCCTCCGCCGCGTCCGCGAGCTGCTTGCGGTGCTTGTACACCGCGCCGTCGTCGCCCATATTGATCGAGCTCAGGCCGCCCGCGCCGCTGACCAGCTCGTTCAGAGAGAGGAAACGGTCGCGCACCTCGGCCCACTGGCGGCGCAGCGTCTCGTCCGCGAACGCCGAGGACAGCGAGTTCGCCCGCACGTCCACCTCGTCCAGCCTCCCCGCCAGCCGCGTGTACTCGCCGGTGACCAGGTCGTAGTCCTCCCGCGCCTGGGCGATTGCTTTTCGACGGCGATCCCGCACCGCCACCGCCACCGCCGAGCCACCGAACCCCGCGGCCGCGCCGCCGAGACCGAGGCCCATCGCGGCGCCCACGCGGGAATCTTCCGCCGCGTCGACCTTGTGCTGCGCGATGGCATCCGCGTCCATGGCCTGGTTGGCCGTGCGGAACAGGCCCGCGGGGATGTTGCCGTCGCGCACGCCGGGCTTCATGGCGTCGAGGAGATCCTGGACGTGGCCGTCGTCGTCGAGCGCGAGCTCCGAGGTCACGTCGTCGCCGCCGTAAATGAACGCCTGGCGCGGGTCGAGGCCCACGCCGACGATGAGCACGCCGTCGCGCGGGCGGCCGTTCTCGCCCTTCGACTGGTCGATGAGGTCGGGGTACTCCGAGCGCAGGAGGCCCTCCACGTCGTCCATGATGTTCTGGTGGTTGGTCTGGAACACCATGTAGTGGAGGTCGGTGACCACCGAAGGGGCGTCGATACGCGAGGTGTCGCTGAGGAGCCGCTCGCGGTCGGCGGGGGAGAGGACCCCCTACGGGTCGTCGATGATCGCCTGCGGCGCGCCGGCGGTCTGCACGGCCACCTCCTGCGCGTCGGGGACCTCGACGGCCGCGTAGCCGATGCCGCCGCCCGCCAGACCGACGAGCGCCGTGGCACCGAGGATGGTTCCAATCTGCTTCAGGTTGGGCATGGCTCCACCTTAGAACGGCTCGGCCACCGCCCGCGCGAGCACGACGGTGCCGGGTTCGATGCGCTCGCGCAACTGCTTCTCGACGTCCTCCGGCCCGTCCGACGTGAGCAGCCACCCCGCCCACGCGTCCTTGCCGGGCGAGAAGACGCCGTCGCCCTTGCCAATGAGGTTGAGCGTCGCGTCGCGCAGCCACAGCGGGCCGACGAGCGCCGCGTGCTCCGTGCCCTCGAGCGGGACGACGTAGGGCTGGTAGGCGACGGTGTTGAGGGCGGCGACCGTGGCGTCGAAAAGCTGCTGCGCGAGGAGCACGTGCTGCGGCGCGCCGAGGTAGACGATGGTGGTGAGCGAGAGCGGGCCGCGTGGCTCGTCGCGCACGGCGAGGCCGGTGAGCCCGCCGAGCGAGGCGGGGAAGCGCGTCGGCTCGGCGGGGCCCTCGAAGAAGAACGAGTCGAGCGCCTCGTCCCGGTTCGTGGTGGCGAAGTCCACGAGCGCGTTGAGCTCGTAGAGCCGCAGCGACTCCGGGGCGGCGAGGTTGTCGTAGGCGGCCTGGCAGCGCAGGTCCCAGAGCATGAACTCGTCGTCGATGGGGTGGGGGTGCGGGGAGACCGCGGCGATCTCCGCCCCGCTGCCGGCGATGCGCCGCCGGTACAGGTCGAACGCGCTGTCGAGGTCGTGCTCGTGCGCCACAAAGTGGGTGGTGACGATCTCGAAGGGCATGGGTCAAGGGTACGCGCTCGCGCGTTGTTTCACGTGAAACGCTAACGCGGCAGGCGGTACCTTCGCATTCGGCTAGTCTGAGGCGCGGTAGGCGCAATCTCTCCGGCATCCACGAGCCTCCGGAGCTTGGGTCGTAAGGAGCCCACGCTTACCCCCATCATCTCGGCAATCTCCTTTGCAGATGATTCGCCGTGTTTGGCCAAAACTGCGATCACCTCGAGTTCCTGCTCCGTGAGCTCTTTATCGCCCACACCTAGCCTGAAGCTGTCTTCGTCAGAACCCGGCCTGAGTAGACCGCTTCGGGACAGCGTGATCAGCAGCTTCCGCGCGTCATCACTGTCGAGGCCTAGATGCTGCCGGAGCTCGCGGACAGACACCGCGCCAAGTCCGCTGGCGATAGCCAGCGCGACTCGCTCCTGTCGTGAGCTCTCCGGCGCGATCGAGTCCAGCCAGCTCGACATCTCCGGATCAAGCAGCCCAAATCGGTAGAGAACAACGGTGAATTCCCCGATCCTTGCATCGAATTTCGGCTGCGGCAACCCGTATTCAAGCATTCCGTCTTTCATGCGCTGAATCCCGCTGCCCTCATTCTCAGCAACGCGCATGGATCCAGACGGGGTGGGCAGGTTGCTTAACAGGTTGGCGAGCGCTGGGTTGCGGCTCATCGACCTGTTTTCTTCGAGGCTATCGAGCGTCCGGTCCCCCCAGAGACCTCCCGGGTTGTTCACCTCTACACGATCAGGAAAGACGTCTATCTGCACCTGACGCCCTTGAACTTGCGGGCTGTAATCACGGTGCATCACGGCATTCACTACCGCTTCGCGCAAAGCGATCTCCGGAATTTCAGGTTCATCGACCATCGTCGATCCGTGCTCGACCGTGCGAGTCCGGAGGTTTCGCAATATTACCTTGATTGCGTCTTCAACAGCCAGTGGGAGAGGCCCATCACAGTGCGCTCGGTCGAGGAAACGGGTCGTATCGGCCGACTTCTCTTTTGTCGGATGAACGGCCACGTCAATGTACAGCTGCGGGTAGAACTGCTGCGGGTAGTACCCCAGCGCAAGCATTCCCGCTAGGATTGGCCGACTCTCCGAGTCAATCACATGCAGGCGTTCAAGCACCTCCTCCTCGCTCTTGATGCCCTGGCGGATGCGCGAACCGCGCTTTTCCAACGATTCGATGAGGCCGGTCCAAGCATGGCTGTCCAAATCCGAAACTTCCGCTCCGTCCACTACAGACTGTTCGGAATCGTCCGGTTGATACAAGGTGGTGAGCTGAAAAACCTCATAACTGGAAAGCTTCTGGTCACCGTCAAGTACCCGCTTGTAGGCCCCATCCCGCAAACCCTGAGCAGTGACGTAACAGGGCATTTGCTTGCCCATCTGCACATCGCCTCGCATCGGGTGGATGCGGACGAGGATTACCGGTGAGCCTTCATATTCGTCGGACTCGATGTTGTGTTTCGGAATAGGGGTGACCGGTGGCTTTGCTTGTCCTTCAGTAAACCCACTGATGAGTTGGTCGTTCGAGCGTCGCGGATCGAAACCCGGCGTGGGACGGAAGGTGCCCGACGCCTGTTCTTCCTCAATACCAAGGACAATGAGCCCACCATCGGTATTCGCGAAAGAGCTCACCGCTTTCCAGAACGCGGTATCTAGCTTGCCCGTCCCCGACTTTGCCTCAATGCAATGATCATCATTCCGCTGGCGCTCCAGCCGCGCCATGATGTCATTCATTCGTTCACTCACACCCTCATTGTAGCCCAACATCGACAGCAAGGCGCAGTAAACGTACAGTGACACCATCACTACGTACAGTGACACCCCCACTACATACAGTGACCGCTCCGAACCCTACAGTGACAGCCCAGAAGTTTCACGTGAAACAACAAAAACCGCCCCGAAGGGCGGCTGTACGGGCGCGAGGCTACTGCGCGGGGACGGCCGAAGGTGCGTCGTTAAGCGACTGCCCCTTGATCTTGCCCGCGGCGAACTTGTTCATGATGAGCGCGATGGCGCCGTCGCCGGTGACGTTGGCGGCGGTGCCGAAGGAGTCGACCACGATGTAGGAGGCGATCATGAGCGAGACCATGGACTCGTCGAAGCCGAGGTTGGCCTGGAGCAGGCCCACCGCCGCCATGATGGCGCCGCCGGGGACGCCGGGCGCCGCGATCATCATGATGCCGAGCAGGAGGATGAAGCCTGCGATCTGGCCGTTCGAGATGTCCAGGCTGGCCATGTAGACGATGGAGAGGGCGTAGAGCGTGATCTTCATCATCGAGCCGGAGAGGTGGATGGTGGCGCAGAGCGGGACGACGAAGCCGGCGACGTCCTCGTCCACCTTGTTCTTCAGCGCGGACTCGTAGGTGACCGGGATGGTCGCCGCGGAGGAGGAGGTGCCCAGGGCGGTGAAGTAGGCGGGCGCCATGTTCTTCAGGGCCTTGAACGGGTTCACGCCCGCGACGGCACCGGCGGCGAGGTACTGGAGGAGGATGATCAGGAGCGTCATCACGATGGAGAGGACGAGGACCACGCCCATGGCCTCCATGGTGTCGCCGAAGTTATCGTTCATGCCGAGGTTGAGGAACGTGCCGAAGATGAAGATCGGCAGCAGGGGGATGACGAAGGTGGTGACCACCTTCATCACCACCGCGTTGAGCTCCTCGAGCACGTTGAGGAGGTTCGGCGACTTCACCCCCGTCATGGCCAGGCCGACGACGAAGGCGAGCAGAAGCGCGGACATGACCTCGAGCGGGGCGGGCATGTCCACCGTGAAGTACGGCTCCAGGCCGCCGGCTTCGGGGTCGGCGACGTCCGTGACCAGGTGCTTGCCGTCGAGCAGCGTCGGGTACAGCGCCGACGCCGTGCCCCAGGCGATAAGGCCCGAGATGATCGTGGAGCCGTACGCGAGGCCGGCGGTGATGCCGAGCCACTTGCCCGCGCCCTGGCCCAGGCCCGCGATCGCGGGCGCGATGAGGGCGAAGATGAGGACTGGGACGAAGAAGCCGAGGAAGTTGGAGAACAGCCCGTTGAACGTGACAAAGATGCGGGCGAGCCAATCCGGGAAGAAGAAGCTGCAGGCGAAGCCGAGGACGATCGCCACAACCACCCAGAACAGCAGCGAGTGGAGGAGTTTATCTTTCATGGGAACAGCGTAGCCGGTAATTATGCACTTGACTGCAATTTGAACACCTTTTCATTCGCCGGCGGCCCGGCCGTATGCTTGGACACCATGAGCCCGTTCGAGAACATGACCACGCTGAACGTCGTCGTCGGCATCGTCTTTATCCTGCTCACGCTGCTGCTGCTCATCCCCGGCGCGATGGCGTCCGCGGGCAAGCTGCCGGGCAACAAGTGGATCGGCCTCCACGTCCCCGCGGTGCGCAAGAACCAGGCGATCTGGGACCAGGCGCACAAGGTCGCCGGCCCGTTCTGGCTGCTCGCCGGCGTCGCGCTCGCGTTCGGCGCCGCCTTCTCCTTCATCGCCTCCGGCTGGATGTGGCTCCTGCCGGCCGTCGCGTTCCTCGCGGCGGTTGTCGCGGCGTCCCTGGGCGGCAACTTCGGCGCCCGGGCGGCCGCCGCGGTCGAGCAGGCGCAGGACAACACCCCGCAGCCGGAGCCGGAGCGCCCCGCCGTGAACATCGATGCGTTGCGACGCGCCGCCGGCCACGCAGACGGGGAGTAACCGCATGACCTGGGAGGAAGCGATCCTGCACGTCCTGCGCGAGGCGGGGGAGCCGATGGCGTACAAGGACATCGGCGCCCGCATCGTCGCCGAGGGCCTCGCGGACCCGGGCGTGGCCAACGTCGACGTGCTCACCCACGCCGCCATCACCGGCCTCAAGGTCGACGGCCTCGTCGTCGCCGCCCCGCGCGGCATGTACGCACTGCCTGAATAAAAAATCCCAGCGAGGTTTCTGTTCCGCTATAGTCGCCAACTGTGACTGACATGACTTCTTGCAACTGGTGGTGGCTCGCCTAGCTGGCGCGCCACACCACGAAGTCACGACCCGCCAGCGTGTTGTCCACGCACCGCGGGCCTTTTTTCACCCTCGGTGCACCGAAACGAAAACCGAGGAACCCATGCACTACACCCACCGCGAGGTGCGCTACCACGAGGACGTGGCCAGCCTGTTCGCGCACATCGGCGGGCTCGAGGCGCGCGACGCCGTGCTGCTCGAGTCCGCCGACATCACCACCCGCTCCGGCCTCCAGTCCGTGGCTGTGCTCCGCGCGTCCCTGCGTGTGACGTGCACCGGCACCCGCGTCACCGTCGAGCCGCTCACCCCCTCCGGCGAGGCGATCGCCGCGGACCTCGGCCTCGACGAGTACCGCGTCGCCGAGCACACCTACGACTTCCCGCCGGCCACCGCCACGGACGAGCGCGAGCGCCTCACCGCCGCGTCCACCGCCGACGTGCTGCGCGCCCTGACCACCCGCGCTGGCTACGGCAACGGCGTGTTCCCGCTGCTCGCCGGCGGTTTCGCATTCGACTACCTCGACTCCTTCGAGCAGCTGCCCCCGGTCGCGGAGGGCCCGAACACGTACCCCGACTACCAGTTCGTGCTCGCGGAGGTGCTTCTGCGCGTCGACCACGAGGCGGGCACCGCGTCGCTCGAGGGCGTGGGCACGACCGCGATCGACCTCGAAGAGCTCGCCCAGCGTATCGACGCAGCTCCGCCCCCCACCGCGCCCCCCACCGAGACGGGCACCCTCCACGTGCGCGCGGATGTGGGCGACGGGGAGTTCCGGAGGAACGTCGAGAAGCTGCAGGCGAACATCCACAACGGCGACATCTACCAGGTGGTTCCGGCGCGGACCTTCACCGCCGAGTGCGCGGACGCGTTCGCGGCGTACCGGCGCCTGCGCGCGGCGAACCCCTCGCCCTACATGTTCTACCTGCGCGGTCCCGGCTACGAGCTATTCGGCGCCTCGCCGGAGTCGAACCTCAAGTTCGACCACGCCACGCGCCGCGTCGAGCTGTACCCGATCGCCGGCACCCGCCCGCGCGGCCTCAACCCCGATGGCACGGTGAACCACGAGCTGGATACGCGCATGGAGCTCGAGTTGCGTACCGACGCCAAGGAGATCGCCGAGCACACCATGCTCGTGGACCTGGCCCGCAACGACATGGCGCGCGTCGCCGTGCCGGGCACCCGGCGCGTGCGCGAACTGCTCCAGGTGGACCGCTACTCGCGCGTGATGCACCTGGTCAGCCGGGTGACCGCGGAGCTCGCTCCGGACCTCGACGCCCTCGACGCCTACCGCGCGTGCATGAACATGGGCACGCTCACCGGGGCGCCGAAGCTGCGCGCGACCGAGCTGCTGCGCGAGGCGGAGGGCACCCGGCGCGGCTCGTACGGCGGGGCGGTGGGGTACCTGCGCGGCGACGGAGACTTCGACACCTGCATCGTCATCCGCTCCGCCTTCGTCGCCGGCGGCACGGCCACGGTGCAGGCGGGCGCAGGCGTCGTGCGCGACTCCGACCCGCAGGCCGAAGCCGACGAGACCCTGCACAAGGCCTACGCGGTGCTCCAGGCCATCGCCGGCGGCCGCGACCTGGAGGTGGAGAAATGATCGTACTGCTGGATAACCAGGACTCCTTCGTCTACAACCTCGTCGACGCGCTTGCGGGCTACGACACGGTGGTCTACCGCAACACCGTGAGCGCCGACACCGTGCTGGACGCGAACCCGGAGCTCATCGTGCTCTCGCCCGGCCCCGGCTACCCCGCCGACGCCGGCTGCATGATGGAGATCATCAACCGCACGCAGGGCCGCATCCCGATCCTCGGCATCTGCCTCGGCTACCAGGCGCTCATCGAGCACTTCGGCGGCCGCGTCCGCCCCTGCGGGCCGGAGCACGGCACGTCGCTGCCCATGCGCACCGCGGACGGCCGCCTCGTCCCCGTCGCCCGCTACCACTCCCTCGGCGCGACGGACGCCCCCACCGGGGTCGTCCCGCTCGCCTGGGCGGACACCGCGATCGGCGACGTCATCATGGCCGCACGCAGCGCCGACGGCATGTCCATCGGGCTGCAATTCCACCCCGAATCCATCCTTACCCCCGCCGGCCCGCAGATCCTGGACCGGTGCGTGCACACCCTCCTAGAGAAAGGCCGTGACAATGGCTGACCACATCGAGATCTTCCGCCGCTTCATCAATAGCCCCGCGCCGTCCCTCGAGGAGGCCGTCGAGGCGTTCACCCCGCTCACCGTCGGCGACTACGAGGACGTGCACATCGCCGCCCTCCTCGCGACCATCCGCACCCGCGGCGAGACATTCGCCGACATCGCCGGCGCCGCCCGCGCCTTCCTCGCCGCGGGCCGCCCGTTCCCGGTGACGGGGGAGGGGATCATGGACACCGCGGGCACCGGCGGCGACGGCGCGAACACCATCAACAT
>ERZ1029874.85-NODE-85-length-16010-cov-35.808461_pt1 | contig 16010 bp, 14 predicted proteins | sample MGYA00519235_ERZ1029874 | MGnify/ENA primary metagenome ERZ1029874 (study PRJEB33666, sample SAMEA4610926) | skin metagenome | biome: Human-associated habitat; feature: Malodor aspect; material: skin | place: Philippines | collected 2015-08 ...
GCGGCGGCGCCCTGCTCCGCGAGCTCGGCCTGGCGCGCCCGCCCGGCGCCGGAGCGGTCCCGCAGCACCGGGGTGACGCGGGCGTCGTCGATGGCGCCGAGGGTAAAGCCGGCGTCGTGCACGAAGCGCATGAGGCTGCCGGTGTGGCCGGCCTGGCGGGCGAGCCCCACCATGACGGCGGCGCAAGCCGCGGCGTCCTCGCACGCGTCGTGGTGGTGCTCGAGGGCGGCGCCGAAGTGCTTTGCCAGCGTGGGCAGCTTGTGGTTGTCCACGTCGAGCTTCGTCGCGCGCGCCTGGGCGAGGGTGCAGGCAAAGAGGAGCTGCGGCACCTCCGCGCCGGTCTCGCGGCAGGCGTCGCGCAGGGCGGAGGCGTCGAACTGCGCGTTGTGCGCGACGAGCGGGAGCTCGCCGACGAACGCGACGAGCTCGGGGATGCGCTCGCGCACACTCGGGGCGTCCGCCACGTCCTGCGCCGTGATGCCGTGGACGGCAACGTTGCCGGGCTCGAACGTGCCGATGCGCTCCGGGGGCTGGCACAGCCAGGAGACGCGGTCGACCTCCTCGCCGTCGATCACCTTCACCAGGCCGATCTGGCAGATGGAGCCCCAGCGCGGGTTCGCCGTCTCCACGTCGAAGCCGACGAAGTCGAAGCCGGGGATTCCCGCGCCGCCGGCGACGGGCTCGGTGTCGGGGGCCGTGCCGCGCTGCGCGTCGTCGAGAAGCGAGCGCAACTGCTCGGGGCCCTCGACGTCGCCCGGGGCGAACCAGAACGCGGTGGCGCCGGCGCCCGTTTCGACGTCGACGCGGCTGCGCGTCCACGCGTCGCCCGGGGTGACGGTGACGCCGGTGATGTCGGCGATGCGCACGATCCGGTTCTCGCGCCCGCCCGTGAGCGAGGCGGCGAGCGGGGTGGGGGTCGCGGTGAGCGCGTCGTTGGTGACGGTCAATGTTGCGCCGTGCGCGGGGATCACTGCTCGGCCACCGCCTTGCGGCCCTCGCCCGCGGGCGGCTGCGTGCGGCGCAGCACGAGGGCGGAACGCTGGCCGACGGTCACCGTCGCGCCGGGCTGGACGGTGTCCGCGTCCTCGCGCACGCCGCGCGCCTGGGTGGTGTCCACGACGACCTCCCACTCGTCGCCGAACTCGGCGGCGGGGATGGTGAAGTCGATGTCCTCGAAGTGGGCGTTGAACATGAGGAGGAACGAGTCGTCCACGACGCGCTGCCCGCGGCTGTCGGGCTCCGCGATCGCCTCGCCGTCGAGGTGGACCATGAGCGCCTTGCCGAAGGCGGCGTTCCAGTCGTCCTGCGTCATCAGAGTGCACTCGGGGGTGAGCCAGGAGATCTCGCGGCCATGCTCCTCGTCGCCCAGCGCGCCGCCGGCGAGGAAGCGGCGGCGGCGGAACACCGGGTGATCCCTGCGCAGCTGGATGAGGTGGCGGGTGAAATCGTGCAGGTCCGCCGCCTCCTCGAGCTTGCCCCAGTCCATCCAGGCGATCTCGTTGTCCTGGCAGTAGACGTTGTTGTTGCCGCCCTGGGTGCGTGCGAGCTCGTCGCCGTGGGCGAGCATCGGGGTGCCCTGGGAGAGCATGAGGGTGGTGAGGAAGTTGCGGCGCTGGCGGGCGCGCAGCTCGAGGACGGCCGGGTCGTCCGTCTCGCCCTCGACGCCGCAGTTCCAGGATCGGTTGTGACTCTCGCCGTCGCGGTTGTCCTCGCCGTTGGCTTCGTTGTGCTTGTCGTTGTAGCTCACCAGGTCGTTGAGTGTGAAGCCGTCGTGCGCGGTGATGAAGTTGATTGACGCGGTCGGGCGGCGGCCGTTGTGCTGGTACAGGTCGGAGGAGCCGGTGAGCCGGGAGGCGAACTCGCCGAGCGTGGAGTCCTCGCCGCGCCAGAAGTCGCGCATGGTGTCGCGGTACTTGCCGTTCCACTCGTTCCACAGGGCGGGGAAGTTGCCCACCTGGTAGCCGCCCTCGCCGACGTCCCACGGCTCGGCGATGAGCTTGACCTGGCTGACCACCGGGTCCTGCTGGACGAGGTCGAAGAAGGTGGCCAGGCGGTCCACGTCGGAAAACTCGCGCGCCAGGGTGGAAGCGAGGTCGAAGCGGAAGCCGTCGACGTGCATGTCGGTGACCCAGTAGCGCAGCGAGTCCATGATGAGCTGCAGCGAGTGCGGGTCGCGCACGTTAAAGGAGTTGCCGGTGCCCGTGTAGTCCATGTAGTGGAACTTGTCGCCGTCGACGAGCCGGTAGTACGCCTCGTTGTCAATGCCGCGGAATGCGATCGTCGGGCCCATGTGGTTGCCCTCGGCGGTGTGGTTGTACACCACGTCGAGGATCACCTCGAGGCCGGCCTCGTGGTAGGTGCGCACCATCTGCTTGAACTCCGCGACGGCGTCGCCGGGCGCGTGCGAGGAGGAGTAGTGGTTCTCCGGCGCGAAGAAGCCGAACGTGTTGTAGCCCCAGTAGTTGCGCAGCCCCAGGTCGCGCAGCCGGTCGTCCTGCAGGAACTGGTGCACCGGCAGCAGTTCGACGGAGGTCACCCCGAGGTCCGTGAGGTAGTCCACCATCGCCGGGTGCGCCATGCCCGCGTACGTGCCGCGCAGCTGCTCCGGGATGCCGGGGTGCGTCTGCGTCATGCCCTTGACGTGGCACTCGTAGATGACGGTCTCGTCTTCCGGGATCTTCGGTGCACGGTCGTCGCCCCAGTCGAAGAAGGGGTTGATCACCACCGACAGCATCGTGTGGCCGAGCGAGTCCTCCTCGTTGCGGCCGGTGCCGGGCTCCTCGGCGTGCGCGTCGTAGGAGAACAGGGACGTGTGCTGGTCGAACTCGCCGTCAAAGGCGCGCGCGTAGGGGTCGACGAGCAGCTTGTTCGGATCGCAGCGCTTGCCGTTCGCCGGGTCCCACGGCCCGTGGACGCGGTAGCCGTAGCGCTGCCCGGGCGAGACGCCGGGCAGGTAGGCGTGCCAGACGTGGTTGTCCACCTCGTCGAGCGGGATGCGCTGCTCCGCGCCGTCGTCGTCGATGAGGCACAGCTCGACCGCGTCGGCCACGCCGGAGAAGAGCGCGAAGTTCGTGCCCGCGCCGTCGAACGTGGAGCCGAGGGGGTAGGCGGAACCCGGCCAGACGATGGGCTCGGGTGTCGCATTCGTCGTCTCAGTCATGGGGCCACAGCTTAGTGCGCTCGAGCCCGGCCAGCAGGAATCCAACGGCGGCCGCGTGCTCCTCGCCGTTCGCCCCGCCTGCCGCGCCCTCCGGCGCGCCCGTCGCCTCCGCGAGTTGCGCCGTCGACTGCGTCACCGCCGCCTCGCCGAGGGTGAGGTGCAGCAGGCCTCGTGCCGCCGTCCGCGCGTCGCGTGTCGACGCACCTTCGGCCGCCAACCGCACCGCCTCATCGAAGCGGCGCTCGAGGTCGTCGCGCACCTGCGAGTCTGGCTGGCCGACCGCGGCGACGACCACCTCCGCGCCGTCGCGCACGCCGAGCATGAGCTCGCGCAGCTGGCGTGAGAGGGCGGCGGGGTCGGGCACGGGGCCGTCGAGAAGCGGCTGCACGATGGCCTCGGCGACGGTGGCGATGAGCTCCTGCTTGTTGGCCACGTGCCAGTACAGCGCCCCCGGGGCCACGCCGAGTGTGGTGGCCACGCGGCGCATGGAGACGTCCGCGAGCCCGTACTCGCGCAGGATGCCCAGGGCCGCGCCGGTGATGCGCTCGCGGGATAACTGCATGCCACCCAACCTTAGATCCCGTCGGGCACGGCGAGGGCACGGCCGGATTGACGGGCAGCTCACAGAAAGCCCCCAGAACTTCCGTAATGCGGTGGCATCGGGCCGTCAGTGAGTAGTTGCTACTATTTCCGGAGACGTTCACCGTGGCTCGCGTCGCGCGCAGTGAGTGCGCGCCCGGGCAGCCGCGGTCCAACCACGAGAGGTATGCAACAACCGTGAAGCTGAACACCAAGACCGGCGTGGCCGCCGCCGCGGCAGCGACCGCGCTCGCTTTCCCGCTCGCCGCCTGCGGCTCCAACGACGACGACGCATCCTCCGGCGGCCTGTCCACCGCCGCCGAGGCGTCGCCGCTGAACTCCGCGACCGAGCTCACCGAGTCCTCCGCGGCAGACGCTGAGCACAAGGACGGCGAGACCACGGCGGCCGGCGACGATAAGGGTGAGAAGAAGGACGACAAGTCCAAGTCGAAGGACAAGGAGACGAAGACCTCCACCACCCGCGTGACCAAGTCGGGCGGTGGCCAGGACGGCGGCGACGCCCCGACGCTGGCCAACCCGTTCGAGAACGGCCTGCCGAAGAACACCAACGAGCCGCTGGCGAACGGTAAGCCGGGCAGCGAGTCCGACCGCAAGCAGATGGAGGACACCGCCCGCACCGTCCTCAACCCGGACTCCTTCGCCACCTGGACGCGCACGATCCTGGACAACTCCTGCACCGCTGTCCGCGAGCCGATGATGGACGAGCTTGAGCGCCAGGGCATGACCCTCGACCAGGTCGAGGAGGCCGGCCGCCTCGCCGAGCAGCAGGGCCAGACGCTCGAGCTGCCGAAGACCGATGTGAGCCTGTCCGACGTCCGCGTTGACGGCGATCGCGCTTCCGCCAGCCTGACGGCGAAGACCTCCGACGGCGAGCAGACCGACACCATGATCTTCCAGAAGGAAGACGGCCGCTGGAAACTGTGCAACTAGCACGGAGGCACACGCTGAGCGCCGGAGCTGGGCTCCTGGCGCTCAGTCTCGTATTGGGCCTTGCCGCTGGCGCGAGCTGGGGCGTGCTGCGCCCGGCGTACACGGGCGAGGCGGCCGACGGCGGCGTGCGCATCGACACCGATGCAAGCCCCGCGAACGTCGCGTTCACCGGCTACGCGTGGTTTGCGGTGCTCACGGCAGCCGTGGGCGTCGTCATCGCCGCGGTGGCGTGGCGGGCCGTGCAGCGCGGGCGCGTCCGCGGCGGGGTCGGCTGGATGCTGCTCGCGGTGTTTGCCGCGGCCGCAGCCGCCGCGGCGGCGTACATCTGCGGCGGGTTCGTCGTCGCTGCGCTGCACCCGATGCCCGACGTCACGCAGCTGCAGCCCGGCGACACGGTCACGCTCGTGCCCCCGGTCGAGCCCGGGGTGGGCTGGGTGGCCGGCCCGTTCGCCGCGGCGGTCGTGTACTGGTGCACGAACCTCGTCGCGCTCCAGGGGCAGCCGCAGCGGTAGCGCCTAGGTGTTCGGCCACTCCACGGCGGAGCGGCCCGACACGAGCTGGCTCACGTAATCGATGGACGCGAGGCACGCCGCCATCGAGGAAACGGTGAACTCCTCGACCTGCTCCGCCGCCGCCCCGGCGGTCGCGAGCATCGTCGCCTCCGCGTGCAAGTGCAGCCTGCCGTCGAACTCGTGGAGGTACGCCGCGGCGCCCGTCGCGCGCTCGTTGACGTCATTGCACACCAGCCAGAGACGGAGGAACTCCTCGTCGGCGTCGAGGCCGGTGTCCCACATGCCGGTCACCCGCGCGTAGGTTTCGTCGCTGTCGCCGTCGACGGTGAGCGCGAACGGCACGCCGTTGACGCCCGTGGCGATGATGCCGCTCTCGTTCATCGCGTAGCGGAAGTCGAGGGAGTCGAGCACCCCCGCGAGCGTCTCCGGTGCGACGGGGCGCAACGCGGCGTCCAGCGGCGCGAACAGCTCCGGCGCCGAGACGATGTCCTCGCGCCCGCCGCGGGGAAGGTGGCGCAGCGACGGGTGGCGGCCGTTGAGCACCTCCGCGTCCTGGAGGCGCACCAGCTGCGGGGGCAGCAGGTGGTCGAGCGCCGCGTCGAGGAAGCGGGTCCGCAGCTTCGTCGAGAAGGAGGCGGCGTGCGCCAGCGTATCGACGAGCTCCGCCCCCAGCTGCTCGTCCGTCAGCCCGTGCTTGATGTGGATTGGCCGGCGCATGCGCACGGTGAAGTCCCCGGACTCCGCGAGCCGGTACGAGGCGGCGGGGCCGACCCGGTCGTGGTTCCAGGTGTTGATGAAGCGGGCGAGCGCGGTGGCGTGCTCGAAATCGGTGGGGATGCGCTCGGCGGTGTCCACGACGAGCGCCATCGGCTGCCGGTAGTCGATCCAGACCGCGGCGGTAAAGCTCAGCGCGGCGACGACGAGCCGGTCCGGGGCGTCGTCGCGCTGCACGGACGCAAAGCCCAGGCCCCGCAGCGCTTCCGCCACGCGCTCGAGCGTTACCTCGGTCGGGTGCTGCGCATCGGCCGCGGCCGCGTGCTTTCCCATGGTGACCTCCTGCGTGGTGTTGGCAACCCAGCATAAACGCCCTGACCGGCGGGCGAAACGGGCGCTGTTTACAATGTCTGCGATAGTCGGTTCCCCGGGAGTGCGGGGCGTGAAGGAGGGCGTTGCGTTGGCCGGACTGGGCAACCCGGTGTTGGTGATCATCCTGTGTCTCGTCGCAGGGCTCTTGGTCGGCGGCGTGTGGGCGTCGTACCAGAACGGCTCGAAGGCACTCACCGTCGTGCTCGCCGCACTCGCCGCGATGGCGGTGCTCTTCGCCGTGCTCACGCTGGCGCAGGTGATGTAGCATGGCCGCTTTCTCCGTCTTCGCCAACGCCAACCGGCCGCTCACCCGCGGGGAGGTCGAGGGCTTGACCAACGTGTGGCGCGCCCGCGGCCTCATCCCCGTCCTCGTCGCGGTCGCCTCCGCGTTCGCGGCGTGGGCCCTGCTCCTGCCGGTGGTGCCCACGAACGTGATCGACGACGGCCAGCCGACCTCGCTCGCGGGCCTGTCCACGGGCGTGTTCATGCTCGCCACCGTGATCACGCAGGTGTTCACGCCGCGGGTCCTGCGCACGCTCGGCTACCGGCGGGTCATCGCCGTCTCGTCGCTGCTGCTCGGCGTGCCCGCGCTCGGCTACATGCTGGGGATGGACCCGGCCCCGCTGCTCACCGTCAGCGCAATCCGCGGCGTCGGCTTCGGCGCGCTGTCCGTCGCGGAGGCGGCGATCGTCGCCGAGCTCGTGCCACTGCGCTTGCTCGGAAGCGCCACCGGCATCTTCGGTCTCGTCGTCGGGCTCGCGCAGATGCTCGCCCTGCCCGCAGGCCTCGCGCTCGTGGACGTGGTCGGCTACCGCCCCGTCTACGCCATCGCTGGGGCCATCGGGCTCGTGTCGCTCGTGGCCTCGTTTGCCGTCCCCGTCATCCCGCAGCCCGCGCCCGAGTCCGAGACCGCCCAGGGCGTGCACGTGCCCATGTGGCACCTCGTGCTCGTCCCGGCGCTTGCGCTCATGTTCATCACCACCGCCTACGGCGCGATCACGAACTTCCTGCCGGTGTCCATGCGCGAGCTCGACCCGGCCCGCGGCGCGGCGCTCGGCGGCGTCATGCTCAGCGTGCTCAACTTCGCCGCGATGCTCTCGCGCTACGCTGCGGGCAAGATCATGGACCGGCGCGGGTACCCGGGCAGCGTCCTCATCCCGTTCCAGATCGTCGCCGCGCTCGGCGTGCTGCTCATGGCGGCCATCCTCGCCCTCAAGCTGCCGGTCTGGGTGATGTTCATCGCTGCGCTGCTCTACGGTGCGGGCTTTGGCGCGGCGCAGAACGAAGCGCTGACGATGATGTTCTACCGCCTCCCGCGGCACAAGACCTCCGAAGCCTCCGCGGTGTGGAACATCGCGTTCGACGGCGGCACCGGCCTCGGCTCGACGTTCTACGGCATGCTCATCACCACGATGGCGTTCGCGCCGATGTTCGGCATCGCCGGCGGCGTGATCACGATCGGACTCGTGGTCACGCTGCTGGACCGGCGGCTGGGCAAGCACCGCGTCGTCGAGGTGAACAACCTCTCCGCCCGGTTGAAGTCGGTGCAGGCGCCGCGACGTTACCCGCGCGATGAGCAGTAGCTAGACTACCTGACCATGACGCATATCCCCGCTGGTCTCACCGTGGCCGTGCTCGACTACCCCGAGGGGGCGGAGGGCGGCGCGATCGACGCCACCCGGGACGCGCTCGCGCAGCTCGGCGTGATCGCGTTCGCCACCGCGGACCCGGCGGAAGCGCTTGCGGCGGACGGGCTCGTCGTGGCGGGCCGGGGCCCGGCGACGGCGGCGGCGAAGTCGCTCGCGTCGGTGATGGGGGAGCGCATCGTCGGCCAGCGCCTCGCCGGGGCGCGCCCCGTGCTCGCCACGGGTACCGGGATGCAGGTGCTCTTCGAGCAGGTCGACGCGAAGTCGAAGGGGTTCGGGGAGTGGCCGGGAGGCGTCGAGAAGCTAGACGCCCAGCTCGAGAGCGCACACGTGTCGCCGGCGCCCGACTCGGAGCTGCTGCACGGTGTGGATCCGGCGGCGGAGTTCGACTTTCATGCCGGGGCAGGCGTGCGCGAGTTCGCGCTCGACGAGGACGACTTCATCGCGTACCCGCGGCTGAGCTGGGTGCAGGAGCCGCACGTGCTGGCGGCCGTGGAAAACGGCGCGCTGTGGGCGACGCAGTTCCACCCGGAGACGTCGGGCGAGGCCGGGGCGGCGGTGCTGGGCAACTGGCTGCGCCAGCTGGGGTAGGGCCGTGGCGGACGAACGGGCGCTTTCCGGGTACGCGCAGGCGGCGCAGGCCGCGGTCGACGAGGCGCGCGAGATCTTCCTCGCCGAGCTCGGCGCCGCGCCCGCGCTGTTTAAGGGGCCGGGCGACTTCGCCACGGCGGCGGACCTCGCGATCGAGAAGTTGCTGCGCACGCGGCTCGAGGCGGAGACGGGCGTGACCGTCTACGGCGAGGAGCAGGGCGGCAACCTCGACCCGCGCGCGTGCTGGGTGGTCGACCCCATCGACGGCACCTCTAACTATTCTTCCGGCAACCCGAACTGCGCGATCTTGGTCGCGTTGCTTCTCGACGGCCAGCCGGCCGCCGCCGTCGTCGACGCCCCGCTGCTCGGCATGCGCCTGACCGCGGTGGAGGGCGGGCCCGTCGCCCTCAATGGCGAGACGCTACCGCCACTCGGCGCGACGAGCGCGGCGGCGCCGCAGGTCGGGATGGGCTCGCTCGCCTCGCTCGACCGGCGCCGCTTCCCCTCGAGCGTGCGGCTCGCCCTCGCCGGCGCCCTCGCCGAGGAGGGGCTGCGCCCGCGCATCAGCGGCTCGGTCGGCGTCGACCTCGCGTTCGTGGCGCAGGGGATCTACCGCGCCGCGGTGAGCTTCTCCCCGCACGTGTGGGACAACGCCGCCGGCGTGCTGCTCGGGCGCTGCGCCGGCGCGACGGTGACGGCCGGCGACGGCAGCGCCTGGGCGCCGGGGAAGGTCGGCGCGATCGTGGGCACCCCCGACGCGCACGGCGCCGTGCTGCGGATCCTGCGCGGCGCAGAGAAAGACCCAGAGAAGGACGCAGAGGAAGAAAGGCGGTAAACGGTGGCACAAGCGGACAAGACACTCGCCCGCGCGGGCGCGGCGCTGCTCGGCGTCGCGGGCGCGCTCATCTGGGCCGTCGCCCGGACGACGTGGGTCGACGTCGAGTACGTCGACGACCTCTCCGGCGCCGGGACGGCCGCCGTTCGCGGGGCCGACTGGTCGACGGAAACGGTCGCCGTCGCGGTGCTGCTCATCGCGGGTATGGCCGCCGGGTTCGCGCTGCGCCGCGTCGGGCGACGGGTGGTCGGCGCGATCGCCGCGCTCGCCTCCGCGGGGGTCGCCGTGCCCGCCGCGCAGCTCCTCGTGCGCGGGGCCGACACCGAGCGCGCCCACGCGATCCTCACCGCCGGCGCCGAGCAGTCCGGGGCCGGCACCGCGGGCTCCGGCAGCGGGTCCGGGGCAGACACGATCGCGCAGTGGGCTGAAATTACCTCGGCGACGGTCGTGCCGCTCGGCCCAGCGCTCACGCTCGCGGGCGCGGCCATCGGGCTCGTCGGCGGCCTGCTCCTCGTGTTCCGGCCGGGAGCGGACTCGCCGCGGCAGAACAAGTACGAGAAGGAGTCGGTGCGCAGGGAGAAGGTACGCAGCGACCTCGAGCAGGACCCGCAGTCCGGCCGCGTGCTCTGGGACGCGATCAGCGCCGACATCGACCCCACGGACCCGGCCGGGAGGTAATTTCTGGTTGCACCGGGCGACCGGCTAGCCTTACTCGTATACAGCCCATTGCCTCCGGGAGGTAGCCATGCCGGCCACGAGCGCACTCGACAGCGTCGTCGAAGCCGTGCTTAGCGACGTTGCGAAACGCGAGGCGATAGTGACGTTCAAGGAAATCAAGGCACGCTCACGCGATATGGCGCCGACCCGGGATGCCCGGGCGGCGCTTTTGCGTCACGGGTGCAGCGTGATCGTGGAGATCAAGCGCAACTCGCCCGTCTTCGGGCCGACGGGGGCGAGCGGAACGAGCGTCGATACGCTGGCGCGCGACATCGAGGCTGGGGGAGCGCACCTCATCGCCTGCCAGACGGAACAGATGCGTTTCGACGGCTCGCTCGCCGACATGGCGGAGGCCCGCGCGGCGGTGGAGCTGCCGATGATGTGCCGCGACGTCATCGTCGACCCGTACCAGATCCACGAGGCGCGCTGTTACGGTGCGGACGCGGTGCCGCTGCAGGTGGGGATCCTCGAGCAGGCCCGGCTGGTGGCGTTGCTCGACCGCGCGGAGTCGCTCGGCATGGCCGCGGTGCTCGAGGTGCGCACGCCCGAGGAGGCGGACCGGGCGCTCGAGGCGGGGGCGAGCGTGGTGGCCGTGAACTCCTGGACCTTTGACACGAACGATCTCAACCGCAACGCCTTCGCCGAGATCGCGCCGGGGCTGCCCAGCAACGTGATCAAGATCAGCCTCGGCGGGGTGGCCACGCCGCGCGACCTCATCGACGCCGCCGCGTGCGGGGCTGACGCCGTCCTCGCGGCGGAAGCTGTCATGGCCGCGGGCGACGTGCTCGCCGCGACGCGCTCGCTGGCGACGGCGGGGCAGCACCCCGCGTGCCCATCGAGGCGCTGACCCGCGCCGGGTGGCACACTGTTGTGCGTGCACTCGCTGATTCTCGCCAACATTCCGTCTCCGCCGCAGGGCGTCTGGTACCTCGGGCCGATCCCGATCCGCGCGTACGCGCTGTGCATCATGACCGGCATCGTCGTGGCGCTGGCGATCTCGCTGCGCCGCTACGCCGCCCGTGGCGGCAACCCGGACACGGTGTGGGACGCGGCGATCGTGGCCATCCCGGCCGGCATCGTCGGCGGACGCCTCTACCACGTGATTACCGACCACGATAAGTACTTCGGTGACGGCAAGGACCCGTGGAAGGCGTTCAACATCTCCGCCGGCGGCCTGGGCATCATCGGCGCCGTCGCGCTCGGGGCGCTCGCCGTGTGGGCGATGATGCGGCACAAGAAGCTGCCGCTCGCCCCGCTCGCGGACGCCGTCGCGCCGACCATCATCCTTGCCCAGGGCATCGGGCGCCTAGGCAACTACTTCAACCAGGAGCTCTACGGCGCGGAGACGAACGTGCCGTGGGCGCTGGACATTTACTACCGCGTCAACGATGCGGGCAACTACGCGCCGCTCACGGGGCGCTCCACCGGCGAGGTGATCGCGAGCGTGCACCCGACGTTCCTCTACGAGCTGATCTGGAACGTCGCCATGTTCTTCGTGCTTATCTGGGCCGACAAGCGCTTCCGCCTCGGCCGCGGCAGCGTGTTCTGGCTGTACGTGGCCAGCTACACCCTGGGCCGGTTCTTCATCGAGCTCATGCGTCGCGACGAGGCGACGCACATTCTCGGCCTGCGCGTAAACACGTGGGTCTCGGCGATCCTCTTCATCGTCGCGGTGGTGGTATTCCTGCGCCAGCGCAAGGACCGCGAGACGCCGGAAGAGGTTGATCCTTCGTACAACTCCGCCGGTTCGGCCCCGGCACGTGTCAGCGAAGCGGAGTACCGTGGGGAAACGGAACACACGCAAAAAACCTACGAAGGCGAGGTTCGACAACGTGGATAGAAACACCAAGATCGTTTGCACGCTCGGGCCGGCGGTGGCCAGCAAAGACGCCATCCTGGGCTTGGTGCGCGACGGCATGGACGTCGCGCGCCTGAACTTCTCGCACGGCGAGCATGCCGACCACGAGCAGAACTACCGCTGGGTGCGCGAGGCGACCGACGAGACCGGCCACGCCGTGGGCATCCTCGCCGACCTGCAGGGCCCGAAGATCCGTCTCGGCCGCTTCGAGGGCGACGGCAAGACGGTGTGGGAGACCGGCGAGACGGTGCGCATCACCGTCGACGACGTCGAGGGCACGCACGACCGCGTGTCCACCACCTACAAGCACCTCGCGGATGACGCGAAGCCGGGGGATCGCCTGCTTGTCGACGACGGCAAGGTGGGCCTCGTCTGCACCGAGATCGACGGCAACGATGTCGTCTGCCGCGTCACCGAGGGCGGCCCGGTATCGAACAACAAGGGCGTCTCGCTGCCGGGCATGGACATTTCCGTGCCGGCGCTGAGCGAGAAGGACAAGGAAGACCTGCGCTTCGCGCTGCAGCTCGGCGTGGATATCGTCGCCCTGTCGTTCGTGCGCTCCCCGTCGGACGTGGACCTCGTGCACGAGATCATGGACGAGGTGGGCAGGCGCGTGCCGGTCGTCGCCAAGCTTGAAAAGCCCGAGGCCGTCGACGCGCTCGAATCCATCATCCTCGCGTTTGACGCCGTGATGGTCGCCCGCGGCGACCTCGGCGTGGAGATCCCGCTCGAGCAGGTGCCGCTCGTGCAGAAGCGAGTCATCCAGATCGCGCGCGAGAACGCGAAGCCGGTGATCGTGGCCACGCAGATGCTCGACTCGATGATCGAGAACTCCCGCCCGACCCGCGCTGAGGCCTCCGACGTGGCCAACGCCGTGCTCGACGGCGCGGACGCCGTCATGCTCTCCGGCGAGACATCCGTCGGCGTGGACCCGCACAACGTGGTGCGCACCATGAGCCGCATCGTGCGCTCGGCCGAGACGGTCGGCGACGTGCCGCCGCTCAACCACATCCCGCGCACGAAGCGCGGCGTGATCTCCTACTCGGCGAACGACATCGCGAACCGCCTCAACGCGAAGGCGATTGTCACGTTCACCACCACCGGCGACACCGCCCGCCGCGTTGCCCGCCTGCACCCGGATCTGCCGCTGCTTGTGTTCACGCCGGTGCAGCAGGTGCGCTCCCAGCTCGCGATTACGTGGGGCGCGGAGACGTTCCTGTGCCGCGAGGTGCACAGCACCGACGATATGATCCAGGTGGTCGACGAGCAGCTGCTCGCCATGGACGAATACAACGAGGGCGACACGATGGTCGTTGTCGCCGGCACGCCGCCCGGAGTGGCCGGTACGACGAACACGATCCACGTGCACCAGCTCGGCGAGGACACGCGACAGGGGCAGTAGTTACGCTGGTAGGCATGCCCAAAATCGACGCTGGAATCGAAGTCCGCGACGCCCACCTGCACAACCTGCGCAACGTCGACGTCGAGATCCCCCGTGGCACGCTCGTCGCGGTGACCGGGGTGTCCGGCTCCGGCAAGTCCTCCCTCGCGTTCGGCACCATCCACGGGGAGGGGCAACGGCGCTACCTTGAATCGGTAGCGCCGTTTGCGCGTCGCCTCATTTCCTCCGCGGTGGACCCGCAGGTCGGCTCCATCGACGGGCTGCCGCCGACGGTGGCGCTGCAGCAGTCCACCACCGGCGGCGGGGCGCGCTCCACGGTGGGCACGGTTTCCGCGCTGTCCAACTCGATCCGCCTGCTCTACTCGCGCGCCGGCGATAACCCGAAGGGGTTGTACTCCGACTCGTTCTCGCCGAACACGCCCGAGGGCATGTGCCCGGCGTGCCAGGGCACCGGAACCGTCCACGAGCCGACCGAGGCGTCGATGGTGCCGGATCCGACGCTTTCCATCGAGGAGGGCGCCATCGCCGCGTGGCCCGGCGCCTGGGCGGGCAAGAACTTCCACGACATCCTCGCCGAGCTCGGCTACGACCTCGATTCGCCGTGGCAGGACCTGCCGAAGCGCGACCGCGAGTGGATCCTGTTCACGGACGAGCGCCCCGTGGTCACCGTGAAGCCGACGCGCGGCGCCGACCAGATCCAGCGCAACTACGAGGGCACGTGGCGCTCCGTGGCGTCGTACCTGACCAAGACGCTCGCGGAGACCCAGTCCGACAGCCTGCGCAAGCGCGTGCTGTCCTACATGGAATCCCGCGTCTGCGAGGTCTGCGGCGGCCGTCGCCTTAACCCCGACGCCCTCGCGGTGACCTACGCCGGCATGCCCATCGACGAGCTCGGCGCCCTCCCCCTCGACCGCGTCCACGCGGTGCTCTCGGCGCAGAACCCCGCGCCGAACTCCGCCGAGGACCTCCTGCTCAGGCAGATCGTGCCGGCGTTGCAGTCAGCGCTCGACCTCGGGCTCGCGCACCTGAGCCTCGACCGCCCCGCCCGCACGCTCTCCGCCGGCGAGCTCCAGCGCATCCGCCTCGCCGCCCAGCTGCGCTCCGGGCTGTTCGGCGTGGCCTACGTCCTCGACGAGCCGTCCGCGGGACTGCACCCCGCCGAGCGCGGCGCGGTACTCGACATTTGCCGCCGCTTCATCGACGCGGGCAACTCCGTCCTCCTCGTCGAGCACGACATGAACCTCGTCGCGCAGGCCGACTGGCTCGTGGACGTCGGCCCGCTCGCCGGTGAGCGCGGTGGCGAGGTGGTCTACTCCGGCCCGGTCGCCGACTACGACGCGGACACGCCCACGGCGAAAGCGCTTGCCAACCGGACGCTTTCGCTTTGCGACGCCCCACGGCCCGCCACCGGCACCCTCACCCTGTCCGGCGTGCGTGCGCGCACCATCGACGGGTTGGACGTGTCCTTTGGGCTGGGGCAGTTCACCGCGGTGGCCGGCGTGTCCGGCTCCGGGAAGTCCACGCTGGTGAGCACCGTGCTCGCGGGCGTGCTGCGCGAGTCCGCGTCGGCGGTGGCGGACGCGGCGGACGAGGGGGACGCGGGAGACGATGCCGCGGATGATGCTGGTTCGGCGGGGGAGGCCGGATGGGGCGTCGATACGCATGCTGGCTTCGATGCCGTGAGTCGAGTCGTGCAGATCACCCAGCGGCCCATCGGGCGCACGCCACGCTCGACGCTGGCGACGTACACCGGGCTGTTCGATGGCGTGCGCAAGCTGTTCGCCGCCACCGACGAGGCGAAGCGGCGGAAGTGGACCGTGTCGCGGTTCTCGTACAACGTGAAGCAGGGGCAGTGCCCAACGTGCGGCGGCGCGGGCACGATCGAGGTGGAGCTGGTGTTCCTACCCGGCTCGTACACCACCTGCCCGGACTGTGGCGGCGCGCGCTACAACGACGAAACCCTCGAGGTGACCTGGCACGGCCTCAACGTCGCGCAGGTGCTCGACCTCACCGTCGACGAGGCCGCGGACGTGTTCGTCGACGAGCCGAAGATCCTGCGTGCGGTGGACACGCTGCAGGCCGTGGGGTTGGGCTACCTGCGTCTCGGCCAGGGCGCGCCGGAGCTCTCCGGCGGCGAGGCACAGCGCATCAAGCTGGCCACCGAGCTGCAGCGCTCGCGCTCCGCGCGCCGGGGCCACACCGTCTACCTTCTCGACGAGCCGACGACCGGCCTGCACCCGGCGGACGTGGCGCTGCTGGCGAGGGAGCTCAACAGCCTCGTCGACGCGGGGCAGACCGTCATCGTCGTCGAGCACGACCTCGCGGTGCTCGCACAGGCCGACCGCATTATCGAGATGGGGCCGGGCGCCGGCGCCGACGGCGGACGGATCGTCGCCGACGGCACGCCGGCAGAGCTGGCCGAGCGCGACACGGCGACGGGGCGGGTGCTCGCCGCGCGGTCGGCGTAGGCGTTCTGGGGATTCTGCGGCGTCCGGTTATGCGGCTGCATAGTGGTCTCGAGTTGTGCTTGAGGGTTGTATGCAGCTGCAGAATCTGGGGCGGTGGGCTTGGTCGCTTGAGAAGTGCGCCAGCCCTTTGCGGCGTCTGATTATGCGGCTGCATAGTGGTCTCGAGTGGCGCTTGAGGGTTGTATGCAGCGGCAGAATCTGGGGT
>ERZ1029874.86-NODE-86-length-15906-cov-97.850861_pt1 | contig 15906 bp, 15 predicted proteins | sample MGYA00519235_ERZ1029874 | MGnify/ENA primary metagenome ERZ1029874 (study PRJEB33666, sample SAMEA4610926) | skin metagenome | biome: Human-associated habitat; feature: Malodor aspect; material: skin | place: Philippines | collected 2015-08 ...
TAATACTGATTCCGGGTATGACATAGCCGTTCATAACCTGGTCATAGATAGCGATGCTCGCACTATGACTCGTATTGAGGATCATATTAATGAGAGTATTACATACTCTAGTATGCTTAAGTACACTAGAGTATAACAATATTTTCAACGGTGAATTAAACAAGGAGAATAATCGCTATCTTATAGATACTGCTGTTGATTAGACACTGTTCAAACAGCGCTCAGAAAACTATGTGATCATCATAGAGACAAAATAGATTATGTGAATATTGAATGGAAAGAAGATGATACTATCAAGTATTCTTTTGATGATAAGAAGCGAAGCTATAATTATTCAAGAAGTATCCATTTCTTATCTGAGGAACAGGTAGATAAGACAATGAGAATTGTTGCGAAAGAGGAAAGCGCGACATTCGCCAGCTCAGAAGAAACGTTCATATAACTTCTTGATTAAACATCCATAGTATCGTTGATACCTATCGTAAATAATCTCCTTGTTGGCGTTTTCACAAGGAGATTATCTAGTTTAGAGGACAGGATAGTAAGTGTTGTTAAAGCACATAGTATGTGGTGTTTAAGTGTGTTAAATGTATCTCATAATGATTTAATACAAGCATACTTTATTGCTTGCTTGCAAGCAATAAAGTATGCTTGTATTAAATCATTTTACCAGGTAGAATCATGTTTTTGATTTGACAATGATTCTACTTTCTGTATATCATAATATTCATTCTTAAATAAAAGGAAGAGTAATATGGAAAACCAAAAAGTTAAAGATACGCAATATGAATACCTTCTAGAGTTTCTAGATGATAAAAGAAATAAAAGTGACTACCAAGAAATTCTCACTAATGATAAAACTTTCCTATGGTGGGAATGTAAACTAGGACACTCTTTTCAATCAAGCATGAACAATATGGTGTTCAAAAAGCGTGGTTTTTGTTGTCCGAATTGCTCACAGAAAATATTTAAAAAAGGAAAAAATGATATTACTATTACACATAAACATCTTATTTCCGAGTGGAACGATGAAAAAGATATGTCTGATTTTAGCAGGGGAAGCCACTACGAAGCTCAATGGAAATGCTCAAAAGGACACGTATACAAGCAAGAAATAGTTGCAGTATCTCGAAAAAAGACAGCCTGTACATATTGTTCAGGGAGAAGAATACTCGCTGGTTTTAATGATCTTGCTACTACCCATCCTGAACTGATAGAAGAATGGGATGATTCAAAAGATATAACAACAGAATCTTCGGGATCTATATATGTTGCGCAGTGGAAATGTTCAAAAGGTCATGTATATAAGCGAAAAGTATATGATCGTATAACTAGAAAGGGGTGTTCAATATGTGAAAAGTCTAGAAAAACACCTATACCAGGATTTAATACTCTGCAAGACATCTTTCCTGAAACAGCAGAAGAATGGGACTATGAGAAAAACTACCCACTTACACCATATGATGTAACAAAAGCATCTGGTAAAAAGGTATGGTGGAAATGTCCGAACGGTCACGGATCTTATCAAATGAAAATATGCCATAGAACTTCAGGAAGTTTTAGTGGATGTCGAAAATGTTTTAGTTCCCGACAACGATCTTATGGAGAAATCGAAATGGCTGAATATGTACAAAATGAGATTCTTCCTCATCATCATATAGAAACTAGTTATCGTCCACAATGGCTAGGTGGTTTAGAGCTTGACGTATATATACCACATCTTAATATAGGAATAGAATATAACGGAATGTACTGGCATGATCCATCTCGTCCCGGAATAAAAGAAAGAGATGAACAGAAAAAGAAGCTATGTAAGAAAAATAATACACTCTTAGTTATCATATGGGAAGACCAATGGAATAATAATAAAGATGATTGCAAACAATCCTTACGAGATCTCATAGAAAAACACAGTGCATGATGAAGGATTCTCTTTACTTGACCATCGTGTGTTACAGTGATACGATTGAAAATGAACATTAAGAATTGAAACGAAAGGAAAAGCATAATGATTGTCCCAATACTGCTTGTTATTGGAGGATGCGGTTTTATCTACCGTATGAACCAGCTACAGGAAAGCGTCAACAGCTCGACCATCTGGGATGAAAAGCGCGTAAGTGCAGAAGATATGGTATTGTAGAAAAACATTTAGAAAAACTTTTTGTTACAACTTGACAAAAGGATTTTCTATATGATATAGTATCTAACTATAACAAGAAATTGTTATACAAAACCAAGAAATATTTGTAAGTAAAAATCTTCAAATATCCTTCTGACCAGCCCTTTTAGCTCATCGGGTAGAGCGCCGATTTTGTAAGTCGGAAGTGAGGAGATCGAGACTCCTAAAGGGCTCAAAGATATGATATCCTTATAGTATAAATCTTACTATAAGGATATTTTTATGACTACATCAAAAACAAAATCTTCTCATGTATATAAAACAAATCCTATTTTCATAAAAGAATGGGATAATGATAAAAATGGATGTTCTATTCAAGAGTATTCTGGACCAAGAAAAGCGAAAGTATGGTGGAAATGTCATCTTGAACATTCATATGATGCGCAAATATACTCTCGTGAAAAAGGAACTGGGTGCCCATATTGTTCAGGAAATAAAATACTTACTGGATATAATGATGTTGTAACCTTATACCCGGAAATAGAACAATATTACTCTACTGAAAATACGCTAACACTAAACACTTTACCATCAAATTCTAGAGAATTAACGCTATGGGACTGTCCTGTATGTGAGTATACATTTGAATGTCCTGTATATAGCATTGTAAAATCTTACACACAAGGTAAAAAATCACTCAGGTGCCCGGTGTGTTCAGGACGTAAAGCTGTACCAGGAATTAATGATTTTGCCACTTTATATCCTGACTTTCTACAATACTGGGACTATGATAAAAATACTATACTACCATCAGAAACTCGACCACAATCGAGATACGAAGCATGGTGGAAATGTGAAAATAATCATAGTTATCAAAAAATGATGATGACATTCATACAGTCAAATCAAAAATGTCCTCATTGCCTTACTAGGAAAAGAGAAAAGAATAAAGTAAAGAATCATAAGCACTTCCATGAATATCAACTCTGGTATTGTGATACTGGTAATGTTGATGAAAAATATGTATCTGATAAAAAATATTATCAGTGGAAATGTCCAGAAAAAGGACACATATTTAAAAAACCATTGAATTATATGGACTTTATATGTCCAACATGTCGAGTAGAAAACAAGTCACTCCAAATAATGTATCCAGAATTATCGAAGGAATACAGTGATAATAATGATATACCACCAAATCAAGTTACATATAATTCAGCAAAGCAAGTAGAGTGGATCTGTCAAGAGGGACATTTATGGAAAGCAGTAGTATACGCACGAGTAAATAGCAAAACAGGATGTCCTCAATGTAGCAATGCAGGAAGCAGTCAAGCAGAACGTGAACTTGTTGATTTTCTCCATGATTATACACAAGTTGAAATAAGAAGTAAAGATATAATATCACCATATGAAGTAGACATATACCTTCCTGAGCATAATATTGCTATAGAGTACAATGGTGTGTATTGGCATACAGAATCAAAAGGTAAAAATAGAAATTATCATTATGATAAGTTTTTGTTATGCCAACAAAAAGGTATACAGCTTATTACTATATGGGAAGACGATTATATAAACAATCCAGAAATAATAAGATCAATGCTTCTTCATAAAATTGGAAAAGATAAATCTTTAAGACTATATGCAAGAAAACAAGCATAAAAGAAATATCTTATGATCAATCTTTGCAATTTCTTAATAAACATCATCTACAAGGATCTCGTCAGGGAAGTTTTCATATAGGTCTAGAATATGAAAATAAAATAGTAGCAGTAGGCGTATTTAGGAAGCATAAAGACACTCTTTACCTTGATAGGTATGCTACTTCATGCAATGTAATAGGTGGTGCAGGAAAAATAATGAAATATGCAATACAGTATTGTAAAGATAACAACATAAAAGAAATAGTTACATACTCTGATAATTGTCATTCTGATGGAGGACTTTATAAGACATTAGGATTTTATAAGGAAAAAGAGTTAAAACCAGATTACACATACCTGGTCAATGGACAACGCACACATAAATTTAACTATCGTCGTAAACGTTTTGAAAATGATCCTAATCTAAAATATGATCAATCCCTCTCAGAATCTCAATTAGCTATTCTTAATGGAATCGAAAGGATTTGGGACTGTGGGAAAATCAAGTGGGTATATACCGTCTAGCAAGGCGTGTGACGAAATAGCACCGCATTTCTGGACTTCCCACTCGTTGAACTCCTGAAAATCGATTGCACGCCCGGAGGGATTCGAACCCCCGACACCTTGGTCCGTAGCCAAGTGCTCTTATCCTCTGAGCTACGGGCGCATTACACATCTATATAAGATGTTATTTCATGATATCATAAAGAAAATATTGTTGTCAACAGTTATCACAAAAATATATCTATAATTCTTGAATCAGGAACTAGTTTCTGCTATGATACAATCACGTCCTAGAAAAAAGGAACATGACATGTCAGTAACGTTGAACATTAAGACAATCAATACGAAAAGCAAGCATAAAGAATTCTGCGGATGCTGTGATGGCGTATATACAAAAGATGCTCGTAGAAAAGTCAAAAAGTCCATTCGACATAACTTGAAGAATGAACTCAATAAGGTTATCGATTACGATAACTATTAGAGAATAAAGAATAAAAATTATAAGAGTCCTTAAAGAAAATTGTTTAGATATTCTTTAAGGATACTACTTATTTCGTCCCAGCGACAGGACTCGAACCTGCACCTAGAGTTTCCTCTACCTGACACTAATTTTGAGTTAGTCGCCTCACCAGTTGGGCTACGCTGGGATTTTCTATTTTACCAGCTAGATATATGTTTTTATGATTCGTTATGAGATATCATGTAAAATCATAATGATTTACATATATCATATTGAAATTCGAAATGATCATAATCATTTTCTTTTTTCAACATGCAATATCATAACACAGACACCGAACTGTTGTCAAGTTTTCAAAAAGAAATTCTATTTGATATTTGATACAGTATATGATATACTATGTAAAAATTTATTAATAAAAATAGGATATCATGAATGCGTTAGATACTATCACTAAAAATAAACTACAGGACATTATTGACTTATCGGTTAGCTATGCAACAATTTTAGAAAAACTAGATATGAGACCAAGTAATAAAAACACTAAGCTCCTCAAACAAAAACTGGAATTATTTTGCATCTATGAGATACGAAGAGCACCAAAACTTCTTGATAATGTTACAGATGAAGAATTTATTGAATTATGGAATTCGTCAACTAGTTATGCTCAAGTAATAAATAAATTAAGAAGTTACAAAGGTGATACTAAAAAATATTCTCAAAGTGGAAGTGTTAACGCAAAAATAAAAGAGTATGCTTTTAAAATAGGACTGAATAGTGATCATATGCTTGGACAAGGACACTATAAAGGTACGTCACAAGAACCTCGATATCAGTATTCTTTGAAAGAAATCCTTGTAGAGAATAGTTCCTATAATACAGTAGATTTAAAGAATCGGTTGGTTAAAGAAGGATTGCTTGAATACAAATGTTTATGATGCGACAATGAGGGAGTCTGGAATGATAAAGAAATAACCTTACAGATTGACCATATTAATGGTGTCTATAATGATAATAGATTAGAAAATCTACGTATTTTATGCCCTATGTTTCACTCATATACTCTTACTTTTCGAGGAAGGAACTCTGTAGTAAAAGAAAACGATCATATAATACCTCAAATTGATAAATCTATAAAAAATGAGTATGGATCATTAAATCAATATTGTAAAGAGTGCAAATCTGAAACGTCAAATGGAAAATTATTGTGTAATGACTGTTTTATGAAAAGCTTAACAGAAAAGGACAGAACTGATATACTTATTAAGAGAATTGTAAATGATAGAATAAAGATTTCTACTGTTCACCATACTGATGGTACATGTGTTATCACTGAGAGTATAGATAAAGAATGGTATGTAGAAAATAAAAGAAAGAGTAAAAATAAAAAATTATGTGAAATAAACACAACCAATAAAAGGAATAAAAAACTAATATTAACATATTGTATTGATTGCAATACTCAAATTAGTAATAAGAATAAATATAGATGTATTGAATGCTATAAAAAATATCAGTCAAGAAACGTTCCTGAAAAAGAAATGATTATCAGTAAGTTAAAAGAAACCAATACAAATCTGACTAAAACAAGTCAGTATTTCGGAGTAAGTACATCAGCTTTGAAAAAATGGTGTAAAAAATACAATATCCCTATTAAAGTAAAAGATATTAGAAAATATTTAGAAGAATTGGAGGATAAGTAAATCATGAGTAAAAGAGAAAATATTAATGAAGAATTATTCATAGCTACTTGGAAACATTCTACAAGTTTAACTAATTTGTGTAATCGATTAGATATTTATCCATCTAAGGACAATAAAAACTACTTTTTAAACAAGGCTAGAGGATTAAACCTACCTTTAGATCATATTATTAGTAAAAATAAAGTATTCATTTCTGATGATGACTTTATAAACTTATGGGAAAATAGCGCTAGTATATCTCAACTTTTGAAGAATATGGGATTATCCATTTATGGTGCAAACTATAAAATGGCACAAGAAAGAGCTATTTCATTAGGACTTTTAAAAGAAAATTTAGGAATAAAACTTAAAAATGATCAAGTACAAGACTACGAAAAATATTTTCAAAAATCATTAACCACCATACTACAGAAAAACACTAAGGTTGATTCTAGATCACTTTTATCACGTCTTTTTAATTTAGGATTCTTTGATAAAATTTGTTCAGAATGTTCAATTACTTCTTACCACGGACGTGAAATTGTATTTGAACTTGATCATATTGATGGTGACCATATGAATAATGAATTAGATAATTTAAGAGTGCTGTGCTACAATTGTCACACTCAAACTAACATCTACGGAAGCAAGAAGCGCCACTAACTTACTGCTAACGGCGCTTTCATCCTAACTTCACATGTTACTGACTTGGAGGTGCATATCCGAGTGCAAATCTTTCCACAATCTCTACAATGGATGTTGCAATTTCTCTATTGTTCATTCTCTTTTTATAGATACTATTGATCACAGGAACTGATTGCTTTAATATTGCTGTTTCCATAAGTTTATCAGTATCACTATCGTTAAAGTATGGGTCTTTATCGATAAGTGTAAGACGAAATACATAATGGTCCATTGTCGCAGCAGTAAATGCAAGCACTGTTTGGTACATGCTATCTACACCAATCATCATCATGGCGTGATCATTTCGAACAATAAGGATATTTTCTTTATCGTCATCTTCTTGCTTATAGCGGATCACCGAGTACACCTGGGGGATATTCACAAGGTGGTGCAGTACTTCATAAGGAAGTTCAGACTGCGGGATTGATACGCTTCTTCCCTTATTATCAATAGTGTTTTCTAGTTCATTTTCAATAGCAGCAATTGTTTGCGTGCGAGTTTTAAGATCATCTTGATCAATGTTTCGTCTCGTAATATACTGGTATGTGTTATTTTCAATAATGTCTTTGAATTCATCAAATAAACCCATGGTATTCTCCTTGCGTAGTTTTACTTACGTTTGGATCATACCATGGGAAAATCTATTTGTCTAGTTGCGTTTTAAAGATAAACCGTCTTTCCTTGAGAAAACGAGTAATAGCCAATCTGTTGTGTTTTTATGCAATATTGTCGTGCTTCTGATTCGTCTTCCGTGTAGTTGGAAAACGTCATAGATACCGTGTTGTCTTGTTCGTTTAACCAGATGCCTATTAGACAATTGTCATCAAGATCCATCTGAAAGAGAGAATCTTTTTTGAATTCTTGCGGTTTAATTTGTTGTTTTCCTTGTATTTTAGAATAGGCGAATCCTTGTGACGGTGAAAATAAATTAAACGATCCATGATTATACTGTAATGTAACTCCAGATCGTTTTCTCTGTACAATATCATTGCATAATGTTGCTAGTTCGTGATCGTGAAGAGCCACTACTTACGCTCCGAAGATCATTGCTGTACGTATATCGCCATAATCAATAGTCCCATTTTCTACCATATCCTCTACATCAAGATAAATTGCTTCATCTATAACGTATGCTTTATCCTCATGACTGAGATTTTCCCATTCTATGAGGACACTTTCAGTATCTACAATAGTGATGACGATTATTGTATCCGGTTCTGATCCACATATAATCTCATCAGTATAGGGGTCATTTCTTACTTGCTCTAGAATGGATGAAAAATTTACTGATATATTCCCATCAACAAGTGATATTTCGTGTGAATCGTAATGAAGTGTTAATAGTGTTTTTAGCATATTGTGTCCTTTTTAAAAATATAATATATGGTGAATATAGTATACCTTATCTCGAAAAATTGTCAAGTTATTGGATATATCCTTTTGCTCGTTTAACTATATTGCTAATGTTGTCACCATCATAACTTGTCTCATTATCATAATTATAAGCATCCGGAGCAGATTGTTTCATGTGATCTTTATGTACCATAATCATAATCGGAGGTTTACCATGATGATATTTTTCCATTTCTTCGTAGTTCCATCCTTCTGGTGCGTATTGTTCATCAAAAGGTATATGTGCTACAGGATGGAATCCTTTCTTAGCATAAATACCTGTAAGGTATGTATCGAAACATTCTAGGTGATCAACCTCATCTCCGTTATATTCCATAACAGTATCTATAATAGCTCCCGCTACTTCTTTTTTGTACTTTTTAGCACTAAAAAGCCCTCCAAATTCTCCGTCTTCTTTAATATATGCACCTGCTTTCCCGTCACTTGTAATATATGCAAATCTTGCTTTTTTAATATCTTCGGTATCATCTATTGTGACTTGTTTTCCTACATATGTTTCATAGTAGCAATATGTTTGTCCATTATGAAAATAGTCTGCGGAGTGTTCTGGATCAACTTCGTAAACAACATGTTCTATAGGTTTTCCGTTTTTCCTTTCTTGAATTGTTGCAGATGCCATTTTTACAGATACTTGTCCGAAATCTGTCTCTATTGTAATTGGTTGGTTATTATTATCTGAAATTAAACTATTTATCTTGTCTGCTGCATCATAGCAATCTTTAGAATCCTGAACTATTCTATTTAATCTTTCAGCATTTCTTTCAGGATTATCTTTTGTCGTATAATTATTCCCTTGGATATATTCACTATTGCGTTGCATTCTTTCTTTATTAGCTTTATGATTCAGACATGCAGTTATTGCAGATTGATTATCAGCATAATGCCTTCCTGTGTCTAAACAATCTTGACCTGCAGGACATTGTATAATAATATGACCTTTTTGAATGTTATTATTCATAATGCTCCTTTATCTGAATACCTATTTTTACATACTATGTATATATAATAGTAATACTATTACTATAGTATTGGTTTATCACTTATCGTGAAACTTCTCTGATATCGCTTGGACGCTCATAGTGGACAACCTGAACACCCCAGTCATCATCTTCTCGATTCTTGATCTTTTTGATTGCTTCTTGTTCATTTTCAGCTTCGATGACGTATTCACTTTCAACAACTTGTAGCATCATAATAGCATATTTTTGCATTAGTATCAATCCTTTTTAATGTTTCTTATAGTCCATATTACACAAGTATTATTTACAAGTCAAAACAACAATGCTTCGATGCAAAAATAGTTGCTTTTGAATATACATAGATTTTTCGCGTCCACTATTATTATATAAATACATAAACAAAAGTAAAGGATAGAACTGATATGTGTAGATCTTTAAGTGAAGGCGGTAGGCGTTGTCCATGTGATAGTGGAGAACGTAAACGAGCTCGACAAAATGCTGGTAATAGAGCGAAGCGATTGAAAAAGCAGTTTGAGCAAGGAACGAAAAAAGAGCAAGAAGAGTCTCAAGAAGAACATTTTGAAGAATCTCCTCAGCAAGAAGGTGCTCAAGAAGAACAGGATCAAAATATTCAAGAAAATCAGCAGTATGATCTTTCTACTGTTACAAATGAAGCTATCTATAACATGACTGACGAGCAACGCCATGAGTTACGTGAGTATGCTCGTGAGCGAATTATAGAAATGAAGGAAAAAACCACACAGTCATATGACAGTATTGCTCGTTCATTTTTTGCCAAAGAAAACCATCTTGATGAAAATTTCAAACCTCTTGATAACTTTACTGATATGTCTCCTGAAGAAGCTGAAGAGTATTTTCAAGAAAAGAAACATGAATACATGGAAAAACTTTATCAAGACATCGATATGATGAGGGAAAATAAAGAAGTTGCTGCATATGAATCCAATGTTCGTGAACTTGGAGAATCTGTCCATGCTGCTGCACTTATTACTACATATGAAAATATGCAAAATGATAGTATAACGCCCCAAGATGTTGTGAAACTCGGTAAAGAAGAACTGTATGACATGGGTATGGAATCAGAACCTAACTATAGAAAAATGTCTGGAGCAGATAAGTATCTTATCCATGCTCAAAATAAAGAAAAATATAAAAAACAAAGAGAAGATATTGACCAGTCTTTAGAAAAAGGTGAACCTGTCGATCCAGACGAGTTGTTTGCATATATATCAAATGTGTATGGAACTGATAGAGCGTCAAATGACACAAAATACACTCCAACACTATATCCAAACCATGAGGAATTACAATGGAATATTAAAGAAGCAGTATATAACGCAAAAATCACAATGGAAAATGATGGTGTTGATATTAGTGGTGAGAAAATACATGGTTCTTCATACCAAGACGTAAAGCAATGGAAAGGGGAATATGTGGAGCTACCAACGCATCCAGTTGTGCAAAAAGAACTCCTGGATCTTATGGATGAGACATACAACGATTTAGGAAATACTCCGCAATGCAAACACAGTATTCAAAAGAAAGCTCTTATTGATCTAGAAAAGAAACAACATAAAGCATACATTGATGCTATTAAACAAGAATCTGGACAATCTTTTGGAAAAGAAAGTGTTAAAGTTGAGTTTAAGAACTCAAATATTAAGAAAGCAGAATTGGAGCAATTTGAAAATCTTTCTGCGAATTTTCCCGATAGCATGATTGAAAATAGCAGTAAAAAACACAATCCTTTGAAATTGGTGAAAGAAAATTCGTTTTATCGCAAAGATGCATCTGGAAGAATAATTGGCGTGGTATACAAAAGAGCACATTTCCGAAATTCTGACTTACATGAAGGAGCAGTGAAGCAAAAACTAGAATTTTATTCTGGCGATGGAAATATTAGAGATGATTCTCCATCCCGTACTGAAGATAATGAAGCAAGATCGTCCATTAATGTAAATATGGATTTTTTATCAGAGATGTCATCGGGATCAGATGATGATCCTATGACCAAGTATCTTAAAAAGGAGATTATTGAAAACATGGACAAATTATATGTTCGTACAGACAATACAGAAGCAATGCAGCGTCTTCAAGAAAAAGTCAATGAACAAAATACTCCAACCGATAATATTTTTGCTGATCGTTTATTCCATAGGAAATTAAAGAAATCACCAAGCAAATCAAAACCAATACAAGTAGAAATTGAAACTTTCACAGATGATTTCGGTATTGAGCGAGCGAAGGTAGTGTCAAAAAATGCATTGACAACCAATGACCAAAGAAGGGTATCTGTACTTACAACTGATGGTGTTGATGCTACAACACAACACGAGTTATCCCATTATGTGGAGAAAGATCCTCGTGTACATCTTGCGTGCAAGAAATTCTTATATAGACGCACAGAAGGACTTGATCCCGTAATATATAACAAGGGTAATAAAACCAATGGGTATAAAGACGAGATAGCTGTTCCTGACGATTTCGTCCATATGTATATTGGAAAAGATTATGAGGGGAGAGAAAATACTGAGGTGTTTTCTATGGGGATGCAATATATTTTCACGCCTGACTCATTTACACACTATAGAGATGATGCGAAAAATACTGCTCTTGTGTCTCTTCCCCGTTATAATCTTGATCCGGATAGAGAATCAAAAAGTCCTATTGCATACCAAGATCTTGCACCAATAAAAGAGGACTATGAGCATAGAAATTTGATTCTTGGATTAATTTCTAGTTCACAAAAAGATAATTAAAACATTGACATCGACTATATCAATATGGTATGATCGAATATAAAACATATAAGGAGTAAAGCACTATGCCTAAAGTTGAAGAACCTGTAATTATGGTCACTGATAATGGAACCATCTCATGGACACCATTGCGTAAGAGAAACGATGAACAATATGACGAAAATGATGCATCTATTGTAAATGGTGGTTGGCTGTTAGGACCACAGCATCTCGTTAGAGAAGTACAATATCTTTTAGATCCCGAATATGGTCCTGACTATATCCCTATTACATGGAGCACATATGAATTTTCTCCTCAAAGAGATCAAGTAGAAGACGTAGTTGCTGCTATGCATAATTCAGGAAACGGGAGAGGTATTATCAATGATAAAGGGTGGGAAATTATTCATGCAGCGATGCCAGAATTAACTGCTCCCGAAAACAATCAACCTGGCGTGATCTATTAGGTAGAGACAGTTTTTACGCTTTATGAAAATTAACCCCAGTTGATTGAGATAGATAATCTATCTCGTCATATGTCCAACGTGCAGCTTCAAGTACTTCATCATCAACAAAGAAAAAATCATTGTCTATATCTGGATTTTCAAAAAATGATTTCATATCAATAACGATTTCTCCATTAAATGATGACTCCGGATACCCTTTCATAAGCTTATGCATATCTTCGTCTGTGAAGTTTGCAAAATGGTCAGCCACTTTATTAATCAACATGATATCTACCTGTGAAAGATGTTCTGTATCTTTTTCACGAACTTCTATAAGAGATCCATGATCATCAAATGAAACGTTTTCATTGAAATATTTCGTTGTTTTATCTTCTGGATATCCAAGGTTATATATAAGATTATGCACAAGCATTGTTGTTGGATAGTCAATGAACCGCACGTAAGTTCCTCGTGTAAATGTTCTCCCGGTATTTCTTATAGCCATTCTGTCTAACGCCCAAAACAGCATTTCTAGTTTTTCCTGGTTAAGGTTTCTCATGTTTTCGTTTTGAAAAAACATGTTTGATGCTTGTACAATTGATCGTATATTAAACGGTATTGATGGATGTTCCATGAAGATATCCTTTCAGATGTTATGTAATGCATAGCATATCAGAAAATTATTAAGGGAACAACCTGTAGTCGCTCCCTTGTATTGTACCCTCAACGGGATTCGAACCCGTGTCGCAGCGGTGAAAACGCCGTATCCTAGACCTGACTAGACGATGAGGGCATGTTCTTCTGTTGAAGTAACTACAACTATAGCATATTGAAAATATGTTTGTCAAGTTAAAGAAGGATTTTTTTATTTTCACATATTTATTCTTTAAAAACATGCTTTTATCACTATAAACAGTGTATACTATTGAATAGTGGCTTTTATTGTTCAACTTGTTTATATGATTATCATCGTAAATGAATATAAAAACAATTCGTATATACGATATATACGAAGTTGACAATTCTGTCATTTTGACTTAAGATAACTATTAAAGCACGATTACATCAAAGGGGAAAATATATGTCATTTCATATTGATCCAATATTACAGAATATCTATAAGCTCAACGATCATCAACTAGGATTGATATCTTCGTATTCTGCATATGATATTGACATTGACGAGGAATGGATGCTGTCTCTTCCAGATGTTCTTGAAAATGATGACTATGATATCTACAGTGCATTTTTAAACAGTGATGGCGATGAATCCATGCCTGACTATTTTAGTATCTCGTCATTATATGAAATAGTATTTTATGTGAATTTTGGTCTAGCTACTTTAGAAGATTTTCTTTATCTTACACAAGATTCCATGTCATATGATGATGCTGATGACATGATTTTTCTTTATGATCATCATCAGTTTGATAATCTTGATGATGATTTTTGCCCTGGAGAATCGTTTTTAACTCCTCGACAATTCTATGATTACTATGTCGAAAACGGATTACACTTTAGCGATGCTATTGATGCGATGAATGAAGAAGACACGCAGGTTGCATCAAATACCTCATATGAAATCCTAGATATGTCTCCAGAAGAGTTAGTAAAAAGCCTTGTTCGTCAAGTGATTGATAGGAATGATATCAATCAGCGTATTTTACATAATGGAGACGAAACACTTGTTATTACAAATGGAAATGAGGGTACTATTTTTAACCTCCCTCTACCATCGTCGTTAGAGAAGAATAAATCGATTCAAGAAGAATCAGAAATCAGATTCTTAGAGAAAATGTTTCATGATGAAGATCTTGCTGATTGTATTCAAGATAAGATAGATGATTGTCTTATTCATCGTCATCGAGACTATTTCATGGAAAATTCTGACCCGCGATTTACAACACCTATAGACTATAACTCAAAAATCTATGGACTATTGAAAGATGTTTTACAGCGAAATAATCCAAGATGTAAAATTGGTGTAACTGTATATGATCACGTTCTCCAAGAACATGTCGAGTATGCTTCTGATGTATGTGTCAAAGATGGTAGAGCATTATGGAGTAATCCAGAAGTAGCAGTGCTACTTATGTATGATGAAGTCTTTAATCACATTACCCACGGGCGTGTCCATATCATTTTTCATCCTGATAAATCACAAGTATCAATAGAAGAAAATGGCGATACTACCACCACGCTTCATGTTGGCATGTGGCATTATCATGAGGGTATGTTTGAAGGGATCACTGAAGAAAACCGTAGTGTGTTTTCCCATGGACTTATACCTGCTTATACCAGTATGTATAAAGAAATATTTGAGTTTATTGATACCGAAGATTTCTCTTGTTAGTAACTTTTTCTCATATAACTGCGAAACATAGGTTCCTTATACTACAATTTTATTGTATTGTAAAATTATGTATTATAAAAGTATCTTCATATTATAGGAAATACTATGAAAACATAATATATGATCACTTAATAAAACTATACTTTGAAAAACATCATTACTTATGGTATAATACACACCATCACATATAACATGTGATAATACTACAAGAAAGAAGTGATGATACTATGAGTAATACTCAACACGTACATCACTTATGCAATAAAACTATTTCAAATACTCAGGAGATCTTATCATGAGTGATCTCCAGATAATAAAATTCTCCTTACAACCGGGACATGCGGATTTCAAACTAGCATACCAATTATGTGAAGAATCACGAGTATTCTACAATGCTGTGAACGCTTGTTTACGAGCACGATACTTTCATAAGAGTACAAAAGAGTATGCTGATCATATCTACGATATCCCGGAACAATACGGTATCAACGTGGATAATAATGGATCATGGTACTCATACAACTGGGTATGGGAAAACGTTGCTAAAACAGTACGAAACAGTCTTAAAAGAAAGAACAAGATCAAACTCTTAACTGTGAAGCAACAACAGCAAATTGTTAGAAAACTGTGTAAGAACTGGACCTCATACTGGGGACTATGGAAATTATACAAGACTGGTGAGTTGAAAGATGCACCAAACATTCCCCATTATAAGGAGAATTTTAACGGTATTGATTTCACTAGTCAAATGATTAACAAATCATTAGTGCAGAAAGGTATTTTCAAACTTTCTGGATTATCACAAGGATTTATGATACCAGAGTACTTAGATAAGAATACAGTGAAATCAGGACGATTAGTAGTAAACAATGCTAAATCATTTA
>ERZ1029874.87-NODE-87-length-15821-cov-10.122162_pt1 | contig 15821 bp, 17 predicted proteins | sample MGYA00519235_ERZ1029874 | MGnify/ENA primary metagenome ERZ1029874 (study PRJEB33666, sample SAMEA4610926) | skin metagenome | biome: Human-associated habitat; feature: Malodor aspect; material: skin | place: Philippines | collected 2015-08 ...
ATAATGTTTGTTACCTGGTACGAATGAAACATCTAGGTCAAAGCCATTTTCTTCAGCTAATGGCATAAGTTCTTTTAAGTTAGCTGTTGATGTAAAAAGGATTTTTTTAAATATGTTTTACATATACATTTAAATTTTTGTAATTTATTTGTAATTAAGCGATATTATAAATTTATATAAATTTTACAAATGGTTAATAAAACATACCTTATCTATCTTAGTTTAGAAATTCTTTTACTTTATCAGGATAATCTGTTATAAGACCTGATGGCTTACAAGATAAGTATTCCTCATAGTCATAGTCCGCTTTGCCAAACCAAATATTTAAGCCAATATTATTTTCGGAAAATTTTTTTGCTATCTCTTTATTTATAGTAAAATTCATAGGATGAAAGTATTCCATCCCTAAATTTTTTACGTAATCCCATGGCTTATAAAGTCTTGATGATTCTAAAACCCCGCATTTAATTTCAGGAGCTAGCTTTTTAAATCTTACTAGGGAGTTATGGTTAAAGGATGAAATAATAATTTTATTTTCCAAATCATATTCTGTTATTAATGCATAAACTTTTTCTTCCAGATTCTTATATTCGATAATTGAATTTTTAAGTTCTATGTTTGTAATAATTTCTTTATCCTTAGCAAATTCAAAATATTCTCTAAGGGTTGGGATTTTTTGGATATCACAAGCTGGATATATTTTTGAGGCATTTAGATCTTGTAATTCTTTAAGTGTTTTCTCACAAACCAAGCCCACGCCGTCCGTCGTTCGATCTAATATTTCATCATGAATTATTACTATTTCATTATCCTTTGATAAGTGAACATCAAATTCTATACCATCAGCTCCAGCCTCTACAGCTTTTTTAAAAGCTAGCATGGTATTTTCTGGGTATTTACCTTTAAATCCTCTATGGGCAAAATTTATCATATTTTCCTCCTACTTTTTTACTCACCATACTAAAGAAATGTTTCAAATATGTTTTTGTTTTGTAAATTTTTCTTATATATTTTTCAAATAAAAAAGGAGCTACTTTCATAGCTCCTTGTAATTTCTATTCTTTATGTTAATGGTTTTTTGTAGCTTATGTAGTCTATTACATAAAATAAAACAGCAATTATAAAAAAATAGTTGCGATTAAAATATGTTTTAACTGATAAACTACCGGATAATTTAAAATCTAATAGATATTTTGCTATCAATATAATTATCCCTATTATTAATATTTTCGGTGAATATAAGGTGACTTTTTTCATAAGATCTCCTTATTTAATAGATGCTTATTAGAAGCAGTGGTCTGCAGCTCCTTTACTTGCTCCACCGATTACTCCAATAGTTCCTCCAATAGCTGAACCAACACCTGGATGACCAGTTGCTGTTCCTATTTTAAAACCTGTATATGTACCGGCAAGTCCACCAGCTGCGCCTTCTCCAACAACGCCTGCTACACATTCTCCAGTGCTATGTTCTTCATCTGCATAAGCTGACTGGGTAGGTAGTACCATTCCGATACCTAATGCTAAAGATGCTAAGAATAAGTTTGCTTTTCCGATTGTTTTTGTAATTTTTTTCATGATGCTTCCTTTCCTTTTTTATCTTCAATATTAGTTTAAAATTTTGTCTTGGCTAGCCATTAATTATCTACCCGGTAGATACTGTGCTAAACAAAAACCCCCTTTATGTAAAGAAATTTTTACATAAGTCATTAATATTTTATATTTAATTTGATATAATACCATTTAAGAAAGATAGGAATATTATGAGTATAGAAAATAAAGATTTAATAAATAAGGATGGATTTTCGGGTAAATTGGGCTTTACCCTAGCCTCTATAGGATCTGCTGTAGGTATGGGAAATATTTGGCGCTTTCCTGTTATGGTTTCTATTTGGGGTGGGATGAGCTTTTTAATCCCATATTTTCTTTTTGTAATCTTAATTGCTTCCACGGGAGTTATAGAAGAATTTGCCCTGGGCAGACTAACAGGCTCTGGACCTGTTCATGCCTTTGGTTTTGCTACAAAACAAAAGGGAAATGAAAATATAGGAAAAAAATTGGGTTTGATCCCTGTTCTAGGCTCCCTTGCCCTAGCTATAGGCTATACAGCTGTTATGGGGTGGATTTTTAAATACAATTATCTAGCTATAAGTGGAGAATTGTCTACTTTAGGCAATGATTTTTCATCCATAGCTATGACTTTTGAAAATACCGCAGCAAGCTTTTCCAATAATTTTTGGATATTAGTAGCCGGGCTTTTTTCTATGGTTATTATGTCCTTTGGTATAGCCAAGGGAATTGAAAGAGCCAATAAGGTTTTGATGCCTATTTTATTTATTTTATTACTTGGTCTTGCCATATACCTAGGCACGAATCCAAATTCAACAGCTGGCTATAGGTATATTTTTAATCTTGATACAGCAAAATTAGCTGATATAAAATTGTGGGTCTTTGCCTTTGGCCAAGCCTTTTTCTCCCTATCTATTGCGGGCAATGGCTCTGTAATCTATGGGGCATATTTACCAAAAAATGAGGATATCCCATCTTCTGCAAAAAATATTGCTTTTTTTGATAGCTTATCTGCAATCCTTGCAAGTTTTGTAATCATACCTGCCATGGCCATTGGTAAGGCTGACCTTACTGAGGGTGGACCTGGACTTATGTTTATCTACCTAGTAAATGTCTTTAATCAAATAGAGGCTGGCAAAATCTTAATGATTATTTTTTACTTAGCTATTTTATTTGCTGGATTTTCATCTATAATTAACCTTTATGAAGCTCCAGTGGCCTATGCCCAAGAAAGGTTTGGCCTAAGTCGTAAAAAAGCAGCCTTTATTATAAATATACTAGGAATACTAGCCGCTATTTTTATCCAAGGGATAGTTGGCCCATGGATGGATATTGTTTCTATAGTAATAGCTCCTTTGGGAGCCCTACTAGCTGGGATAATGTTCTTCTGGGTTTTAGATAAAAATATGGCTATCAGAGAAGTAAATAAGGGTCGCAAAAAAGCTTTGGGTAAATGGTTTTTCCCTCTTGGCAAATATGTTTACTGCGCTCTAAGTTTACTTGCCCTAGTCCTTGGAATAATATTTGGCGGCATTGGTTAATAAATGTTTTGCTAAATTTTCTGTAAGGGGCAAATTTTATTTTTTAATTAATACAAATATTTTTGAAAAATTATAAAATGTATAGGATTAATATGATAGAATAATAAAAATAAGTACTTTAATAGCTAGTATTCTTTGCATTTAAGATTATTATGCTATACTTATATGTAATTAATATAGGAGGCAATCATGACTTTTGAATCAATAAATACGCAACTTAAGTCCGGTGTAATCATGGATGTTATAAATGTTGAGCAAGCAAAAATAGCCCAAGATGCTGGAGCTGTTGCTGTAATGGCCCTTGAAAGAGTGCCAGCAGATATTAGAGCTGCAGGTGGAGTTTCTAGGATGAGTGATCCAGAAATGATTAGCAAAATTCAAGAAGCTGTTTCAATTCCAGTTATGGCAAAGGTACGTATAGGTCACTTTGTAGAGGCCCAAATTCTAGAAGCACTTGGAGTTGATTATATAGATGAGTCTGAGGTATTAACACCTGCAGATGACTTTAACCATATAGATAAAACTAAATTTGATATACCTTTTGTATGTGGAGCTCGTAACTTATCAGAAGCTTTAAGAAGAATAAAAGAAGGTGCTGCTATGATTAGAACAAAAGGTGAGGCTGGAACAGGAGATGTAGTTCAAGCTGTAAGACACCTTAGGACAATTCAAACACAAATAGCAGAAGTAGCGTCACTTAGAGATGACCAAATTTACACCAAGGCAAAAGACTTGGGTGTAGACTATGACCTATTAGTTTATGTAAAAGAAAATAAAAAACTTCCAGTTTTAAATTTCTCAGCTGGTGGAGTTGCTACTCCTGCTGATGCTGCCCTCATGAGACAGCTTGGAGCTGAGGGAGTTTTTGTAGGAAGTGGTATTTTTAAATCAGGAGATCCAGCAAAGAGAGCTAAGGCCATAGTAAAGGCTGTTGAAAACTATGACGACCCTAAAGTTTTACTAGAAGTAAGCAAAAACTTAGGAGAGGCTATGGTTGGTATAAACCCAGATGAAATAACTCAAATAATGGAAAATAGATAAAATAAAAAGCAGTAGGTTAAATTCTACTGCTTTTTTCTATTATAATATTGCATTTCTTAAATCTTCTAAAGCTTCACGTGCTACATCCATAGCCTTTTGCATGGCATCTTTATTTGTCATATCAACTCCAGCTTTTTTAAGAACATCAATTGGATATTCACTTTCACCAGCTTTTAGATAGTCTAGGTAAGCTTTTCTATCTTCATCTGTTCCTTTTAAGATTTTTTGACTTAAAGCTACTGCTGACATAAAACCTGTTGCATATTGGAATACATAGTAGAACATATAAAAGTGTGGGATTCTTGCCCATTCTGTTGAAATGTATTCGTCTACTTCTATATCTTTACCAAAGTAATCGCGGTTTAGGTCACCGTAAATTTGATCAAGTTTTGCAGCTGGTATAGGCTCTCCTTTAGCAACTAATTTATTTACTTCATGTTCAAATTCTGCAAACATAGTTTGTCTAAATACTGTTGATTTAAATTGGTTTACAAAATAATTTAGTAAGTAAGCAGTTTCTTCTTCACTTTGGCTATTTTTTAGCATGTAGTCAAGCAGTAAAAGCTCATTGGTTGTTGATGCTATTTCTGCAAGAAATATTGAGTATGAACCGTAAATATATGGCTGATTACTTCTTGTATAATATGAGTGCATAGAGTGGCCAAGCTCGTGGGCAATAGTAAATACATCACCAATGGTATTTGTATGGTTTAGTAAAATATATGGTTGAGTATCGTAAGATCCTGATGAATAAGCACCTGATCTTTTGCCTTCATTTGGCATTACATCAAACCATCTTTGTTCAAATCCCTTGCGAGCTACTTCTACATATTCTGTACCAAGTGGCTTTATTGCTTCTAAAACTATATCACGAGCTTCCTCAAAGTCGATTTCTCTTTCATAATCTTTTACAAGTGGTACGTAGATATCATGGAAACCTAGGTCATCTACCCCTAAAAATTCTTTGCGAAGGCTGGTGTAGTCTCTATGGATATCCATATTATCATGAACTACTTCTAGCAAATTGTCATAGATTTCTTCATCTAAGTTGTTTGCAGAAAGACTCATTTGACGAGCTGAATCATATTTTCTAAGTTTTGCTACTATATTATGACTAGTAAGTTCACCGTCTAATAAGGATGCAGCTGTATTTTCAAATTGTTTGTAAATCCCATAGTAAGTTTCATAAACTCTACGTCTAAAGTCACGGTCCTTATCTTCTTCAAGAGTTGTAAAGTTTGCATCTGTTAGCTCTACTTCTTTGCCGTCTTTTTCTACAGTTGGGAATTTCATATCTGCATTTGAGAAAACCATGTAAGTAGAGACTGGATTCTGAGTTAGTTTTGCAAAACTTGCCACAATTTTTTCCTGATCTTCACTTAAAACATGATCTTTGCTCCTAAATAAATCATCAAAGTAATGTTCGTATTCTTTTAGTTCTTCTTTTTCTGCAAGCATTTTTTTGATATCTTCATAGTCTGCAGATAAAATTTCTGGAGTAATAAATGATAATTTTTCAGAAATTTCTGCTCCTGCAATTGTAGAGGTTTGGCTCATTTGTTGGTAGGTGCTGTCAGATGTATCTTCATCTGATTTTAAATGGCCATATACTGCAGCCTTTGAGAATTTTCTCATAAGTTTTTCATAATCTTTTAGGAAATCTAAAAGGGTTTGACTATCAGATGTAATCTTTCCCTTATAGCTTGTAAGTTTAGTAGCAAGATCTTTTATTTCTTCTATTTCCTTATAATATTCGTCATCTTCTTTATAGATTAAAGAGGTGTCCCACTTTAAATTTTCATCTATTTCGTGTCTTTTCATTATTGCTCCTTACTTTTCTATATCTATATTCATGCCCATATTTTGTGCACTGGTTGTAGTTTTTGTAAGCAATAGCCTATCTTCCCCTGTCACATCAGGCAAATATCCTATATCCATCTCACGATTTTCATATAAACTTGTAACTGGCCTATGTTTTATACCATAGATATCTAGCATGGATGGTAAATATCTTTCTTCTGTTTCCATACGATTTTTTATAGCCTTATTTATATCACCTGGTACAGCTTGATCAGTATATTCAATAACATCTCCCAAGCGCTCTACTGTTGGCATAGTATTATCAGTAGAAGTTCTAAAAACCAAGTAATCCATGAGACTCATAAATTTATTAAAAATATAATAAGCACTATAAGATTCACCATTATTTACAGTAACTTGGCTAACTAAAAGCATAGGGCCAGATTCTGATTTTATTTTATCAAAAGTAACTATTGTATTTAGTCCACTAATACCTGCAACCGGGCCAAATTCACGCTCTGTAAGTTCATTATCTCTCTTATAAGAAAGAATTGTAGAATATGCTCCACCAATTTGAGTTGAAGGGCGCAGGGAAACTCCTATTTGACTATCTCCTATTTTAGTATCAATGATATTTCCCACAGCATCAGCTGGATTTAAAGTTTTGCCAGCCTTGCCAGATCCATATAAATTATTTAAATCTAACTTATCTTCAGACTTTTCATCATTAGTAGCTACTGAGTCTTCACCTGCTTTTTCATAGCGAATATCTGGCATAACGAAGTCATTTTCACTCGTTTTCTCCTCTGCTGCCAATTCTTTTTCAAAATCAGCACGAGATTGAAACTCGCAAGATGTGAGGGCCAAAACAAGGCCCAGACTTAAAAAAAACTTTTTTTTCATAGGCTATACCACAGTTTTAAGGCCTATTCTTACAAAAAGAATAGCCAAAACTACAAAGGCAGTCACACTTATTATTTGAGTGCTTGTTGCAAGGCTGCGATTGATAACTGGGAAAACTCCCGCTAAAATCACACCAGCCAGCAAACCACCCAGGTGGCCAAGCATACCTACGCTAGGGCTTAGTAATGAATAAATAATATTTATTGCAATTACAGATAAAAAACTCGCCCCAAAGCTAGATAGCATACTATCTCCCCTATAATTTAGCATAATACCCAAAGCCAGACCAAAAAGTCCGTAAAGGGAAGTAGAAGCTCCTGCACTAACAGTGGATGGATTTCCAAAGGCAAAACTTACTAAATTTCCCATAATTCCTGCTAAAAGGTAGATAATAAGGAAGTTGCGGCTACCATATAGCCTTTCAAAAATCGGTCCTATTTGATACAAAAAGTACATATTAAATAAAATATGCATAAATCCTATATGGATAAAGCTAGCAGTAAAAAGTCTCCACCACTCGCCATAGGCAATTCTTTCCTTAACCACAGCCCCAAACCTAACTAGATTTCCAATATTTTGGCTGCCTCCAGCTAAGGTCATAACTGCAAAAACTATGACATTTACAATAAGTAAAACACTTGTTACTCTGCTTGATCCTAAATTTCTAAAATTATTCATAATCTAATTATACTTCTTTCTTTTATTTGCTAAAGTAGCCACTAGTACCTGTAATATCCTAGGTAAAAAAACAAAGATAAAAAGCTTACAAATACAGTAGCAAAGGCTATTTTACTACTAAGCTTTAGTTTATATCCCCTAGGGCTAAAAACTCCTGATAAAATCATTCCCCCTAGTAGTGATAAAATATGACCTATATTATACTCAAGTAAAAAGGAATCAGATCCATGGATAATCCTAAAATAAGCTTCCGAACCAAGGATAATAAGAACCATAGGTATGATATATTGCCTAGCCCAGCCATTTATTTTCTCATCCTTATAAAAAAATAGGGTACCTATAGCTAAACCATAAAGTCCAAAATATCCCACCGAGGATCCGCCCCCTGCAGATACTCTTTTAAATACAAGAGGACTAAAGAGCTCCTCAAATAAAGCAACTAATAAATAAGTGCTAATCACAACCCAGGGGCCGAACTTATCCTCTATGCTAGGAGCCATCATATATATGACTATCATATTAAATATAAAATGTATATAGCTTAAATGGACAAAGGCATGGGTAAAAAGCCTATAATATTCTCCCTTAGCAATTAAATCAGAATTGGCTGCCCCAAAGCGAATTAAAGTTTGGGTGTTGGGTCCACCGTTTATAATGATTAGTGCAAACATTATGGTGTTGATTAATAGAATAAGGCCTGTAGCTTTATAATTTTTTAATATATCTATAAGCTTAACCATCAGAATTTACCTATTGATTAAAACGTCATTTATTTCTGATGCCAAGGCTCTCATTGCATTTTTAAGTTCATTTCTATCAAACTTATCCGATATTTGGTAGTCATGGATTATATCAAAGTTATCCCTTTGTCCTATAGGTTTTTTATCCTTATCTTCTAGGAATATAATATTTATATCTTTGTTGTAGGCCTTGGCGTATTTTGCTACAGATATGGAACTTAGCCCGTCAAATTGATCGACATTTTCTCCAAGGATTAAAGTGTCATAATTCTTTATCATCTTATCAAAGTCTAATCTTTCTAAAACTAGGTCCATAGACTTGGTAATTTTTGTTTTGAAAAATGTATATAAGGCCCAGGCAACTCCCCCACCCGATCCTAAAGATGGTAAATCTACTGGGTCAATGCCAAGGGCTTGTTCAATTTTTTCTTTAAAGTGCTTGGAACCCTTATATAAAAATGCTATATCTAGTTCTGAAGCTCCTTTTCTATAAACCCTGCTTTCTAAGAAAGAATTTTTACCAAAAATGGTCATATCAGAGCTTGTGGCAATGACTATGTACTTATCAAAAATCCTATGGTCCATATTTGAAAGGTCTACTCTTTCTACTTCTACCATATTTTTTGCAATAGGATTTAGTTCGTTTCCTTTATTATCATAAAATCTAGCCCCAAGGGCATAGAGCATACCCATTCCAAGGTCATTAGTTGCTGTATCTCCTATGCCTATAAAAAATGAATTGGCTCCTGCATCTAGTCCATCTACTAACATTTCTCCAAAACCAAGGGATGAAGAATTCATAACATCAAGGTCTTCTTCGTATAATAAACGTAGGCCGGAAGATTGGGCCATCTCCATGACTGCGTAATTATCTTTCATAACATATCTAGCAGTTATTACTTCATTTTTAGGATTGTGGACATTTACATAATGGTAGTCGCCATCTAAAAGTCCCTTCATAGCTTCTACTGTCCCCTCTCCTCCATCTAAAAATGGAATAAGGTCGGCATTATCCCCTAATTCTTCTTTAAAAATGTTTCCTATCTCTATTGAGTTTTCATAATTTTTTATTGAATCTATTGCTATTAATGTTTTTATCATATACTCACTCCTTATAAAATATTACCCTAAAATCGGTTAAAATAGCATAAATTAAAGCTTTACAAAAGATAGTCATATGTTATAATAAACAAGAAAGTTTATACTTTCGCTGTTTAACTCATGGAATCTTAACGGATTTCACCCATCAAAGACCATCACGAGGCGTGGTGGTTTTTTATTTAGCAATTTTTTTCCGTTATGTTATAGTATATTTATTAATATAAATAATGGGGTGCTAAGTAGCTGAGATTATACCCAAAACCTGATCTAGGTAATGCTAGCGAAGGGACTCTTCTCACTATTTATCTCCATACAAAAGGAGTATCTAATGCAAAATTCTAAAAATTTACGCAAATTTGTTTTACTAGCTATGCTTGTAGCCATTGGTGTAGTTATATCTCCAATCTTAAGGGTTCATGGCTTTGCCCCAACCCAGCATTTTATAAATGTGGTTTGCTCAGTTTTTCTAGGTCCATATTACTCTCTAGCCTGTGCTACTATGATTGGCCTTATTCGTATGAGCCTTATGGGTATATCTCCCCTAGCTTTAACTGGTGCAGTTTTTGGCGCCTTTTTATCAGGACTTTTATATAAAAGATATAAAACTTTTTTAGCAGCTTGTATAGGAGAAGTTATCGGTACAGGGATAATTGGATCCATGGTTTCTTTTCCAGTTATGAAATTTATAGCTGGAGATAGCAAGGTTGCTTTATTTACCTTTACACCAAGCTTTGTAATTGCAACCATAATCGGTTCATCTGTCGCCTATATTTTCCTAAAGGCTTTAGAAAAAAATGGCAGCCTAGCTAAAATGCAGGAGTCTTTAAATGATTAATTTTGATGATATTTTTAAGCAAATAAAAGAATCTACCCACACTATCCATGCCATAGTAAGCCCACTTGCTTCAAATGATTTGGCAAATGTGCTTTTAAGCTTAAACCAAGCCCCTATTTTGGCAGAATACTATAAGGAAGTTTATGAAGTAACTAAAAACTCCCACGCCCTACTTATAAATCTAGGAACTTTAAATCAAAGCAAGCTTATGGGTATCAAGGAGGGGTTAAAATCAGCAAAAGAAAATAATATTCCCATCATCCTAGACCCAGTAGGAGCATCTGCTACAAAAGTGAGGCTTGAAACTAGTCTTTACTATCTTAAAAATTATCCCATCAAGGTTTTAAAGGGTAATTATAGTGAAATCTATTCTATCTACCACAAAAAATTAACAACTAGCGGAGTAGATGCTAAAAATATTGCCAAAGAAGAAATAATAAAAATCTGCCAAGACCTTGCTACTATGTATAACACAATAGTAGTGGCAAGTGGTAAGGAAGATATAATTTCAGATGGCAAAGAAACTTTACTTTTAAAAAACGGCAGCCCACTTTTACCAAAAGTCACCGGCACAGGTTGCATCCTAGGTGGCATCATAGCAGCTGCTTATTCCTTTGAAAAAAATTTAAATGCCATAGCCCTTGCCATAAGTATATTAAATATAGGAGCAGAACTTGCCATAAAAGATAAGGGAATGGCGACTTTTAAAATATCACTACTAGATCAGATTTCCCTTATAGATAGCAAAACAATTGAGGAGAGAATCATATATGAAAAACTTTGACCTAAGTCTATACCTAGTTACAAATAGAGATAAATTAACCGATGAAGAATTTTTTAAGACAGTAGAAGAGTCCTTAAAGGGTGGAGTAAGCCTAGTCCAACTTAGAGAAAAAACTGCCCCAGCCCGAGAAGTCATAGAACTTGCTAAAAAATTAAAAGAACTTTGCCATTCCTATAATGTACCACTACTAGTAGATGACAGGGTAGATATTGCCCTAGCAGCAGATTTAGATGGTGTTCATTTAGGAAATGATGATATGGATGTGGCGGATGCTAGGAAAATCCTAGGTAATGAAAAAATTATAGGATCAACCGCAAAAAATCTAGATTGGGCAATAGCAGAGGAAAAAAAGGGAGCAGACTACCTAGGAGTAGGAGCAATTTTTGAAACCAAAACCCACGTCAAGACAACTAGGACAAGTGTAGAAACATTAAGGGAAATAAATGATAACATATCTATCCCAACAGTAGCTATAGGAGGTCTAAATTATGATAATATAGACATACTAAAGGGCTCAAAAGCTAAGGGGATTTCTGTAGTTAGGGCTATTATGGATAGCAAAGATCCATATGAAGATGCTAAGAAATTAAAAGAAAAAGTTATGAATGTCTTATAACTAAAATAGTAGCTGTTGCAATCTAATATATACAGCGTTATATCATTGGAACGCATTCTCAGAAGCTTTGAAATCTAGCTCGTAGTAGGAGATGGAGTCAGAGATACTTTCTGAAATGGTATTCAAATATTTTGAAACGATTTGTGTACTTTGCAACAGCTCTATTTATTTGATGATCATGTTTTATCTAATAACAATCTTTAGATTATTTCACTATTAAGAGAATATATCTCCCAGTAACATAACTCCCACAAAATATATAAAATTAAAATCTAAATTAGGTAAAAATAACTGGAATAATATAAATATAATTAAACCAATTAAAATGTAAGCCAGTAAATTAAATATTATTATATTGTTACCCTTATCATTATTTAAGTATTTCATACTTAAAATTTCTTTTATATAGAGTAATATTGTCAATGGCAGCAAAATTATAAAAATAGGAAGCATTTGTTTGCTTAATACATAGTAAACCAATGAAACTAGCAACCCTGCAATAGTATATCTGAATTTTAAACTTTGAAATATTTTTTTATTACTCAAACTATATAACTCTCCATTCTGTTTGAGCAATGTTGCCATAGATATCAGACTTTTCTCTGACCTGCCATTCTAATTTACCATTCTTATTTTTATCCCAAATTTTAACCATGCTATCACCACCAATGTCAGGAGAAAGAACAGCTATCTCCCTTCTATTACTTTTTTTGGAACATATTTGAATAGATTAAATACATTGCCTAAACCACTCGTTAATCCACTGGTCATAGCAAGATTCAATGCATTAGCAGCTATATTGTTATTTACTGTCATTCTAGTTTTCCAAGACTTCCATTTTGGTACACTAAAATATTTTGATCTATTAGACACTGAATTAATTCCAGCTGATGAACTTTGTTTATTAATAGAATTGTATTTAATTCTTACTATAAAATAACCATCTTTATCGTAAAAAGTTTCAATGTCTTCATTAGGCAGATCTTCATATAAGTAATTACCATCAAAATCTACTGAATCTGCATATACTTTTTTTGTTGGAAATATATTTATTATCAAAATAGAAGCTAAAGCAAAAAAGTACATCTTATAATTCTTTTTTTGTAACATATTAAATATCCTTTCTTTAATAGATTTATATATCTTTTAATTTTATTATACACACATTCTTTTTTTGTAAACTATTTATAAATATTTAACGGTCATATATGATCTTTTTTAAGTTAAAATTAGATTCTAACATAGCTTTATATAAATAGGTTATAATGTTATTGAAAGACTACAAGCTTCATATAAATGATTTTTAAAGTATTTTGATGTGATTGAAATATCCTTACGGGTAGAACACATTTAATCTAAATTAATATAAAACATCTCGCTTGTGAAATAATAATTCTTGAAAAGCCTAAAGACCTTTGTCACTCTTACAATATCCCACTACTAGTAGATGATAGGGTAGATATAGCTCTCGCAGCTGACCTAGATGGGGTCAACCTAGGAAATGAAGATATGGATGTAGCTGATGCAAGAAGGATCTTAGGAGCTATCTTTGAAACCAAAACCCATGTCAAGACAACTAGGACAAGTGTAGAAACCCTAAAAGAAATAAATGACAATATATCTATCCCAACAGTAGCTATAGGTGGTCTTAATTACGAAAATATAGATATCCTAAAAAATTCTGGTGCATCAGGAGTATCAGTTGTAAGAGCCATTATGGATAGTGAAGATCCCTTTGAAGATAGCAAGAAGTTAAAAGAAAAAATTGTAGATATATTAGATTTACAATAAAAATTATCTTTATATATTAGAAATTAATTTATTCATGCAGAGGCTAAGCTAAGCCCCTGCTTTTTTTTATACTAATTTAAAACTTAAAACCACCCATTATATCTTCTTAGTATTAAACATAATCAATAAGTATCCACAAAAATGTGTATTTTAATCGCCCAAAGATTTTAATATAATTACATTAAATAAAAGAAAGGAGGTAATTATTAATTAAAGATAGCTATTACATCCTCACTATTATACAAAAGCTATCAATATCTATATTCAATTTATTAAAAATGTTACATATTTAATCAAAACAAATTATAAGTACAAACCCATACACTAGCTATGGTTCTACAAAAATTCTAAGATATACAACTGGTGCCATAATTCAAGATAAAATTCCCCTAGTTTATACGCAAATGACAATATAGGCATATCTTGAAAGATCTACTTGTAGCCCCATATATCCTCACTGTATACCTGCGGGTAAGTATAAGTACCACACCAAGTACTATTCAGATAAAATAGGACACAATTAATTAACGAAACTAACTATATAGATGGTTAGTATTTAAACTATAAGGAGATAGTTATGAATAAAGTAAAAAAGTTTTTTTTAGCTTATATAATAGTAACTATATTAATTCTAATTTATTTCTTTATTAGAGATAAGCAAGTAAATTACGATTATTTAAAATCTGTCCTAGTACAATTGGTTGTAATGGCTATTGTTTTCTACTTCTCTAAAAAAGACTTAGATAAGTAAAAATATAGATTTAAGGCTGGTTTGTATAAATATTATCCTAACTAAGCAAAACTTACTTATATAAATCAGCCATATTTTATTATTTAAGATTGAGTTTATATAGATATATTTTAATCTACCTACTGAATTTTAAGCAAACAAAAAGCCCCAAGATGGGGCAAACAAAAACATTTTATTATTCTTAAAGGTTCTTTTTTATTAATCTTATTTTATACTTATCTGAGTGACATGTAGTTTACTGTATATTCTACTGGGTAGTCTTGGCCGTTTTTTGTAACGCCTGCTACTTTTACTTGTAGTTTTGTACCAGCTTCATAGTTCATTCCGTATCCAAATGTGATTGCTTTTACGTTTCCTTTAAAGCTTTCATCAACGTTTGCTGCTGTGTTAACTTCTCCTGTTGTTAGGTCTGTTACTTCTACTGTTGCATTTGTTAGGTCAAAGTTTTCACCAAACATTAGTGATAGGCTTGAACCTTCTGAGTGAAATTCGCTAATGGCTGTTTCACCTGGGTAAGCGTAAACTGTGTTAGCATTTTCTCCAGCATAGTCGTTGTTATTTACAAACATAGCGTTAAATTCTTCTGTTTGGCCAAATCCAACTTGGTTTGCTTGTGGGTTTAGTACCCATCTTCTGTGTCCTACTTCTAATTGGTTTTCATTTCCTAGGTCATCTTTTAGGTATTCTACTACTGAGTCAAGGATGTTAAAGCTTGCTGCAAGGTTTGAGTTTTCTGCACCGTATGCTCCGTTTACATATTCTACTGAGTCAGAAGCAAGTCCTGTTGGAAGTCCTGGGTAGTGGCTAACTTGTAGGTTTAATCTGTTTACCATTGTTGCTGCTTGTGCAAATTGAGTTTGTTCATTTCCTAGTGCTAGTTCGTTTTTGATACCTGATGCAAATCTTGCTGTGTTTGCAATGTGTAGTGCATCTTCTTGAGCTGCGTTTGAAACTTCTCCCAGGTTTAGAGCATTTAAGTCAGCATTTGGTGTGCTTACAAAAGCTTCTTCACTTTCTGGATTGATTAGGTTAAGTCCGTAGAAGTCTTTTTGATCAGCTGCTTTTGATTCGTAGTTTAACCAGTATGCTTTAACTTCTTCAACTGATGGGCTAGCAATTGTAAGTCCATTTGTTACTTCATTTGTTTCTACTAGTGTGTTTTCTTCTACTACTGCTTCTTGAGGAGCTGCTACGTTTTCTTCTAATGTGCTTGGTAGTGAAAGTGATTTAGATGTTTTTGATACTGAATCAATATTTTCTAGTTCAACTTCGTTTGAAGCAACTTCTTTTACTTCTTCATTAGTTACTTCAGCTTCTTGAGTAGTTGTTGTTTCTTCTGCTACGATAGCTTCTTCTGTAACGTCGTTTTCTTCTTTAACTTCTTCTTTTTTGTTTTCTTCTTTTAGTTCAACTGTTTGTGGGATTAGATAGTTTCTATTATCTTCTTTTTCTATTTCTACAGCATCAGCTTTTGGTGTAGATATATTTGCTACTTTTACTTCTTTAGCTTCTGTTGTTTGTGCTTGAGCTATTTTTGTATCGTTTGATACTTGCGCTTCGTTTGATCCGCATCCTGTTGTTGTTAATATTGCTAGTGCTAATGTTAATGCTTTAAGTTGTTTTTTCATGGTAGACCCCTTTAAAATAGTTTTTTTGTTTTTGGTTTTTGTTTTT
>ERZ1029874.88-NODE-88-length-15685-cov-32.833589_pt1 | contig 15685 bp, 15 predicted proteins | sample MGYA00519235_ERZ1029874 | MGnify/ENA primary metagenome ERZ1029874 (study PRJEB33666, sample SAMEA4610926) | skin metagenome | biome: Human-associated habitat; feature: Malodor aspect; material: skin | place: Philippines | collected 2015-08 ...
AACGCATGAAAGACGCCGCGAAACGGGTAGCCAAAGAGCACGGCGTGAAAGTGGGTGACCTCTACGACGCGGCGCTTCGGGTGCAGGCTTAGCTGCTACGATGCTGGTCGTGCCTCCCACCAAAGATAAAAAGAAGGTGACGCTGTCGCGGATCCTCTTTGCGCTTTTTTGTGTACTTCTTATTTTAGTGTCATTTCTAATGGTGAGGGTGCAGCCGCCTCGGGCCGCCCAGTCAGTACAAGTGATCACCTCAGACTGGGAACCGTACGTGGACACAAGTGCGGAAAAAGGGGGAACCGTGGGTGATATAGTCGTTTCTGTCCTCGCAAGCAGTGGTTACAAAGCCCAGGTGTCGTTCGATGCTTGGGGAAGCGGTCTGGAAAAAGTAGACCAAGGCACCGCATTTGGCATATTCCCGATGGTGAAATCCCAGTCACGGGACGAACTGTTCGAGTATTCGGACCCACTGGTGGACTATACCTACGTCTTGTTCAAGCGCGTCGAGCACACCGTTCCCGAAGCGGTTTTGAACGGGGATCTCACTGGCATGCGTGTTGGCAAGATCGATGGCTACGACTACTGGGCTGAACTTGATTCCTCCGGAGCCGAATTCCGCAATTTCTCATCTACAGTTGAGGGGTTTCAAGCGCTAGCGAATGATGAGGTTGATTTCCTTGCGGAATCCGACATCGTAGGAAACGCGACGCTGCAGGGAGCGAAGTTTGAAGGGGACGCTAGTGATTTCGATATTGTCACTGGCAGCAATGCCGCACTCTCCTCTACCGATAGCGTCCATTTCCTTATGCGTAAGAATGATCTGTCACGTTCAGTAATGGACAAATTCAACGAGTCTCTCGCTGAGTACAAGAACTCGGAACGCTATCGAGAACAAGTTGAACGGTTGGAGGGAGTCGCTGACCGGGTCGTGTTCGCTGGCGATGATCTCATTGATGTCCGTAACGAAGCAGGCAACCAAGTCGGGTCGATCCCTCCGGGCGTCGAAGCGCAGGTGTTGCACTGGCCGAACGAACTTCAGCGTGGCAGCGCGGTTACAGTAAAAATGCTTGATGGTCCGATGGCTGGTCAGATCGCGAACGTGCGACTTGATGACGTTCATGTGAAGGAGTCGAACGATGTATAATGCGGCGTTTCGCCTCATTTCACCGCTTCGAGTGCACTGTTTGCTGCAGCCGGGGGTAGAATTCCGGGAAGAGCGACGGACCTACGATTTCTGGCAGGCTGTCGCCAAAAAGGTGGGGGCGACACTGACCAGGCAGTCGCCAGACGACGACGGACTCAAGTACCAATCCACACACAGCATTGATCTTGGCAACGACATCACAGTGTTGACCTGCGACACAAATCCCGATGTAGGCAAAAACTTTGCAGTGGATGCCGGGATTACGGTTGAGAAAGTGCGGTGGAGTCTCTGCGACTTCGGTATTTTACTCGTGGAGACGTCCCTTAAGGTGGCGGTAGATCGTCGATCGGCAGACGAGATTGAGACGGCGGTTCAGCGCGCAGCGACTGCAGTCAACAACAGTTTCATTGAGGACTGCTATAGAGAACTTTGCGACGCGATCGTCGGCCAGAACGGATACGAGGACTTCGTTGTGTTCGATAATGGGCCAAGGATCGAGCATGTATGGGCCTCCCGTGCTTTGATTTTTGACCCTGACTTGATCGACTATGCGAACGAACAGCGGATATTCGCTCGTGAGTGGCTTGCGAACACCCCAGAAAGCGGTCAGATCGTTGAAAAGATTGAGCGTAGGGAAGAATCGCATTCTGCAGATTGGATGAACTACGTCTATCTGAAGGAGGATCCGAGCTCCGCTACCAAGAGTAAGGAGATGTGGAAGGCGTTGCTGCGCGCCCAGTTCTATTACGCAGCAATGGGGCGTATCGATAGCAAGCTCATGGGGATCCTCGCTTGGGCAATGTCTCAGTCTCCCGACATCTCAACGAGCAAATTACGCGAGCAGCTGCGGCGCGAAATGGATTTCGCCGAGGCACTGTTCTTGAAGAAGTCGGAGATCGGCAAGTACGTGAATCCAAGCTCTCGACTTGAAACCGAGCGTATCCTCGGGGTCTGGGATTTCGACGATGTGCTGGCAAACCCCGTGCAGATGAAACTGAATATTTGTCAAACTCGTTTGGACATCTTGGAAAGTGAGCGGGCGAGGTCTGCTAGCTTTTTCACTGATCTCATCCTCATGGTCATTGGTGTCACTTCTATTTTAGGCACGGCTCTGGCGGTGGTCAGCTTAGGCAGAAGCGCGTCGGCTGACCCAGACCAGACTGTTTATGACCTTGGAGCAGGGGACCTGACCATCTGGATCGCTACCCAGCCAATCGACGTGATTTTGCTCATCTCCACGATAGTTTCGGTCCTCATGGTGGCGGTCTTTGTAGTGGCTCGTAAACGCAGCGAGGTGTGATGTCCACACGAGTCCGGTTTTGTTTAGTTGTCACCGCACTCGAAGTGCAATTCTGGTTTCCTGTTTGGCTGCTCTTTCTGCTCGACCGTGGTTTTACTACCGGGCAAGCAGCTTTGGCTGACGGTGTGTTCCGACTCGTCGCAACACTTGCGGAAGTGCCAGCTGGGTGGATGTCCGACCGCATCGGGAGAAAGCGCTCGCTGTATGTTGTGCTCGCGGGAACGGCCGCCACATTTCTGCTGATCGCCACCGTGCACAGTACGGTAAGCCTCTTTTTCGCTTGGTCACTTTGGGGCGTGCTTTGGGCGCTCGTTTCAGGTCTGCTCACCGCATACGGGTGGGAGCTCGGCTATCAGGCGTCCACTGGCGGGTTGAGAGAAGCGACTGAGTTTGTGCGTATCCGGAGAATATGCGCGGCCATCGCAATGCTGTTCTCTCTTATCACGGCAGGGTTTCTTTATGATTTGGCACCCTCGCTGCCTTTTATTGTCACTGCTGTGCTGGCGCTTGCGGTCTGGCCCATTGCGGCGGGCTTGCCTGCGATCGTCGATGCCGCGCATAGTAAAGCGTCGGCTTCCTCGGATCGGCGCAGCCAACTTAAAGGTCAGATGCGGCTTGCACTCATTGCGGGGGCAATCGTCCTCATCGCTGGCTGGAGCATTCAGATGGTTTTCCAACCCGTTGGGTTGGAGGCAGAACTTTCTCCAACTGAGATATCCCTGGTTTTTTCTGGTTTTGCTCTCGCACAACTTGCCGGGGCTTGGCTGGTCGGCAGAATTTCGGTGAATAGGACGTATGTACTGGTAGGTTCGGTGGTTGGCATCGCGTGCTGCTGTGGCGGGGTATGGCTGGGCTTTGCCGAGCAATTTCCAGTGTGGGTGTCGCTTTCATTTGTTGTTGCCATTGGGCTTTTCTATGCAGTCGGAACGACGAACTGCGACATTTGGGTCTCGGAGCTATCAACCACTCAGAATAGGGCGACCATGCTCTCGCTCATCTCGGTGTTGGGCGGCGTGGTGCTGATATTTACCCGCCCAGCACTAGGGCTGATTGCCGGTGGAGCTGGCGCGTCGGCAGCGTTCGGAGCGTGGGCGCTGGTCTGCATAGCGTTGGCGTTGGCACTTGGGCGCATTCTTGTTCGCGCCAAGTAGTGCGCTCGAAAGACTGGCCATAACTTATGCTGTGAACCATGACTTCTCCCGAGACCAATCAGAACGTTCTCGTGTGCGTTGCTTGGCCGTACGCCAACGGCCCGCGCCACATCGGCCACGTCGCAGGCTTTGGCGTCCCCTCTGACGTCTTCGCCCGCTACCAGCGAATGACGGGCAAGAACGTGCTGATGGTCTCCGGCACCGACGAGCACGGCACCCCGCTGCTCGTGCAGGCGGATAAAGAAGGTGTCACCGTCAAGGAGTTGGCGGACCGCTACAACCGTCAGATTGTGGAGGACCTCGCCGGGCTGGGCCTGTCCTACGATCTGTTCACCCGCACCACCACCCGCAACCACTATGCGGTGGTGCAGGAACTCTTCCGTGGCCTGAATGAGAACGGCTATATGATCCGCGAGACCACGCAGGGAGCGATCTCTCCCTCGACAGGCCGCACTCTGCCGGACCGCTACATCGAAGGCACATGCCCGATCTGCGGCGCCACCGACGCGCGGGGTGACCAGTGCGACACCTGCGGCAACCAGCTCGACCCGGCAGATTTGATCAACCCGGTGTCCAAGATCAACGGCGAGACGCCGGAGTTCATCGAGACCGAGCACTTCATGCTCGACCTGCCCGCGTTGCACGATGCGTTGGAACAGTGGCTGCGCACACGCCAGGACTGGCGCCCGAACGTGCTGAAGTTCTCCCTGAACCTGCTGGAGGACATGCGCCCGCGTGCCATGACCCGCGACATTGACTGGGGCATCCCGATCCCGGTGGAGGACTGGCAGGACAACCCGTCGAAGAAGCTCTACGTGTGGTTTGACGCAGTGATCGGCTACCTGTCCGCCTCCATCGAGTGGGCGCACCGCTCTGGCAACCCGGACGCGTGGAAAGAGTTCTGGCAGAACCCGGCCACTGAGGGCTACTACTTCATGGGCAAGGACAACATCACCTTCCACTCCCAGATCTGGCCGGCGGAGCTGCTCGGCTACGCGGGCAAGGGCGCCAAGGGCGGCGAGGTGCGTGAGCTGGGCGAGCTGAACCTGCCCACGGAGGTCGTGTCGTCTGAGTTCCTTACCATGTCCGGGTCCAAATTCTCCTCCTCCAAAGGCGTGGTCATCTACGTCAAGGACTTCCTCGAGGAATTCGGCCCGGACCCGCTGCGCTACTTCATCGCGGTGGCCGGACCGGAGAACAACGACACGGACTTCACGTGGGACGAGTTCGTCCGCCGCGTGAACAACGAGTTGGCCAACGGCTGGGGCAACCTGGTCAACCGCACCGTGTCCATGGCGCACAAGAACTTCGGCCAGATCCCTGCCCCGGGCCCGCTGGAGGCGTCCGATGAGCGCATCCTCGAGCTGGCGGCCGAGACGTTCACCACCGCCGGCGAGGAGCTGGGCAAGGCCCACTTCAAGTCTGCGGTTACCAAGGTGATGCACGTCGTTGGGGAGGCCAACGCCTACATCGCGGAGCAGGAGCCGTGGAAGCTGGCCAAGGACAACACCCAGCGCGAGCGTTTGGCCACCGTGCTGTGGACGGCGCTGCAGGTGGTTTCCGACTGCAACGCCATGCTCACCCCGTTTCTCCCGCACACAGCGCAGAAGGTCCACGAGACGCTCGGGCGTACCGGGATCTGGGCTGCGGAGCCGCGAGTGGAGGAGGTCGTGGACGACGCGGACTACAACCTCGTCGGTGTCGGCCTGCCGGAGAAAGGCCAGACGTACCCGACCATCACAGGCGACTACTCGCAGCAGCAAGCGGTGTGGCAGCGCGTGGACGTGGTGCCGGGCACCGAGCTTGCCAAGCCGCAGCCGCTGATTGCCAAGCTGGACCCGGAACTCGGCGAGACCGGCCCGGAGTGGGCGCCAGTGCAGTAGCCTGGGCGGCTACAACTGCGCGCCGAGCCACTGCCGCGCGGATGCGAGCATGCGTTTGACTACGTCGACGTCGAATGCCCACAGCTCCACCGCGTGCGGTGCGCCCTCGATCACCTCGAGCTGAGCGGGAACGCCGGCCTCGCGCAACCTGCGGGTGTATTCGCAGATTTCCTCGTAGAACAGCTCGATGTCGCCCGTGGACAGCCACGCCGGCGGCAGCTCCGGGCGTACCAGCGGCATGATCGACTGTGGCGCGTTCACAGAAATTGCCCGAGGAATTCGGTGAGCTTGCCGGGTTCCTCGTCCTCGAAGCGCTGATCTACCACGACGAGCGGGGCGGTGTATTTCTCGTTCGTGCCGCCGGCGTCTTTGACTACGACGAGGTCGGTGCCGTAGGCGTCGTGAAGCAGCTGCCATGTGAAGTCCTCGCGCACGAGCGCTTGGCCGAGGGCGGTGCCGTAGAGGCGCGCGGTTTCGCCGCGCGGGAAGGAGCGGCGCACGTCCGTAGGAAGTGCGAGGTAATCGGCGAGCTCGGCCTCGAAGGATCCGACGATGTCGGCGGGCGAGCCGTTGATGCCCCGGCCGGCGGCTTCGGCGAGGTCGGCGTCGATTTGGGTCTGGGTGGCTGAGTCGATGTCTGCAAATGCCATAGGGTGCATCGTATGAGCAAAAAGAAACCGCGTCCCACGCCCGTGCCCGCCGAGCCGATTCCCGGCCTGGTGGATGCGCATACCCACCTCGCGTCCTGCGGCGCGCGCACGAAGGAAGATGTCGGCGCGTTTGTCGCCCGCGCGCTCGAAGCCGGTGTGGAGCGCATCTGCACCGTCGGCGATGGGCTGGAGGAAGCGGAGTACGCGCTTCAGGCCGCTCACCTCAACGACCGCGTTTTCGCCGCGTGCGCCATCCATCCGACGAGGGCGCAGGAGCTTGATGACGCTGCTCGCGCTCGCCTGACCGAGATGGCGCGGGACGAACGTTGCGTGGCGGTGGGGGAGACCGGCATCGACACGTATTGGCTCACGCACGACGCCGATGGCACTGCGCCGCTTGAGGTGCAGGAGGAGGCGTTTCGCTGGCACATCGATTTGGCGGTGGAGTCAGGCAAGGCGCTGATGATCCACAACCGCGAAGGCGACGCGGAAATGATGCGTATTCTTGCGGACGCGCCGCGGCCGGAGCACGTGATCCTGCATTGCTTCTCCTCGCCTTTGGACGTGGCGCGAGAGGCAATCGAGCGCGGCTACGTGCTCAGTTTTGCCGGCAACGTCACCTTCAAGCGCAACGAGGAGTTGCGCCAGGCGGCGGCACTCGCGCCGGCGGGCCAGCTGCTCGTGGAGACGGACGCGCCGTACATGACCCCCGAGCCGTTCCGCGGGGCGAAGAATGAGCCCGCGTTGATCGGGCACACGGCAAAGGTTCTGGCGGACGTGCGTGGCATGGAAGTGGCCGATGTGGCGCGAGAGATTGGAGAGACGTTCTCGCGGGTCTACGGGGTGTGAGCTGGGCGGAGGGTCTTGAAACGCGGCGGGCGTTACCGTATTGTTACCCGGGTTGCGTGCTGAGACGATTCAGCAGTGATTCAGCAGAGCCCCGTCGTGAGGAAGCGCATGTCCCGTCAAATCAAGCGGATTAACCAGAAGTCCAACGCCGCCAAGCGCGCAGTTGCCGGCACCGTCGCCGGTGCCGCACTGGTCGGTGGCGCGGGCACTGCCCTGGCCACCCAGAAGCAGGTCACGGTGGACGTCAACGGTGAGGCAACAAACGTACGCACCTACGCCGGCGATGTCGCGGGTGCGCTCGCCTCCGCCGGCGTGACGGTAGCGCCGGAGGATCTGGTGTACCCGGCGCCGGGAGAAAAGCTGGCTAGCGGCGATACCGTCACAGTGCGCACCGCCAAGCCGGTTGCTGTGGTGATCGACGGTGTGGCCCAGCAGATCACCTCCACCGCGAGCACGGTAGGCGAGCTGATCGACCAAGCTGGTGTTGCCGGCGCCTCCGCCGTCAACGCCGACCGCGAACAGCCGCTTGCCGACGGCATGAATGTGGATGTGACCACCCCGAAGATTGTCGCGCTGCGCGACGGCGGCAAACTGACCTACGTTTCCGCTGCGGCGAAAACTGTTGGGGAGCTCCTGTCTGCACGCGGCGTGACGTTCGATTCGGATGACCGCCTCAATGTCGCGCTGGCAGACGCGGTGGTGCCCGGCATGGAAATTGTGCTGGACCGGGTGAGCACCGTCGACCGCCCGGAGACCGTGGTGGTGGAGGCCCCGGCCGAGTACGTCGACGACGACACGCTGGACGAGGGCGCCGAGAAGGTCCGCGAGAAGGGCGAGCAGGGGGAGACCAAGGTCATTCACCGCACCGTCACCGTCAACGGCGTCGTCGAGTCCGAGGGCATCGCCGGGGAAAAGGTAGTGAAAAAGGCGAAGCCGGCCGTTATCGCCCGCGGAACCAAACGGCCTGAAACGGTCTCCGGTACCACCGGGGCTGCCGCCCCGGCTGTAGCGGGTGGCAGTGTGTGGGATTCCATCGCACAGTGCGAATCAGGCGGCAACTGGGCCATCAACACCGGCAACGGCTACCAGGGTGGGCTGCAGTTCTCGCCGTCTACTTGGGCAGGCCACGGTGGCACCGCATACGCCCCGACCGCGGATCAGGCGACCCGCGAGCAGCAGATCGCCGTGGCGGAGCGGGTTCAGGCGTCCCAGGGCTGGGGTGCCTGGCCGGCTTGCACCGCCCGCCTGGGTATCCGCTAGATGGGGCAGTCGCACCTGCTCGGGCCAGCCGAGATCCGTGAACTTGCCGCCGAGCTGGGCGTCACGCCGACGAAAAAGCTCGGGCAGAACTTCCTGCACGATCCAAATACCGTGCGCCGCATCGTCGCCGCGGCTGAGCTCGCGGCCGACGACCACGTCGTGGAGGTCGGGCCGGGCTTGGGCTCTCTAACGCTGGGGCTGCTGGACACCGCCGCCAGCGTCACTGCGTTGGAGATCGATCCGCGTCTCGCCGGCCGTTTGCCTGCCACCGTGCAGGCGTTCGCGCCGGAGTACGCCGACCGGTTAACCGTGGTGAATACCGATGCTCTGCAGGTTTGCCGCACCGATCTGCCTGTCACGCCCACTGCGCTCGTGGCTAACCTGCCCTACAACGTCTCGGTGCCGGTGCTGCTGCATGTGTTGGCGGAGCTGCCGTCCATACGCAGAGTGCTGGTGATGGTGCAAAAGGAAGTGGCCGACCGCCTCGCCGCGCAGCCCGGGTCCAAGATCTACGGCGTGCCCAGCGTGAAGGCCGCGTTTTACGGCGACGTTTCGCGCGCCGGGGCGATTGGCAAGCACGTGTTCTGGCCTGCACCGAACATCGAGTCGGGGCTCGTGCGCATCGATGTCGCTGACGACGCTCCCCGCGACCTGCGCGACACCGTCTTCCCGCTGGTAGACGCCGCGTTTGCGCAACGCCGCAAAACGCTGCGCTCGACGCTATCGGGCATCTACGGTTCGGCCGCGGCCGCCGAGGATGCGCTGCGCGCCGCCGGCATCGACCCGGGGCTGCGCGGGGAGAAGCTCACCGTGGGCGACTTCATCCGGTTAGGCCAGGCCCGTCGTGGCTAATCGCAAGGTGCGTGAGATCGTCGCCTCCGCGCCGGGCAAGGTGAACCTGCACCTCGGCGTGGGTGAGGCGCGCGCGGACGGCTACCACGATTTGGTCAGCGTCTTTCACGCGGTGGACAGGCGCGAGGTGGTGCGGCTGCGTATCGACGACGATCCCGTCGCCGGCCCTGCCGTCGAAACCATGCGCACCACGTTTTTCGTGGACCGGCCGGACGAGGACATCGATGGGCCGGGCAACCTCGCGTGGCGCGCCGTCGAAGCCGTGGTAGCGCGTGCCGGCGTGGACGTACCGCGCGTGCGCATCGAGGTGGACAAGCACGTCTTCGTCGCCGGCGGGATGGCAGGTGGCTCCGCCGACGCGGCGGCCGCGCTCGTGGCCGCGAATGCGCTCGTGGCCGAGTATGGCGAGCCGCTCTCGTCGCAAGTGCTGTACGAGCTCGCCGCCTCGCTCGGCGCCGATGTCCCGTTCTCGCTCATGGGTGGCACGGCCCTGGGCACCGGCCGCGGCGACGAGCTGGTGGAGATGCTCTCGCGCGGGCGCCTGCACTGGGTGTTTATCAACCCCAAGATCGGCATCAATACCGGCAAAGCATTCTCGCTTCTCGACGACCTCCGGCACGGCAACCCCGCCCTGCTCCCTCACCTGGATTCAACGCAGCTGTCGCAGGCGTTGACCTCGGGCGACGTGGGTCGCATCGCCGCGGCGCTCCACAACGACTTAGAGGAGCCCGCGCTAACGCTGCGCCCGGTGCTCAAGCGGGTTCTCGCGGCTGCGGGGGATGCAGGCCGCCGCGCGATCGTCTCCGGGTCCGGGCCGACCGTGGCAGTGCTCTGCGACAGCGCTGATGCCGCACGGTTCGCCGCTGAGCACGTGGCCGAGCAGTTCGACGCGTACGAGGTTTTCGTGGCTGAGGGCCCCGACCACGGTGCCGTTGTCGAACGTGTGAGCTAATTGGCCGTCGTGTGTGTCGGGTGCGCCCCGTAGTGTGCCTGACATGCCTCTCATCGACGCCACCCGCAATTACCTCGACGGCAACACCTCCACGGTTGAGGCTCGCCTGAGCGATTTCGCACATCCCGTGCCGCCCACCGTGAAGGGGCGGCCAATCTGGGAACACCTCCCGCGGGTGAGCGAACTCAAGCGCGACGGCCACCCGCGGGCGGCGCTGGTGCTCGCGGAGGAGCTCATGTTTGCGATGCAGGACGCCGCGTGCTCGGACCCGGCGTGGGCGCTCGACATCTACGTCGCGGAGGTGGCGGCGCTGCATCACGGGCTGGGCCAGTACAGCGACGCGGCCGCCGCTATCCGCAGCTGGCTCGCAGCCGCGCCGCAGCCGCAGCACGCTAAAGCCCGCGTGAATCTGGAAAAACGCCTGGCCAAAGCGGAGGAACACCTCGCGCGAAGGCACGGGCGCAATCCGGCGCCGCACAAAGCAGCGTGGCAGGCGAAGGTGGCGGAGGAAAAACGCTTGCCCGCCACACCCCGCGCGGAGCTCACCGGGAAGGCGCGGGCACCGAAGAAGGTGGCGGCGGCGAAGTGGATACCGTCGACAAGCGTGCTGCTCGAAGACGAGTTCGTCGCCGTCGACTTCGAAACCGCCAACCGCCTTGCTGGCGCTTCGGCGTGCCAGGTGGCGTTAGTCAAGGTCGCGGACGGGGAGGTCGTGGACCAGTTGTGTACCTACCTGCGCCCGCCGGAGGAGTACATCCTGTTTGAGTTCAGCCACATCCACGGCATCGACCGCGGCGATGTCGAGGACGCGCCCAGCTGGTTCGACATCGCCGACCACATCGTGGATTTCGTCGGCGGTGCGCCCGTGTACGCGCATAACGCCACCTTCGACGCGTCGGTGTGGCGGGGCCTGGACCGCTATTACTTCACCGGCACCTACCCGGACCAGTTCTATTGCACCTGCCGGATGGCCAGGAGGCTGCTGCCGCACCTGCCAGATCACCGCCTGCCCACCGTCGCCGGGTATTGTGCCCCAGGGTTTGCGCTCAACCACCACCGGGCGGATTCGGATGCGCTGGCGTGCGCCCACATCGTGGCCCAGTTCCAACGCAGCCGAGGGCAGCACGACTTGCTGCCTGCGTAAGATGAACAGCCGATATGGCTAACCTGATTAACCTGGAAAACGTCTCCAAAACCTGGGGGCTCAAAACGCTGCTCGACGGCGTCTCCCTCGGCGTGCAAAGCGGGGAGCGCATCGGCATCGTCGGTGTCAACGGCGGCGGCAAAACCACCTTGCTGGAAGTGCTCACCGGTATCGAACCGCCGGATGCCGGCCGCGTGTCGCACACGTCCGACCTGCGCATGGCTGTGGTGACGCAGCGCTTTCTGCTCGACGACGCCCTGACGGTCGGCCAAGCCGTTGTCGAGCCACTTGGACTGCAGACCTTCGAATGGGCCTCAAACGCCAAGGTCCGCGAGGTGCTGCAGGGCACAGGTGTGGCCGATCTGGGCCTGGACACACCCGTGGGGCAGCTCTCCGGCGGGGAGCGCAGGCGGGTCAACCTTGCCGCGGCGCTCGTGCAGGACCTGGACCTGGTGGTCTTAGACGAGCCGACCAACCACCTCGACGTCGAGGGCGTGCAGTGGCTCGCTGACCACCTGCTGTCCCGCAAGCTCGCCGTCGTGGTGGTCACCCACGACCGTTGGTTCTTGGACACGGTGGCAACGTTGACCTGGGAGGTTCACGACGGTGCAGTAGACGTCTACGAGGGCGGCTACAACGACTGGACCTTCGCCCGCGCCGAGCGTGCCCGCCAGGCCGACGCGATCGAGCAGCGCCGCCAGAACCTCGCCCGCAAAGAGCTGGCGTGGCTGCGCCGCGGCGCGCCTGCCCGCACCTCCAAGCCGCGTTACCGCATCGAGGCCGCCGAAGCCCTGATCAAGGACGTGCCGCCGCCACGCGACACCGTCGAGCTGATGGCGTTTTCCAAGCAGCGCCAAGGCCGCGTGGTCATCGAGCTGGATGACGCGCGCATCGACGCCCCGGACGGGCGCCCCCTCGTCGACCACCTCACCTGGAGGTTGGCGCCTGGTGAGCGCATCGGATTGGTCGGCGTCAACGGCTCCGGCAAAACCACGCTGCTGCGCGCCCTTGCCGGCGAATACCCGCTGGCCGCCGGCAAGCGCATCGAGGGGCAAACTACCCGCATCGGCTGGCTGCGCCAGGAGCTCGACGACCTCGATCCGGAGCGCCGCGTCATCGACGCTGTTGAGGACGTGGCCACCTACATCTCCTTTGGCAAGAAGGAGCTGTCCGCGTCTCAGCTCACCGAGCGCCTCGGCTTTTCCCCGAAGCGGCAGCGCACTCCGGTTCGAGACCTCTCCGGCGGCGAGCGCCGCCGCCTGCAACTCACCCGCGTGCTCATGGCAGAGCCGAACGTGCTGCTTCTCGACGAGCCAACCAACGACCTGGACATCGACACACTCCAGGAGCTGGAAAACCTCCTCGACTCCTGGCCCGGCACCTTGGTGGTCATCTCGCACGACCGCTACCTCATCGAGCGCATCGCCGATTCCACCTACGCCCTCTTCGGCGACGGGAAGCTCACCAACCTGCCCGGCGGCATCCAGCAATACCTCGACACCCGCGCCGCACAGGCCCGCACCGCCGGCACGCTGGATCTGGGGGAAGGGAAACCGGAGGACGTCGATAAGCAATCGGCCCTGAGCTCTCAGGAAGAGCGCGAACTGCGCAAACGGATGAACACGCTGGAACGCAAGATTGCCAAGGAAGACGAACGGGCGGCGGAGCTCGAGGCCGACATCGCGGCGCTGTCCGAGGCTGGTGATTTCGAAGCCATTGGCGCAAAGACCAAAGAACTGACCGCCGCGAAGGATGCGCGCGAGGAGCTCGAGCTGGAATGGCTGGAGCTGGGAGAGCGATTAGAAGGCTAGAGTAGGGCGCATGATCCTGATTAACGTGCGATTCAAACCCCTGCCCGAAAACGTGGAGAACTTCCGCGAGCTGGTCAAGGACTTCACGGACGCCTCGCGCGCCGAGGAAGGCAACATCTTCTTCGACTGGTACCGCAACGAAGACAACCCGGATGAGTACTTGCTCATCGAGTCGTTCCAGGACGACGCCGCCGAAGCCCACGTCAACTCCGAGCACTTCAAGGCCGCGCAGGAATTCTTCCCCACGATCCTCGCCGAGACCCCCACCATCATCAACACCCTCATCGAGGGCAAAACCGAGTGGGACGAGATGGCGGAGTTCAAGGTCTCCTAAGCAGCGGTTGAAGCGGTCTGCGTGACCGCGACGGCTGCGTGCGAGCTGGTGAGACGCCCCCAGGGGGAGGGGGATGTGGCGCGCGTTACCCCCGGTGTGTGACCGGCGGGGAACTCATACCTTACGATGTTGCGCGTCACATTAATTTCTCGTCTTCGAAAGGGGTGTCCCAGTGACCGCTCCGAAAAAGGCCACCGCCGGCGGCTCGACCGCGGCAGATGCGCCAGCAGCCACCTCACCGGCGAAAGCCGGCATCGGCCCCATGATCGGCGCCATTTTTCTCATGGCCACCTCGGCCATCGGCCCCGGCTTCCTCACGCAAACGTCCGTGTTCACGGTCCAGATGGGCGCGGCATTCGCGTTTGCGATCCTGCTGTCGATCCTCGTGGACATCGCCATCCAGCTCAACGTTTGGCGCATCCTCGGCGTGTCCGGGCTGCGCGCCAGCGAGCTGGCAAATGAGATCCTCCCCGGCCTTGGCTGGTTCCTCGCGATTCTCGTAGGCATCGGCGGTCTAGTCTTCAACATTGGCAACATCGCTGGCACCGGATTGGGCGTGCAGGCGCTGACGGGAGGGTCTGTCGATCCGAAGATCGGCGGTGCCATTTCCGCCATCATCGCAATCGTTGTTTTCCTCTGGAAGCGCGCAGGTGCTGCCCTGGATGTGATTGTGGGCATCCTCGGCGCCTTGATGATCGTGCTGATGCTGTACGTGGCGATCTCCTCCCACCCGCCTGTGGCCGAGGCAATGCGCCAAACCATCGCGCCGGAGAAGATCGATTTCAAAATCATCACCACCCTTATTGGCGGCTCCATCGGCGGCTACATTGTGTTCGCGGGTGTGCACAGGCTTATCGACGCTGGGCACACAGGCCCTGAAAACCTCGACTACCTGACCAAGTCGTCCATTACCGGGATTATCGTCACCGGCATTATGCGTGTACTGCTCTTCCTGGCAGTGCTTGGCGTGGTTACGACTGGTGTCGCCCTGTCGAAGGACAATACAGCGGCAGACGTTTTCTACCAGGCGGCCGGTGAGTTTGGCCGCCGGGCATTCGGCCTCGTGCTGTGGGCGGCTGGCCTGTCGTCAGTCATCGGCGCATCATTTACCTCGGTATCGTTCCTGACCAAACAGGGCTTTGATCCGAAGAAGCGCGGCTGGCTCACTGTCGGGTTCATCGTGATCTCATCTGTGATCTACCTCTTCGTGGGCTCTGCTCCGCAGAAGCTGCTCATTTTCGCAGGTGCATTCAACGGTTTGATTCTGCCGATCGGCTTCGCGGTAGTTCTCTGGGCCGGCTTCTTCCGCAAGGACCTTCTCAAAGGTTGGGAGCCGCCCAAGTGGACCCTGTACGTCGGGCTGATCGTGCTCGTCGGTTGTGCCTGGATGGGGTGGTCTTCCATCTCCCGGCTCCCGGAGATTTGGGCGTAGCCTAGCTGTATGCAGCCCGCTTCCATGCCTCCAGCGCAAGCCCGCGCGTTGTTCCGCACCACCGATGTGGCGACGACGGCGGGCTTTTCCGCTGGCTACGCCCAAGCCAACCTCATCGCGCTGGACAAGAAGTACGCCTTCGATTTTCTGCTGTTTGCGCAGCGCAACCCGAAGCCGTGCCCGCTACTTGGCGTGCTCGAGCCAGGGCAGGTGACATCGCCGCTGCTCGCCGGCGGCGATATTCGCACCGACATCCCGTCCTACCGCGTGTTGTCGCACGGCTCGCTTATCGACGAACCTTCGGACGCCACCTCTTACTGGACCGATGACACCGTAGCGTTTCTCATCGGCTGCTCCTTCACCTTCGAACAGGCGCTGCTGGACAACGGCGTGCCTGTCGCCCACATCGAGCAGGGCCGCAACGTGCCCATGTACTTGACCAATATCGACTGCGAACCCGCCGGTGTGTTCAGCGGAAAGATGGTGGTGTCCATGCGCCCCATCCCGGCGTCGCAGGTAGCTGACGCGGTGCGCATCACCTCCCGCTACCCGGCGGTGCACGGCGCGCCGGTGCACGTCGGCGATCCTTCGCAGATCGGCATTGCGGATCTGGACGCGCCGGATTTCGGGGAGGCCGTGGACATCCCTGCGGGCACCGTGCCGGTGTTTTGGGCGTGCGGGGTAACACCTCAGTCGATCGTGATGCACTCTAAGCCCGAGCTGGCCATCTGCCACGCACCGGGCAAGATGCTCATCACCGACGCCCGCGATCTGGCGTACCAGGTTCCATAGAGGGTGTGGCTGTGGATAATGTCCGGGTGCGTCGCCGGGGGTTGTCCACAGGTTTGGGTTTCGGGGGTTGTGTGGTTGCGCGGGGTGGTTAGTGTCTGTGGCCATGAACCCGTTCGACGCACTGATCCAGGCGA
>ERZ1029874.90-NODE-90-length-15486-cov-40.305165_pt1 | contig 15486 bp, 16 predicted proteins | sample MGYA00519235_ERZ1029874 | MGnify/ENA primary metagenome ERZ1029874 (study PRJEB33666, sample SAMEA4610926) | skin metagenome | biome: Human-associated habitat; feature: Malodor aspect; material: skin | place: Philippines | collected 2015-08 ...
CTCGGCGACCTGGTCGGCCGCGAGCACGACGACGCTGCGCGGCGCGAGACCCGCCACCTCGGCGAGCGCGCCGCCCCGCAGCGCCTGCGCGACGGCGCGGATCTGCGCGCCCTCGTGCGCGACGTCGAAGAATGCGGCCTCGTCCCGGTGCAACCCGTCCATACCGCGCGAGCCTACGCGCGGATGATGCCGAGCACCTCGTCCGTGAGCGCGTCGACCTCCTCGCGCGTGGGCGCCTCCGCGTTGAGGCGCAGCAGCGGCTCGGTGTTGGAGGCGCGGACGTTGAACCACGCCTTCGAGTCCTTGAGCTGCACCGTCACGCCGTCGAGCTCGTCGACGGACGCGGCGCGGTCCGCGAACGCGTCCACCACGCGCTGGGTGGCGGCCGCCTGGTCGGCGACCTCGCTGTTGATCTCGCCGGAGGCGGCGTAGCGGTCGAACTGCGCCATGAGCTCGGACAGTGGCGCGTCCTGCTCGGCGAGGGCGGCCAGCACGTGCAGGGCCGCCACCAGGCCGGAGTCCGCGTTGAAGAAGTCGGCGAAATAGTAGTGCGCGGAGTGCTCCCCGCCGAAGAGTGCGTCGTGCTCCGCCATCTGCGCCTTGATGTAGGAGTGGCCCACGCGCGTGCGCACCGGGGTGCCGCCGCACTCCTCGATGACCTCAGGCACGGCACGCGAGGTGATGAGGTTGTGGATGATCGTCGCCCCCGGGTGCTCCGCGAGCGTGCGGGTGGCGATGAGCGCGGTGATCGCGGACGGCGAGACGGCGTTACCCTGCTCGTCGACGACGAAGCAGCGGTCCGCGTCCCCGTCGAACGCGAGCCCGATGTCGGCGCCCTGTTCCACGGTGAAGCGCTGCAGGTCGACGAGGTTCTTCGGGTCAAGCGGGTTCGCCTCGTGGTTCGGGAAGGTGCCGTCGAGCTCGAAGTACAGCGGGCGGATATCCATGTCGCCGAGCACCGCCGGCACCGTCATCCCGGCCATGCCGTTCGCGGCATCCACCGCGATGACGAGCGGGCGGCGCGTGGGCACCGGCACGAGTTCGCGCAAGTAGTGGGCGTACTCGCCGAGGGCATCGTGCTTCTCGACGGCCCCAGGCTCGCCGTCATATTCCGGCACGCCCTCGAGAATCATCCGGCCGACCTCGGCGAGCCCGGTGTCGGTGGACACCGGCTTCGCGCCCGCGCGGCACAGCTTGATGCCGTTGTACTTCGCCGGGTTGTGGGAGGCGGTGAACATCGCGCCCGCGCAGCGCTTCGTGCCGGCGACGAAGTACAGCTCGTCGGTGGAGGTCAGCCCGAGCTCGGTGACGTCGATGCCCTGCGAGGCCGCGCCCTGCGCGAACGCCGCGGCCAGCGACGGCGAGGAGGGGCGCATGTCGTGGCCCACCGCGATGCGGGTCTCGCCCTCGCCGCGCAGGATGTTCGCGAACGCGGCGCCCGCGGTACGGACGAAGTCCTCGTCGATGGTCTCGCCGACGACGCCGCGGACGTCGTACGCCTTGATGACGTTCTTCAGCGTTTCACTCGTGTGCTCGATAGCCATGCGCGACATCTTATCGCGGGCCTGCGCCGGGGCGCGCTAGTCGTTCCCGGGGTTCGCCCCGCTCTCGCCGCCGGCGTGGGTGTTGTTCGGGTCCGGCACGACCCGCAGGTGGGAGCGCCGCGCGGCCTTGTGCGCCGCAATCTGCTCCTCCACGCGCTTGGTCCGGTGGACCGGGTGGTTCGAGGTCTCCGGGTCGTTGAAGTCGCGCGCGGCGCTGTACTCGATGGGGTCCTGCCCGCCCTCGACGAGGCCGGTGGTCACGCGCCCGGCCTCGCGCACCGCGGCAGCGAGCGCGGTGATGTCGTTGGTCTCGTCCTCGGCGTCGTCGTCCGGGTCGAGCTCCACGTGCTCGACGCGCACCATCTCCCAGCCCACCGGCGCGGTGATGTGGGCGGAGTGGCGCTCGCAGAGGTCCCAGGCGTGGGGGTCGGGCGTCGGCGCGAGCGGGCCGATGACGGCCGTGGAGTCGGCGTACGCGTAGATCAGCGTGGCGACGGCAGGCCTGCCACACCCGGGACGGCAGCAGCGACGGTAGACATTCACGGCGCCAAGTCTAAACCCGACGTTGAGAATTCCGCGCCGCAACGCGGCGCGCCCCGCCGCCGCGCGCGCCGCGGACCCCTAGCATTGTGCTCCATGAGTTCCACGCGAGTGCCGCACGGCGACCCCTCCAGCCCGCTGCACACCCACCCCGCGCGCAACCGCCACGGGCGCGGCGCGCGGGGCCCGCTCCTGCCGGTCGGCGTGCCGCGCTATACGACGCGTTCCGCGCACTTCGACCAGCTCGTCATCGACGCGTACGCGCCATTGCACAACGCCTACTTTCGCGAACTCGCCGGCGTGGACCTCGCCGTGGACACCATCCCCCGGATGCGGCTCAGCCCGGACATGACCGTCTTTCCGGACGAGATCATCGCCGACGGGCCCGTGCCGCTGGGCCGCGTGCTGCAGGCCGGCGTGGATCGGCGGGGCAACCCCACCCGCGCGCGCTTCGTCGTCTTCCGCATGCCCATCGAGCAGCGCGCCGCGACGACGGAGGAGCGCTCCGAGCTCGTGACCTGGGTCCTCACCGCCCTAGTGGCGAATTACCTCAACCTGGACGCGCGGACGATCGACCCCGATTTCCCCTGGTAATCCCCCGTTAGACCCCCGGTTAGACCCGCTAGCCGATCTGCTTTTTCAGGCGGCGGCGTTCGCGGTCGGACAGCCCGCCCCAGATGCCGAAGCGCTCGTCGTGCTCGAGCGCGTACTCGAGGCACTCGTCGCGCACGGCGCACGCCTTGCAGATGCGCTTCGCCTCTCGGGTGGAGCCGCCCTTTTCGGGGAAGAACGCCTCGGGGTCGGTCTGGGCGCACAGCGCCTGGTCCTGCCACTCCTGCTCGACGGCACCAAACAACTCGTCGAGGGTCATGCCCCCCGCGGCGGCGCCGCGGAGGATGGCGTCAGCCTGGTTTTCCACGCCCGTACCTTCCTTCGTTGCTCTTCCATGTCGTCCATCAGGCGGCCTCAGATGCCGCGTATGACACTGCTGTGATTAGACACCGGGACACTAAATAGTCGCAACCAGAATCCGGGGGTTCCCGCGCTCGCGCGCGCAAGAGCCACGTCATTCGCCACACCAGTCACACGAGTCACAGCCCGCCAGGTTCGGGGGTGAACCGTGGGGGTACTACATATAGGGGCCCGCGGCGAAAAAGGAACTATTTCGCCACGTTCGGCGTGTCGGTTACGCGTCGGAGGAGAAACGCACTCCCGAATCCGGGATCTCCACGCCCGGCCACACGCGCATGCCCCCGAGCAGCTCGCAGCGGGCCCCGACCGTGGCGCCCTCGCCGATCACGCAGTCCGTGATCCGCGCGTTCGCGCCGATGCGCGCGCCGGCGGCGATGATCGAGTTGCGCACCATCGCGCCCGGCTCGATGGTTACCCCGTCGAAGATCACGGAGTCGTCGACACGCGAGCCTGCGCCGATCTCGCACCCGCGGCCCACCGTCGTGCCGCCCATGAGGATGACGCCGTGGGCGACGCCGGCGGAGGCGTCGACAAGCGACTCGCCCGTGCGGCCCTCGAGCAGCGGCGAGTACGCGATGCCGCGCACGACGTCCGAGGAGCCCTGCACGAAGTCGGCCGGGCGGCCCATGTCGCGCCAGTACGACGAGTCGACGTGGCCAACGACCTTCGCCCCGGAAGCGAGCAGGCCGGGGAACGTCTCGCGCTCCACCGACACCACGCGCCCTGCCGGGATCTGCTCGATCACGGAGCGCTTGAACACGTAGCAGCCCGCGTTGATCTGGTCGGTCGGCGGATCCTCCGTCTTCTCCAGGAAGGCCAAGACGTTGCCGTCCTCGTCCGTGGGCACCGAGCCGAACGCGCGCGGGTCCGGCACGCGCACGAGGTGCAGCGTCACGTCTGCGTCCTTGCCCACGTGTGTCGCCGCGATCGCGGAAAGGTCCGCACCGGAGAGCACGTCGCCGTTGAACACCATGACATTGTCGTGGCGCAGCTTGTCGTAGACGTTGCGGATGCCGCCGCCGGTGCCTAGGGCCTCCTCCTCCACGACGTACTCGATCTCCAGGCCCCACTCCGCGCCGTCGCCGAAGTACTCCTCGAACACCTCCGCCTTGTAGGAGGTGCCCAACACGACGTGGCGCATGCCCGCCTCGCGGATGCGCGCCAGCAGGTGCGCCAGGAAGGGGTAGCCCGCGGTGGGCAGCATCGGCTTCGGCGTCGACACCGTGAGCGGCCGCAGGCGCGTGCCGCGCCCGCCGACGAGAATCACCGCGTCCATGTGTGCGATCGGCGCGTTACCGCCGTTGTCAATGGGGTCCGTGTGTGCCATCTATTCGTCCTTCGTTGTCGTTTGGTCCGCCAGCGCCTTGGACTTCACCAGCCGCGGGCGGAAGCCGAGCTGGAGCGCCCCGCGCACGCGCAGGCCGAGCCACAACGCGAGCCGGAGCGGAGCTTGCCACGCGTGCGGGTGCCTGTCGCGCTGGAAGCGGTACGCCGAGGCGTGGTGCGCCGGCACGGTCACCCGCCGGTGCTTATCCGCCACGTGACCCTGGTCGTGCAGGATCACCGACGACGGGCAGTACAGGTTGTCCCACCCCGCGCGCGTGAGCCGATCCCCGAAGTCGATGTCCTCGAGGTACATGAAGTAGCGCTCGTCGAAGCCGCCGATCGCGTCGAACGCCTCCCACCGCACGAGCAGGCACGCCCCGGAGAGCCACCCCGCCGTGCGCTGGACGTGCATGTTCGCGTTCGCCTGGTAGGCGCGCGAGAACGGGTTGCCCGGCCAGAGGTCGTACAGCAGGGCGTGGCCGATGCCGGTGGTCAGGCCCGGCACCTCGCGCGCGCTCGGGTAGGCCGAACCGTCGGCCTCCTCGATGCGCGGGCCGGCCGCGCCCACGTGCGGGCTCACCTCGATGCAGCGCACCAGCTCATCGATACTGCCCGGCGCGAACTCGACGTCAGGGTTGACGATGAGGAAGTAGTCGGGGTTGATGGCCCCCGCGTCTCGACGCCCGCGAAGCGCCCCCACCGCGGCATTGATGGCCGCGCCGTAGCCGATGTTGCCGCCGGTGGGCAGCACCTCGACGAAGTCGTGCTCGGCGGCCGCGCGCTGCGGGGCCCCGTCGGTCGAGCCGTTATCCGCGCAGACCAGCGTGTACGGGTTGCGCGTCGCCCCTGCGAGCGAGGCGATGAGGTGGCGCAGATGCCCGCCGGGCGAATACGTCACCGTAATCACCGCGAGCGGCGCATCATTAACCGAGTCTCGTACCTGTCGTTTCACAATGGGAGAAAGCATACCTACCCACCCCCCGCGTTCCCGCGCACGACGCTTTTCCCGGCGGGGGCATGTCGTATACTTCCCGGCGTGACTGACCCCAACCGTCGCGCCCGCGACATCCAGGCCGCCCCCTCGCGCGCGAGGGACGTGTCCCAGGCCGGCCACCCCGTGGTCAAAGGGGTCCTCGCGATGTTGTCCGCCGCCGCGCTCACGCTCTCCGGCGTGGGCTACTTCACGGTCGGCCGCCTGGGCAGCCAGCTCAGCGCCTCGGAGCTCAACGTGAACACGCAGAGCAAGTCGAAGGGCAAGAAGAGCGACACCTCCCTCGACGGGGCGATGGACATCCTCCTCGTCGGCTCGGATTCGCGTACCGACGCGCAGGGCAACCCGCTGTCCGAAGACGAGCTGCGCCGCCTCAACGCCGGCGTCGCGGACGGCGAGGTAAACACCGACACCATCATGGTCGTGCGCATCCCGGAGGACGGGTCGAAGGCAACGGCGGTGTCCATCCCGCGCGACACGTACATCCACAACTCGAAGTACGGCAACATCAAGATCAACGGCGTCTACGGCGCGTACGCCGCTGACAAGCGCGAGGAGCTCGTGGAAAAGCACGGGATGAGCGAGGGCCCGGAGCTCGAGCAGCAGGTCGCCCGCGCGGGTCAGGAGGGCCTCATCGACGCGGTCGCGAGCCTCACCGGCGTGGAGGTGGACCACTACGCGCAGGTTGGCCTCTTGGGCTTCGTGCTGCTTACCGACGCCGTCGGTGGCGTCCGAGTCTGCCTCAACAACCCCGTGGACGAGCCGCTCTCCGGCGCCCACTTCCCCGCGGGCGTGCAGACGCTCGACGGCGCGCAGGCCCTCTCCTTCGTGCGCCAGCGCCACGACCTGCCCCGCGGCGACCTCGACCGCATCGTCCGCCAGCAGGCCTACATGGCGTCGCTGGTGAGCAGCGTGCTCTCCACCGGCACGCTCACCAACCCCGCCAAGCTGCGGGAGCTGTCCAACGCGGCGGAGCGCTCCGTGACGCTGGACAAGGGGTGGGACGTGGTCCGCTTCGCCCAGCAGCTCTCGGGCCTGGCCGGCGACAACGTCACCTTCACCACCATCCCGGTGACCTCCGTCAACGGCACCGGCGACTACGGCGAGTCCATCGTCACCGTCGACGTCTCCCAGGTGCAGGACTTCATGGCCAAGACGGTCGAGCCGGAGAAGAAGGAGACGGAGAGCAGCACGGTCGCGACGACCGCCGTGAACGCCGCCGCCTTTGCCCACGCCGATGTGAGCGTGCTCAACGCCGGCTCCACGGCCGGCCAGGCCGGGCGCGTCGCCGACGCTCTCAAGGAGCAGGGCATCACCGTCTCCAGCGTGTCCAACGCGATGGAGGGGGTCTACAGCGAGACCCAGGTCGTGGCCGCCGACGCGAACGACCCGGCGGCGCTGGAGCTGGCGCGGGTGCTCGGCGGCGTGCCAGTGACCGTGAACGCGACGCTCGAGCCGGGCGCCGTCATCGCGGTGATCGCGGACGGGTACTCCGGGCCGGGGGCGATGTCCGCGGAGGAGGCGGAGCAGGACGCGCCGGTGGGCACGCCGGGCGACGACTTCGGCGCGGCGGAACCCGCCCCGGAGCTCACCGCGGACAGCGACAGCCCGCGCTGCGTGAATTAACATTCACATATTCCTGGGGTAAAATCCCAGGAAACTCGGTTATTTTACGCAATTAGACCAAAGTTATGCATTCTTTCGGTAGAACCTGATTGCATGACTGACGCGACAGAACCAACCACGCCCACCAGCACCACGCCCACCCAGCCCTCCGACACCGACCCGCCACGGCGGGCAAGCGCCACCGACAAGGTCCTCGCCGGCATCGAGAAGGTCGGCAACGCGCTCCCCGAGCCGTTCACGCTCTTCCTCCTGCTGTTCCTCATCACCGGCATCATCTCCACCGCCATGGCTTGGGCCGGCGCCGAGGTGCAGGTCCCGGGCAGCGACGACATCCGCCAGATCAAGGGCCTGTTCACCAAGGAGGGCCTCGCCTGGTTCACCGTCAACATCGGCGAGAACTACGTCGGCTTCCCGCCGCTCGCGTACGTTTTGCCCATCATCCTCGCCGTCGGCATCGCGGAGCGTTCGGGGATGCTCTCGGCGCTTATCCGCAGCCTGTTCGGCTCCGCAAACACAGTGGTCCTGCCCTACGCCGTGGGCATCATCGGGGTGTCCGCCTCGCTCATCGCGGACCCCGCCTTCATTGTCATCCCGCCGCTCGCCGCGATGGTATTCCAGGCCGCCGGGCGCCACCCCGTCGCCGGGCTGCTCGGCGGCTTCGCGTCCGTCGGCGCCGGCTACGCCACCTCTCTCCTGCCCGGCTCCCTCGACGCCCTGTTCGCCGGCATCACCAATTCCGTCATGGAGTCGCTGCCGGGCATCGAGACCAACGAGGTCACAGTGGTGTCCAACTACTGGTTCAACCTCGCCTCGGCGAGCATCCTCGGCTTCCTCGCCGGCTTCATCATCGACAAGATCCTCGAGCCGCGCCTGCGCAAGCTCGGCGTGCCCGACGCGATGGTCGAGGGCGACGACGGCATGAGCCGCGACCGCGACGGCAACGAGATCTCCGCCGAACTCGCCCCGAACGAGCGGCGTGGCCTGCGCGCCACCCTGTGGGCCACGCTCGTGCTCACCATCATCACGGTCGTGGCGGTGCTCATCCCCAACTCGCCGTGGCGCAACGAGGACGGCGGCTTCCTGCCCGACTCCCCGCTCATGGAGTCCTCCGTCTTCCTCGTGGTGATGTATTTCGTCGTCATGGGCCTGGCGTATGGCGCGGCCGCCGGCACCGTGAGGAGCGTCACCGACATGACCGACATGATGGGCGAGGCGATGAAGGACATGATCGGCTTTCTCATCCTGGCGTTCATCCTTGGCCAGTTCATTGCGCTGTTCAACTGGTCCGGCATCGGCACCTTCACCGCGGTGAAGGGCGCGCAGGCGCTCGAGAGCGCGGGCATCTCCGGGTTCGGCGCGATCGTCGCCTTCGTCGTCCTCGCGAGCTGCCTCAACCTGCTCATCATCTCCGGGTCGGCGCTGTGGACGCTCATGGCTTCCGTCTTCGTACCGATGTTCGCCCTGCTCGGCTTCGACCCCGCCTTCGTGCAGGCCGCCTACCGCGTAGGCGACTCCGCCACCCAGATCATCACCCCGCTCAACCCGTACATCATCGTCGTCCTCTCCCAGCTTCGGCGTTACGAGCCGAAGGCCGGCGTCGGCACGCTGATGTCCCGACTTATCGTGTTCACCGTGCCGTTCTGGCTGTTCTGGCTCGCGCTGCTGTTCGTCTGGTACCAGTTCGACCTGCCGCTCGGACCGGGCTCGTCGATCTTCCTCTAGTGCCTACACTGGGCGGGCATGAGCATGCTCGCACCGCTTCTGCACAACGATCCGGCATCCCCGCGCCTGACCGTCTACGACGACGCGCGCGGGGTGCGCATGGACTTCTCCGCGCAAACGCTCGACAACTGGGCCAGCAAGGTCGCCAACATGCTCGACGAGGAATTCGACCTCGCCCCCGACGCCGACATCCTCGTCGATCTCCCCGTCTCGTGGCAGGCGGCCGTCATCGCGCTCGGCGCGCTCAACTCGTCGCGCACCCCGCGTATCGACGCCTCCGGAGCCCCCTCCCCAACCCCACCACCGGATCTCGTCTTCACCACCCTTGAAGGCGCCGACCGCTGGAGCGACGTGCCGGACTGCGTTGTCGTCTCCGAGGACCCGTTCGGGCGCGGCGTCGTCGAGTCCGGCGGCGAGCTGCCCGTCGGCACTGTCGATTTCGGCCCGACCGTCCGCTTCTACGGCGACGCCTACTTCGGCGAGAGCCCGCAGCTCGGCGACTTCGCGCGCGACGACGTGCCCGCCGAGCGCACCCTCGTGCAGCGCTGGCAAGACGCGCGGGATTTCATGGAGTCCGTCCTCGCCCCCATCGCCGCCGGCGGCTCCGTCGTCGTGGTCGCGGGCCTCGTTTCCGCGGAGCGGCTGCAGGAAATCGCCTCCGCGGAGAAGGTCACCCAGTTCATCGACGAGATGTAAGGACACGTCGGCTATCCTGTAGCGCGACACTGCCCGCCCTTCAGGAGGTCCACCGATGCCCGCACGCCCGCCCTTCCGCCTCGCGCTCGCACCCGCTCTCGCCGTGACGGTCGCCGCGGGAGCGCTCGTGCCCGCCGCATCGCCGGCCGCATCGTCCGCCGCAGCAGCGACGTCGACCCCCGCCGCGGGCGCAGCCACCACTACGACCACCCCGGCGACGCCCCAGATGGCCACCGGCCCGGGCAGCAGCAAGTTCACCCAGGACGAGGTGGACAACGCGACGCGCTTCCTCGGCCTGCTCGTGGGCATCGGCGCCGTGGTGGTCACGCTCGGCGCGGCGGGCATCTACTTCGCCGGCCCGCACCTCGGGCTGAAGGTGCCGCAGCTCCCAGGGCTCCCCCGCTAGGCGCGCGAGGCCGCCCCGGGCGCGCCTTGGCCGCCGCGCCCACCCCGCCGCGGCCCGGCCGATCCGCCCCACCACGGCCAAATCCAGCTACTAAGACCCAGCTATTAGCGTTTTAAACGCTAATAGCTGGGTCTTAGTAGCTGGATCGAGCGGAAATGGCGGGCCAACGGGCGGGCAAGGGGCAAGGGGCGGCGGGCCACCCGGCAACCCACACCCCTACCCCCCGAGCGCGCGGCGCACGAAGCGTCGCCACGCAACGCGCGCCGCCGAGTGCGGCAACGCGACGAGTTCGCGGGCGTAGTTTCGCTTCCGCGACGCCTTGGGCGTCGGTGCCGCCACCATGCGCACCGGGATGCCCAGGTGCCACGCCCACACTTTCGTGCGCGGGACGTGAAACCCGCTGGTCACAACGGTGAGGTACGGCACGTCCGGAAACAGCGCCCGGGATCGCTCCAGGTTCTCGTTCGTGGATTTTGCAAGCGGCTCGAGCACGATCGAGGTCTCCGGCACCCCGTGCGCGGCCAGCCACGCGGCCATGACGCCGGCCTCCTCGTACCCGCTGACCACCACGGGCGCTGGCTCACGGCGCCACACCTCGAGCGCCGTGCGCAGCCGGAACTCGAGCATGCGGGACGGGCGCCCGTCGATAATGCGGGCGCCGAGCACGACGATCGGGCTATTCACCCATGAGACGCCGGCGCAGCGCCTCGTCCTTGCGCTCCACCTCGGCGCTCAGCCGCGCTTGGTAATCCACCATCGAGCGCTGCAGCCCGGGGTCGGACGCGCCGAGGATGCGTGCCGCCAGCAGCCCCGCGTTCTTCGCCCCGCCGATGGAGACGGTGGCCACCGGCACGCCGGACGGCATCTGCACGATGGACAGCAGCGAGTCCAGCCCGTCGAGCGTGTCCAGCGCCCGCGGGATCCCGATGACGGGCAGCGGCGTTGCGGCCGCGACCATGCCCGGCAGGTGGGCGGCGCCGCCCGCGCAGGCGATGATCACCTGCAGGTCACGCGTGTGCGCCTCCTTCGCGTAGGCGAGCATCTTCTCCGGGGTGCGGTGCGCGGAGACCACGCCCACCTCGAACGGGATGCCGAACTCGGCGAGCACCTCCGCCGCAGGCGCGACGGTGTCCCAGTCCGAGTCCGAACCCATGATGATGCCGACAACCGGCTGTGACATTTCCGCCATTTCCCTAGTCCTTCCAGGTTGCGTGGATGATGTAGTGCGCGGCGTCCTCCGCCACGGCGAGCGCCTCCTCGACGCTGCCCGCGCACACGTTGACGTGCCCCATCTTGCGCCCGGGGCGGTGGTCCTTGCCGTAGAGGTGCACCTTGGCCTGCGGGTACTTGCGCATCACCGCGGCAACGCGCTCGGCCATCGGGGTCGCCGGGTCGTCCTCCCCGCCGAGCGTGTTCACCATCACCGTCGCGGGCGCCTGCGTATCGACGCTGCCTAGCGGCCAATCCAGCACCGCCCGCAGGTGCTGCTCAAACTGGGAGGTCACGCAGCCGTCCTGGGTCCAGTGGCCGGTGTTGTGCGGGCGCATCGCCAGCTCGTTGACGGCGACGTCGGGGCCGGTCTCCCCCTCGAACTCGAATAGCTCCACCGCGAGCACGCCGGTCACGCCGAGCCCCTCGGCGACGCGCACCGCGAGGTCCTGGCAGCGCCGCGCGAGTTCGGCAGACAGCCCCGGCGCCGGCGCGATGGCCACGCGGCAGATGCCCCCGTCCTGGCGCGACTCCACGACGGGCCACGCCCGCATCTCGCCGGAGCGGTTGCGCGCCACCATCGCGGAGAGCTCGCGGGTGAACGCGACCTTCTTCTCCGCCATGAGTGGCAGGTCGCGGCCGAGCAGGTCCTCGACCAGGCGCGCGCACTCCTCGCGCGTCGCCGGGAACCACACGCCGTGGCCGTCGTAACCGCCGCGGGTGGCTTTCAAGCACACCTGGCCGTCGGTCTCGTCCCAGAACGCCTCGGCGTCGGCCACCGACCCGATCGCGGCGAACGCCGGCACGGGCAGGCCCGCCTCGGACAGGCGGCGGCGCTGCTCGAGCTTGTCCTGGGCGTACAGGAGCGCGTCGGGGCGGGGTTCGACGGACACGCCAGCGTCGATAAGCAGCTGCGCGTACTCGTTGGGCACGTGCTCGTGGTCGAAGGTGACGGCGTCCGCGCCGTCCGCGATCGCGCGCAGGTCAGCGAGGTCGGTGTAGTCCCCGAGCCGCACGTCGCCGAAGACCTGGGCGGCGGAATCCTCCCGCGACGCGGCAAGCACGCGGGTCTCCACCCCTAGCTCGATCGCTTCCGTCTGCATCATCCTTGCCAGCTGGCCATCGCCGATGACGGCGACGACGGGCATCCCATACGCGTTACTCACGCCGAACACTGTAGTCGCCGCGCCGACGCGCACTCCGGCTACCATCGCAGCCATGGCTGACACGATCGCCCGGCACACTATTTTCCAGAACTCGCTGATGACCGCGCTGCTCGACGGCATCTACGACGGCGAGCTCACCATCGGCGACATCCTGGGCAAGGGCAACTTCGGCCTCGGCACGTTCGACGCGCTCGACGGGGAGATGCTCATCCTCGACGGCGTGTGCCACCAGCTCACCTCCGACGGCAGGGCACGCGTGGCCGACCTCGACCAGCGCACCCCGTTCACGGTGGTGACCAACTTCGTGCCGCGCCTGCGTCTCGACGCACCGAAGGCCATGGTCCGCTCCGAACTTTCCAGCTTCATCGACGCCGCCGAGCCGAGCCACAACTTCTTCACTGCGGTGAAGATCACCGGCCGGTTCAAGGAGGTGCGCGTGCGCACCGTGACCAAGCAGGAAAAGCCGTACCCGCCGATGTCGGAGGCGGTGTCCGCAGACGCCGAGCACACGTTCACCGACGTCAGCGGCGTGATCGGGGGATTTCGCACCCCGGCGTACGCGAAGGGCATCGGCGTGCCGGGCTGCCACGTCCACTTCATCAACGACGAGCACACGCGTGGCGGCCACGTGCTCGACTACACCGTCGACGAGGCGGTCATCGAGCTGTGCCCCGGCACGGACATGGAGCTGCACCTGCCGGTCACGGCCGAGTTCCTCGGCGGGCACCTCTCGCCCGAGGACCTCGACGAACAGCTGCACACTACCGAGGTGAAGGGGTAGCGGGCCTACCGCCGCAACTGCGCCTGGAGCACCTTCTCCACGGCGCGCGTCTTGGCCACCCGCTCGAAGCGCACGGGCTGCGCGTAGCCGTAGAGCGCCACCCACAGCCCGCCGCGCTCGCGGCGCACGGAGTGGATCTGGCGCAGCGGGATGGAATCCACCGCGCCGCGCTTCCCGCGGGCGAGGATGCGCTTGTCGGTGACGATGAAGCGGTGACGCCGCGACGCCGCCAGCGGCACGAGGAACCGCCATGCCACCAGCACCGCCCAGGCGAGCACGACGAGGTTGCGCGTCTGCGGGTTCACGTGCGGGGTGACGTCCATCCAGCCGATGGCCATCCACGCCACGCCGGTGGCCAAGACGATCTCCAGCAGCGGGATGGTCAGCGAGGAAAGCGGCGCGCAGACGTCGGCGAGGACCACCTCATCCTCGCCAACCCGAAACGGCGCCTTTCCAGCCATCACCAGGCAGGGTACTGGACGCCTAGGACGTCGGGCGCAGGTGGTGGACGTCGCCGACGGAGTACGGGACGCCGTCGATAAGTACCTCGCCCTCGTCGCTGACGCCGGTGACGGTGCCGCGGACCTCGCCGTCGTCGTCGCTCGTACGCAGCTCGAGGCGGACCTGCTGGCCGATGGTGGAGCACACCGCGCGGTAGTCGGCGAGCAGCTGCGGGTCGCCGTCGCACCACTGCCGCAGGCGCTGCCCCATGGCGGTGAGGATGTCGACGGTGAAGTCGTCGAAGTCGACGTCGATGCCCTCGAGGTTGAGCGCCGTGGCGGTCTCTACCGGCAGATCCTCGGGGCGCATGGCCACGTTGATGCCGATACCGACGATGACGCGTGGCATGTCCAGCGCGGAGAGAATACCGGCGATCTTCTTGCCGCCGATCTGCACGTCGTTCGGCCACTTCAGCTTCGCCTGCGGCACGACGTCGGTGACGGCGACGCCCGGCGCGATGGAGAGCAGCCCGAACGGCGGCGGAGTCTCGCCCGCCTCGACGACCATGCTCATCGCCAGCTGCGACCCCTTCGGGGAGACCCAGTGGCGCCCGAGGCGGCCCTTGCCCTCGGTCTGCTCGTCGGCGATGAGCACGGTGCCCGGCGCGCCCTCCTTGAGCAGGTCGGCGTTGGTGGAACCGGTCGTCTCCACCCACCGCACGTCCGGCCAGTACTCCGCCACCGCGTCCTGGATGGCCTGAATGTCCCTCACAGTCATGCCCCCGAGCATATTGCGTATCGACGCCCCGACGGCACCCGCCGCCGAATCCTGAATAGTCGTCCGACATTCACGCGCCCCGCGGCCCTATCCTCGGCCGTGTTCCCCAATCCCCGATAAAAGGTTGCAGGTATGTCGAACAACGACCACACTCCCTCCACGAACGCCGCCTCCCTGGCCGGCGACACCGTCCCCGGCAAGCCGGGGGCCGCCACGCCGAGCGTCGAGGAGCCCCAGGCCCCCGCGAACCCGCCGCGCGACACCGACGCGCAGCAGGGCCCGGCGCCCGTCTCCCCCACCGGCTGCCCGTTCCACGTCGGCGCGGGTAGCGCTGCCGAGGTCGATCCGCGCGCGCAGCAGGGCAAGTACCTCACCACCTCGCAGGGTGCGCGCCTGGGCGAGACGTCGAAGTCCCTGCGCGCCGGCGAGCGCGGCCCGCTGCTCATGCAGGACCACCACTTCCGCGAGAAGATCACCCACTTCGACCATGAGCGCATCCCGGAGCGCGTCGTGCACGCCCGAGGTGTGGGTGCTCACGGCACGTTCGTGGCCAATGGCAACGCGTCGAAAATCTCGAAGGCCGCCGTGTTCAAGAAGGACAAGGAGACGCCGGTCTTCGTCCGCTTCTCCACCGTGCTGGGCTCCCGCGGCTCTGCCGATTCCGTGCGCGACACCCGCGGCTGGGCGACGAAGTTCTACACCGAGGAGGGCAACTGGGACCTCGTGGGCAACAACATCCCGGTCTTCTTCATCCAGGACGCGATCAAGTTCCCGGACGTTATCCACTCCGGCAAGCCGCACCCAGACCGCGAGATCCCGCAGGCCCAGTCCGCCCACGACACGTTCTGGGACTTCGTGGGCCTGCACACCGAAGCCACCCACCACACGCTGTGGAACATGTCCGACCGCGGCATCCCGCGCTCGCTGCGCATGATGGAGGGCTTTGGTATCCACACCTTCCGCTTCATCAACGACGCAGGCGAGACCACGCTGGTGAAGTTCCACTGGAAGCCCAAGTTCGGTGTGCACTCCCAGGTCTGGGAGGAAGCGCAGATCACCGGCGGCATGGACCCGGACTTCCACCGCCGCGACCTCTACGACGCGATCGAGGCCGGCGCCTACCCGCAGTGGGACCTCGGCGTGCAGGTGTTCCCGGACACCGAGGACCAGATGTTCGAGGGCATCGACCTGCTCGACCCGACGAAGCTCGTCCCGGAGGAGCTCGCACCGGTGGAGATCATCGGCACCATGACGCTGAACAAGAACCCGCGCAACTACTTCGAGGAAGT
>ERZ1029874.92-NODE-92-length-15432-cov-35.931586_pt1 | contig 15432 bp, 14 predicted proteins | sample MGYA00519235_ERZ1029874 | MGnify/ENA primary metagenome ERZ1029874 (study PRJEB33666, sample SAMEA4610926) | skin metagenome | biome: Human-associated habitat; feature: Malodor aspect; material: skin | place: Philippines | collected 2015-08 ...
AGTGGTGGGGCGAGCCGGCGAAGCTGGACAAGATCACCTACCGCCAGATGGAGGATCAGGCCTCCCTCAACGCCTTCCGCGCCGGCGAGATCGACGCGACCGGCGTGGGCTCGCGCGACCGCCTGGCCACCGCGAAGGAGATGGGTGACGCGATTGACATCCGCACCGCACTCAACCCGGCGACCTACCTGCTCACGATCAACTCGACCGCCCCGGGCCTGGGCGACCCGAAGGTGCGCGAGGCGATCATGACCGGCATCGACCGCGAGCAGCTCGCGGCGATCCGCTTCCAGGGCCTCGGCTACACGGAGGATCTCCCGGGCTCGTTCAACCTGTACCAGACGCAGGAAGGCTACGAGGACAACTTTGGCGAGCTCGTGAAGTACGACCCGGAGAAGGCGAAGCAGCTGCTCAAGGAGGCCGGCTACGACGAGTCGAAGCCGCTGTCTGTGCGCTTTGTCACCCTGGGCGACTCGCCGATGGTCCAGGCCACCACGACGGCGCTGCAGGCGATGCTGCGCAACATCGGCGTGGACGTGCAGGTGGAGGAACGCCCGAGTTCCGACTTCTCCAAGGTGACGTCTGAGCGCGACTTCGACCTGTTTATGTCCGGCTTCAGCTCCTCCGACCCGTTCGGCGTCGCGTACTTCGGCCAGATCTACGCCTCCGACTCCGAGCTGAACAAGTCCGGCACCGGCTCGCCGGAGATGGACAAGAAGATCGAGGAACTGCAGAAGCTGCCGACGGCGGACGAACAGATCAAGCGCGCCAACGAGCTGGAGAAGGAGGCGCTGAAGGAGTACGGCATCATGCCTTACGCCAACGGCCCCGCCATCGTGGCCACGAAGAAGGGCTTGGCCAACTACGGTGCGAACTCCTTCGCCGTGCTGCCGGTGGAGAACATCGGCTGGGCGAAGTAACCGCCGGAGCCGCTGACCGCGTGGAAACGCCGCAGTAGGCGCAAGCCCGCCCCGCATGAGCGCTGGGCGGGCTTGCGCAGTTCGTTTTCCCGCCCCCCTCGCTCCGCCTTCCCGCGTCACGCACCCGCCCGCGAACCCCACACCCGCTCACCCCGGAACTGAGAGACCAGATGTTTCGCTATCTGTTTAGGAAAACGCTGAGTTGGGGCCTGATCGTCTTTCTGGCCACAAACCTCACCTACTTCCTCGCCAGCTTTTTCCTCGACCCCCGCGCCAACTACTTCGGACGCCGCCCTCCACTTGCCGACGACCAAATCGACGCCCTGCTTGAACCCCTCAACCTGAGCCCGAACACCCCGATCATGGAGCGCTGGTGGAACTGGCTCACCGGCATCCTCCTCCACTGGGACTGGGGCAAATCCCCGCTCGGGGACTCCGTCAACGAGCAGGTTTCCTACCGCATCTGGGTCTCGGCACAGCTGACCCTGCTCGCCACCCTGCTCTCCATCGTCGTGGGCGTGGCGCTCGGCGTCTACACCGCGTCGCGCCAGTACAAGCGGGCGGACCGCGTGTGGCAGGGTATCTCGATCATCACCATGAACATCCACGTCGTCGTGGCCTCGATCGCGGTGGTCTGGCTCGGCCTGAAGGTCAACGAATGGACTGGGAAGCGCATCTTCTACGTCACCGGCGCCTCGACCCCTGGCGTGCAGGGCTTTGGCAACAAGATGGTCGATTACGCTCAGCACCTCGTGCTGCCGACGCTGTCGCTGCTGATCATCTCCTACGCCGGCTACCACTTCATGCAGCGCACCCTCTTGCTGGACAACCTCAACGCGGACTACGTGCGCACGGCTCGCGCGAAGGGCCTGACCAAGTCGCAAGCGGTGCGCCGCCACGCGCTGCGCACCTCGCTCATCCCCGTGGCCACCTCCGTCGCCTTCTCCGTGCCCGGCGTCTTCACCGGCGCGGTGATGACCGAGCGCATCTTCGCATGGCAGGGCATGGGCCAGTACTTCATCCAGACGATCACGCGCAACGACGTCAACGGCGTCGTCGTCGTTGCAGCCTTCGGCGCGGCCATGACAGCGGTCTCCGCGATCCTCGCCGACCTGATCGTCGTCGCCCTCGACCCGCGCGTGCGCGTGAGCTAAGGAGCATCGACCATGGCACCGAATACCCCACGCAACGAAGCGCGCCGGCTCAAGGATCCGCGGGCGCACAGCTCCACCGAGCTTGGCATGCACGCCAACATGCCGGTCAACGATCTCACCTCGATCTCCGAAACCGGCCGCCAGGCTGACGGTGTGATGAGCAAGGGGGCGGACAAGACCGCCGCCGCGCGCCCCAAGCGTGGCGACGGCGGTTCCGCCACCCACGACACGATGCGCGCCACCCGGAAGTCGAAGATCTACCTGCGTCGCTTTATGCGCAACAAGGCAGCTGTGATCGGACTGGTCATCTTCTTCCTGCTCGTGCTGCTCGCACTGTTTGGCAAGTTCATGACCCCCTGGAACTACCAGGAGCCCGACTTCCTCAACCTCTCCGTCGGTCCGTCCTCCGACCACTGGTTCGGCACCACCGACTCCGGCAACGACCTGTTCGCCCAAGTCGTGCACGGCCTCGGTCGCTCGCTGACCATCGCGATCCCGGCGGCCGTGGCCACCACCGCGATCTCCGCCGTGGTGGGCGCGGGCGCCGCGCTCTACGGCGGTAGTGTGGAGAAAGTCGTTCTGGCAGTGATCCACTTCCTCCTGGCCGTCCCCACGTTCCTCATCATCGCCCTGTTGGTCTCCGGCTCCGGTGGCGACTGGAAGGTGCTCACCGTCGTCCTCATCGCGTTCGGCTGGATGTACTCCGCCCGCGTGATCTGGTCGTTGTCGCTGTCCATCCGGGAGAACGACTACGTGCGTGCGGCGAAGTTTATGGGTGTCTCCCGGCCGCAAACCATCGTCCGCCACGTCATTCCGAACGTCGCATCGCTGCTGATCATCCAGCTCATGCTGGGTATCGTCTCCACCATTATGTCGGAGACGGCCCTGTCCTTCCTCGGCTTGGGCGTGAAGCTTCCGGACGTCTCGCTGGGCACGCTCCTGCAGACCGGCACGGCAACCCTCATCACCGCTCCGTGGCAGTTCTACTTCCCCGCCCTGATCCTGACCCTGCTCACCGTGTCCATGGCGTTCATCGCCGACGGGCTGCGTGACGCGCTCGACCCGAACTCGAACTCCGGAGGCTCCGCAGTATGACAACCAGCATCAATAATTCCGACACCGGCCGGTTCGACGCCGCGACCGCTGGCGACCCGGTGCTTTCCGTCCGCGACCTGCACGTCTCCTTCCCCTCAGAGGCGGGCGCCGTGCGCGCGGTTCGGGGCGTCGACTTCGACCTCTATCCCGGCCGCACCCTCGGTATCGTCGGCGAGTCCGGCTCCGGCAAGTCCGTCACGTCGCTGGCAGTCATGGGCCTACTCCCCGAATACGCAAAGGTCACGGGCTCGGCGCGGTTTGAGGGAACGGAGCTGCTGGGCAAGACCGACGCGGAGATGTCAAAGATCCGCGGCAACGGCATCGGCATGATCTTCCAAGACCCCCTGTCGGCGCTCACCCCCGTCTACGACATCGGCACGCAGCTGGTGGAGGCCATCCAGGCCCACAACAACATCTCCAAGTCCAAGGCCATGGAGCGCGCAGCGGAGCTGCTCGACCTCGTCGGCATCCCGGAGCCGAAGAAGCGTCTGCGCTCCTTCCCCCACGAGTTCTCCGGCGGCATGCGCCAGCGCGTGGTCATCGCTATCGCCATCGCGAATAACCCCAACGTCCTCATCGCCGACGAGCCGACGACCGCGCTCGACGTCACCATCCAAGCTCAGATCCTCGAGGTGATTAAGAAGGCGCAGCGCGAAACGGGCGCGGCCTGCATCATGATCACCCATGACATGGGCGTTGTCGCCGGCACCGCGGACGACGTGCTGGTCATGTACGGTGGCCGCCCGGTGGAGCGGGCGGAGGTACACCAGCTTTTCGGCAACCCGAAGATGCCGTACTCCGTTGGCCTGCTGGGGTCGACACCGCGGGTGGATCAGCCGTCGAACGAGCCGCTGACCTTCATCGACGGCAACCCGCCGATGCTGATCGACGTCGCCGACCGCTGCCAATTCGCACCCCGCTGCCCCATCGCCGTGGACGCGTGCCTGGTCCAGGAGCCGCCGCTCGTGCCTAACGACGGCGACGAGGACCACCTAGTCGCGTGCGTCCGCCACGACGAAATCGAGCACGGCGCCATCGATGGCAAGCCCCTCTTCCCCGCCCCGGTGCTGCCGGAGGACACTTTCGCAGGCATCCCCCGCGAGGAGCGCGAGGTCACCCTCGAAGTGGAGAACCTGCACCGCGAGTTCCCGCTGACCAAGGGCGCGCTGGTGAAGCGGCGCATCGGCACGGTGCAGGCGGTCAACCACATCTCCTTCGACGTGCGCGCGGGCGAGTGCATGGCTATCGTCGGCGAGTCTGGCTCCGGCAAGACGACGACCCTGCTGGAGATCATGAACCTCGAGCCGGCGGAGGACACCCGTATCGTCATCTGCGGCCAGGATGCATCGACGATGACAGCCTCGCAGCGCCGGCAGGCGCGTCGCAACATTCAGATGGTGTTCCAGGACCCGATGAGCTCGCTCAACCCTCGCATGACGGTGAAAGAAATCATCCAGGAGCCGCTCGACGCCCTCGGCTATGAGGGGGACAAGGACGCGCGCATCTCGGAGCTGATGCGCACCGTGGGCCTGGACGAGAAGCAGCTGGACCGCTTCCCCGGCCACTTCTCCGGCGGCCAGCGCCAACGCATCGGCCTCGCCCGCGCGCTCGCCACCAACCCCGCGGTGATTGTGCTGGACGAGCCCGTCTCGGCGCTGGACGTCTCCATCCAGGCCGGCGTGATCAACCTGCTGGATTCGCTCAAGCGCGAGCTGGGCTTGTCCTACCTCTTCGTCGCCCACGACCTGTCGGTGGTGCGCCACCTCTCGGACCGGGTGGCCGTGATGTACAAGGGCGACTTCGTGGAATTCGGCGACACGGACGATGTCTTCGACCGCCCGCAGCACCCGTACACCAAGGCGCTGCTGTCGGCCATTCCGGTGCCCGATCCGGACGCGGAGCGCTCCCGCAAGCGCACCGTCTACGCGCCGGAGGAGGTCACACCCGCCTGACCTCGACGTCGACGGGCAGGGCCGGCAGGAGCGCCTCCTGCGCGGCCCACATCTCCCACCACGGCGCGTAGCCCGGGTCCCGGTTGAGGGCCCGGGCTTTCCGCGTGCCGGCGTCCGCGGTCACCCGCACGGTGTCCACCTCGCCGCGTCGTCGCGCGGCGCGTATCGACGCCTCCGTGACCGCCCCCACGCCCTCCACGACGAGGTCCGCGGCCGGGTCGAGCGGCACCCATTCGCTCGGCCGATCCCGCTCCCAGTCCCAACGCCAGAACCCAGGGCACTCCGGGTGGAGCACGTCCTCGGCGACCATGCGCGCGCCCTCGGCGAGTCCGCCCCAGCCGGGGTAGAAGTCGTCGAGGTGCACCACCTGGATGCCGAGCGCCTCGCCAATCTGCGCGGCGAGGGACGTCTTGCCGGCGCCGGAGGGGCCGTCGATGAGCAGGGTGTACGTCATCGCGCCGCCCACACCGGGCGCAGGTCGGCCGTTGCCCAGGCCAGCCCGAGCGCCGCGAGCGCCACGGCGAGGCACACCGCCATGACCGCCCAGTCGCGCGCGTCGAGCTTGGATTCGCGGGCCCACGTGCGCTTGCCGGGCCCGCCAAAGCCGCGCGCCTCCATCGCGGTGGCGAGCTTGCCGGCGCGGCGCAGCGACATGACGAGCAGCCCGAACGCGAGCGAGAACCAGTACTTGACCTTGCCCTGGTCGGCGATGCCGCGCGCGCGGCGGGAGCGGCGCATCGCGTCGAGGTCGTCGCGTAGCAGGGTGAGCATGCGCAGCGCCGCGACGGTACCGATGACAAAGCGCTCCGGCAGGTGCAGCACCTGCGCGAGGCCGTCGCCTAAATCAGTCGGGTCCACGTCGGCGGAGAGCACGACCACCGGCAGCGCGATGGCGAGGACGCGCAGGATGATCGCGCCCGCGAGCGAGACGGAGAGCTCGGTGACGTTGATGAGGCCCCAGTGCAGGTACGTCTCCCCGCCGGATTGGCCGTAGAGCGCCATCGGGATGCCGGCGAGCGGGGCGACGATAAGCACCGGCAGGGCCCGCTTGAAAAAGCGACCGTAGCCCATCCCGCACATGGGCACCATGAGCAGCGTAAACGCGATGACGAAGGCGGCGGAGACCCAGTCCACCGTGAACATCAGCGGGGTGGTCAGAAGCGCCAGCCCGAGGATGCGGGTGACGGGGTTGACGTCGCGCAGCAGGTTCACCTACCCCTCCCCTCCCGCGGCGATATGCTCGACGTGGTCGCCGAGGGAGGAGATGAACGCCTCGTCGTGCGTGATGGAGACGACCGTGACGCCCTCGTCCGTGAGCTCGCGGATGAGGCCGACGAGCTCGACAAAGGTCCGGTCGTCCTGGCCGAACGTCGGCTCGTCGAGGATAAGCAGCTGCGGGGCGTTCACCAGCGCCGTGGCCACGGAGAGGCGGCGCTTCTCCCCGCCGGAGAGGGTGAACGGGTTCGCGTCGAGGAGGTGGTCGAGGCGGAGGCGGGCCGTGAGGTCGTCGATACGCTGCTGCGGCGCGCCGGACAGCGCCATCTCCTCGCGCACGGTGGCGGTGACGAACTGGTGCTCGGGCTCCTGGAAGACGTAGCCGATGCGGCTGGCCAGGTGCGCGGACGACCACTCGATGGACGGTGTTGTCAGCCCCTGCGCGATGCGCTCGGAGTACTCGACGCGGCCCCGCTCGGGCGGGGTGAGGCCGGCGAGCACCTGCACGAGCGTGGTCTTGCCGGAGCCGTTCTCACCGGTGATCACGGTGGAATAGCCCTCGGGCGCGCGCACCGTGCGCGGCGGCCCGAAGCGGGTGAGCAGGTCCTGCGTAGCGACGGCCGAAGGTGCCCCCGCCGGCACCTGCCTCGCCGGCGGCAGCGCCGGGGCGTCCGGGATTTCCTCGGCGCCGATCCGTGCGAGGCCGCCGGGGCCAAGGCGGTAGAACGTGTCCACGACGCCGGCCCAGTGCTTCGGCCGGTGCTCAACGACGATGAGCGTGGCGCCGGTGCGCCGGCACACCCGGTCCACGGCGGCGATGACCTCGTCGCGCCCGCGCGGATCCAGGTTCGCCGTGGGCTCGTCGAGGATGAGGATGTCCGCGCCCATCGCGATGACGCCGGCGAGGGCGAGGCGCTGCTTCTGCCCGCCGGACAGGTGGGCGGTGCGGTGGTCGAGCGGGATGTCGAGGCCGACGGCGTCCAGGGCCGCCTCGACGCGCGGCCAGATCTCCCCCGGCGCGACGCCGAGGTTTTCCGCGCCGAACGCGACGTCGTCGCCCACGCGGGAGAGGATCGTCTGGGCCTCGGGGTCCTGCAGCACCATGCCGACGGTGCCGTCGACGTCGAGGGTGCCGGTGCGGCTGCCGTCCTCGGAGTCGTCGACAAGACCCGCGATCACGGCGAGCAGGGTGGACTTGCCGGAGCCCGAGTCGCCGGTGACGAGGACCCGCTCGCCCGGGGCGACGTCGAGGTCAACGCCCGTGAATGCGGGCTCGCGGCGCGTCGCGTGCTGGTAGCCCAGCCCCCGCGCCCGGATGGCGGGGGCCATCTACTTCGCCCGGCCGAACCGCTCCCGGCCGGCGCCGAAGCGGTCGAGCGCGCCGGTCTGCGCCAGGGCCTTGACCAGGTAGTGGCTGAGCACGCCGGCGAGCACGGCGCCGGAGATCACGGTGCAGGTGAGGTAGATGAGGTTGAACGTGAGGCTCATCGCGAAGTTCGCGGACGTGAACAGCTCGAGCACGAACGCGCCGACGCCGGCGCCGACGCCGGCGAGCACGGCCACCGGCAGGTCGAAGCGGCGGTAGGCGAAGAGCAGGAAGATCAGCTCCGCGCCGAGGCCCTGGGCAAGGCCGGAGTAGAGCGTCTCAATGCCCCACTGGCTGCCGATGAGCGCGGACACGGACGCCGCGATGACCTCGACGAAGATGGCCGCACCCGGCTTGCGGATGATCAGCCCGCCGAGCACGCCGCCGGTGAACCAGATGCCGGAGACGAGGCCGCCGAGGCCCGGGGTGAGGGTGTCCAGCGCCTTGAAGCCCGCGTAGCCGACGCTGTTCCATACCCAGAACAGCAGGCCGCACGCCACGCCGAGGACGGCGGCGGTGACGATGTCGATGACACGCCAGGAGTTGTTTTTCGGGGTTGTCGAGGGCAAGGTCAGTCCTTCCTATCGCCGGCATTATCCGGATCAGGTGCAACGGTTCGCCGTCCGCCGGCGTCTCAGCCCCCGCCCGTGCGGCGGGAGCACCCGTGTCTTCAATGCAGTTACGCACGAGATGCTACAGCATCGGTCGCGCGGTGCCGTATCCTGAGCGGGTTCCCATCTGCGAAAGGATCCCGTATGGCCGGTGGCCTCTTTGCCCTGCTCGACGACGTTGCGCTCATCGCGCGCCAGGCCGCCGCGAGCACGGACGACGTCGCCTCGATGGCGGCCAAGACCTCGGCGAAGGCGGCGGGCGTGGTCATCGACGACACGGCCGTGACCCCGCAGTACGTCTCCGGCGTCACCCCGGCCCGCGAGCTGCCGATGATCTGGCAGATCACGAAGGGCTCGCTGCGTAACAAGCTGCTCATCATCCTGCCGGTCGCGCTGCTGCTCAACGCGTTCGCCCCGTGGGCGCTCACCCCGATCCTCATGGTCGGCGGCGCCTACCTCTCGTTTGAGGGCGCGGAGAAGATCGCCGGCAAGTTCTTCCCCTCCGAGGAGCAGCCCGCCGAGAATTCGGCGCAGGATGAGGACGCGCTGGTCAGCAGCGCGATCCGCACGGACCTCATCCTTTCCGCGGAGATCATGATCATCTCGCTCGACGAGGTGAAGGACCAGTCGGTGTGGATCGAGGCGGCGGTGCTCGTCGCGGTGGGCATCCTCATGACGCTCGGCGTCTACGGCGTCGTGGGCCTGCTGGTGAAGATCGACGACATCGGCCGCGGCATGATCGAGCGTGGCCACGCCCCGCGCCTCGGCCGCGCGCTGGTCAAGGGCATGCCGGCCGTCCTCGACGTCATCGGCGTCGTGGGCACGGTGGCGATGCTGTGGGTCGGCGGCCACCTCGTCCTGCGCGGGCTGGACGAGGTGCTCGGCTGGCACTGGCCGCACCACGTCATCGAGCGGGGCCAGGACGCCATCGGCGGCGGCGCGCTCGGCTGGCTCGTGGAGACCGGGGTGTCGCTCGTCGCGGGCCTCATCGTCGGCTTCCTCGTGTACGGCGCCGTGCAACTCGTCCGGAGGGGGCGGTAGCCATGGCAGCCAAGCAGTACCTCCTCGCCCCCTCGACGTGGGGCGCGGGCGTTGAGGTTCCCGTCGAGCACATCTCCCAGGCCGCGTTGTTCTCGGATTTCGCGGGCCGCCGGGGCACGACGTACGTAGATGTGGTGCTCGAGGCGAACCCGCTGGACACATCGTGGCGAGTGCGCCGTCGCTCCGGCGGCGACCTGCCCGGCCCGGTGCTCGGCGAAATCGCCCCCGAGTGGCGCGCGTACTTCCCCGACATCGAACGGGTGCACGCCTCCTTCTTCCAGCCCGCCACCGTCGCAGAGGTCAAGCTCGACGCGGACACCGGCCGGTTCGCGGTGTACGTCGTGCTGCCCGAGCCGCAGCTCGCGGTGCCGCGCAACAACGCGCCGGAGGACGCCGCGGTGCTGCGCCCCGGCGACATGCTCGTCGTGGACACCTCCGTCGGCGAGTTCAGCGCCGCCGAGCTCGCGGAGCGCTCCCCCGGCCAGTGGTTCGTGGGGCTGCAGCGTATCGACGACACCACGGTGGCCACCCTCGACGGCAGGGTCCTCGGCTCGCTGGAGGGCGAGGACGGGGTATGGACTGACGAGTTCGAGCGTGGCGCGCTGTGGTCCCGCGCCGTCGTGCTCAACGGCATGGCGGCGCTCGACGCGGCACCGCCGGACGAGGGCGTCGACTCCCTGCCCATGCTCACCGCCGCCCCCGTGCGCCCGCAGACCCCCTGGCAGCTCATCGAGTTCCCCGACGGCGGCTGGGCGGTAACGGTCGAGCGCTCCTTCGCCACCGACCCTGCCGACGAGGCGAAGCCCCGCCACACGGCACGCTACGTCTCGCTCGGCGGCGAGGCCAGGCCCGCGGAGCTCAGCGCGCCGACCGAGATGTTCGGGCGCGTCGACGAGGCGGAGGAGCCGCGGGAGGAGCCGACCGCGGTCGCCGTGCCGCAGGAGCCGGAGAGATATCTCACCGAGGTGGAGAAAGTCCAGCTCAGGCGCAAAAAGAGCGGGCGGAAGCGGGGTGGGCGCCACCGCCGCTAAGCTACGCTGGATGGTGCAACGATCCGCGAACGAAGGAGCTGACATGGCTGACAAGGGACCGAACCCGTACGTGCTGGACATCGAGCAGGCGACGCTGGACAACGAGGCGTTCCGCGACACCCTGTGGACCGGGCCGAACATGCAGCTGACCGTGATGACCATCCCGGCCGGCGGCGAGATCGGCGCCGAGATCCACAGCGACCACGACCAGTTCCTCCGCCTCGAAGAAGGCGAGCTGCGCGCGAAGATCGGCCCGTCCGAGGACGACCTGGAGATCGACCAGGTGATCTCCGCAGACTGGGCGGCGTTCGTGCCGGCTGGGAAGTGGCACAACTTCCTCAACGAGTCCGACGCCCCGGCGAAGCTGTACTCCATCTACGCGCCGGCGGAGCACAAGCCGGGCACGCGCCACGAGACGAAGGAAGACGCGGACAACGACCCGAACGAGACTGACGCCGCATAACCACCGCGTGTACCACGGCCCACGAAACATTACGGTTTCGCGGGCCGTTTTCTCATACCTTTGCTAGAGTCTTCTGCGGTTTAAGAAGTATTATCAACACCTGTCTTAGAAGGTAGACGCATGCGTTCCCGTTCTCTCCCCAAGTCCCTTCTCAGCGCCAGCGTCGTCGCCGCGCTCACCTGCACCGTTGCGGCGCCCGTGGCGCACGCAGCGAGTGGGTCGTCCGACTTTGCTGGCTTGTCGTCGCGCGGGACGTCGTCGTCAAGCGGGAGCTCCTCGTCCTCGTCGAAGTCGAAGTCGAAGTCGAAGAGCTCCACCACCCAAAAGCGGAAGTGGGTCGAGGTGAAACCGCCGAAGAAGACCGCCTCGGCCCCGGTGCGGATGCCCAACGGCACCACCGTGCAGATCATGGGCGACGTGCTCGGCCCCTACTCGGCGCACACGGGCTTCCGCAGCGGCGACCTCGGCGTCATGGCGCCGGTGGGCACGAACGGCGAGTTCGCGATGATCTTCGGCGACTCGTTCCGCGGCAACTTCGGCGACGACTGGATGAGCCCGGTGGGCGTCATCGCGAAGATGGACGAGAACGGCTACATCGAGATCGTCCGCCCGATCGACAACTCGTACCGGGTGGACGACATGATCAGCTACCACCACGTGAACAACCTCACGCTCATCCCGTCCGACGTGATCAACATCGACGGCACCCTGTACATGCAGGGCATGTGGAACCAGGGCATCGGCAACGTCTCCGGCGTGCAGATCTGGAAGTCCACGGACAACGGCGCGACCTGGACGTCCATCGCCTCCACCGGTTCCGACTTCCTCGGCGGCATGGGCCAGCTCATCAGCTGGGAAAAGGGGCCGGACGGCTACATCTACACCGTCGCCACCTCCTTCAAGCGCGCGGACCCGGTGTACCTCATGCGCTTCAAGCCGCAGGACATCGGCAACATGGGCAAGTGGCAGGTCTACAGCCCGAAGAAGGACAAGTGGGGCTCGAGCGCGGAGCCGATTCTCGACGGCGTGCGCGCCGGCGAGATGAACCTGCGCTACATCGACGGCCACTGGGTCCTCGTCATGTTCAACCAGAAGACCCTCTCCATCGAGGTTCGCATTTCCGACACCCTCGACCAGGACTGGTCCACGGTGCCGGTGGCGGTGATCGCCCAGAACGGCCCGTGGTCCGCGCGCCAGACGCCAGAGAACTGGTCCCAACCGTACGGCGGCTACATCGTCCCCGGCTCCACCATCGACAACATGGACATCGTCGTCTCCCAGTGGAAGACGGACGATAACAGCCGCTACATGTCGACGCAGTTCAACGTCAAGGGCCTGGACAAGTTCTTCGGCATCAACACGAAGAAGGAAGAGAAGCAGGAGGTGCTCAAGGTCGTCGAGCACGCCGCGACCGACACCCCCGACATGCAGGCCGAAGACGCAGCCGTCGAGGCCCGCCCCGAGGTGTTCGCTCCGGACGACAATGACGGCACCGCCCCGCTGCGCGTCGCCGCGATCGTGCTCGGCCTCGTCGCGGGCGCGGTCGCGCTCCCGCTCATCCAGCAGCAGCTGCGCGACCTGCTCCAGCTGTAGCCCGCTGTTGCTCCGGGCCGCCTGCCCAGTATCATCTCCCCGGTGACGCAGACTCCTCCCCGCTCGCCGTGGCCAGCCCTCTGGTCGATGATGCTGGGATTTTTCATGATCCTGGTGGATTCCACCATCGTTTCGGTGGCCATCCCCGCCATCGCCGAGGGCCTCAACGCCTCCTACAACGAGGTGCTCTGGGTCAACAGCGCGTACCTCCTCGCGTACGCAGTGCCGCTGCTCATCACCGGCCGCCTCGGCGACCGCTTCGGCCCCCGCTCGATCTACCTCATCGGCCTCGCGCTGTTCACGTTCTCCTCGCTCGCGTGCGGCCTCGCCACCACCTCGGGCGCGCTCATCGCCGCGCGCGTGTTCCAGGGCCTCGGCGGCGCGCTGGTCACCCCGCAGACGATGTCGGTGATGATCCGGACGTTCTCCCCGAAGGAGCGCGGCAGCGCCATGGGCGTGTGGGGCGCGACCGCCGGCCTCGCCACCGTCACCGGGCCACTGTTGGGCGGGTTGCTTGTCGACGCCGCCGGTTGGCCCTGGATCTTCTACGTCAACGTCCCCCTCGGCATCGTCGGCCTGATCCTCGCGTGGATCAACATCCCCCGCCTCGAGCAGACCAACCGCCACTTCGACTGGCCCGGCGTGCTGCTCAGCGCGGCCGGCATGTTCTTCCTCGTCTTCGGTATCCAGGAGGGCCAGCACTTCGGCTGGGACTGGAACGTCTGGGCGTTCATCGCCGCCGGCCTCGTCGCGATGGCCGCGTTCTTCCGCTGGCAGGCCCGCCAGGGTGACAACGCGCTCGTCCCGCTCGGCCTGTTCGGCGACCGCAACTTCTCGCTCGCCGGGCTGACCATCTCCACCGTCGGCTTCGCCGTCTCCACCTTCGCCATCCCGTGGATGATCTACGTGCAGACCGCGGAGGAGTACTCCCCGACCCGCGCCGCGCTGCTCATCCTCCCGTCCGGCATCGTCTCCGGTGTGCTCTCGCCGTACGTGGGCAAGCTCACCAACTCCCACGACCCGAAGCCGTTCGCCATCGCCGGTCTCGCGCTCGCCTCGGCGTCGATAGGCGCCTCCGCCCTGATCACCGACCCCGGGGTCGACCCGCGCTGGATGTACCTCGTCTCAGTGTTCTACGGCGTGGCCAACGCGATGATGTGGGGTCCGCTATCCATGATCGCCACCCGCAACCTGGACCGCTCGCTCGCGGGCGCGGGTTCGAGCGTGTACAACACCACGCGTCAGATCGGCGCCGTGATCGGCTCCGCGGCGATGGCCGCGATGATGTCGTCCCAGCTGGAGCGGCACCTCGGCGAGGGCGCCGCGGGCCAGATGACGGGGCCGCTCCCGGCACCACTGCAGGAGCCGCTCGCCCAGGCGATGAGCAACTCGATCCTGCTGCCGTGCGTCGTGCTCGCGCTCGGCGCGCTCGCCGCCTGCTTCTTCGCGAAGACGAAGTCCTGGAACGACTAGGGGGCTACGAGATGCGGATTCGCTCCCACTCCCCGAGCTCGTCGCGCTCGTAGGCGATCCGGTCGGAGTGCATGCGGTCGTCCCAGAGGTGGAAGAACTCGTAGTGCTCGGGTTCGACCCTCCACACGTTGAACCGCTCCCCGTCCACCGCGCGTGAGGCGGCGCCTCGGACGCGGACCGCGCGGCGCATCGGCTGCCACCAGAAGTTCAGCGCCGCCGCCCAGCTCGTCTCCATCTGGCGCACCTTCGCGGTATCCGTGGCGGTGCCGAAGTGAAACCCGTCCGAATCCAGGTACAGCAGGTCGACGATGCGCGCGTCCGGCAGGCCGTCGTCGTCCACCGTCGCCACCGTCACGGCGCTCACGTCGCCGACGTTATTCTCGACCGCCTCCACGAACCAGTCCGCGAAGAGTTGGTTGGGGTCGGCGGGAAGCTTGCTCATGTCGTGCTTGCCCGGGGACGCGTGCGGCCGTTTCAGCCCGTCGAGGTAGTCCTGGGACAGGTAAATCATGGACTCATCGTAACCACAGCGTTCGCCGCCGAACTGCGCTTTCGGTTGCGATATCGGCCACACAGCAGGTATCACGGTCGCATGTCCAGCCAGCGTCGACGCAAACCGCGCGCACCGAAGCGCCGGATCGAGGGCACCTACGCCATCGACACCGGGCACGCCGCGATCGTCGCCGATCCGCTGCGCGACGGCGGCTATGTCCTCGAGGTCAACAACGTCCCCTCCTCCTACGTCGTCCCCGGTGCCCCGGAGGTGCTCGAGTACGACTACATGCGCTGGATCGCCGCCTTCATCGAGTCCGTCGAGCTGCCCCGCCCGTTCACGGCCGTGCACCTCGGCGCCGCCGGCTGCTCGCTGCCCAGCTACGTCGCGCACCGCTGGGACAGCCACAACATCGCCGTCGAACTCGACGCTGGCCTCGCCGCGCTCGTGCGCGACGCCTTCGACCCACCGGTAGAGATCGCCGTCGCGGAGGCGCGCGCCTTCACGCACGCGCTCGCCCCCGGCTCCGTCGACGTGATCGTGCGCGACGTATTCGCCGGCCCGGACACGCCGCGGGCGCTCGCCACGGTCGAGTTCTTCCACGCCGCGCACCGGGCGCTCGCCCCCGGCGGCGTGTTCGTGGCCAACGTCGGCGACCGCCCCGGCCTGGCGAATGCACGCGCCCAGCTCGCCGGGCTCGCGGAGGTGTTCGCGCACACGGCGGCCGCCGCGCCGACGGGCATACTCGGCGGGCGCGAGTACGGCAACGTCGTGCTCGCCGCGAGCGACGCGCCGCTCGCGTTTTCCAGCGAGGTGCCGTGGAAGCCCGGCGCCGATCTCTCCGGGGCTACGCCGGCTCTGCGCGACTGAGCGTGTCGGCAGCGTTTTGTATGGTGTGTTTAGCCAGGCGTGTATGTTATCGCACAGATGTTGGGTGATTAGCTTACTCTTCCCGCATATTGAGTTGCGTACCGTTCGTATGTTCGTTATAATGGAACGCAACAACAAAAAGGGGGCGGCAATGA
>ERZ1029874.95-NODE-95-length-15262-cov-30.117051_pt1 | contig 15262 bp, 11 predicted proteins | sample MGYA00519235_ERZ1029874 | MGnify/ENA primary metagenome ERZ1029874 (study PRJEB33666, sample SAMEA4610926) | skin metagenome | biome: Human-associated habitat; feature: Malodor aspect; material: skin | place: Philippines | collected 2015-08 ...
CCTGCGTATCCACGATCATGCCGGGGCGCATGCCGATGTGGGAGCCCAAAAAGGCCGTGGTGTTGCCGTCCGGGATGAAGCAGATGTCATAGGAATCCGGCTTCTTCGCGGTGGAAAAGCCATGCGCCGCAGCCTCTTCGCGGATCTGCGGCTTGGGGGTATCGCCGATGGGGAAAAAGCAATGCTCCAACTCTTCGGCAGAAATCACGCCGAGCACATAAGACTGATCCTTATTCTCGTCCAAGGACCGGCGCATATAGCCGTCCTCATCGAGGGTGGCGTAGTGGCCCGTCGCAACCGCATCGAAGCCAAGCGCCATGCCCTTTTGCAGCAACGCCCGGAACTTAATCTTCTCATTGCAACGCAGGCAGGGATTGGGGGTCTCGCCGCGGGCGTAGGAATCCACGAAGTCCGTGATGACCTCTTCTTTGAATTCTTCCGAAAAGTCCCAGACATAAAAGGGAATGCCCAGCTTATCGCAGATGCGGCGGGCATCGGCCGAATCCTCCAATGAGCAGCAACCACGTGCCTTTTCCCTGGTCTGCTGCGCGTCTTTGTGCAGGGCGAGGTGAACGCCAATCACCTCGTGGCCGGCTTCTACTGCACGGGCGGCGGCAACCGATGAGTCCACGCCGCCGGACATGGCAACCAATACTCGCATTGTGCTCCCCATTTCACCTTGACTACAGGCCCGAAAGTCTACTCCCTAGCCCCAACGCGGTTTAAATCGAATCCATTCCCTAAGCTTGTGTGACATGGGCAGAAAGCGAGCTTCCACCGATCCGGGAATCACCGGCACCTACGATATTTCTACCGGCACAGCCGAGGTTGTGCCGGATGAGTTTCGCGACGGCGCCTATATTCTCAACGTTAATGGCGTGCCGAGCAGCCACATTGTGCTCGGCGAGCCAGAAGAGCTGGAGTTCGAGTACATGCGCTGGATTGCAGATTTTCTGGACACCCACTACCCGGACGAGGCGAAATCGAAGTCGCGGATAACGCACCTTGGCGGCGGGGCGTGCACGTTGGCGCGCTACTTCGCCAGTAAGTGGAAGGGCTCGCGCAGTACGGTCGTGGAGATCGACAGCGATCTCGCCGTGCTCGCGCGCGAACTGTTCGACATTCCCCGCGCGCCGACGGTGAAGATCCGCGTCGGCGACGCCCGCGAGGTCACCGACTCGTTCAAACCCGCCACACGCGACGTGATCATCCGCGACGTGTTCTCCTCCGCCACCACCCCGCGGAATCTGACGACGGTGGAGTTTTATGCGGCGGCGTGGTCGTCGCTAAGCGAGCGCGGCTTCTACATTGCCAACTGCGGCTCACACGCGAACCTGAAGGAGGCGAAGGAGGAACTCGCGGGCATGCTGGAGGTGTTTCCGCACGTCGCGGCGATCGCGGATCCGCCGATGTTCAAAGGCCGCCGCTACGGCAACATCGTGCTTATCGGCGCGAACCGGCCGCTGGAGGCGAGCGACGCGCTCACCCGCAACCTGCTCAAGGGCGCGGTGCCGGCGCAGTTCAAGGGCGAGGCGTGGGCGCGGCGGCTGGCGGCGTCGCCTCGGTTTGATCCCGCCGGCTGAGAAACTCCTTCACCACCGCCGCCATGTCCGCGGTCTTCATGTCGGGCAGGTAGCAGCTCACCACCGCGAGCCCGATGGACGGCAGGGCAAGCTCGTCGTCGTAAGCGAGGTTCCAGCTCGTGTGCGTCGGGTGGAACTTGTGCTTCGAGGCGGCCAGCGAGCGGAAGCCGTAGAGGGGCTCGATGGTCGCGCCGGTCTTGTCGAGGAGGATCTCGAGGAAGGCCGTCGGCTCGTCGGTACGCGCGAGCGGCGCGCCGGACAGCGACACCCAGCCCAGGCCCTCCGACCCGGCGACGACGGCCGCCTCCGCGAGCAGGTACTCGATGACGGGGCGGAACCCGTCCGCGTCGCGGCGCATGAAGTCGAGCGTGTACCCGGCGAGCTCGCCGTGCTCGTAGACCGGCAGCCAACTGGTCACGCCGTGCAGGCGGCCCTCCTCGTCGACGGCGAGGAGGAGCTTCGTGTCCGGGTCGCGCAGTTCCTCCAGGCCGCCGAGGGTAAAGCCCATCTCCGGCAGCGCCTTGTCGGCGACCCACTGTTCGGACAGCGCGGCGATCTTCTCGCGCATCTCGAAGCCGCAGTCCGCCCACGCCGTCCACACCGCGCGCACGCCTTCCTTCGCGGCGCGGTTGCGGGCGGTGCGGATGTTCTGGAACTTCTTGCCCTTAAACTCGAGGTTGTCGGTGTAGAGCACGGATTCCTCGGCGACGTGGAGGGTGCGAAAGCCCGGCCGGGCAAACGACGCGGGCACCGAGTACCACGCCACCTGCCAGCCCTGGGCGGCGGTGAAGCGCTCGAACGCGGCGGCCACGTCGTGCTCGGTCGCGCCCTCGCCGACCACGGGCGAGCCGACCGTCACCGCGATGTTGTGCGAGACGCGGTACGCGACGTAGCCAGCCTCGCCGGCGAAGAAGTAGCGGTTGCCGTCCCACAAGCCCATCCAGGCGAGGTGGTCGCCGGTGCCGTCGATAAGCATGCGCCTCGCGCGCTCCCGGTCGGCGCGCGCGGGGGCGGCCGGGGCGGCGGCGAGCACCCGGTAGAGCGCGACGAGGGCGACGGCCCAGAACACGACGCCGACCCACTCGTAGAGCGCCCACGCCGCACCCGAGTGCGGGAAGATGCGGTGGTCGAGCTGCACCGCGACCGCGGGCGGGAGGTAGCGCGCCGGCAGCTCCGCGAGCGCGTTGCCGAGCGTCACCTCGCCGATGAACCCGCCGCGCAGCGCCATGGCGCCGGCGACCCACGCGGCGGCCGTACCTGCGAGCGCGAGGCCGGCCGGCGCGAGCGCGGGGCGGGCGTCGGAGGCGACGGCGAACCGGGCGCGTGTGGCCACGAGCACCGCGAGCATAACCACCCACGGCAGCACGACGAGCGCGGTGTTGGCGGCGGTGAGCGCGTCCTCGCCACGGCCCGCCACCTGGGCGGTAACCACCGCGAGCGACGCGACGCTCAGCGCCACCGCGCCCCACCACGCGAGCCGGCGCCCGCGCCGCAGCCCGGTGGCCAGCACCGCGGCGAGCGCGACGGGGACGATGTTGAGCAGCAGCGGCGCGAGCCCGTGCTGCTGGTTGATCGCCATCGCCTCGAGGCAGTCGAGCGCGCCGGGGTCGGCGCAGCGCTGTTGCACCTCGTGCGCCGCGACGGCCGGCTCCCACATGAGCAGGCTCTCGGCCGCGAACGGGCCCTGCGCGCCGGGGTTGAGCGCGGTGAGCACCGGGCCCACCGAGACCGCGACGAAGAGGACCGCGACCAGCACGCGCGATTCGCGTATCGACGTCCTCCGGCTCGGCCGCGTCGCCCCGAAGCTCAGCTCGCCCGCGATCCACCCCGCGACGACGGCCGTGAACGCGACAACGTCGGCGAGCGTGCCCGAGTACAGCACGAGCGTGCCGGTGAGCGCCGCCATGACGAGGCGCAGGCGGCGCCGCCACAGCACGCCCATCGACGCGGTGGCGAAGGCGAGCGGGCCGAGGATCCAGGCGAGCGGGGTGCAGTAGACCTCGTTGGTGAGGTCGGCGCCCCACCGGTTGAACCCGGCGCGCTCGACGGCGGCGCCGAGGACGCACGCGATCGGCGCGGCGACGGCCTGCGAGGCGACGGCGGCAAACGCGAACGCGCGCGAGCCCAGCTTCGCCTCCGCCGGCAGCGCGAAGCACGCTGCAGCGAGCGTGGCCACCACCGCGGAGGTGAGGTTCGGCGCGGTGATCCCTGCGGTGAGCGCGTGCCAAATGTGCACGTCGGCGGGCAGGTTGTAGCCGAGGTCGCCGCGCCACGCGTACGCGGCCCACATGCAGGCCACGAGCGCGATGGTGACCGGTGTTGCCTTGAGTACCTTCATCGGATCCCTCCCCGCTGGGCGGCGAAATCGAAGTTCTCGCGCAGCGCGACGCGCCACACCTGGTAGCTGTGGCCGCCCGGCAGAGACGTGTAGGTGGTGCGCATCCCCGCGGCCTGGGCGAGGTGGTTGAGGTGCGGCAGGGCGGCACTCGACATGGGGTCGCGCTCACCGGCGACGAAGCGGCCCGCGATGCCCCGGTACGTGTCCGACCCGGCGGCGCGGGCGAGCAGCGTCGAGGGATTGACGGCGAGGAACGCGTCCTCGTCACCGCCGAAGAGCTCGTCGACCGTCTTCTCGTGCGTGCCCACGGTCGGCTCGGGCTCGCCGGAGAAGTCGAGGAACGTGCCGTAGGCGTGCGGGTTGTTCGTGACCACCTGCAGCGAGCACGTGCCGCCGTAGCTCAAGCCCCCGATGGTCCACGTGGACTGGTCGGGGTTGACGCGGAACGTGTCCTTGAGCAGCGCCGGGATGTCCTCGGCGAGGTAAGTCTGCATCTTCAGGTTCGGCCCGTCGACGCAGGCGGGGTTGCCGGTGGTCGACCCGGTGCCGTCGACGCCGACGACGATCGGCGAGGCGCCGTCGTGGTCCTGTTGGAAGTCGTCGGCGGTCTGCGTGGCCTGGCCGTCGGTGAACCAGCCCATCGGGGTGCCCGGGCTGCCGGAGAGCAGCACCATGACGGGCAGCGTCGCGCCGTGCCAGTAGGCCGGCGGGACGTAGGCGACGGCGTCGCGCATCGGCGCCGCCGGCACGGTCACCAGCGCGCCAACCTCGCGGCCGTTGAGCGTTGGCGCGGACGTCGACTGCTCGAACTGCTCGAGCGTCATGTTCACGCTCACCGGCACGGGCCGGAACGACCCGACCGTCGGGTACTGCTGGTATTCCAGATTGGTACCCAGGTACGCGAGCGCGACCGCGGGCACCACCACCGCCGCGAGCGCGAGGCGCCGCCAGCGTGTGGCGAAGACGACGCCCATCACGGCGAAGACGCCGACGGCCCAGCTCGAATACACCGCCACCGGGATGCCGTCCGGGAACGGCTTCGGCCACACGGAGAGGTAGAACACCACCACCGCCATCACCGCGGCGGTGGCCAGCGCCGCCCACAGCGTGCGCAGCCTCGGCCCCATGAGCCCGAGCACCGCCACGACCGCCAGCCCGAGCAGGCAGTAGATCACCGCCGCGGCGTCGTGCCCGACCACCGGGATCGCTCGAATCGCTTGCACGGTGAGTAGGTTTACTCCCCGTGTCGCTCGCCGCCCAGATCCCGCCGCTACTTCCCGACCCATCCACAGCAAACTCACAGCCGCGCGTCGTCGTCGCGCTGCACGGCACGCTCGGCACCCCGTACGCCTTCCGCCCCCTCGCGCGCGAGCTTTCCGCCCGCGGCGTCGGCCTGCTCGCCCCCGCGTACGGGCGCAGGGGCACACTGCGTCTCGACGACTGCGCCGCCGCCGTCGCCCGCACCATCGCCGGGCTGCCGGATGCGGTCGAGCGTGTCGACATCGTCGGGCATTCCTACGGCGGGCTCGTCGGCTTGCGGGCGCTCGCGGTGCCGGCTGCGCGGGCACGGGTGCGCACACTCGTGGGCCTCGGGGCGTGCTGGCGTGGCACTCAGACGGGCTGGGGGCCCGCGTGGCTCGTGCGCCGCGTGCTCGGCGAGTCGTTCGTTGAACTCGACGCCTTCCGCGGCGAGCCGGCCGTGCCCGCGGGGGTCGAGGTCGTCTCGGTGGTCTCGGACGCGGATCGGGTGGTGCCGGAGGCGTCGTCACGCTTGGGGCGCGTCGTGGAGCTGCACGGGGTGCGGCACAACGCGCTGCCGCGGCAGACCGGGGCGATTCTCGCGGTGCTCGGGTGCTAGGCCTGCTTCGCGGCGTTGTCGAGGAGGATGAGCAGGTCGCCGATCTGGTAGTTGCCGATCATCATGGTGCGCAGGTCGTCGACGGGCAGCTCGCCCTGGTTCGCGAGCGCGCGGGCGAGGCCGGCGATGTTGTCCGCGTCGGTCGGGTCGAAGCCGGCGAGCCGGGCGGCGTCGATAAGCTGCTGCGCCCCAAGGCCACCCGAGGCGAGCGCGAGGATGGCGACGACGAGCGCGGTGTTGTCCTGCTCGAGCACCTTGAGTTCGCCGGAGTCCGGCGCCTGGAAGCGCTCGAGCACGCCGCCGCCGGCGCGCAGGTTGCCCGCGGCGAACTGGCCGAGCTGGCCCTCGTTGCCGTTGAAGATGTTCATGTCCACCGGGGTGTTGATGCCCACGACGCGGCCCGACTCGCTGCGCTGCCAGAAGCTCAGCTTGTCCCAGCCGCCGACCGGGGCGGGCGGCTGGTTCTGGTAGGCGGCGAGCCACAGCGGGTAGGACGTGAACGCGTTCGTGTTGTCCATGCGCTCGTACCAGAAGTAGCGGTAAGTGTAGATCATCGGGCGCTTGCCGGTCCGCGCCTGCACCTCGGAGAGGAACGTCTGCGTCCAGGCGGCGAGCTGGACGGGGCCGAGGCCCTCGTCGACCTCGAGGTCGAGGACCGGCGGCAGCTGCGTCGCCGGGCCCGCGTTGATCACGGAGGCGAAGTAGCGCGCCTGCGTCGCGGCGTCCTCCGCCGGGCGGGCGTAGTGGTAGGCGCCGACCTTGAGGCCAGCGTCGGCGGCGGCCTTGGCGTCCTCGTCGTAGTACTCGTTCTTCCAGCCCTCGCCCTCGGATGCCTTCACGAAAGCGAAGTCCTGCCCGCCGATCGTGCCCACGGACTTCCAATCGATGGCGGCGCCGCCCGGGCGCTGGTGGCCGGCGACGTCGACGCCGGAGACGACGCCGGGAAACGACTGCGCCTCGGCGGGTTCGGTCACGGGCGCGACCGTGCTCAGCCCGAGGGCGAGCGTGGCCACGGCGGCGGCAACGGAGCGGATGCGGCGAGAGAAGTGCATGACCGACACACTAAAGCACTTGCGCCACACAAACCACACGCGACACGCGCGTTAGAGCGCGCCGGCCGCGCGCGCCCGCTCCACCACGTCCGCGATCGCCGCGAGGAAGCGCTCGACGTCGTCGCTGGTGGTCGTCCTCCCCACCGTGACGCGCAGCGCGCCCATCGCCTCGCGCTCGGTAAAGCCCATCGTCTCGAGCACGTGGCTCATGCGCACCACCCCGCTCGCGCACGCGGAGCCGGCGGCGACCTCGATGCCCGCCGCGTCGAGCAGCATGATGAGCGCGTCCGCGTTCGCGCCGGGAAACATCATGTGCGCGTGCCCGTCGAGCGCGGGCTCCTGCGTAGCGACGATCACCTCCGGCACCGCCGCCGCCACCCCCGAGAGCAGCGCGTCGCGCAAGCCCCGCACCCGCGCCCGCTCGCGGCCCATCTCGGCGACGGCCTCCTCGAGCGCGGCGGCCGTCGCGGCAGCTGAGGCGACGTCGACGGTGCCGGAGCGGATGCCGCGTTCCTGGCCCCCGCCGAGGACGACCGGCAGCGGCGCCGGCGAGCGCCTGGCCAGCAGTATCCCCGTGCCGCGCGGGCCGCCGAACTTGTGTGCGCTCGCGGCGAGCGTCGTCGCGCCGCACGCGTGGAAGTCCACCGGCACGTGGCCGACGGCCTGCACCGCGTCGACGTGCACTGGCGTGCCGGCCGCGGACGCGCGCTCGACGACCTCGCCGACCGGCTGGATCGCGCCGGTCTCGTTGTTCGCCCACATCACCGCCGCCACCGCGGCCGGCTCGTCGAGCGCGGCGAGGTCGCGCACGTGCCCGTCGCGTCCCACCGGCAGCCACGCCACCTCCGCGACGGTCTGGCCCAGGGCCTTGACCGGCTCGAGCACGGCGGGGTGCTCGATCGGGGTGGAGATGACGCGGGGGATGCCGGAGGCCAGGTAAAGCCCGCGCACCCCGATGTTGTTCGCCTCGGTGCCGGAGCCGGTGAACACGACCTCGACTGGGTCCGCGCCGAGGGCCGCCGCGACGCGCTCACGGGCATCGGCGAGCACCGCGTTCGCGCGGCGGCCGGCGGTGTGCGGGCTGCCGGCGTTGAGCGCGCCCGAGTGCTCGACCCACACGTCGACGGCGCACTGGCGCATGGGGGTGGTGGCTGCGTGATCGAGGTAGGCCATGCCGGCCAGATTAAGCGTGCGCGCGGGCGGCGCACACATGCGCCACCGCCTGGTCGCCCACCCGCGCGACGACGACGCCCATCGGCCGGTCACCGCGCAGCTTGAGCTTCGCGCGCAGCTGGTCCGGGTCGACGTCGACGCCGCGCACGAGGATCTCCGCGCTGCCCGCCCCGTGGCCCGCGAGCGACTTGCGCAGCGCGCGCAGCGGCACCGCCTCAATGAACTCAAAACCGCTGTGGCCAGGCGGGATGCTGTCGCCGGTGAGGAACGCGATGTGCTCGTCGAGCATGCTCAGCCCGTGGCGCGCCGCCCACTGCCGCACGAGCCCGGCGCGCACGACCGCCCCGTCCGGCTCGACGATGTAGCGGCGCGGCGCGGTGACTGCGACGTCGTTCGGGTCGCGGTCGGTGACGCGCTCCTCGGCGCCGCGCAGCACCACCGCTTCTCGACGAGCTCCGCCACCCAACCCCGGCGTATACAGGCACGCCTCCTTCACCCCGCCGTCGACGGAAACGACGCTGACGAGCCCGTCCCAGCCGGAGTAGTCGATGCCCGGCGCGCACTTCACCGCCAGCTCGCGGCCGGCGTAGGCGTCGAGCAGCGCGGGCAGGGGCGGCACGAGCTTCGCTGGGTCGGTGATGCGCCGGCCCCCGGCGCGGCGGGCGGGGTCGGCGACGACGACGCCGCCGCTGGTGACGGGCGCGAGCGCGTCGGCGCGGGCGAGCCAGGCGCCGGGACCGAGGTTGTGGCGGGCCATCGCGAGGCGGGCCGGGTCGATGTCCGAGCCGAGCCAGTCGACGCCGACCGCCGCGAACGCGGGCGCCTCGGAGCCGACGGAGCAGGTGACGTCGTGGACGAACGCGGCGCCGGCGTCCGCGATGCGCCGCGCCCGCACGCACGCGACGCGGGCCGGGGTGGCCTGCTGGGCGGCGTCGGCGTCGGTGAGCCAGTCGCCCGGGAACTTCCCCGCCGCCGCGCGCTGGGCGGCGATGAGCGCGCTCACCGCGCGGGCGTAGGCGCCGTAGCGGGCCTCGAGCGTCGCGCGGTCGGCGAACACGGTCTTCTTCGTCAGCGCGACCTGCGGCGCCACCTTCGCGATGTCGGCGGCGTTGGCGGCGAGAAAGCGCACCTCGTCGAGGTCAAACGCCACGGCCGCGCCCGATCCGGTCGACGGGGATGAAGCCGTAGAAGTCGCTGTAGCGCGCGTCCGCCACCGGGTCGCCGATGATCGGCGCGAGGTCCGCGTCCGCCACGGAGGCCAGGGCCGCGTCGACGTCGTCGTACTTCGCAATCTCGCGCAGCTGCGCCCACGTCGACGGGGCGAGGCGGACGAGGCCGTGGTGCCAGCCGTCGAGAAGCAGCTGCGGCGGGAACCAGTTCGCGTCGTCCGCCTCGCCCGTGTTGGCGTCGGGCTCCTGGCCCCACGGCTGGGCGGCAACGAAAGTGAAGGTGTCGAACCAGTTGCCGCTCTCCGAGCGCCCCACCCAGCGCGCCGCCGGTCGCAGCAGGTCGCCGGAGACGTTGAGGTTCGATTCGCGCAGCACGTCGGTGAGCGAGAGCTCGTGCGACTCGAGCTTGAGGCGACTCGCGTGGAACTGGCGGGCGTCGGCAAGCAGCGTGCCCTCGTCGTCGACGGCGAGGAGCGTGCCCGTCTCCTCGAACAGCTCGCGCACCGCCGCGAACATGAGCGCGTGCGCCTTGTACTTTGTCACGCCCAGCTGGCGGGCGAGCGAGATGGCGGAGCGGCCGAGCCACAGCTCCCCGTCGTCCCACGAGCGTGGCGGGAAGTCGCGCGAGTCCACCCCGCCGCCCGGGAAGACGGTGATGCCCGGGTAGTTCGGCATGGACAGCACCCGCTCCTGCATCCAGACCTCGAGCCCGCCCACCCCGTCGCGCAAGAGGATCACGGTCGCAGACAGGCGCGCGCCGCGGAACCCGCTCTGCTCGCCCGGGTCGATCGAGTCCGCGGCGTCGTGCGAGAGCGACGACGCCGCGGGGTTGATGCGCTGGTTCTGCGTGGGCATGGCTGCTCCCCCGGGGCTTACGCCCGGTGCGCACCCCCGCGCTTCGCCCGCGCCCGGCGCGCGAAGTAGCGCCCACCGTCACGCGTGACCTCGATCGGCTGGTGGTAGGCGCGCGAGACGTTGTCGGAGGTGAGCACGTCGTCGATGAGCCCCTGGGCGACGACCTCGCCCTCGTCGAGGAGCATCGCGTGGGTGAAGCCCTCCGGGATCTCCTCGAGGTGGTGCGTGATCATCACCATCGCCGGCGCGTCCGGGTCCATCGCGAGCTCGCCGAGGTACGCGAGCAGGTCCTCGCGCCCGCCGAGGTCCATGCCGGCGGCCGGCTCGTCGAGGATGAGCAGCTCCGGGTTCGTCATCACGGCGCGCGCGACGAGGACGCGCTTTTTCTCCCCGTCGGAGAGCGTGCCCCACGTCCGGTCGATGAGGTGCATCGCGCCGACCTGCTCGAGCACCTCGAGTGCCTGGTCGTAGTCCTGCGCCTCGTACTCCTCGCGCCACCGGCCGAGGATGGCGTAGCCGGCGGAGACGACGAGGTCGCCGACGCGCTCTTCGTCCGGCACGCGGTGCGCCACCGCCGACGACGTCACGCCGATCGCCGCGCGCAAGTCGCGCATGTCCGTCGCGCCGATGCGCTCGCCGAGGATGAACACGTTGCCCGACGACGGGAACTCCTGCGCCGAGGCCATCCGGATGAGCGTCGTCTTGCCTGCGCCGTTCGGCCCGACGACGACCCACCGTTCGTCGAGCTCGACCTGCCACGTCACGGGCCCCACGAGCGTCTGCCCGCCGCGGACGAACGTCACGTCGCGCATGTCCACGAGGAGATCGGGGTCCGTCACCAATTCGTCTGTCTGCTTCACAACCCCCATCTTGGCCTATTTCGCCCCGCGCGTGTGGGAGGCCCGCGCTACCCTTGCGTCAGGACTGCTGGCCGGCCGAGAGGGTTTCGAACATGGTTGCACGCTTGGGTATCGACGACGTCCGCCCCCAGATCTCCGGGCGCACACTGCCCGCAAAGGCCGTGGTCGGCGAGGTTGTGCCGGTTTCGGCGCTCGTGTGGCGCGAGGGCCACGACGCCGTATCCGCCACCCTTGTGCTCATCTCCCCCTCCGGCGAGCAGACCCGCGTGCCCATGCAGCAGGAGGTCTACCGCCCGGACTACGTCCACGCCGTGTTCATCCCCCGCGAGCAGGGCCTGTGGCGCTTCCGCGTCGACGCGTGGAGCGACCCGATGGCCACGTGGCGCAACGCCGTGGAGAAGAAGGTCGCCGCGGGCCAGACCGAGGCGCAGCTCGCCAACGACATCGCCCACGGCGCCAACCTCTTCGCCGCCGCCATCGCCCAGACCCCCTCGCCCGGAGTGCTCGAGGCGGCGCGCGCCACGCTTCTCGACGCCTCGTTGCCGCTCGCCGAGCGCATCGCCCCGGGCACGTCCGCCGAGGTGCAGGCCGTGCTCGCCGAGTACCCGCTGCGCGAGCTGGTCACGCGCGGACCGATCGCGGACATCCTCGTCGAGCGCCGCGCCGCGCTGGTGAACTCGTGGTACGAGCTGTTCCCGCGCTCGACCGGAGGCGTCGATACGCAAGGCAACCCGGTCCACGGCACGTGGGCCACCACCGCCGCCGCGCTCGACCGCGTCGCGGCGATGGGCTTCGACACCGTCTACTTCCCTCCCATCCACCCGATCGGCGAGGTGAACCGCAAGGGCCGCAACAACACGCTCGACCCAGAGGACGGCGACGTCGGCTCGCCGTGGGCGATCGGCTCGAAGCACGGCGGCCACGACGCGTTCGACCCGGCGCTCGGCGACGAGGACGCGTTCCTCGACATGATGGACCACGCCAACGAGCTCGGCCTCGAAATCGCCCTCGACTTCGCCCTCCAGGCCGCCCCTGACCACCCGTGGGCAAAGCAGCACCCGGAATTTTTCACCGTGCTGCCCGACGGCACCATCGCCTACGCCGAGAACCCGCCGAAGAAGTACCAGGACATCTACCCGCTCAACTTCGACAACGCCCCCGAGGCGCTCTACGCGGAGATCTACCGGGTGCTCATGTACTGGGTGGACCTCGGCGTAACCACCTTCCGCGTGGACAACCCACACACGAAGCCGGTGAACTTCTGGCACTGGCTCATCGCGAAGGTCCACGAGACCGACCCCGACGTCATCTTCCTCGCCGAGGCGTTCACCCGCCCGCCGCGCATGTACGGCCTGTCCAAGGCGGGCTTTTCGCAGTCCTACACCCACTTCACGTGGAAGACCACGAAGGCGGAGCTCACCGACTTCGCGCAGCTGCTCGTCGACGTCGCGGACGTGAGCCGCCCCAACCTGTTCGTCAACACCCCCGACATCCTCCACGCCTCCCTCCAGGAGGGCGGGCCGGCCGCGTTCGCGCTGCGCGCCACCCTCGCCGCGACGCTGAGCCCGCTGTGGGGCGTCTACTCCGGCTACGAGCTCTACGAGTCGCGCCCCGTCGCCGAGGGCAGCGAGGAATACCTCGACAGCGAGAAGTACCAGCTGCGCCCTCGCGACTTCGACGCGGCGCTCGAGCGCGGCGCGTCGCTCGAGCCGTACCTCACGCTGCTCAACCACATCCGCCGCACGAACCCGGCGCTGCAGCAGCTGCGCCAGATCCGCTTCCACGACATCGCGAACGACAAAATCATCGCCTACTCCAAGGTCGACGCCGACAGCGGCAACGCCGTGCTCGTCGTGGTCAACCTCGACCCGCACGCCACCCAGGAGGGCATGCTGCGTATCGACGCACCTTCGGTCGGCCTCAGCCCCGGCGAGACCTTCGACGTCCACGACCAGGTCACCGGCGAGCGCTACACCTGGACGGCCAACGACACCGGCAACTTCGTCCGGCTCGCCCCGGAGAAAAACGTCGCCCACATCTTCCGGCTGCCGGAGGTGCCACAGGCGCGTCGAGAAGCACTCGCCTACCGCCAGATTTCCGACCACGACTACCGCCCCTAAGGACTCCCCATGAACCCCGACCTACTCATCCCCGACGCCGACCGTCAGCGGCTCGTCGAGTGCAAGCACCACGCCCCGCACGACTTCTACGGCTGGCACGCCACCAGCGTCGGCTCCGTGGTGCGCACCCGCTTCCTCGGCGCCGAGCGCGTGGAGCTGCTCGTGCACAACGAGGCGGTAGCGATGGAGCCCATCGGCGACGACATCTGGGCCGCGGCCCTCGACGACGAGCACGCCCCCGACTACCGGCTGCGCGTGACCTACCCGGGCGACGAGCCGGTGATCACCGCCGACGCGTACCACTTCCTGCCCACCCTCGGCTCGCTCGACCTGCACCTCATCAGCGAGGGTCGCCACGAGCGCCTCTGGGAGGTGCTCGGCGCGAACGTGCGCACGTACGAAACGGCGCTCGGCGAGGTCACCGGCACCTCGTTCGCGGTGTGGGCGCCGAACGCGAAGGGCGTGGCCGTCGTCGGCGAGTTCTGCGGGTGGAACCCGAACCAGTACCCGATGCGCTCACTCGGCTCCTCCGGCGTGTGGGAGATCTTCATCCCCGGAATCGGCGACGGCGCGACGTACAAGTACGCCGTGCAGACCGCCGACGGCGTGCGCGTGGACAAGGCGGACCCGCTGGCCAAGCGCACGCTCACCCCGCCGGAGACCGTCTCCGTCGTCGCCGCGCCGAGCGCGTTTGAGTGGCACGACGAGGACTGGGTCGCCCACCGCGCAGGCGCAGACGCGACGAACCTGGCCATGAGCGTCTACGAGTGCCACATCGGCTCGTGGAAGCAGGGCTCGAACTACGCCACGCTCACCGAGGAGCTCGTGCCGTACCTCGTCGACAACGGCTTCACGCACGTCGAGTTCCTCCCGGTCGCGGAGCACCCGTTCGGCGGGTCGTGGGGCTACCAAGTCACGGGCTACTACGCGCCGACGGCGCGCTGGGGGACGCCGGATGAGTTCCGGAGGCTCGTCGATACGCTGCATGCGAACGGCGTCGGTGTGATCGTGGACTGGGTACCCGCCCACTTCCCGAAGGACGCCTGGGCGCTCGCGCGTTTCGACGGCACCGCCCTCTACGAGCACCCCGACTGGCGCCGCGGCGAGCAGAAGGACTGGGGCACCTACGTCTTCGACTTCGGGCGGCGCGAGGTGCGCAACTTCCTCGTCGCCAACGCCTTGTACTGGTGCGAGGAGTTCCACCTCGACGGGCTGCGCGTCGACGCCGTCGCCTCGATGCTCTACCTCGACTACTCGCGCGAGCCCGGCGAGTGGCTGCCCAACCAGTACGGCGGGCGCGAGCACTGGGAGGCCGTGCAGTTCCTCCAGGAGATGAACGCGACCGTGCACCGCGAGCACCCGGGCGTGCTCACCATCGCCGAGGAGTCCACCGCGTGGCCCGGCGTGACGGCGCAGACCGACGCCGACGGGCTCGGGTTCTCCCTGAAGTGGAACATGGGCTGGATGAACGACACGCTCGAGTACTTCTCGCTCGACCCGATCCACCGCTCGTACCACCACAACGAGATCACGTTCTCGCTGGTCTACGCGTTCTCCGAGCGCTACGTCCTGCCGTTTAGCCACGACGAGGTCGTCCACGGCAAGGGCTCGCTGTGGCAGCGCATGCCCGGCGACGACTGGAACAAGGCCGCGGGCCTGCGCGCGCTCTACGGCTACATGTTCTCCCACCCGGGCAAGCAGCTCATGTTCATGGGCTGCGAGTGGGGCCAGACCACGGAGTGGGACGAGGCGCACTCGGTGAACTGGGACAACATCGCCGACGGCTGGGGCAAGGGCTACCACCGCGGCATCCAGCGCCTCGTGCGGGACTTGAACCTCGTCTACCGCGACACCCCGGCGCTGTTCTCGCAGGACAACACGCCGATGGGCTTCCAGTGGGTGAAGGGCGACGACTCGGCGCACAACATCCTCGCCTACATCCGCTGGGGCGTCGACGCCACCCCGGTTCTCGCGGTGGTGAACATGTCCGGCGCCTCCCAGCCCGCCTACCGCCTTGGCCTGCCGGAGGCCGGCGAGTGGGAGCTGCTCATCAACACCGACGACGCCGTCTACGGCGGCGCCGGCAACGACCTCCCGCGCCTCCTGCACACCGAGCCCACGGAGTGGGACCGGTTCGAGCAGTCGGTCGAGCTCCACGTGCCCGCCATGAGCGCGCAGTGGTACATCCTCCGGCGCTAGCCGAAGAGTTGGTCCATCGCCCCGCGGTCGGAGTTTTTCACCGGGACCCCGCCGG
>ERZ1029874.96-NODE-96-length-15218-cov-27.573567_pt1 | contig 15218 bp, 11 predicted proteins | sample MGYA00519235_ERZ1029874 | MGnify/ENA primary metagenome ERZ1029874 (study PRJEB33666, sample SAMEA4610926) | skin metagenome | biome: Human-associated habitat; feature: Malodor aspect; material: skin | place: Philippines | collected 2015-08 ...
TCGCTGACCAAGAGCGGCCTGGACAAGTTGGTGACAGCACGCAAGGCGAATGGGGAGCAGACCCGCGTGGTGCTCAGCTACGAGGCAACGCTCAAGGACGGCGCGACCCCGGGTGAGGCGACGAACTCGGCCCAGATTTACCCGCCGAACACCGCGAACACCAACGCCCAGTTCACCCGCGACGTGATCAACGTGGACAACCCGGACCGTAACGTCACCCCGATCGACGTGCCGGCGGTGAAGACGGTGCTGGGGCAGATCACGATCAATAAGGTGGGCGAGAACAACGCCGCCCTCGCGGGTGCGAAGTTCCAGCTCTACCGCTGCAACCCCGGTACCACCGAGACCAACGCGGGCCCGATCACCGTCAATGGCACGAACACGTGGACGACGGGCGACGACGGTTCCGTCATCCTGCCGGCGATCCAGGTGGAGGACTTCTACAACAACGCTGCACAGGATGACGCGTTCGACTACTGCGTGGTGGAGACCCAGGCTCCGCGCGGGTATGCGCTGAACCCGCAGCCGGTGGCGGCCTCCATCACGGACGCCAACCGCACGAACGCGGTGAGAATCACCAACGTGAAGGACAACACGGCTATCAACCTGCCAACCACGGGTGAGCGCGGCACCTTGTTCGCGGTCATCGGCGGTGGCCTGCTGGCACTGCTGGCTGCGCTGTACTTCGCGCGCCGTAACCGCGCGGCGTAGGCCGTTCGGGTGAGGTGGGCCGTGGCGGAGGAACCGGAGGTCGTCGATAAGCAAAAGCGCTCTTGGAAAGATGTGTTCTGGGCGCTGGCGCTGATTCTCGGCCTGCTGGGGATGCTGTATCCGGTGACCTCGACGCTGGTGAACAACCGCTACCACGCGATCATCGCGGAGCGCACCCGCGCGGAGACGGCGCAACTGCCGGACCGCGAACGCGACGGGCTGTGGGAGGCGATGCTGGCGTACAACCGGGACATCACCGCGCAGCCGGTCTCGGAGCTGAGCATCGGCGGCGACCACACCTCACCCGACTACCGCCGCTACCTGGGCACGGGGCTGGCGCCGGGCCAGGACCAGCTCGCGCAGGTGGTGATCCCGTCTGTCGGGATCGCGTTGCCGGTGTACCACGGCACGTCCGATCGCGTGCTAACGAAGGGTGCGGGCCACCTGTTCGGTACCACCTTTCCCACGGGAGGGGAGGGGTCGAACACGGCGATCTCCGCGCACACGGGGTTGGTCAACGCATCGATGTTTGACAACCTGCCAAAACTCAAGAAGGGCGAGGACATCTACATCCACGTCCTCGGGCGCACGCTGCGTTACCAAATGGTGGGCTCGAAAGTGGTGCCGCCCGACTCGCTGGACGCGATCCCGCTGCCCGGTGAGCCCGGCGACCACCTCTACCTGATCACCTGCACGCCGTACGGGCTGAATTTCAACCGACTCGTGGTCGACGCGGTCCGCGTGCCCGTGGATGAGGAGGCGCCGAGCCCGCAGACCTCGAACACGATCATTGGCTGGCAGTGGTGGATGTGGCTCTCCGTGGGATTTGCCCTGCTTGTTCTGCTGCTACTACTCATTCCGCTGCTTCTGCGGCGCAGGAAGGATGAAGAACATGAGGATGCTTAAGCGCCTCGCGTCCGCGCTCACCGCCGCGGCGCTTCTCACCGTGCCCGCGTTCGCGTCCGCGCAGACCACCACTCCGCCACCGTCGCAGTCGCAGCCCGAGCCTTCGCTTATCGACGCCTCCGTGACCACCCCTCCCTCAACCACCACCGCCCCGGAGACCACTGCGTCTTCGAACCCGACGTCGGCGCCTGCGACCACGCCAACATCGTCGGCGCCGGTGACCACGCCGACCACCACCACGCGTCAGGTCGTTCCCTTCGCCGCGCTGACCCCGCAGGCGAACCAGATTGTGACCAAGTGCGATTACCGTTCGGGCGCCGCCAACGAAGAGGGCCCATACGCCAACAACATCTGTTGGCTGGACTTCGGCCCGATCTTCAGCGGTGCGGCAACCAGCGGCAACGCCCAGCCTGGCGGCACGCGCCTGCCGAATCTCGCGCCGGCAGCGACTTCCGCCGGGCAACCCGTGTTGGTCAACGTGGGCGGGCCCCGCAACGTGCAGCTCACGTTCAACCTGAAGGTGCAGACGGTTGCCGCGACCGATACGAACAAGCAGCAGCTTGCCAGCGGCACCACGTTCGCCCGCGACACCCTGACGCGCATCGGTGCGTACTCCAACGTGCTGTGGAACCAGCAGTTCTGGGGCAACCCCGCGAAGAACCCGGGGTACTACCTGGCCACCAATCCGAGCGCGCAATCGGCCCGCCCGATCATCGGAGCGTCCAGGATCGCAGAACCCGTGGTGTTCCGCTTCGACGACATCACCATCTATGAAGACGGTGTGCCCCTGACCCGCGACTACTCCTTCGTCATGGCGGATGCGGAGTCCGTGAACAACGGCGAGGAGATCGGCATGGTCGCCGACACCATTGTGAACCCGCTCGCGTTAGTCAACCCGCCCGGGAGCAACCGGGTGTGCTCTGGATCTTCGCGGCTGCCGCAGTTTGGCACCAGCGACACGGGCGGCTACTTCAACTGCGTGGGCGGCGGCAGGGACGCCTCCGCCTTCTACCTTGCCCAGGCGTTGTCGCCCAAGACCGTCGAGGCGGCCATTTGGCGCACGAACGGCGCGCAGGGCTTCGCAATCGGGCTGGGTACCAGCGCCGTCGAGGAGCAGCAGAAGGTCGAAGCCGTCACGCTGCCCGATACCGGCGCCCGGGACGACACCACCTTCACCATGGACGTCCAACGCGCCGAGCTGAACGGTACGACCGCGGACGAAGCCCCGCTCATCACCGCCACCCAGCGGGCCAACCAGCCCGTGGAGACGAAGAAGAGCACCTACCTTTACGACGGCTCCTCGCCCGTCCTGCGCTTCACCTCCCGCATCGCCGCGTCCGACGACCGTCTCAACCGCGCCGCGCGCTACGGCCAGCCGCGCTGGACCTGTTACAGCCAGGCCGGCACCGCGCGTACCCCGATCACACCGACGGTGATGCCGGAAACCGAAGGTGGTCTGACCACGGGCTCGGTAGCCTCCATCACCACCACCGGGCCCGGGGACTACCACTGCGAGGTGCTGTGGCCCGCATGGACCACGCACGGTCAGCTCAACCTTTCCAAGCAATTGCTTGGCGACGCCTCCGGCCCCCTCACCCAGACCCCATTCACCATCACCGCCGTATGCGCACTGCCGACTGGCGTGGACCCGCGGCGCTACACCCAAGCCTTCGGCGTCCCCGTTGATCCCCAGAACCGGATCACCGTTCCGCTGACCGTGCTGGCGGGACAGCCCGCCGTGCCAATCTACGCGCCGGTGGGAAGCAGCTGCACCTTCTCCGAGTCCGCAGCAGACCAGCCCGGTGCAACCCACACCCTCGCCTGGCGTGTGGATAACGGCGCGGAGTCCACCGCGCCCACCGTGACCGTGGCGGTAGGGGCCGCACCGAAGACCGTGACCGCCATCAACCGGTATTCCCCGATCCTCACGTCCGCCTCCGTGCGTCGCAACGTGGTCGCACCCGCCGACGCTGCTGGTCTTGCCGGTGCGTCCAGCCCCGTCGCCTTCGACTGCGGGACCCGCACCATCGGCGGTGCCACGGTGCACCTTCGCGGCACGGTGAACACCGGATCCGAGCCAACCGCCCTTCCGGTTTCTGCTGTGCAACCACCCGCTGACGTGACCGCGGCTCAGCTGGGCCTTCCCGGAAGTCCGGGCGTGCTGGCCATCCCCGTGGGTAACGTGTGCACCTTTACCGCGACCGCGAGCACCCTTCCCGCCCCGGGGAAGTACGAGTGGACATTCGCGGGAGCCTCGGTCACCGCTACAGAGGGCCAGCATGCCGACGCCCTGGTGACTCTCACCGCCGTCGGTGCCTCCCAACTCATCCCGCTGCTGCCGCTGCCTGCTACAGGGAGTAGGCCGTATCTGGTTTTAATCACCCTGTTGAGCGCGGCGTTGTTGCTTGCCGTAGTTGTCCGGAACTTCCGGCGCTAAATTCCACACGACGGCGCTAGCGCACTATCGGCCATGGGCCACAAATTAACCTGCACTCCTCAGCTCATTGGAAGGCGTAGTTGAGGGGACTCACCACGCCGCTCCAGGAAATAGAAATGTGGGAATTTGTGGGCTTCGTCTCAGGCGAGTGGCTCGTGTGCGCAGGGGGTGAAACAATCGCCCAGAGCGGGCACCCCGAACGGCGTGAACGTCGAGGAGGCCGTCAAGGGCGAAAACCCGTACCCGGGCGCTTCCCAGCCCCTGCCGTCCGGCCTGAACGAGCAGCCTGGCCCCACCTTCCAGAACGGCCAGCCGATCACTAAGAAGGAAGGCGACAAGACCCTGGTCCTGTTCGAGGACAAGAACAAGGTTCAGACGTACTTCGAGGTGAACGAAAAGGGCGAGCCGATTCTCAACGGCGAGGTTGTCAGCGGTCAGCGTCCCGCAACCGTAGTTCGCGAGCCAGGCGAAACCACCGAGAAGGACCTTCTCCCGATCGTGCTCGGTGTGCTTGGCGGTTTGGTAGGCCTCGGCCTCGTCATCGCAGGCGTGAACTACTGGGTGAACAAGGACGGCAACCTGGTCACCGACCCGAACAAGGTGAATGAGCCGTCGTCCCCGGCTGACGCGGAGAACACCAAGAAGATCGTCGGCGAGAACGCCGAGGAAGTTGCTAAGCAGATCGGTATCGACCCGGCTACCGGCGAGCAGGTTGATGGCCAGGCAGCGGTCGGTGAGCGCGGTATCGGTGCCGCCACCGGCGTGAACAAGATTCCGGCTGCTCTGCTCAGCCTTCTGCTGGCTTCCGTGCTCGGCGCTGCGGCGTTCGTGTTCGGTCGTCGTCAGCTGGTCTAAGCACTAGCCGCACGACGTTTAGGGCCTGACTCCGATGTTGCATCGGGGTCAGGCCCTTAAATTTTCATCCCTACCGCGGCTCCACAGGATTGCCTTGCCAGACGGTCATCGCAGGCACGTCGTCGCCACGCATGACCAGCGAACCGGGCCCCACGGTGGCGCCATCGCCGATGACGGATCCTGGGAGGGAGACGGAGTGGGGGCCGAGGGTGGCGGAGTCGGCGATAGTGACGGTGTCCAGCGACATCACGCGGTCCTGGAACAGGTGCGTTTGCACCACCGTGCCCGGGCCGACACTTGCCCCGCGGCCCACCACGCACAGGTCCGTTTCCGGGAACCAGTAGGACTCAATCCACGCCCCGCGGCCCACGCGCACACCCAACGCGCGCAGCGCCAGGTTCATCTCCCCGGAGCCGGCGGCCCAGTTGAAGAACCACGGTGCGGCCACGACCTCGACGAACTGGTCCTGCAGCTCGTTGAGCCACACGAACCAGGAGTACAGCGGGTGTTCGCCGGCCTTGTGCCGCCCGACCAGCACCCACTTCGCCACCACGGCGGAGAGCACGGCCAGCACGCCCACGGCCATCCACACCAGGCCACCGAGGAGGTACGTCCAGAAGCCGAAGCGCTCCAGAAGCGTCACCACCACAGCGGCGAACACCGCGGCCACCACGGCTTGCGTCATGGGCGCGAGCAGGCGCAGCGTCTCCACAAACCCGCGCTTGCGCATCAGCGACGCGGACGGCTTGTAGGTCGCCTCGCCGGCGGCCTCCACCTCGACGCGGCGCATGCGCTCCGGCGGCGAGCCCCACCAGTTCGAGCCCGCCTTGGACTTCTTCGGGCTTGCGGAGAGCACCGCAACCAGCGACTGCTTGGCCAGCTTGCGCCCGGGCGCGACCATGCCGGAGTTGCCCACGAAGCTGCGCTTGCCCACCACGGAGCGGTCGGTACGGATCCAGCCGCCGCCGAGTTCGTAGGTGGCCACCATGGTGTCGTCGGCAAGAAACGCCCCGTCGCGCACCTCCGTGAGCTTCGGCACCATCACGGCCGTGGACACCTCCGCGCGCTCGCCGATGGTCGCGCCCAGCGAGCGCAGCCACACCGGCGTGGCCAGCCCGGCGTAGATGGGGAAGTAGCGGGTGCGGGCGTCGTCCATGAGCCGCGTGACCGTCCATAGGCCCCAGCCGCGCACGCTGCGCACGGGGAACACGCCGGGCTTCACGCTTATCGACGCCACCCTCACGGCCACCCACGTCAACCCCAGACCGACCAAGAAGTACACCAGCCCGCCCACCGGCGCGAACACGAGCAGGCCCCAGACCGACGACGTGTGCGCGAGCCGCGCGAGCCCGAGCGCCGCCGCCGCGCCCGCGATCGCCGCCACGGCCGGCAGACCCGCGAGCACGAGCGACGTCAGCCCGTAGCCGAGCGCCCAGAGCGGGCGGCGCGGCGGGCGCTCGTTGGGGAAGCGGTGCTTCGAACGGCCCACCTTGCGCGCGGGGGAGCCGGCCCAGCGCGCGCCCTTCTTCACCGGCTTGTCGCCGGTGACGGTGGAGCCGGCCTCCACGTGCGCGCCGGCGCGGATCTCCGTGCCGGGCATGAGCGTGGAGCGCGCGCCGACTCGGGCGTCTTCGCCGATGACCACGGTGCCCACGTGGAGCTCGTCGCCGTCGAGCCACGCGCCGGCAAGGTCCACGCCCGGCTCGATCGCCGCGCCCTCGCCCACGGTGAGCAGGCCCGTGACCGGCGCGAACGTGTGCATGTCCACGCCCTTGCCAATCCTCGCGCCGAGCATCCGGGCGGTGACCTTGGCGGCGTTGGCGCTGGAGATGTTTAGCGCGCCGGACGCGGCCAACCAGCGCTCGGCTGCCCACAGGCGCAGGTGCTTCATGCCGCCGCGCTTGTACACCCCGGGGGCCACGCGCCCGCGGATCACACGTGCACCCAGCGCGCCGATCGGGATGCGCCCGAGCGGGGTGCACAGGACGACGAACGCCACCGCCAGCCACGCCCAGCTCAGCTGCGTCAGCCCGAGCACGTTCGCGGCCACGGCCACCCAGGTCACCGCGGTGGCGGCCTTGAGTGTCATCACCGGCACCATAAGTAAGGTCTGGGCGATTCTCGTGCCGGCGCGCACAGGCCGGACGGTGCGGTCGCGGGTGGTGGTGCGGTTGGTGAGCGTGAGCTCGTCGATAAGCGAGGCGAGCGTCTCCAACCTGGGGTGGTCGTAGAGGTCGCGCACCGCGATGGTGGGGACGCGCTCGCGCAGGCGCGTGACCAGCGACGCTGCGGCGAGCGAGGAGCCGCCGAGCTCGAAGAAGTCCGCGTCCTTGCCCGGCACGTCGAGGCCGAGGACGGCGACCCACTGCTCGGCGACCCACGTTTCGGTTGGCGTGAGCCCGACCGCGTCGATGCTGGCGGGCAGTGGCCACGGCAGCGCCTTTTTGTCCACCTTGCCGGACGTGCGGATGGGCAGCTCGTCCATGACGTGCAGTCGCGGGACGAGCGCGGCCGGCATGACCTCCGCGAGGCGCTCGCGCATCTGCTGGACGTCGAGGTCCGCGCCGTCGTTGGGCGAGACGTAGCCGACTAGGACCTTGTCGCCGGCGGGCAGCGTCTGCACCGCGACGGCGGAGTTGTACACCCCGTCGAGCGCCGCGACGTTCGCCTCGACCTCGCCGAGCTCGATGCGGCGCCCGCCGATCTTCACCTGGTCGTCCGCGCGGCCGACGAAGGCGAGGCCCTGGTCGGTGAGCTTGACGTGGTCGCCGGTGCGGTAGGCGCGCTGCCAGTCGCCGCGCGGGGCGTACTTCTCCCTGTCCTTCTCGGGGTCGAGGTAGCGCGCGAGACCGACGCCGCCGATGATGAGTTCGCCTTGGCCTTGGTCGCCGTCGCTGGCGATCGCCAGATCCCAGCCGTCGAGCGGCCAGCCGATGGTCACCGGCTCGCCGGGTTTGAGCCGCTTCGCGCTGGCCACGACGGTCGCCTCCGTCGGCCCGTACGTGTTCCACATCTCGCGCCCGTCGGCGAGGCGGTCCGTGAGCTCCTGCGAGCACGCCTCACCGCCCACGATGAGCAGGCGAATGTTGTCCAGCGCCTCCTTCGGCCACAGCCCGGCGAGGGTGGGCACGGTGGAGACGACCGTGATGTCGCGGCGGATGAGCCACGGGCCCAGATCCTGTCCGGAGCGCACCAGCGCGCGCGGGGCCGGCACCAGGCAGGCGCCGTGGCCCCACGCGAGCCACATCTCCTCGCAGCTCGCGTCGAACGCCACGGACAGGCCCGCCAGCACGCGGTCCTCCGGGCCGAGCGGGTTGTCCTGGCAGAACAGGCGCGCCTCCGCGTCAACGAACGCCGCCGCCGAGCGGTGCGTCACCGCCACGCCCTTCGGCTTGCCCGTCGAGCCCGAGGTGAAGATGATCCAGCAGTCGTGGTCCGGCGTGACCTCGCCGAGCTGGGTTGGCGCCGCCGGCTTAAGCACCCGCAGCCCGTCGTCGGTCCAGATCGCGTCGACGTCCGCCTCGCCGAAGACGGTCTCGGCGCGCTCGTCTGGGTCGTCCGCGTCCACCGGCACGTACGCGCAGCCCGCGCGCATCGTGGACAGGATGGCGAGGTAGAGCTCCTTGCTTCCCGACGTCATCCTGACCCCCACGCGCCCCCCATCCGGCACGCCCTGGGCGCGCATGTCCGCGGCGCGACGTTCGATCTCGTCCACGAGCTCCGCGTAGGTGAGCACGCCGTCCTCGGTGTCGCCCGCGCTGGCGCTTGTGCCTGCGCTTGCGCCGCCGTCGTCGATCGCCGCCGCGTCGGGGTGGGCGGCGGCGGTGGCCCGGAGGACGTCGATAAGCGTCCGCTCGGGCGGGGCGAGATGGCTGCGTAGCAGGGGGTGGGTGCGTGTGTCTGGCGTGGGCTGAGACATGCCGATAAGGCTAGCGAGCTGCGCCGTCGACGCAAATCGTGGGCGGTTCCAACGGTTTGTGCGTGCCCAGCATTGCCGCTTGGGCGCGTTGCCAGCTGGAAATAACTTGAAAGGGCAGGGCCGGGGGTCGGGGCAGAGGCGCGCCGACGCCACAGTTACCGAGCGGGCGCGGCCAAACGCTGCTACGGTAGCCACGACGCTTCGGGGGAGGCGACAGAACAGGGGGAATAATGGATCAGGCAGGGCTGGTTGGGCTGTTGGTGGGCCGTGGGGACGTCGAGAAGCAGGTGTGCCTCAAGCTCTCCGCGACGCGGTTCATCCCGGTGGAGGCGTGGGCGGGGCTGCAGCGCCACGAGCAGGAGTTTTTGCGCTGCTACGCCGCGGGGGTGGCCGCGCACAAGTCGGTGCTCGTGGGGCGCTCGGCGGCGCGCGCGACCGGGATGTGGGTGCTGCGCAAGGAGCCGGAGCTCGTCGAGCTCGCGCAGCGCGGCGGCCACCCGCCGTCGAAGTCGCAGTGGCCCGACGGGGTGGTCTACCGCAACGTGCCGGTCCCGGCCATCGACGTCTGGGAGGCGGAGCTCGCAGGGCACCTTCGCTTCACGACGCCCTCCCGGACCGCCATCGACATCGCCCGATTCCACGGCGTGCGCGACGGCGTCGTGGCGATGGACGGTCTGTTTCATGGGCAGACGCCCATCGCTCAGCACACAGCGCGGGCCGGCCTCGCCGAGACAATGGAGCGCCTCGCCGGTAAGAACGGCATCGGGCTGGCGCGCCGGGCGTTCGAGCTGTGTTCCGAGAAATCCGAGTCGCCCTTTGAGACGCTCTTCCGCATCATCCTGGCAGAGCACGGGATTGTGGTGCTGGAGCAGATGTGGATCGGGAAACGGTTCCGCGTGGATCTGCTGTGGGGGACGCTGGTCATCGAGATCGACGGGTACATCAAGTTCGAGGACATGCCCCACGCCGAGGTGATGAAGATGACCCGGCGCGAGAACTGGATCAAGGAGCAGGGCTACGAGGTGCTGCACCTGTTTCCCATCGAGATCCTCACCGACGAGGCGGAGTGCGTGCGCCGCGTCCGCGCCGCCAAGGCCCGGGCGGATAACCGCGGGCCGGTGGCGGTGCCGGCGACGTCGCGCCGCCCGTAGCTGGCGCTGGCGGCGCGGGCGCTGGCGGCGGGGTGGCGCTGGCGCGGGCGCTGGCGGCCCAGGCTGCTCAGACGGCCCAAACGGCCAAATCCAGCTACTAAGACCCAGCTAATCGCGTCAGGAGGCCGATTAGCTGGGTCTTAGTAGCTGGATCTGCGGAAGAAGGGGCGGTAGAGGGGCGGGAAAGGCGGGATAGAGGCGAAAAACGCGCACCAGGCACCCGACCCCCGCCCTAGTCCTCGCCCTCGAGCGCCTGGGACAGCTTCTTCAGGCTCTTGAGCTGCTTGTTCGAGGACGCCTCGAGGGCGAGGCTCTCGGCGTTCGCGACGTCATCGGCGAGTTTGGTCAGCGCCTTCGAGCCTTTCTTCGTCGCGGCGACGATCTGGCGGCGGCGGTCGTCGGGGTCGCGCTCGCGGGTGACCCACCCGTGCTTCTCCAGGGAGTCGATGATGCGGACCATGTCGGAGGCGTCGATGAGCAGGAGCTCGGACAGCTGCCGCTGCGACATCGGTTCGCCGTCCACGCAGGTGAGGATCCAGAACTCGCGCATCGTGGAGTCCTGTTTCGCTAGCGTCCGCTCGACCTCGTCCTTCGTGTGCCGGCGGACGCGCTCGATCTGGAAGTGGGGCGACTTCGCCAGCGCGCTGGGCAGTTCGGGAAGCGTCGACATACGGCCCATCTTACGTACCTGCGGTCGCCCAACTGTTGGGGCGTCCTATTTTTCGTGCGGCAGGCCCGCCTCCACCCACGCGGTGGTACCCCCGGTCACGTTGTGCACCCCGTCCCAGCCGTGCACCTGCTCGAGGTACTCGCCGGCCTGGGCGCTGCGCCCGCCGGACTTGCAGATGAGGTAAATGTCCTGGTCGGGATCGATTTCGCCGGCCCGGGCCACGAACTCGGACAGCGGGATGTTCGTCGCGCCGGCCGCGCGGACGGCGGCGTACTCGTCGGGCTCGCGGACGTCGATGAGCTGGGCGCCGGCGGGGACTTCGGTAACGGAGACGTGCTTCATGGCTCGTATGATAACCGCCGTGAAGTACCACATCCGCCGCATTGTGGCGCTGCTGCTCATCGTCCTGCTTCTTCGCGCGTTGCTTCACGACGACCATTCGGCCCCCTCCGAGCCAGAAACCCCGACGGGGGAAACGACGTCGGCGCAGGCGGAGCCCCGTCGTCACGCTGCTGCAACTATCGGCGCCTCGCGCCCGGAGGAGATGGTGGTGCCCGCGATCGGGCTGCGGGCGACGTTCGAGGGCGCCGACTGCCGTGTGGTCAACGGCGCGATCGACCCGAAGACGATGGATAAGGCGTGCGCGCTCACCGGCGAGGGCTACCCGTACTCGCTGCCCGGCACTGACGCGCAGGACATCGTGGTGGTGGCGGGGCATACGGGCGCGGGGGTGAGCGCGGTATTTAACAAGCTTTACGACGGCAAGAACGAACGCCACAACATCGGCATCGGCGAGCACCTTTACCTGCGCACCGCGTCCTCCGGCGGCGACTGGCTGCAGTACCGCGCGACCGACCTGCACGACCCGCAGAAGGGGACGCTGGCGGCGGACACCTCAATCTGGGGCACCGGGCCGATGCCGGGGCGGCTGCTGACCATCAGCTGCATCCAGCCGGCCAACCCGCTCGCGGACTCCGTGCGCAACGCCGTGGTGGGCTGGCAGCTCGTGGGCACGGTGACGGGGGAGCAGGTGGAGAAGGCGTTCCAGCCGCGCTAGCTGCGCGTTTGCTGATTCGTGGCAGGAGTTTTCCAAAAAGTCTCAAGTTTTTCTTGAGACTTGTGTGAATCGTGTCTACTGTTGTGGCGTAACCTTCCACTTGAGGTTGAGACTTTTCCCGATTGGAGCCCCACATGAAGCGCACCACCCGTTCCCTGACCGCCGCCGTCATGGCCGGCGCCATCGCCCTCGCCGCAACCCCGGCCGCCCACGCGGAGACCCTCCCGCCGGAGGTCATCGCCGCGTGGAAGGGTGACCTCCCGGCCGCGTACACCGACGCCGCGGGCAACTACTTCGTCCTGCGCGGCACCGAGTACGTGAAGAAGGAGCTGCCCGCCACCACCGCCGAGATCGAGGCCGCGCCGCGCCTGGTGCAGAGGGAGGACGGCACGTACGCCCTCGAGGTCGGCGTCAACGCGCAGCCGGCCAACCCGGCCGACGCCACCGCGATCTCCGACCTCACCGGTAACTCCACTGCGAGCGTCACCGTCGGTACGTCCGGCAACCTCCCGGTCGATGTGACGATCAAGCAGACCGGCGAGACCAACACCGGCACCGCGGCCCAGGCCCCGGTGCGCGACGCGAAGTGCGTTGACAAGGCCCAGGGCGACCAGGCCCGGAAGGAAACGACCTGGTACGCCACGAAGGATGGCAAGCACTACGTTTCGGACAAGGCGCTTGTCGACGCCGAAACGTTGCCGAACGACCCGGCCAAGGTGCGCACCCTCGAGTCCGTGCAGCAGGACTGCGTCTTCGTCGAGGGTGCCGCCGGCAAGAACGGTGCCGCGGCCACGGCCACCACGACCGCCGAGGCCGCCGCGCAGCTCTCCGGCGGCGCCATCGCCGCGATCGCCGCTGCCGCCGTCGGCTTGCCGATCGTGCTCGCCGGCGTGACCTACTTCCTTAACCAGGACGGCCAGACCCTCGTGGGCTCCTCGGACCGCGTCCACCAGGAGCCGACGCAGCAGGAGAAGGCCGAGTCTGACCGCCTGCGCGCGCAGCACGCCGACGAGATCGCCGCCCAGGAGGCCGCAGCGGCCACCCGCGGTGTCGAGGCCGAGACCGGCTCGAACACCCTGGCCCGCACCCTCTTCGCGCTCGTGCTCGCGCTCGCCCTGGGCGCCGCCGCGTTCGTCGCTGGCCGCCGCTTCCTCGTCTAAGCCTGAGCGCTTGCCCTTCGCCCTCCCCGCCGTCTTGCGCGGGGAGGGCGTTTCTTGTACAGAAACTTGTGTGACTTAAGTGAACATTGTGCAGGAAGTGTGTAGACTCTCAACCAGTACTCGAGACTTCCTTTACCGAGCGTCCCAGGAGGCCGCCATGAACCGCCGCATCGCACACGCCGCCGTTGCCGCTACCGCCGCCGTCGCGCTGACCGCCGCGCCGGCCGTCACCGCCTCCGCGCAGGAGAGCCTGCCCGCGCAGACGCAGGACGCGCGCGGTGACACCTACTACCTCAACCGGGAGGGCACCTACTACGTGCGTACCCTGCAGGAGGCGGCCAAGCCCTACGCGCAGCTCGACTCCGCGCAGCAGGAAAAGGCCGTCGCCGTGCTGGACGCCGCCGTGGCGGGGCTGATCGGCACGGGCGTCATCCGCGACCAGCCCGCCGACCAGCCGACGGGCGCAACGCCGGCACCGGTGCCGACGGCCGCCGAGACGCAGGCGCCGGCGGCCCCCGAGTCGCCGGCACCGGCCACAACCACCGCGACCGCGACCACCGCCACCACCGCCAGCCCCGACCCGGCGACGACGGCGAAGGCCCCCGAGCAGGCCGTCGGCACCTCGGACGTCGACCCCTCTAACCCGGCGCCGGTGGCCGCCGGCCTGGTGAAGTTCCCGCCGGTTCTCGTGCTCGCGGGCACCACGTACTACCTGAACAAGGACGGCCACACCTTCGTTGCCGACATCTCGCGGGTGAACGCGGATGTCACGCCGGAGGAGACCGCGCAGTCCGAGGCGCTCGTGCAGGCCAACGCGGGTGAGGTGGGCAAGCAGGGGCTTGAGGCGGCGCGTGCTGGGGGCGAAGCTGACGTCGCTACGCCGTATGCCGCCGCTCGTGGCCTCGAGGCCGAGACCGGCTCCAACACGCTCGTCCGCGCGCTGTTCGCGCTTGTGCTGGCCGGCGCGCTCGGGGCGGCATTCTTCGGCGTCGCGCGCCGCCGCCTCGTGTAGCGAGCGCGGGCTGGGGGAATGGTAATCTCTCCGTCCGTGAACGCTCGTAATCTCATTGCAACCGCCTGCGCAGCCGCTGTCGCCGCGGGCTCCCTCGTCGCCCCGGCGCAGGCCGAGACGCGCGTCGACCCGATTGGCAAGGAGTGCAAGGCGGCTACCGCCGCGGCGCGCCTGGGACAGCCGATCCCGAACCTGGGCAACTACGTGTTCTCCAGCAACTACAACGCCCTCGACGGCAACACGCTGCGTCTCTACAGCCCGGAGAAGTACAAGCCGTACGTGGCGCAGGCCATGGATGAGTGGGTCCAGGCGACCGGTGGGCTCGTACGCTACGAGTTTGTCAGCCAACCGGGCTACAAGGTGGTCACGGTCGAGGAAGCGAACCTGGGCACGTACATCGTGGGCCGGGTGACCGGCAATGTGAACAACATGAAGCTGCTGCTCAACCCGGACATCCTGCGCAACGGCTACGTCAGCAGTCTCGTCATGACCTCAGCGCACGAGCTCGGCCACGCCATGGGCCTGGCCCACTCCTGCGACGGTGCGCTGATGAAGGACGGCACGAGCCGCGGCAAGGGCGCGAATTCGCCGCAGGCGCTTGACGTCCAGGTGCTCATCCAGGCGAACAACCTGCGCGAGGTGGCGAGCCGCCCGACGCCGACGTCGAAGCCCGCCGGCAGCAACGTCATCGAGGTCGCCGGCGACCACAACGCCACCACCGTCGTCCTCCAGCCCACCGTGGCCACAACGACCACGACGACCACCCAGGCGCCGCAGCCGGAGTTCACCATCGTGTGGCCGCCGCGCGAGCAGCCCACCCCCATCGACACCACCATCTCCGTGGCGCCGAAGCCGGCGGAGCCGACGCCCGAGCAGCCGAAGCGCGTCAACCCGCTCGCGGTGATTCTGCCCATCGCCGTGTTCGGGCTCTCCGTGCTCGGCGCGGCGGGGTGGGCGTACCTCAACCACCTGGTGTAGGTGAAATGGATTGAGGTCAGATTTGTCCTCAATCCTTTTTGGGCACACCCACCCCCAAAACACCACAAGCCGGGCCCGCTATCCACAGCGGCCCGGCTTGAGTCGTCGAGAAGCGAATTAGTTCTCGGTCTTCGTTTCCTTCTCCTCGGTGAGGCCCTCGCGGGAGTTGTCGCCCACGCGCTCGAACGCGTCGAGGGAGGCCTGGAGGATGGCCTCCGCCTCGGCCTTGTCGCCCCAGCCGGAGCCGGTCACGGACTTGCCCGGCTCGAGGTCCTTGTAGTGGACGAAGAAGTGCTCGATCTCGTCCTTGACAAAGTCGGAGACGTCGGAGATGTCCTGGTAGTTCTCGTAGCGCACGTCGT
>ERZ1029874.97-NODE-97-length-15142-cov-38.860874_pt1 | contig 15142 bp, 13 predicted proteins | sample MGYA00519235_ERZ1029874 | MGnify/ENA primary metagenome ERZ1029874 (study PRJEB33666, sample SAMEA4610926) | skin metagenome | biome: Human-associated habitat; feature: Malodor aspect; material: skin | place: Philippines | collected 2015-08 ...
GGACATGCTCGGCTCCACCGGCCTGGAGTTCATCGTGAACATGAAGGCGCCGTTCCTCCTCGGCGAGCGCTCCACCAAACCCGGCGACTTCTCCGTCGACGCCATTGCCAAGGACGCGCGCCTCATGCTCGACACCGCCGCCTCCGCAGACCGAGACCTGCCCGCCGTCGCCGCCGCCCTGCGCTCGCTCGAGGCGCAGCAGGAGGCGGGCCACGGGGACGAGGACTTCTCGTCCGTGGTGGTGCACCGGGCGTAGCCGCTTACCGCCCCGCCTCGATCTCGTTGCCCACGATCTCCGTCTCGGCCTGCTTCTTCTTTGACTGGTTGCGGAACACGCCGACAAACACCACCACGAGCAGGCCGATGGCCACCCAGTTGGCGATCTTCGCGTAGCCGTCCAGCACCGTGACCACCGGGTCGCCGATCCACCAGCCGAGGCCGAGGTAGAGGAACGACCAGGCCGTCTTGGAAATGAAGTCGAGCGCGAGGAACTTCCCCAGTGGCATGTTGGTCATGCCCATGAGCACGAACACTACAAACGCGATCGGCAGCGGGATGGGCACGTAGGCGAGGAAGATGCCCAGCCACCCGAGCTTGGCGGCCCAGTGCTCGACGCGGTCGATGTTCTTCGCCGTGCGCTTCGAGCTCGCGGCCTGCACGTCGAGGATGCCGCGGCCCCACAGCTTGCCGGCCCACCAGTAGATCCAGTCGAACTTGATGGCCACCACCGAGCCGATGAGCAGGTACAACAGCCAGTGCTTCGCCTCACCGGCGGCGGCAAGCGCGCCCGTGGACGCCGCGCCGATGCGCGAGCCGGTCAGGGCGAGCATGGTCGGCGGGTCGAGGCCGAGCAGCCAGGCTCGCAGCGGGATCATCGCCATGCCGAACAGGCCGACGAAACCGAACCAACCGAGGCACCAGTAGTCGGCCTTCGTCGGCTTGCCGTTCCAGGGCAGGCCGTCGTCCTCCCACCACTCCTGCTCGGCGCGCCCCCGCTCGAGCATGGCCTCCTCAGCCGCCGACTCCGCCTGCTCGCGCCGTTCGCCGTGTGCACTCATAGGTGATCAACCTACCCCGTCGCAGCTAGGGCAGCTGCTTAGCAGCGTCTACAGCCACCGCCCGCGCGTCCGCAATCACCGCCGGCACGCCCACCCCGCCTGCCCAGGCGCCGGTGACGGTGACGCCGGAGGCCTTGGGGTCGTCGAGAAGCAGGCTGCGTACGCGGGCGACGGTGGCGAGGTGATGCTCGTCGAAGCGGGGCAGGCCGCCGAGCCAGCGCTGGACGTAGATTTCCTCGAGGCCGGCGGCGCGGCCGTCGAAGCCGGTGATGGTCTGCAGGTCGTCGAGGGCCCAGTCGACGAGGTCGTCCTCCGAGGTGGTCAGCGCGACGGTGTCGCCGAAGCGGCCGAAGCTCGCGCGCACGAGCGCCCCGCCGCGCTCGGCGAGGTGGGGCCACTTGCGCGAGGAGAACGTGAACGCCTTCGCGTGGACGTCCGTCGCGCCGGTGGCGACGAGGACGCCGGAGTGTTGCGGCAGGTCCCCGCTCGGGCTGGTGTCGCTGGCGAAGCGCATGCCCACGACGGCGGAGTTCGACAGCTTCACGGCCTTGAGCGCCGCGGCCGCCTCGGGCGCGACGCCGTGGAGCAGCAGCGCCGCCGTGGGGGCGGGCACGGCGAGGATGACGCGGTCGTAGAGCTTGTCGTTGCCGTCGTCGTCGCGCTCGGCGCCCTTGAGGCGGTACTTCGGCGCGTCGGGCGAGCCCGCGAACTCGACGCCGGAGATGAACGTGTCGATGTAGATGTCGGCGCCGCACTGCTCGGCGAGCGTCTCGTAGAGCTCCTGGTAGCCGTCGCGGAAGGTCTTGAACACCGCGCCCTGGCCGGTGGGCATCTCGCGGCGGGAGCGCTCGAGGTTGGCCACGGCCTCGGAGAGGCGCACCGTGCCGTCGGCGGAGGCGGCGGCGAGCCGGTCGAGCTCCTCGGCGAGCTGCGGGATGGTCGCGCGCACGCCGAGGTCGTCGGCGGTGCAGGAGTACACCCCGCCAAGCAGGGAGGAGACGACGTTGTCCACCACCTCGTCGCCGTAGCGCTCGCGCACCAGCGTGCCGACGTTCACGTCACCGCCGACCTCCCACGCGAACCCCTCGCGCGCGCCCTCGGCGTCGATGCGCGCGGCGGTCTCCGCGCCCACGAGGTGGGCCACCGGCGCGGAGGAGGAGGGGATGCCCATCACGCCCCCGGCGGGCAGCGCGCGGGCCTCGCCGTCGACCCAGACGAGGGAGCGCAGGCCGCTCGGCTCGACGAGCGAGCCCGCCAGGCCGAGCTGGGTGAAGAAGTCGACGGCGTCCTGGCGCCGCGCCATGAACGCCTCGGCGCCCATGTCGGTCGGCCCGGCCTCGAAGGCGACGGTGTAGAGCTTGCCGCCGACGCGGTCGGTCGCCTCGTAGACGTCGACGTGGGCGTCTTTATCGTTGAGCTCGTAGGCGGCGGTAAGCCCGGCCAGGCCCGCGCCGATGATGGCGATGTTCATTTACTGCTCCTCGTGGATAATGCGCACGGCCTCGGTCACCGCGTCCGGGTCGGTGGTGGGCAACACGCCGTGACCCAGGTTGAATATGTGCCCGGTGGCGTCGCCGGCGGAGATGGCGCGGGCGGCCTCGCCCTTGATCCGCGCGACCTCGGCGCGCACCACGTCCGGGCCGGCGAAGAGCAGCGCGGGGTCGAGGTTGCCTTGGAGCACCTTGGGCGTCGCAAAGCGGGATGCGGCGACGTCGAGGGGGACGCGCCAGTCCACCCCCATCACCTCGCTGCCAGCCTCGGACATGGCGCCGAGCAGCTCGCCGGTGGCCACGCCGAAGTGGATGCGCGGGATCTCCCCCGCCACGGACGCGAGGATCTCAGCGGAGTACGGCAGGACGAACTCGCGGTAGTCGCGCTCGGTGAGAAAGCCCGCCCACGAGTCGAACAGCTGCATCGCGTCGATGCCGGCCTCAACCTGCATGCGCAAAAACGCCGTGATCGTGGGCACGAGGCGGCGCATGAGCGCGTGCCACGTCTCCGGCTCGGCGTGCATCATCGCCTTCGTCTTCTCGTGGTTTTTGCTCGGCCCGCCCTCGACGAGGTAGCTGGCCAGGGTAAACGGCGCGCCCACGAAGCCGATGAGCGCCTGGGTGTCCGTCAGCTCGCCGAGGATGATGCGGATGCCGTCGGCCACCTCGTCCACGGTGTCCTCGAGGAGCGGCAGCTTCTCGACGTCGTCCCGCCCCCGCACCGGGCTGGCCACCACCGGCCCCTTGCCGGGCACGATCGCGACGTCCACGCCCGCGGCCTTGAGCGGGACCACGATGTCGGAAAAGAGGATCGCGGCGTCGACGTCGTGCCGGCGCACCGGCTGCAGCGTGATCTCGGCGAGGAGCTCGGGCATGAAGCACGAGTCGAGCATCGGGATACCCTCGCGCGCTTTCCGGTACTCCGGCAGCGAGCGGCCGGCCTGGCGCATAAACCACACCGGGGTGCGCGAGGGGGTGCGCCCGTTGGCGGCCTCGATGAGAGGGGCGTGGGCGAGGTCGCGTCTGCTCATGTCGCCCAAGCCTACCGGCGCAGCCGCCTAGGTCCGGAACCGCCCGGCGCGCCTGGAACCGAACTCCACCAGCAGGGAGCTGCCCAGCATGAGCAGCGTCGCGCCCACCGGGGGCAGCACGCCCGCCGCGGCGAGGACGATGGCGACGATGTTATAGATGCCGGCGAAGACGAGGTTGGTGTTCACGATGCGGTTGACGCGCCGGGCGTGCTCGATGAGTTGGGGTACAGCCATGACGTCGTCACGCACAAGCACCACGTCGCAGGTGCTGTCCCACTTCGGCTCCTTCGTGCCCACGAGGTCCTCGGAGGCGTAGAGGATGCCGGTGTCCGCCACGCGCAAGACGGGCATAACGCTGGAATCGCCCACCATCGCGACGATGGCGCCCTGGGTGTGCAGCGCGCGCACCGCGGCCGGCTTCTCCGGCGAGCGCAGGCCCGCGAGCACCTGGGAGATGCCGAGGAAGTCCGCGAAACGGCGGGCCACCGGGTAGGTGTCGCGGGTGAGCATGACCGTCTCCACGTCCATGGACTCGAGCCGGTCCACGGCCTGGATGGCGTCCTCCTTCGCCGGGTCGTAGAGCGTGATCACGCCGCGGTCCTTGCCGTCCCAGCGCACGACCACGGGCGTGCCGCCGGTGGTGGCCGCGACCGAGAGCTTACCGGAGAGCTGCGAGAGGTTGGTCGGGCGCCACAGGGAGGCGTCGAACGTCTGCGAGCGGGCGTTTTCGCCATTGCCCCACGTGGCGGTGACGCGGCCGCCGAACTCGCCGTCCGGGGTGACAATGTCGTCGCCGGCCTCGATCCAGTCCGGCAAGCGCGGGTCGCCCGAGCGGGCGTCGCGCACCTCGCGGGCGGCCTTGACAATCGCGCGCGAGGCCGGGTGATCCGAGTCCGCGGAGAGCACACCCGCGATGCGCACGACGAGCTCACTGCTCTCCCCCTTCGCCGGCGTGACGGTCTCCACCGTCATCTCCGGCTTGACCAGAGTGCCCACGCGGTTGAACACCACCATGTCCGTCTTGGACAGCACGCGCAGGGTATTGCCGTCGCGCACGAGCACGCCGTTGCGCACGGCAGACTCGAGGCCCTGGCGGATCGCCAGCGCGGGCGAGATGGCCAGGCTCACCGGCGCGACGACGATGAGGATGGCCAGCGCCGTGGACACCGCGGTGTTGACGTTGCCGGTGAACAGCAGCCAGAGCCCAAAGTCGAAGGCCGCGATGATGTACGCCGCCGGGATGAGCAGGCCCGCCGAGCGGGTGGAGACCATCGTCGCGGCGTTCTGGTGCCGGGAGGCCTCCTCGAGCCAGCGCTGCACCGCCGCAAGCAGCGTGGTGTGCCCGACGCGGGTGGTGCGCACCTTGATCCGGCCGCTGCGCAGCACGGACCCGGCGAGCACCTTCGCGCCCACCTTGAGCTGCGGCGTGGCGTACGTGTTCACGAGCTCCCAGCCGATCTCGCCGGAGCCGCCGATCACCTCGCCGTCGACGGGGATGACCTGGCCGGCGGTGACGTGGACGTCGTCGCCCTGGCGAATCTCGGTGGCGGGCATCTCCTCGCCCGGCCCGCTCGTGCGGGCGCGGTGGTTGACCTCGTAGAGGGAGTCCGGGCCGGGCCGGCGGGCGTCGAGGGCGTCGCGCAGGCTCGAGCGCACGCGCATGGAGAAGGAGCGGCCGACGAGGAGCAGCGTGGTCACCGCGCAGGCGACCTCGAAGTAGAGCTCCGGGCCCTTGCCCACGCTCAGCGGCATCCAGCTGCCGCTCGACTCGTAGCCGATCGTGCCCGCGGAGGTGAACAGCAGCGCGGCGAAGGACCACACGTAGGCGGCGAGGATGGCGATGGAGCTCGCGCCGTCGAGCGCCGACAGGCCGCGGCGCACGCCGCCCGCCATAGCGCGGTGGAACGGCTCGGCGCACCACAACGCCACCGGGGTGGACAGGGCGAGCGAGACCCACTGCCAGCCCGGGAAGCTCAAGGCCGGCACGTAGGTGAGCAGCAGCACGGGGATGGTGAGCAGCACCGCCGTCCACAGCCTCGCCGGGGTGACCAGGTCGCGGGCGGTGAACAGCACGTCGCCGGTGCGCTGCGGGCGGCGCGGGGTGTTTTGGACGAAGCCCTGGGCGCGGGCGATGAGGTTCGCGTCCTCCTCCTTGCGGTGGTGCTTCGCCCGGCGCGGCAGCGGGTGCTCCGTCCAGTACCGGCCGTGGGCGCGGCGCTGCAGCGTCGAGTCCGTGACGTTCGCCTTCACACCGAAGCGCTCGATGGTGTCCGTGATCTCGGACAGCGGGGTCGTCGCCGGGGCGGTCACCCACGCCATCCGGGTCGGGTACACGAGGCGGGCGGACACGCCGTCGAGCGACTCGAGCGCGTCCTCAATCTCGGTGAGCTGCGGCCCGTCCTCGATGCCGGTGAGCTCGAACGCGTACGAGGCGTTCGGCCGCACGAGCTCGCCGTCGAGGTCGCGCCGCGCCGTCTCCGGATCGATGCCGGCGAGCCGGGCCGCCTCGCGCGCCGCCTCGAGGTGCTCGTCGAGCGCGTCCTCGCCCGCACGTTCAAACCCACGCATCTACTCCACTCCCCTCCACGGGTCGCCGCTGCGCTCGTCCACGAACGCGTTCGCCGCCGGGCGGAACATGAAAAACAGGGCGATCACCAGCACGATCACGACCACGAACGACGCCCAGCCGGCCACGCCGACAACGAAGCCGGCGAGGTTCAAAAACACCGTCAGGCCGATCGTCGCGCCGGCGACGCGCCGCGCCGTCTTCGAGCCCTTCGGGAAGTACGCGGCGGCCGATGCGAGCACGAGCGCGAGGACGATGTTGCCCCAGGCGACGAGGCGGAGGTTTCGGGAGAACGTGTCGCGCACGGCGTCGTCGATACGCTCGGGCGTCCCCGCCGCGATGAGCGCGAACCCGATGACCAGCATGAGCACCGCCGAGATGAGGCACAGCACGTACCCGCGGCGCAGCGCGTCCGGCCACGTCTCTCCGACCTCGCCGGTGAAGCGGCGGTTCCGGTCGTTCGGGTCCGAGACCAGCGTCGGAAACATGCCGGCCATGGCCTATTTCCCCTTCTTCTGGGCGTTCTTCTGGGCGCGGTCCGTCCACGCGACGGCGTCCTTATCCATCGCGTAGATCAGGCCCATCACGCCCGCGACGCCGAGGATGATCTGGATGACGCCGTCGAACGCGTAGAACGCCACCGGCAGCGTGGTCGACGACGGCAGCATGAAGAACAGCGAAAGCATCCGCAGCCCGAAGAACCCGCCGAAGATCTGCAGCAGGCGCCGCGCATTGCGCGCCCACGAGCCATTCTCCTTCACCGTCCGCAGCGCGAACGCAAGCAGCACGAGCACCGCGAGCTGCAGCAGCGCCATGACGAAGATGGAGCCGTAGACGGTGGCGTTGACCAGCCCGTCCGAGACCTCGCCGCCGCGCGACTTCGCCGTCTCGCGCGCCGCCTCCCGCAGCGCCGCCGGGTCGAGCGCGGTGGAGACAACCACGAGGATCTGGTGCAGCAGCTCGCCCGCGATCATCACCGCCCAGCACGAGAGCATGAGCCGCACGGCCTCCGGGGTCTTGCCCGGGCGCTTTTGCGTATCGACGGCCTCCGGCTCCACATGGCTCGGCGCCTTCGGGTTCACGGGCGGGAGACTAACCATTGCAGGCCCTCGCCGCCTCGATGGCGTAATACGTGAAAATCTGGTCCGCGCCCGCGCGCTTGATGGAGGTCAGCGCCTCCATCATCGTCGCCTCATAGTCGATCCAGCCGTTCTGGCCCGCGGCCGCGAGCATCGCGTACTCGCCGGAGACCTGGTAGGCGGCCACCGGGACCGGGGAGATCTCGGCCACCTTCGCCACCACGTCGAGGTACGGCAGTGCGGGCTTGACCATGACGAAGTCGGCGCCCTCGGCGATGTCGAGCTCCACCTCGAGCAGCGATTCGCGGATGTTGGCCGGGTCCTGCTGGTACGTGCGACGGTCACCCTTGAGCGAAGAACCGACGGCGTCGCGGAACGGGCCGAAGAACTTCGAGGCGTACTTCGCGGAGTACGCCATGATGGCCACGTCGGCGAACCCCGCGGCATCGAGCGCCTTGCGGATCGCGGCGATCTGGCCGTCCATCATGCCAGACGGGCTGACGATGTGGGCGCCGGCGCGGGCCTGGGCCACCGCCATCTCGCAGTAGATGTCCACCGTCGGGTCGTTGTCCACGACCTCGTTGCCGTGCGCGTCCGTGGTGAGCACGCCGCAGTGGCCGTGGTCCGTGAACTCGTCGAGGCACGTGTCGGACATGATGAGCAGGTCCTCGCCGAACTCCTCGCGCAGCGCGGCGATGCCGCGGTTGAGGATGCCGTCCTCGGCGACGGCGACCGACCCCGTCGCGTCCTTGTCCTCCTCGCGGGGCACGCCGAACAGGTCGACGCACTTCACGCCCGCGTCGAGCGCCTCGTGGCAGATGCGCTTCAGGGAGTCCTCGGTGTGCTGGTGCACGCCCGGCATGGACGGGATCTCGCGCGGCGCGTCGATGCCGTCGGCGATGAAGAGCGGGAGGATGAAGTCGGCCGGGTGCAGACGCGTCTCCGCAACGAACTCTCGGATCGCGGGGTTGCGCCGCAAGCGGCGGGGGCGTCGTGTCAGGTCGTAATCAGCCATGCGCCACATCTTAGGACCAGGACCCGACACCGCCTAGCTGACCGCCTAGCCGACTGCCTAGCTGGCCGCCGGGGCGTCGTCGCCCGGCGCGGCCGCGGCCTTGCGGCGCTTCTTGCGCGGCGGCGGCAGCTGCCCGGCGGCGCGCAGGCCCGCCACGTGATCCGCCAGCGCGTCGACGAGGGAGGGGATGTCGGCTGCGTCCGGGACGACGTCGACACGCAACCCCTGCTCCCTCGCCTCCGCCTCGGTGGCGGGGCCGATGCACGCGATGATGGTGCGCGCGTGGGGCTTGCCGGCGATGCCGACGAGGTTCTTCACCGTCGACGGCGAGGTGAAGCACACGGCGTCGAAGCCGCCGGTCTTGATCATGTCGCGCGTCTCCGGCGGCGGCGGGGCGGCGCGGACGGTGCGGTAGGCGACGACGTCGTCGACCTCCCAGCCCTTCTCCACCAGTGCGTTCACCAGCGCGTCGGAGCCGAGGTCCGCCCGCGGCAGGAGGACGCGGCACACCGGGTCGATGTCCTCGACGTACTCCGGGAACGCCTCCGCAAGCCCGGCCGCGTTCTGCTTCGTGCGGTGCGGCACGAGCTCCGCCTGCATGCCGTGGGCCTTGATGGCGTCGGCGGTCTTCTGCCCCACCGCGCCGAGGTGCACGCCGGCGAACGAGCGCGCGTCGAGCCCGAGCTCCTCAAACTTGCCCCACACCGCGTCCACGGCGTTGACGGAGGTAAACAGGATCCACTGGTAGCGGCCCTCGACGATGCCCTTGATCGCACGATCCATCTGCGCCGGGTTGCGCGGCGGCTCCATCGAGATGGTGGGCACCGAGTGCGGGATCGCGCCGTGCTGCGACAGGCGCGCGTTCATCGGACCCGCCTGCTCCTTCGCCCGCGGCACGAGCACGCGCCAGCCGTAGAGCGGCCGGTTTTCCCACCAGGAGTACTTCGAACGGTCGTCCGCCACCGTGCCCAGCGTGACCACGAGGTGGCCGTCGAGCTCCGTGTCCAGCTTGCCCACGGTCTCCAGCGTCGCGTCGATCGTGCGCTGCAGCCGGGTCGTGCCGTTCGTGGTCACCGTCACCGCGGTCGAGCCGACGAACCCGCGCTGCATGAGCTGCGCCGCCATCTCCGCGAGGTGCTCCTGGCTCGCCTGGAACACGAGCGGCTGCGGCGCGTTGGCCAGCTGATCCCAGTCCGCGTCCCCGTTGTGCAGGTCCGTCTCGGTGTACGTCGAGCCGAGCGCGATGCCGGCGAACGAGGGCACCGTCGACGGCAGCGACATCCCCGGCACCACCTGGAACTCCAGGCCGGCCGCGGCGACGGCGGAGAGCTCCTCCATCACCGAGTCGCGCGTGAGCGGGTTGCCGCACACCAGGCGGATCACGTCGCCGTCGCCGGCCTCGCCGCGCTCTACCGCGGCGGCGGCCTCATCGAGCGCCGTCTTCAGCTTTTCGACGATCACGTCGCCCCCCAGCCCAACCTCCTCAAGCTCGGCCGCGGTCGGGTCCTCCGGGCGGGGTGGCTTGCGGCGCGCGCCGGCCTCTTTCGCCTCGGCGCACATCTGCTCGTAGCGGGCGTCCGCCGCCTCCATCTTCGCTTTCGGCACCGGCAGCGCCGACGCGACGACACTCCGGACCCCCGCTGAGACCTCCGGGTCCACCAGGGCGATAGAGTTGGATTCCATTACCTCGCGGGCGCGGACGGTGAGCAACTCAGGGTTGCCCGGTCCCGCGCCGACGAAGATCACCTTCCCCGGCTGGGGGGCGTGTGAGGGTTGGGTCATGGAGAATTTCTCTTCTAGGCACAAGTAAACCGCCCCCGCGCGGTCGGTGGTGCGGCGCTGCAGTTGCTGTTGCAGTTGCTGTTGCGCCGACCCGGTTGCACGGAGGGGAAAGAACGTATGGTATCTCCACCATAAAATGCTTCCGCCCGAGAACAAAACCACCGTCCGGTTTTGGGAGCGCCGTCCGCCGCCTCCGGGGCCGTGTTTGGGGCGTGCTTGGGGCGTGCTTGGGCCGCCTCCGCGCCGCCTCCGAGCCAAATCCAGCTACCAAGACCCAGCTTTTCGGCTCTGAGGGGCGATTAGCTGGGTCTTACCAGCTGGATCTGGCGATTTGGGGCGGCAGGCGGGCACCATGGCGCGGCGAAATGGCCGAACCAGGGCGGCCGAGCGCGCCTCGAACCGCGTGACCGCTAGTTCATCAACTCGGCGGCGCCGCGCGCCAACAGCGCAGCGGCCACCTCGCGCCCGACCGTCTCCGGGTCGTCGCCGCGGGCCTCCTCGATGAGCTGGCGCGAGCCGTCGAGGGCGAAGACGCCGGCGCGCAGGATGATCGAGGCGCCTACGCCAGCGCCTGCGCCACCACCAGCGCCGCCACCACCAGCGCCGCCACCACCAGCGCCGCCAGCACCACCCACGAACGTCGCGGTCGCGGCGACCGGCGCGGTGCAGCCCGCCTCGAGCTCGGCGAGCACGGTGCGTTCGGCGAGGGATTCGGCGGTGGCGGAGGCGTCGATAAGTGTGCTGATCGCCTCGCGCGTCGCGGCGTCGTCCACGCGGCACTCGACGGCGAGCGCACCCTGCGCGGGCGCGGGCATGAACGCGCGCGGGTCGAGCAGCTCGGTGGCGCGGTCGCCGAAGCCGCCGCGCACGAGACCGGCGTTGGCCAGCACGATCGCGTCGAGTTCACCGGATTCGACGTGGCTCATGCGCCGCTCGATGTTGCCGCGCAGCGGGCGGATGTCCAGGTCGGGACGCAGCGCGAGCAGCTGTGCCACGCGACGCGGAGCCGAGGTACCCACGCGCGCGCCTTGGGGGAGCTCGGCGAGCGTGAGCCCGTCGCGGGCGATGAGCGCCTCGCGCGTGTCCTCGCGCACCGGCACGGCGAGGAACGCGCGCGGCTCGTACGCCGTGGGCAGGTCTTTGAACGAGTGCACCGCCACGTCCACCTCGCCGCGGAACAGGGCGTCGCGCAGCGCGGAGGTGAACACGCCGATGCCGATGCGCTCCACCGGGGCCTGCGAGAGGTCCCCGGCGGTGGTGACCACCTGCAGCTCGGCGTCGTAGCCCGCGCGCGATAGCGCGTCGCGCACGTGCCCGGCTTGCGTGGTGGCCAGGTGGGATCCGCGGGTTCCGATTTTCAGCATCTATTTCTCCTTGCCGTGCAGTTCCTCGGGCAGCGGCAGCCGCTGCGCCTCCACCGCCACCGCGGGCCGCCCGAGCCCGAACAGCTCCGTGACGGCGTCCTCGACGCTCACGCTCCCCCCCGTCGCGGCGAGCTCCTTGATCTTCACCGTCGGAGTGTGCAGCAGCTTATCGACGACCCTCCGGACCGCCCTGCCCACCTGGTCGAAGTCCTCTTCAGACAGGTCCGGCAGCTTGGTGCGCAGCCGCTCGAGCTCCTGGCCGGTGATCTCCTCGGCGTTGCGGCGCAGGCGCGTCACCGCCGGGGCGACCTCGCGCACGCGCTGCTGCGAGCCGAAGAGCTCGACCTCCTCGGCGATAATTGCTTCGGCGCGGCGCAGGGCGCGGGAGTCCTCGGTGTCGGCGGCGAGCATAGATTCGTGGAGGGACTCGATGTTCACCAGCTCCACGCCGTCGATCTCGGCGACCGCGTCGTCGATGTCGCGCGGCAGGGACAGGTCGGCGAGCACGACGGGCCCGGCGATGTCGTCCGGGGTGATGGTGAACTCGTCCGACGCGGTCGCAGAGACGGCGAGGTCCACCCCGCGCAGCACCGCGGCGCGGTCGGCGAAATCGACCACCTCGGCGGCCACGCCGGCCTCGCGGGCGTGCTCGGCCAGACGTTCGGCCCGCTCGCGGGTGCGGTTCGCGATGACGAGCGAGTCCACCCCACGCCGGCCCAGGTCGGTGGCGGCGAGCGAGCTCATCGCGCCGGCGCCGAGGACGAGGGCGCGCTTGCCCCGGAGGTCGTCGATACGCATGAGCCCCATCGCCTCATCGAGGGCGACGGTGACCATGGAGGCGCCGGAATCGTCGATGCCGGTTTCGGTGTGCACGCGCTTGCCGGTGTGCAGCGCCGCCTGCGCGAGCGCGTGGAGGTTCGGGCCGACGGTGCCGCGCTCACCCGCGTCGACGTAGGCGGTGCGCACCTGGCCGATGATCTGCTGCTCGCCCACGACCATCGAGTCGAGCCCGGCGGCGACGGTAAAGAGGTGCTCCGCGGCGGCGTCCGCGTAGCGCACGTAGAGGTAGCGGCGCAGCTGCGCCGGGTCTACCCCCGAGACGTCCGCGAGCACCCGCAGCACGTCCTCGACGCCGGTGTGGAAGGCGGTGGTGACGGTGTAGACCTCGAGGCGGTTGCACGTGGAAACGATCATCGCCTCCGACAGCGACGGCTGCTCTACCAGCGCGGATGCCGCGCCGTGCTGCACGTCCGGGTCCATACTGAGCCGTTCCAGCAGGGCCACAGGCGCCGACCTGTGCGACATGCCCACGACAAGAACACTCACGAAATAACCCTCCACTGCCGCTTGAAAATCAAACTAAAGGATAGCCCCTTACGCGGACAGTTCCGCAGCGAGGTCGTCGTTGTCCACTTCCCAGCAAGCGAACTCCTCGCCGTCGATGACGACAACCGGCACGCGGTCGCCGTACTCGGCGGCGAGCTCGGGGTCGGCGTCGACGTCGCGAAGCACGAGCTGCGCGCCGTGTTCCGCGACGACGGGCGCAATCTGCGCGGCCACCCGCTCGCACGACCCGCACGTGGACCGCACCATCAACTCCACAGTTTTCATGCACGCTCCTCCACGTTTGGCCCCGGCTGGGCGTTGTACGATTGCACACGCTAACACTGGCGGCAGAAAGGGCCCACTCGCCATGTCTGAACAGCGCGAATTCCTCGCTCAGTGGTCCGTGTCCCAGGGCAACCTGCGCCGCTTCCTCGAGGATCTTGCGCTTCGCCCGCTTGACGACGACGCCCAGCGCACCGCCGGCCGCGCCGCCGCAGCCGCCGCGGTGGAAGAGACCTTCGGCATCAACATCGACGACTTCGCGCTCGGCGTGGACTCCGTCGGCGGCGCCTTCGAAACCGCCGGCCGCCAAAAGATCACCCCACCAGACCCGGAAATCCCCCAGGACACTGAAGCGGCCGCGTTTTTCGACGTGGACAACACGCTCATCCAGGGCTCCTCGCTAATTCTGCTCGCCCAAGGGCTGTTTAGGAAACGCTTCATCACACTGTCCGAGTTGGCGCCCGCCCTGCGCAAGCAGATCCGCTACCGCGTCTCCGGCTCCGAAAACGCCTCCGACATCGCCGAAGGCCGCGAGCAAGCCCTGGCTATTGTGAAGGGCAAAAGCGTTGAGGAGCTCAAGCAGGCCTGCCGGGAGATTGTGGACAACCGGATGCTGCAAAAGTCCTACGCCGACACCATCGAGCTGGCCTCCATGCACCTCGCCGCCGGCCAGCAGGTGTGGCTGGTCTCCGCCACCCCGGTGCAGATCGGCCAGGCACTGGCTGAAACGCTCGGGTTCACCGGGGCGCTGGGCACCGTGGCAGAGGAGGAAGACGGCAAGTTCACCGGCCGCTTGGTCGGCGACATCCTGCACGGCCCCGGTAAGAAGCACGCCGTGGCGGCCCTGGCTGCGCTGCAGCAGCTGGACCTGTCCAAGTGCACCGCCTACTCCGACAGCATCAACGACCTGCCCATGCTGAACATGGTTGGCTCCCCCGTGGCGGTCAACCCGGACCGGGCGCTGCGCAAGCATGCTAAGGCCCAGGGCTGGGCGGTGCGCGACTACCGCTCCGTGCGGCGGGTGGTACGCGCCGGCGTGGTCCCCGCCGTGCTGGCTGCCGCGGGCCTGTGGTGGTGGCGCCGCCGCCGGTAGGGCATATGGCTTAGCGATGGGTGCTGGGCCACTGCTCCAATGGCCGGGTCGGGTAGCGCTCATCAACGGTAAAGCGTTGACACACCACTTGAGTGTCATCGTTGATATCGAGTTCTCCGATGTACTCCACGAATTCCGGTGACCGCCAATACCGTTCATGCCCAATTCGCCATTCGCTGGCATCGGCGTAGCCCTCACCCTCGGCGATGGCATGCTCGTCACTCACGTCCGCCAGCCGACGAACCTGCATGTCGGTCGTACGGATGACGCACACCACGTTGTCATGTGAGTCGAGAACGGCCTCGAGAGAGCCCACTTCCTCGTCGAACTGGTAGTCCTTGGGATATTCAATCAGCAACGATGCCGTCGCGGTTTTAGTGCCGTCCAAGATTGCTTGGACGAGGACGTCCCGAAGCGGGCCCGGGAAAGCAAACTCGCCACGCGGCAGCTCCGAAACGGGTTTCAGCGCGTCCTGAGTCATACGGCCATGTTACGTAGCCAAAGGCAGCGCCCCGTGCGCGTGTCCAGGCCCTGGTTCCTGACCGTCTGGTTGGGTGAAAGCCGGTTAGAGCATCAGGCTGGCGAAGCCTGAACTACCCCAGGTTTTGTTCCGTTTGAGTAGATTGGAAAATCTTCGAACGTGCCGAGAAAATTTGATCAGGATGCGAAGGACCGTCCGGTCCGCCTCGTGGAAGACCGCATCCTGGCGGAGAACATTTCGGCGCAGGCAGCCTGCAAGATCGTGGCACCAAAGCTGGGCGTCTCGTGGCACACGGCGAGGCAGTGGACGCAGGCCGCTCGACGTGAGGGACGTGTTACTGAACGGTTGCCTGAGGACTTTGCTGCAGAAAATGCACGGTTACGTCGAGAGATTCACAAGCTGCGGGACACCAATGAGTTGTTGCAAGCCGCTTCGGCTTTTTTCGCGTCGGAACCAGGCCCTAAACGTTAATGTTGCGCGGTCGTATCTAGTAACACCGTGGTGAGTATCGAGTAACGCATTGGTGAGCATCCAGTAACAGTCCGGGGGAGGATTCTGGTGACCGCGTGACTTCA
>ERZ1029874.99-NODE-99-length-14973-cov-38.089623_pt1 | contig 14973 bp, 16 predicted proteins | sample MGYA00519235_ERZ1029874 | MGnify/ENA primary metagenome ERZ1029874 (study PRJEB33666, sample SAMEA4610926) | skin metagenome | biome: Human-associated habitat; feature: Malodor aspect; material: skin | place: Philippines | collected 2015-08 ...
AGCGGGGAATCAGCCCGTAGTGGATGGTCTCCGGGTCGCCCAGGCGGCGGCCCTCGGCCACGCGCATCGGGTCGACGTCGCCGATGAGGTCCGCCACCGAGGTGTCCGGGGTGGCCAGCTTCTCGGAGTAGCGGGCCTCGCGCGGGATCCAGACAATGGGGGTCGCGTCGCCCTCGCGCGCAATCCGGTCCCTTGTCGCGTCCAGGATCGGGTTCAGGGGGTGTTCGCGCAGCTCGGAGCCTTCGATGGCGGGCACGAAGTCGTCGAGAAGCAAAGGCAGCGTGCGAAGCAGGCGGGTCTTGCCTTGGCCGCGCTCGCCGAGGAGCACGATGTCGTGACCGGCGATGATGGCGCGCTCGACCTGCGGAATCACGGTGTGCTCGAGGCCGTGGAGGCCGGGCCAGGGGTTCTCGCCGCGCTGGAGTTTGGCGATGAGGTTGTCGCGCAGCTCCTCGCGCACCGACTTGTAGGTGTATCCGGCGGCTTTCAGCTCGCCGAGGGTGGTGATTGCGGGCGGGGTTTGCGGCGCTTCAGTCATGCGGGCCAGGGTACGCCGGGGTTGTGCATCACGAGACGGAGGTTTAGAATGTAGTCACGTTACTACGGAGGGAGAGCCATGACCACTAGTATGTCAGCTCGAGAATTCAATCAGAATCTGAGCGTTGCAAAGCGCGATGCTCTCGAGTCTCCGGTCGTTGTCACGGACCGGGGAAAACCTTCTCATGTGTTGCTGTCTTATGACGAATACCTGCGACTGAAAGGGGGCACGGGGAGCATCGTTGAAAAATTACGGATGAAAAATCCCACGGACTACGAGTTCGAACCAGTTTCCTTCGAGTGGAAGGTTCCAGAATTCTGATGTTCCTCCTGGACACGAACGTGCTCAGCGAACTTCAGAAGAGGCACCCGAATCCGGCGGTCATGCAATGGTTCGACGAGGTGCCGGAGGTGGAGCTTTTCACCTCCACGATTACCATCCTGGAGATCGAAATTGGAGTCCTTCGTCTGCGCCACCGAGGTGAAGGCGAACGTGCTGCGCTCATCTCAAGCTGGCTGCGTACTCAAGTAATCCCGACCTTCGCAGCCAGGATTCTGCACCTTACGGCGGAGGGAGCACTACGTGAGGCGCAGATGCATGTTCCCGATCCTGCCCCAGAACGAGACGCACAGATTGCGGCGATCGCAGCTGAGCACGGTCTCACAGTGGTCACCCGCAACGAGAAGGACTTCCGCCGTCTCGGAGTGCCGGTCTTCAACCCCTTCGGAGCTATGGAATGACCACCATCTACCTCATCCGCCACGGCGAAACCCCGACGACGGGCAAAATCCTCCCCGGACGCACGCCGGGGTTGCACCTTTCGGAGCGGGGGCGCGGGCAAGCCGAGGCCGTCGCTAAGCAACTCGCCCGCGTCGACGCGGTGTACGCCTCGCCGCTCGAGCGGGCGCGGGAGACCGCTGCGCCCACGTGCGAGCGCTTCCAAAAAGAGCTTTTGCTTGACGACGGCCTCTTGGAAGCCGATTTCGGCACCTGGACCGGTAAGTCGTTGGTCGAGCTGGCGAAGTTGCCCGAGTGGCAGGTGGTGCAGAAGCGCCCCGAGGAGTTCCGGTTCCCCGGCGGGGAGTCTTTCGTGGAGATGCAGGAGCGCGTGGTGGGGTGCGTCCGCGCGATCGCGGCGCGACACCCGGGCGAGGTGGTGGCCTGCTTCACTCACGCCGACCCGATCAAGGCAGCGCTCGCGCACTTCACGGGCCGGGGCTGGGGCGCGTTCCAACAGATCCCGGCGGAGCCGTGCTCGATTTCGGAGCTCGAGCTGTGAGCACGATCGACCTACTGCAGCACGGCGAGGTGGGGTTCGTAGGCCAGCTCGCGGAGTCGTCGAACCTCACCGTGCTCGTGAACATCACGCGTGGGGACGACTACTGCTGGGGCATCTTCAAACCGCAAGCCGAGGAGCGCTACCTCCACGATTTCGAGCCCGGGCTGTGGAAGCGGGAGCGGGCCGCGTACCTGCTCAGCGAGTGGCTGGGCTGGTCCGTTGTGCCGCCCACGGTGGTGCGCGAGATCGAGCCGCTCGGGGTTGGGTCGTTGCAGTACTACGTGGACAACGATGGCTCCCACTACTTCCCGCTCTACGAGACCCGCCCCGACCTGCACCCCCAATTCCTCCGCCTGGCCGTGTTTGACCTGCTGGTGAACAACACGGACCGCAAGTCGGGCCACGTGCTGCTCGAGCGGTCTGCCAGCCGTGGCGACCACGTGTGGGGCATCGACCAGGGCCTCTGCTTCCACCAGAACCCGAAGCTGCGCACCGTGATCTGGGACTTCGCGCACGAGCCGATCCCATCCGATTTGGTCGAAGCGGTGGAGCCGCTCGTGGCCGAGGTGCCCGCCGGGGTGGCCGAGCTGCTTTCACCGGAAGAGGTGGCGGCGCTCAAGTCCCGCGCGTCCCGGATCGTGCGCCTGCCGTGGCTGCCGGAGCCGCAATCCGAGTTTCCGTACCCTTGGCCGCTCGTGTGACCCCTATCGCGCCGGGTAGCGCACGAGGAGGTCCTCGCCGACTACCGCGCCGTCGTTGAGCTTTGCCCCGCTTATCGACGCACCTCCGGCCCCCAACCCCATAATGTGCTCCACGTCGTCCCCGTGTGCGAGCAGGTGGTCGGAGATGATGCGACGGTGGCAGCGCCACCACACCGCCTCGGAACACATGATCGCGGTCGGTGTTTCGGCTGCGTGCTCGCGCAGCTCGGTCAACGCGGCTGTGAACTCCTCACCGAGCGCGTGGTCGGCGTAGTTGTGGAAGCTGCGGTTTTGCCAGTTGGCATTGACCTCGAACGGTACGGTCTTAGACACGTTGCGCCGCCCCGCCAGCCCCTCGTTCTTCCCGTAGGCGATGCCGCGCTCCGGGAGGTGCTGGGTGAGGTAATCGTCGTTGAACCAGGGGTACTTCCTCGATCCCGTCAACTTGCGTACGTCGACAATCGTCTTGACGCCGGCTGCCTCAAGCATGCGAGCGAACTCGTCGAATTCGAGGTTGGAGTGTCCAACGGTGAAGATGCGCATGTGCGCTACCGTACCTACGTCCGCCCGGGAGGAGACCAAACATCCTGCGGCGGGGAATACCCAGGTGGGTAAAAGGCGGGGTCAGGGTGTGTGCTCCTGGCGCACTCGCACCTGCCCTTCGCCGCGAAGACGCGGCTGACCGCAGAATGTCTCGCCGGAACCGATTCGTTGAATTTCAGTGGATCGGAGGGGCGTTTTCGATACCCTGACCTGCCGGTTTGCGGGTCAAAATCCATGTATCCCTTGTTAAAAGACCCGTCCCGGCGGTCGTTGTTGCACCTGTGGTGCTCCCGACACAATCCGGTGAGGTTTTCGATGTCGGTGGACCCGCCCCTGATCCACGCCAGGATGTGGTGGGCTTCGCACTCCGTCATAGGCGCGGTGCACCCGAGCCAGGAGCACACGCCCTGCACGGCGAACATCGCGATGCGCTGCTCGACCGAAGCCAGGCGGCTTGTGCGACCCATCCACAGGGGCACCGACGTCACGCCGTCGACCTGGAGGACGAAGTCGGTCGTGCCCTCCATGCCTAATCGGACCAGGTCAAAACAGTCGACTTCGATGCCGGTGTTGGTGCCGTAGAGCATGGACGCGTCGCCGTCAGCGAGATCGTCGAGCGTCACCGCGACTGCTACCGAGGCAGCGCCACCGTTGGACTTTTGGCACCCTTCCTCGTACTGCTGGAAGATCGCCTTGAACTGGTCGTAGCGCCTCTGCCGTGGCGTTCGCTTATCGACGTCTCCCTGGTCCTCCACCGGCAAGTTCGAGTTGGGCGCGAGCCCCTTATCCGCGTGGGCTTTGAAAAGTGCCGCGTCGCCCGCTGGCGCATCGATGATGACGCGCACTGTCCCGTCGGGGTTGCGCTGCCCGAAGGAGAGGCCGCGATTCTCGTAGCCCGCGTTCGGGTTGTTATGCGGTGCGTGCTTCCGGTTCGCAGCGTTGACCTCCTTGCGCACGAACAGGCGCAGGTCCTCCGGGCTGCGGAACAGGGCCTCTTCCATTGCCTGCGCATGGATGCGGGTGCGCTCGCACGAGGCGGCCGAGAGGAGCTTGTCCAGCTCGCGGCGGATGATGTCTTGCTTTTCTGCGCTCACCCTCGCCGAGTTCCTGCGGGCATCATCCTGTTGCTTCCGCTGCCCGTCTTCAGGAGGATCGTCGAAGAGGCTGTCGGGGGCCGGGGCGTCGGGAGCGGAGTCGTCGTCAAGCGGCGGCTCCGGTGGGGGAGCGAAGAGGAGACGGCCGCGCTCGAGGCGGTTGTAGGCTTCGCCTTTGGACAGGTCGAGGCGCTGCTGGAGGTACGCGTTGGGGTAGTTTGCGCCGACGACGCGGCCGGCCTCGTCGCGCTCAGCGATGAAGGCGAAGGCGGCATCGATGGTGGCCTTCTTTTTGCACTGCTCCTCGAGGCGCTCCATGTCGCGCCGGACGTCGTCGAACGCGAGGGTGGAGGGGTCGGCGAACAGCTCGCTCAGCGTGCGAAGCGCGGATGAGATTTGGTCGACGCACTGGGTGATGGTGCTGGTCACGGCCCCTCCTTTCTCGGATGCACACAACCTAACACCCCCTCCCGACACGATTCGCACTACCACGAACACTTGTTCGACTGCGAAGCTGTGGTCAGCAGATTTACAGCACCTCGACTTGTTCAAAACGGCCGACCCGCAGCGCGCCAGTAGGCATTGACGCGTCGGTCGGGAAATGTACGTGTCCAGGCGCAATGGTGAGCCTCACCCGCTGTCCAAGGAGGGCTTCCCACTCCATGCCGTCAACGAAGGTGGAGCCGAGCTGGCTCGCCTCGTTCTTGCCCAGCGCGACCGCATCCGTCTCGCGCGTATACACCTCGCCCGCGTGCATATAGTCGGTGAACTCCTGCGGCGAGTCGAGCTGCAGCAGGATGTATTCGCTGCTCGGATCCTCGCCGTTGGGCATACCCTCGGGCCGCAGTTCCGCACCGGTTTTCTTCACCACATTGCCCTCGACCACCACGTCCGCGGCGTCCACCTGGCTGGGGTACTCGTCGTCTGGCATGAGCACCGTCTGCTGGCCGGCGTCGAGCGCTGAACGGTCCTCAACCGGCGTCCACGTGATCAACAGGTGAAGCGGCAAGGATCCGGTCAAACGTGCGGGACTGGGTTGCGAAACTGCTCCAAGCTGTGCCCCGTCCACATCACACCACCGCGACTCGCCTTCACCCCGGCCGCTGGATCCAGTTACCTGATACAGCCCCCGCCCGAGCTGCGACACCTCCACCGCCGCCCTGAACCCGCCAGCGCCGGCCGCACCCATCGTCAGCGCCTGCGTCGAGTGCTCAAGCGTGCCCCCGTCAACGCTGAACACCAGCACCCGCGCGTACCTGCCCTGGCCAGGATCGGTGCCCCACGAGCTCAACAGCAGTTCGGGTTTGCCTCCGCCGTTGACCTCTGCCAGGGCATACTCGTACTTGCCCTCGGGCGAAAATTCCACCTCGACACCCGCAGGGTTCGCCCCGTTGAAATCGTACGCGGAGGGGTCTGCCAGCACCGACGCGTACTCGCTCTGCCAGTCGATACCGTCGTTTGACTCCGCCGCATCCTGCGGGGCCGCGGGCGCCCCAACTTCCGTGGTCACTACCTCACCGGAGTCGGGGTCCACCCACGCCGTGGCGGTCACGACCACTGTCTCGCCGCCAGGAGCGCACCCAGCTACCAACACAGCCGCGCACGCGAGCGCGGGGACAACCCGTAGACGTTTCATAGATGTCAAGATAGGCCACATGCCGACGTGACGGGCCTTAACGTGCCGCTCGGCTGGGCCTGGGTGCCCTATTTGCCCAGCTCTTTGCGGCGCTCGTAGGCGATCTTCAAACGCTCGGCGCGCTCCTTGCGTTCCTTCTCCTGGATCTCTTCGAGCACGTCCTCTTCCTCGTCCGAGATGTCGAAAACGGTGTACCACATCACCATGACAAGGCCCATGACCGGCCACACCATCCACGCGTTATCGAGGTCGAAGCCGAATTGTAGGGTGAAGAAGGCCGCTGCGCCGAGGACGCCGGTGATGACTTGGGCGGTATCCATCTTCCGCTTAGCCGTGAGCTTCTCTGCCAGCTCCGAATCAGCAGGCACGGCGGGCACAGCGGGCAACGCAGGTGCTTCGGGCGCATTAGGGGAGCGGGTTTCGTCCGGGAGGTCGTCGAAAAGCGCTGACAGCTCCCCGGGCGGTGCGCTCCTCGAACTCGCGCATGTCCAGGTAGCCGTCGGCAAACTGGGAACCGAGACGGTCCAGGGCGTCGGTTCGGTCGGCGTCGCCGACCCGGGTGCGGTCAAACTCAGGCATCTCACGCGAGTATAGGCAGAGTGCAAGCGGCGCTAGACCGGGCAGACGACGGGAACGCCTGCGTCGTCGAGGACGCGGGCGCGGATGCCGTACACCTCTTCCAACAGGTCCGGGGTGAGCACGGCCTGCGGGGTGTCGTGGGCGACAACCCTCCCTGCCTTGACCACGAGCAGCTCGTCGCAGAACCGCGCCGCCAGGTTGAGGTCGTGGATGGCCACGAGCGCGAGCTTGGTCGTGCCGGCAACCTCGTCGCGGATGTGCTGGAGCAGCTCCACTTGGTGGCGCAGGTCGAGGGCGGACGTGGGCTCGTCGAGAAGCATGATGCTCGGCTCGCGGACGAGCATCTGCGCGACGGCGACGAGCTGGCGCTGGCCGCCCGACATGTCGGAGACGAGCCGGTCGGACAGGTGCGTGATGCCGAGGCGCCGCATGATTGCCGCCGTGCGCTCGACCGGGTTCCAGGACGCCTCGCCGCGGCGGCGGGCGGAGACCATGATCGACTCGAACGCCGTCAGTGAAGCGCTGCTGAGCAGGTCCTGCGGCACGTAGCCGACGGTGCGCACGCGCTCCTTGTCGGGGACAACGTGGCCGTCGACGGTAAGCGTGACGCTGCCCGACGACGCCTTCTTGATCCCGGCGATCGTTTTCACCAGCGTCGACTTGCCGGCAGCGTTCGGCCCGATGAGGCCGACGACGTTGCCGTGCTCGAGGGGGCCGAACGTCATCGAGTGCAGGATCGTCGTGCGGCCGTAGTCAACACCGAGGTTATCCACGCGGATTGACATAGCTACGCACTCCTTCGCCGCGCACGGGTGAAGATGAGGAAGACGAAGAATGGCACGCCAACGAGCGAGGTGATGATGCCGATCGGGATGGCCACGCCGGGGATGATCGACAGCGACACCGCGTACGCCAGGCTCATGAGCAGCGCGCCGGCCGCGGCCGCGCCGGGCAGGAAGTACTTCTGGTCCTCGCCTACGAGCATGCGCGCGATGTGCGGGCCGACGAGGCCGATGAACCCGATGATGCCGGTGAATGCGACGGACGCGGCGGCGAGGAGGGAGGCGACGAGCAGGGTCGTCAGCCGCAGCCGGTTGACGTTGACGCCGAGGGCGGCCGCGCGGTCGTCGCCAAGCCGAAGCGCGGTGAGACGCCAAGAGTTCACCGCGCAGAACGGCACGGCGACGAGCAGGGCGACGGCGAGCACGATGTTGGCGGTCCAGGTGGCGCGCTGCATCGAGCCCATCGTCCAGAAGACGATCTGCTGCAGCGCCTCGGTGCTGGCCACGTACTGCAGGAGCGAGAGCATGGCCTGGAAGAAGAACGACAGCGCGATGCCGAGCAGGATCATCGATTCCGCGTTCGCCCCGCGCCACATGGACGCGCCGGCGACGATGGCGACGGCGAGGCACGCCGACAGCGCCGCTGTGAGCGCGAGGTTGAGCTGCGGGTTGGGCAGCAGCGTCCACCCCATGACGATGGACAACGCGGCGCCGAACGCGGCGGAGGCGGAGATGCCGAGTGTGAACGGCTCCGCGAGCGGGTTGTCCAGGATCGTCTGCATCTGCGCGCCGGCGAGGCCGAGCGCCGCGCCGACGAGCACCGCCATCACCGCCGCCGGCAGGCGCAGCGTGCGGATCACGGTGCGCGTCTGCGCGTCCACCTGATCCGGGTGCACGACCGCGTTCACTACGTCCGCCACCGAGATGTCGATGGGGCCGACGATGACGGTGAACAGGAAACTCGCGACGGCAACCAGGGCGAGCAGGGCGATCGCCACGACTTTCCTCCGACTTCGCTTGTGGTAGCTTGCGATCGCCTCCTGCGTCGTCGGGCTGTCCACGGCGGGGGAGGTGCGGTCGGAGTGTGCTGATGCGTCGGTCATGGAAGAAATCGGTGTGCTCATCCTGGGGTCGCCGGTGTCGGGTTAGCTATTCGAGTCTACGAAGAACGTGCCGCTGTAGTCGTACGGCAGCCACTTGGCGTGGAAGTCCGCGAAGTCCTTCGCCGGCTGCAGGTCGGCGAACTCCTCCGGGTGGATCCACTTCGCAAACGCCTCGAGGGCGAAGATGTTGAACGGGTTGTCGTAGAACTGGTGGTAGACGGCGTAGTAGTTGCCGGTCTTCGGGGCGGAGAGCATCTCCAGGCCCGGCGTCTTCAGCGGGCCGTCGAACGTCTCCTTGGCGGTGGCCTCGTCGGCCTGGTAGCCGAGCTCCACGTGGCGGTAGGCCTCGGTCTTTTGCGGGTCGCGCGCCCACTCGCCGCCGGTGACGATGAGCTTTTCCGGGTTGAGTTCGACGAGCTTCTCCGGGGTAATGGTGCTGCTGTCGGTGCCCAGCACGTCGGGGCCGAGGTTGTGGCCGCCGGCAGCGCTGATCAGCGTGCCCAGGTTGGCGTCGCCGACGATGGAGCAGCAGTCGTTGAACCCGGCCGCCGCCCAGATCGCGACGTTCGGCCGCCCGGTCGTCTTGTCCGCGCGGTCCTCGATGTCCTTGACTTTCTGCTCGTAGAACTCGTTGTATTCCTTGGCGCGGTCTTCCTTGCCCAACAGATCCCCGAGCAGCGTCATGGTGACGGTGGTGTTCTGCAGCGGTTTCTGACGGAAGTCGGTGAACACGTACTTCAGGCCGGCGGCGTCGAGGTTGGCCAGGAAGCCGTTCTGCTCGGCCGCTTTCTTCTGATCCAGCGTCATCACCACGACATCGGGCTTCTGCGCGAGGATGTTCTCCACCGTCGCGTCGCCCTTCTCCAGCGACCCGATCGTCGGCATCTCCTTCGCCTCGGGAAACTTCTCCAGCAGCATCTTCTTGAACGCCGGCGACGCCTTCTCCAGGTCCTCGCCGTACGCGACAACGTGGTCGAACGGGTTGTCCTGCAGCAGCGAGGTGGCAAAGGTGGCGCGCCCCTCGGCGAGCACGATCCGCTCCGGTCGCTCGTCGAAGTCGACGGTGCGCCCGGCGGCGTCGGTCACCGTGAGGGCGGCATCTGTGGAGCGGGCATTGCTGCTTGTCGACGACCCTTCGGATTGCGCCGTCACCACATCAGATGCGGTGGCGGGGGAGTTCTGGTCGTCGGAGTCTGCGCAGGCGACGAGTCCAAGCGTGGTGGCGGCGGCGACGGTCACCGCAGCGAGCCGGTGGGAAAGCTTCACGGGGGGGCCTTTCTGGGTGAGTGAGGCTTAGCTAACTTGCTAAGACTGGAGCCATGGTAAGGCAAACCTAAATTGATTTCAAACAGGGGTCACACCCGGCTGGTAGCATGGCGTCACTTTTCGCAACACCGAGCAAGGAGCACACCCATGACCAACCCCTACGATCCCGAGGACGACCCGCGCAACTTCGCCGAGCAGGAGCCGCCGTTCGACCCGGACTACGATCAGACCCCGCAGGACCAGGAGATGCTCGGCGCCACCGGCGACGCCCAGGACGGCAACCTGGAGAAGGACCCCTCCGAGTGGGTCTCCGGCGACCAGCCCGCCACGGAGGCGCAGAAGTCCTACATCGACACTTTGGCCAAGCAGGCGGGGGAGCAGATCCCGGCGAACCTGACCAAAGCCGAGGCGTCCCAGCACATTGACCGGTTGAAGAAGCTCACCGGCAACTAAGCACCGCAGCGCCTGGCCCCGAGTCAGGCGCTCTGCTTTTTCGCGGCCTTCTTGCCGGAGCGGCTGTCCAGCGACGCCTTGAGCGCGGCCATGAGGTCGACCACGGTGTCATCGTCCTCCTCGGCCTCGGGCTTTTCGCCGAACGTGGCCTCGGTGTCCAGAGTGTCGCCCTGCTCAAATTTCGCATCGATGAGCTTACGCAGTTCTGCCTGGTAGTCGTCCTCGAACGCCTTCGGCGTGAAGTCGGAGGCGTAGGACTGCACAAGCTGCTTCGACAGCTCCATCTCCTTGTCCGAGATCTTCGCGCGGGACTTCGTGCCCTTAAACTCGCCGTCGAAGTCCAGCTCGCGCACCTCGTCGGCCCACATCATGCCCTGCAGCACGATCACGTTGCCCACCACCCGCAGCACGCCGAGGCGCGTCTTCTGGCGCAGCGCGAAGCGCACCACGGCGATGAGCTCGGAGTCCTCGAGCGTCTGCCGCAGCAGCAGGTAGGACTTCGGCGTCTTGCCCTCCGGGGCGAGGTAGTAAGACTTCTCCAGCATGAGCGGGTCGATCTGATCCGCAGGCACGAACTGCACGACCTCGATCTCGTCGTTGTCCGCCTCGGGCAGGGAGGCGAAGTCCTCGTCGGTGAGCACGACCGTGTCACCGTCCTCCTCGAAGGCCTTCTCGATGTGCTTGTAGTCCACCTTCTCCCCGCACACCTCGCAGCGCCGCTCGTAGCGGATGCGGCCGCCGTCCTTGTCGTGGACTTGGTGGAAGGAGAGGTCGTGATCCTCGGTCGCCCCATACGCCTTGACGGGGACGTTGACGAGGCCGAACGTGACGGAGCCGGACCAGATCGCGCGCATGGCACCCGAGTGTACGTGGGTGTGAATCCGCGCACACGGCGCCAGGTTCGGTGCGTACGTATGTACCGCCGCGAATTACTGTGAACGGCATAACCGGTTCTCAGGAAGGAATTCGCAGCATGAGCGCCCCAAGCTCCGCGCAGCAGCGTATCGACGAACCAAAGGCCCCCACCCACGTGGACGCGCCGGGCGGTGAGCACTGGAAGAAGATGGCGGTCGGCTTCGGCATTCCCGTCCTGATCACCCTGGCGTTCTGGTTCGGACCGCACCCCGACGCGCTGACAGACCAGGCGTGGCGCATGTTCGGCCTGTTTGCCGCCACGATCGTCGGTATCATCCTCAAACCCATGCCGATGGGCGCGGTAACCATCATCGGCATGGTCGCCGGCGTGCTCACCGGACTCGTGCCGCTCACCGCGCCGAAGAGCGACCCGGGCGCGCCGTACGCCCTCATGGGCTTTTCCAACTCGACGATCTGGCTCATCGTCATGGCGTTCCTCATCTCCCGCGGCTTCATCAAAACCGGCTTCGGCCGCCGCATCGCCCTGTTCTTCGTGTCCAAGGTGGGCGGCACGATGCTCGGCGTCGCCTACGGCCTCGCCGCCGGCGACCTCGTCCTGTCTCCTGCGATCCCCTCGGCGACGGCGCGCGGCGGCGGCATCATGGCCCCGATCATGAAGTCGGTGGCCTCCGAGTACGGCTCCGAGCCCGGTGAGACCCGCCGCAAGGCCGGCGCCTTCCTCTCCATGAGCGTGGTCAACGTCAACGCCATCACCTGCGCGATGTTCCTCACCGCCATGGCGGGCAACCCGCTTATCGCCTCGCTGGCCAGCGATCAGGGCGTGGACATCTCCTGGACGAAGTGGGCGGTCGGCGCCATCGTCCCGGGCCTCGTCGCCCTCGCCGTCGTGCCGTGGGTGCTGTACAAGATCTACCCACCGGAGCTCACCGACACCCCGCGCGCGAAGGCGATGGCCGCCGAGGAGCTCGAGGAGCTCGGCCCGATGTCCTACGGCGAGAAGGTCCTCGCCGGCACCTTTGTCACCCTGCTGCTCCTGTGGACGGTCGGCGACCTCGCGCTGGACATCAGCGCCACCACGACCGCCTTCATCGGCGCGATCATCCTGCTCGTGGCGGGCGTGCTCACCTGGGAGGACATCATCCGCGAGAAAGCCGCATGGGACACGATGGTGTGGTTCGCGGTGCTCTACATGATGGCGTCCGCACTGTCGTCCTACGGCTTCATCAAGTGGGTCTCGGATTCCATCGCCAACGGTCTCGGCGGCATGAACTGGGTGCTCGCCCTCGCCCTGCTCGTGATCATCTACTTCTTCGTCCACTACATGTTCGCTTCCGCCACGGCGCACATCTCCGCAATGTACGCGGCCTTCCTCGCTGCGGCCATCGCCGTCGGCGCTCCGCCGGTGTTCGCGGCGCTCATCCTGGGCTACGTCTCCAACATCTTCCAGAACCTCACGCAGTACGCCGGCGGACCGGCGCCGACCATCTACGGCCTCGGCTACGTCACCACCTCGGAGTGGTGGCGCACCTCCGCGGTCACCGGCACGGTCTCGCTGGCCATCTGGATGGTCGTCGGCGGCGCGTGGATGAACCTGATCGGCTACTGGTAAATGGCGTCCGGCACGAAGGTCCGCGTCGACGGCCGCCAGCTCACGGTGAGCAACCTGGACAAGGTGCTTTACCCAGCGACGGGCACCACGAAAGCCGACGTCATGCGCTATTATCTCGCCGTCGCCGACGTGCTCGTCCCGCAGGCGCGCAGGCGGCCGGTGACCAGGAAGCGGTGGCCGGAGGGCGTCGATAAGCAAAGCTTCTTTCGCAAGGACCTCGAGGACTCCGCACCCGAGTGGATCCCCACCGCCACCATTCAGCACGCCACGAGCGTCAACGCATATCCGCTTCTCGACGGCTCCGCCACCCTCGCGTGGTTCGCCCAAGTCGCCGCCCTCGAGCTGCACACGCCGCAGTGGCGCTTCGGCGCGGACGGCACACCGCAACACCCGGACCGGCTCGTGCTCGACCTCGACCCCGGCCCCGGCGTCGGGCTCGCGCAGACGGCCGAGGTGGCGCTCGAATGCCGCGAGATCCTCGAGGACATGGGCCTGCGCTGCGTGCCCGTGACCAGCGGGTCGAAGGGCATCCACCTCTACGCGGGCCTCGACGGAGCGAGCGACGCCGACGCCGTGACCAAGGTGGCCAAGACGCTCGCGCTGGCGCTGGAGAAGGAGCACCCGGACCGGGTCACCGCGACGATGGCGAAGGCTGAGCGCGCCGGCAAGGTGTTCTTGGACTGGAGCCAGAACAACGGCAAAAAGACCACCATCTGCCCGTACTCGCTGCGCGGGCGGGAGCGCCCGACCGTCGCGGCACCCCGGACGTGGGACGAGATCGCGGACCCGCACCTGAAACACCTCGAGTTCGAGGAGGTCATCGCGCGCGTCGAGGACGGCCTCGACCCGATCGCGGAGCTGGCCGAAGACAAGCTGGCCACCTACCGCTCCATGCGCAACAAGTCGAAGACCGGCGAGCCCGTGCCCGACAGCGCGCCCGCGCCCCGCAGCGGCGAGCCGATCTTCGTCATCGGCGAGCACGACGCCTCCCACCTGCACTGGGACTTCCGCCTCGAACACGACGGCGTGCTCGTCTCCTGGGCGGTGCCGAAGGGCCCGCCGCTGGAGACCGACGTCAACCGCCTCGCCGTGCAGACTGAGGACCACCCGATCGAATACGCCCAGTTCGAGGGCAGCATCCCGAAGGGGCAGTACGGGGCGGGGACGGTGAAGATCTGGGACATCGGCACCTGCGAGATTGAGAAGTGGCGCGACCGGGAGATCATCGCCGTGCTGCGCGGCAGGGACGGCGGCGGCCTCGGCGGGGTGCCGCGGCGCTACGCGCTCATCCGGACCGAGGAGCGCAACTGGCTGCTCAAGTTGATGCGGGAGCAGCCGGAGATGGGGCCCATGCTGCCGACCATGGCAACGCGCGCCGACATCGCGCTCGCGGAGCGCGACGGCACCACCTTCGCGTTCGAGATGAAGTGGGACGGCTACCGCATCATCGCCGACGTCGGCGAGACCGTGTACCTGCGCAGCCGCGGGGGCAAGGACTACACCACGCTGTTCCCACAGGCCAGCGAGCTGAAGCACATGCTTAGCGACGGCGGCACCGTCGACGGCGAGCTCATCGCCCTCGGGCCCGACGGCAGGCCCAACTTCTCGGCGCTGCGTCACGAGGACCCGGAACTGCGCTACATGGTCTTCGACGTGCTGCGTCTCGGCGGGCGTGACCTCACCGGCGAGCCGTGGGAAGCGCGCCGGGCGCTGCTCGAGGGGCTGACGCCAACCGAGCACGTCGCCGTCCCGCCCGCGACCACCGGCTCCTTCGACTACGCATGGCGCGCAGCGGACGAGCTGGGACTCGAGGGCGTGGTGGCCAAGGACGTGAGCTCACCGTACGAGCCGGGGGAACGCTCTCGTGCGTGGTTGAAGGTCAAGCGCGCGCTGCACCAAGAGGTGGTCGTCGTCGGGGTGCGCACGGGCAAGCGCGGGATCTCCTCGCTGCTCGTGGCGGTGCCGGACGAAAACGGGGAGCTGCGGTACGCCGGGCGCGTGGGCACCGGGTTCTCCAACGCGCAGCTCGCCGAGATCGGCGCGAAGCTGCGGCGGGTTGAGCGCACAACCCCGCCTATCGAGGTGCCGGTCTCCGACGCGAAAGACGCCTGGTGGGTGACACCGAAGTACGTCGCGGAGGTACAGCTCGCCGGCGCCACCGCGGACAAAAAAGTGCGCCAGGCCTCCTGGCGGGGCTGGCGCGACGACAAAGACCCGGCGGAGATCCGCTGGGAGGTGTGACGGCTACTCGGCGTCGTTGGTGGTGTCGTCCACCGTCTCCTCAGCGGTCTCGCCGGTGCCGAGCGCCGAGCCCGTGTCCTGGGCGAGCTGGTCCTCGTCGTGGTCCACCGGCTTGTTTGTGCTGCCGTCGGTGGTGTAGCCGGGCTTCGCGGGATCGTTCTGCATGCGGAGCTTCCTTTCGTCGAGGTTTTCTTGTGCTCGCCCGATAGTAGCGCGGGTGCGCTAGGCGGTGGTTTCGCCGGGGATTTCGATGAAGCCGTATGGGAAGTAGAC
>ERZ1029874.101-NODE-101-length-14906-cov-36.216686_pt1 | contig 14906 bp, 13 predicted proteins | sample MGYA00519235_ERZ1029874 | MGnify/ENA primary metagenome ERZ1029874 (study PRJEB33666, sample SAMEA4610926) | skin metagenome | biome: Human-associated habitat; feature: Malodor aspect; material: skin | place: Philippines | collected 2015-08 ...
ATCGCAGAAGACGCGACCATCATCGGCGACGTCACCATCGGCGAGGACGCCAACAGCCCGGCGACCGCGTCGTCGTCCCCTTCACCGTCTCCTGCGGCCACTGCTACATGTGCAAGCGCGGCCTACAGTCGCAGTGCGAGACCACGCAGGTCCGCGAGGCCGGCAGCGGCGCCACCCTGTTCGGCTACTCGCGTCTCTACGGCTCGCTGCCCGGCGGCCAGGCCGAGTACCTGCGCGTCCCGCACGCCGACTACGGCCCGGTCAAGGTCCCGAACGTCGGCGAGGACGAGCGCTTCCTCTTCCTGTCCGACGTGCTGCCGACCGCCTGGCAGGGCGTCAAGTACGCCGACGTCCCTGAAGGTGGCACCCTCGCGGTGCTCGGCCTCGGCCCGATCGGGCAGATGGCGACGCGTATCGGCGCACACTTCGGCTACCGCGTGATTGGCGTCGACCCCGTCGCGGAGCGACGCGCTATGGCAGCCCGTCACGGCATCGAGGTCATCGAGGGCAGCGAGGAGGAGGTCGTCGAGAAGCTGCGCGAGCTTACCGACGGCCGCGGGCCCGACTCCGTCCTCGACGCCGTCGGCATGGAGGCTCACGAGTCTCCCGTCGCAGGCATCGCCCAGGCCGCGACTGGCCTGCTGCCTTCTCCGCTCGGCCGCGCCGCTATGGAGAATGCGGGTGTGGACCGCATGAGCGCGCTCTACACCGCCATTGACGCCGTGCGACGCGGCGGCACCATCTCGCTAAGCGGCGTGTACGGCGGGATGAAGGACCCGATGCCGATGATGACGCTCTTTGACAAGCAGATTCAGATGCGGATGGGCCAGTGCAACGTCCGAAACTGGACCGACGACATCCTCCCGCTGGTGGACGACCCGTCTGACCCGCTCGGCGTGCTCGATCTGAAGACCCATACCGCGCCGCTCGATGACGCGCCGGAGATGTACGAGAAGTTCCAGAAGAAGGAAGACGGCTGTATCAAGGTCGTGCTCAAGCCGTAGCCACGTACAGGTAAATGAGTAAACCCCCAGCGCAGGCTGGGGGTTTACCCGTAGTGGTCGGACTGACAGGATTTGAACCTGCGACCCCCACACCCCCAGTGTGGTGCGCTACCAAACTGCGCCACAGCCCGATCCGTTACCGCTTGCAGATATGCAACCCGTGTAACTCGACTGATGTTACAACACTGTCATGCGGCCCCAAAACTCGCTGGTCACTGGACCTTGCCGTCTACATAAGCCCACGCCCCGCCGCGTCGTTCGAAGCGGGATCGTTCCCGCTGGACTCCACCGGGGTAATGCGCCCGGAACTCGACCTCGCCTGTGGCGTCGAAGATGCCGCCGGCCTCCGTTGCCACGATGTCCAGTCGCGTGAACGGCTCGCCGCCGTCCGCGACATCAAGCTTGGCTGGGCGGGTCTCCGCGGCCCACGTCCGCTCCAAGTATTCCGCGTCGCCCACCACAAACGCGGAGTATCGGGAACGCATCAGCGACTCGGCCGTGGGAGCCGCAGCACCGCCGGAAATAAATCTTCCGCAGCAGGTCTCGTACGGCAGGCCCAACCCGCAGGGGCAAAGCCCGCGCGAGCCGTGCTCCTTGCCGCCTGCCACTACTTGCCCAGTCGCTCTGCGCGGTGGAGCTTGTTCTGCCGGCGGCGGCGCTCGAGCGAGGCGGTTTCGGCAACAGTGGTCACGTTGCCCTTGTCCACGTAGCCGTCGACGGTGGAGGAGGCGCCGGCGGCGCGCAGGGTCTCCACCTGCTCGTCGGTGAGGTCGCCGTACAGCGTGATCAGGCGGGTGAAAGTGCCGTCGCCGTTGTGGTTGACCTCCACGCGGACGTCGTCAAGCGGCATGCCCTTCGCGGCCTCGCGCACGGCTTGCGACGAGGAAACCGCGAGCGCGGACATGAATAGGCCCGTCGACGTCACGCCCTGGCCCTTGCCGCCGGTGTTCTTCGAGCGGTCGGTGGTAATCGCGCGGTTGGAGGTGCGCACCACGTCGCCGTACTTCGTGCCGCGGGCGGAGTAGGACACCGCGTTGGTGTCCGTCGTCTCCACCGGCACGAACAGCGGCTCGATGTACTGCTGCGCCCAGGAGCCGATGATGTCGGCGGCGCGCTGCGCGGTGCCCTGGCGGGTGAGCAGGTGATCCGCCTTGTCCAGGGCCATGAGCGACTTCGGGTAGCGCGCGAGCGAGAAGATGTTCTGGGCGTTGTCGATGCCGACGGTGACGTCGATAGGCGAGTGCACGAGCAGCAGTGGCTTGCGCAGCTTGGGCAGGTACTCCTCCGGGTTAGTGTCCGCGAGGTCCTCCAAGAACTCGCGGGAGATGATGAGCTCGCGCCCGCCGAGGACGACCGGCACGGAGCCGTTCGCGTCCGCCTCGCCGATGGCGTTGGCGTAGTGCAGCACGGAGTGTGCAGGGTCGAAGGGGGCGCCGACGGTGGCCACGGCCTTGATCATCTTCTTCAGCTCCGGCCGCGTCGCCGCCTTGAGCGCCGCGGCACCGCCGAGGGAGTGGCCCATGAGCAGCTGCGGGGCCTTGTAGTTCTCCTCGAGCCACTGCGCGGCGGCGACGATGTCGTCGACGTTCTCGGAGAACGAGGTGTCCTTGAACTCGCCCTCGGACTGGCCCAGGCCGGGGAAATCGAAGCGGAGGGTGGCAATGCCGTGCTCGGTGAGCCGCTTGGCAATGCGCGAGGCGCCCGGGGTGTGCCGCGAGCCGGCGAAGCAGTGCGCGAAGATGGCGTAGGCCTGCGCCGGGCCGTCGGGCCGGTCGATGGTCCCCGCCATCTTGAGGCCCTTCGAGGAGGGCACTTCAACATTCATCGAAAGCATGGTGCCCAAGCCTAGGCGAAGACGGTGAGACCGACCGGTTGACCTACCATTGCCCCATGGGCAAATTCGACTGGTTCTGGAAGGCCATGGGCTCCACCGCAGAGCGCAACAACAAGAAGTCGAAGGCCGTCGTCGCCGACGCGCACGGCCTCATCGAGGAGCTTTCGCTTCTCGACGACGCTTCGCTGGCCGACGCAGTCCGCTCCACCGTCTGCGACGGCGCGATCGCCGACAAAGCCCGTTTCCTCGCCGGGCTGTCGGTCGCCTCGCAGCGCACCCTCGGCATGACCCCGTTCGAGGTGCAAAACCAGGCGGTGCTGCGCCTGCTCGAGGGCGACGTCATCCAGATGGCCACCGGCGAGGGCAAGACGCTCGTCGGCGCCATGGCGGCGACCGGGTTCGCGCTGCAAGGCAAGCGCGTGCACCTCATCACGGTGAACAACTACCTCGCCGCCCGCGACGCGGCGTGGATGCGCCCGCTCGTCGAATTCTTCGGGTTGACGGTCTCGGCGGTCACGGAGGCGTCGACACGCGACGAGCGCGTGGCCGCCTACCGCTGCGACGTCGTCTACGCGCCGGTCACCGAGATCGGCTTCGACCACCTGCGCGACAACCAGATCACCTCCCGCGACCAGACGGTGCAGGCCGCCGCCGACGTCGCAATCGTGGACGAGGCGGACAGCGTGCTCGTGGACGAGGCGCTCGTGCCGCTCGTACTCGCCGGCTCCGAGGGCACCCAGCAGGCGACCGGGCAGATCACCGAGGCGGTCTCGCACCTCGTGGAGGACGAGGACTACACGATCGACGCGGAGGGGCGCAACGTCTTTCTCACCGACGACGGCGCGCGCAAGGTCGAGCGCCTCCTCGGCATCGACTCGCTCTATTCGGACGAGCACATCGGCACGACGCTCGTGCGCGTCAACCTCGCGCTGCACGCGAAGGCGCTGCTCATTCGGGACGTGCACTACATCGTCGACGACGGCAAGGTGGCGCTCGTGGACGCCTCGCGCGGGCGCGTCGCCGAGCTGCAGCGCTGGCCCGACGGCCTGCAGGCCGCGGTGGAGTCGAAAGAGGGCCTCGCTGTCTCCGAGGGCGGGCGCATCCTCGACTCCATCACGCTCCAGGCGCTCATGCGCCGCTACCCGCTCGTGTGCGGCATGACCGGCACCGCCGTCGAGGCGACCGACCAGCTGCGCTCGTTCTACGACCTCCACGTCGCGGTCATCGACCGCGCCAACGAGCTCAAGCGTTTCGACGAGGCGGACCGCATCTACGCCACCATGGAGGAGAAGAACGACGCGATTGTCGACGAGATCGCGCACATCCACGCCACCGGCCAGCCGGTGCTCGTGGGCACCCACGACGTCGCGGAATCGGAGGCGCTCGCGGAGGCGCTGGGCGAGCGCGGAATCGAGGCGAACGTGCTCAACGCGAAGAACGACGCGGAAGAGGCCCGGATCATCGCCGAGGCCGGCGACGTGGGCCGGGTGACCGTGTCCACCCAGATGGCGGGCCGCGGTACCGACATCCGCCTCGGCGGGGCGGACGAGCGCGACCACGACAAGGTCGCGGCCCTCGGCGGCCTGGCGGTGCTCGGCACCGCCCGCTACCGCACGGCCCGCCTGGACAACCAGCTGCGCGGCCGCGCCGGACGCCAGGGCGACCCGGGCCTGAGCATGTTTTTCGTCTCCCTCGAGGACGACATCGTGGCCACCGGCGGCGCGGACGAGCAGTTCTCCGCGCAGCCCGAGGCGGACGGGCGCATCACCGGCAACCGCGCGCAGCAGTTCGTCGAGCACTGCCAGCGCGTCACCGAGGGGCAGCTGCTGGAGATCCACTCCCAGACCTGGAAGTACAACAAGCTGCTCGCGGACCACCGCAACATCCTCGACGAGCGGCGCGCGGCGCTGCTGGACACTGACACCGCTTGGCGCGAGCTCTCGCAGCGGGCCCCCGAGCGCGCCGCCGAGCTGGCGGGGCTGCCGCAGGAGGTCCTCGAGCAGGCGGCGCGCGAGATCATGCTCTTCCACCTCGACGCCGAGTGGTCCGAGCACCTCGCGCTCATGGACGACGTCCGCGAGTCCATCCACCTGCGCGCCATCGCGCGCGAGACGCCGATCACCGAGTACCACCGCATCGCGGTGCGCGAGTTCAAGGACCTCGCCAACAGGGCAGTGGACGAGTCGGTGGACACGTTCCGGACAGTGCCTATCGACGCCTCCGGCGCCCACCTCGCCGACGCCGGCTGGAAGCGCCCGAGCGCCACGTGGACGTACATGGTTTCCGACAACCCGCTCGCGGGTTCCGGCAACTCGATTATCACCGGCATTGGAAACATCTTCCGCTAGTCGCCCGTCCAAGCCCGCGGGGCGCTAGTATGGCAGAAGATCTCAACCACGACTCGACAGTCAAGGAGCGAACGATGAGCGACAACACGCCGCAGAACCAGGTAGAAACCACCTCGGTCTTCCGCGCTGACCTGCTCAAAGAGATGGAATCCGGTGCGGCAGCCTCGGTAGACTCCGGGGCGGGCGCCGACAAGCTCGCCGAGGGCGAGGCGCTGCTCGTCGTCAAGCGTGGCCCGAACGCTGGCGCCCGCTTCCTGCTCGACCAGGACTCCACCACCGCGGGCCGCCACCCGGAGGCGGACATCTTCCTCGACGACGTGACCGTCTCGCGCCGCCACGCTGAATTCCGCCGCAACGAGTCCGGCTACGAGGTCGTAGACGTGGGTTCCCTCAACGGCACCTACGTCAACCGCGAGCCGCGCAACTCCCAGGAACTGACCAACGGCGACGAGATCCAGATCGGCAAATTCCGCCTCGTCTTCATCGCCGCGGACAAGTAAACCCGTTTCCGCACCGCTAGCCCCGGCCCCGAGAAAGAAGAGAACGACCCAGTGAGCGCAATCCGCCAAACCGCCGCCGCCCTGCAGACCGCACCTGCCGGGGCCAAGGCCGCCAAGCCGGCCAAGACGATGTCGATCGGCGTCGTGCTCGAGCGGCTGCGTGCGGAGTTCCCGGACGTCACGGTGTCGAAGATCCGCTTCCTCGAGTCCGAGGGGCTGATCACCCCGCAGCGCACCGCCTCGGGGTACCGCCGGTTCACCGAAGAGGACGTCGAGCGCCTGCGCTACATCCTGGTCACCCAGCGCGACAACTACCTGCCGCTCAAGGTCATCCGCGAGCAGCTCGAGGCGATGGACTCCGGCCACGTCACCGCACTGCTCTCGGCCGCATCTTCGGATGCGGAGCCGATGATCTCCCCGGAGAACTTCCGCGCCCCCGTGGCGACGCACCTCACGGCAACCGACGTCGCCGAGCAGGCGCAGGCGCCGCAGGAGACGATCGACGAGTACATCTCGCTCGGCCTCATCGCCCCAGACGCCGCTGGCCTGTTCACGGCCGACGACGTACGCACCGCCACCACGGCGCTCTCGCTCGCGGAGTTCGGGTTCGACGCGCGCCACCTGAAGACGCTGCGCACCGCCGCCGCGCGCCAGGCGGACATGATCAACCAGGTGGCGGAGCCCGTCGCAAAGTCCGGCAAGGTCACCGCGAAGCAAAAGGCCGAGGAGATCGGGCAGCAGATGTCCGCGCTCGTCGTGTCGCTGCATGCGTCGCTGGTGAAGAACGAGCTGCGCCGCCAGCTGGGCAACTAATGGAATCCGTCCAGCTCATCGGGGTGTTCCCGGTCGGCCCGGAAAACTTCCTCTGCGCGCTGCTCCAGCGCCCCTCGAGCGGGCGCTGCATCCCGGTCTGGCTGCCGCCGCAGGAGGGCGCCGAGCTCGCCGGTCGCGTGAGCGGCTGGGCGCCGAACCGCCCGCGCCCGACCGACGCGCTCGCCGACCTCATCCGCCAGTCAACGCCCGGGGTCGAATCCATCGAGCTGTCCAGCTACGTCGACGGCATCATGATGGCGACGACGACGCTCGCGGACGGCACCGAAATCGACATGCGCGCCTCGGACGCGTTGCTGCTCGCGTCGGAGCTGGACGTCGACATCGCCGTCGACGAGACCGTCGCCGCGCAGGCGTCGGTCTTCCTCTCGCCCGAGGATGCGCGCCGCTACCTGCAGGCGGAGATCGCGCCGGTGGAGGCGGAAGGGGAGCGCGAGTCGGCGAGCGGCGACGCGCAGGCGGACGCCGACTTCGAGGAGCTCATGCGCAGCTTCGGCGTCGAGGAATCCGATTTGGGGGATGGCGGCGACGCCGAACCGGAGCAGTAAAAACCCTCAAGTTTTAGTTGAGACTTTCGGCGTGTTACGCGTGTGACTCTTGACCAGCTGCGTATCCTTAGCTTTTAATAGTCATCAGGCGTTCAGCTAACTTTCATGGGAGTAATTACGTGAGCATCACCGAGGACCCTCAGCTCGAGGCAGTGCAGGAATCCCTCTTCGACGTCGGCCCGTCCGACGAGGTCGGCTACCGCGTGCCCATCGCGTGCCAGGTCGCCGGCATCACGTACCGCCAGCTCGACTACTGGGCGCGCACCGGTCTGGTCCGCCCGTCGATCCGCGGCGCGAAGGGCTCCGGCTCCCAGCGTCTGTACTCGTTCAAAGACATCCTCGTGCTCAAGATTGTCAAGGGCCTGCTGGACACCGGCATCTCCCTGCAGAACATCCGCCTCGCCGTGGACAAGCTCCGCGACCGCGGCGTCTCCGACATCGCCGAGATCACTCTCGTTTCCGACGGCGTCACCGTCTACGAGTGTCGCTCCAACGAGGAGATCATCGACCTCCTCGGCGGCGGCCAGGGCGTGTTCGGCATCGCCGTCCCGCAGATCATGAAGGAGCTCACCGGCACCATCTCCGCGTTCCCGTCGGAGCGCGTCGCGGAGGAGGAGCCGACCAACGTCATCGGCTTCGACGAGCTCGCGGATCGCCGCCGTCGCAAGACCTCCTAGCGCGCGTTACTCCCACAACGCCGGCCCCGACCGAACGGGGCCGGCGTTCGCTTTCGCTGCCCTCGGCAGTTGGAGGGAGGGGTGCGAGGGAATGAGGGCGATATTGTCCTCATTCCCTCTCCGCACTATCCCCAGCTCCGCGTGGCGCGGGTGCGGCCCGGCTACAGGCCCGCGGCCTCCCGCACGGCGGCCGGGATCGCATCTGCCTGCTTCGCGTCAACGGCCTTCTGCGCGAGGCCGCTTACCGCGGCGTCCGGCTCGCCCTCGCCGACGCGCACCACGGTGAGGTGGACGGTGTCGCCCGCGGCCTTGCGCACTGCGTCGGCGAACGCCTTGTCGTCGCCGGCGTCGGCGGTGCCCGTGGTCACGAGCACGATGCGCGTTGTCGTTGCCGCGCCGCCGTAGGCGCCGGCCGCCGCCTCCACCGCCTCGCGGGTCTGGGGCACGCCGCCGGTGAGGAAGCGGCGCACGGCAACAGCGACGGATTCGGCGTCGGGGGAGACGGTGAGGTTCTGGCGGTAGCCGACGACGACGCCCGGGTTGAGCGGCGAGGAGTAGTTCCACAGGCCGACCTCCTTGCCGTCGGCGCCGAGGGCGAGCGCGGCGTCCGCGATCGCGTCCTTCGCGGACTCGATGTAGGGCGCCATCGCGTCGGAGGTGTCGAGCAGGAACAGCGTGTTCTCCGGCTGCACCTGCGCCACCGGTGCCGTGGTCTGCGCCGACGACTGCGCCTGTGCGTTCCTCTTGCCGGCGTCGCCGGTGAGGCCTTCGCCGCCGCCGGGCAGCGCCGCCGCCCACACGAGGTCGGAGATCACCGGCTGGTCGTTCGCCGAGCCGTCGAACTGCTCGGCAGAGTGGCGCGCGAAGTCCTGCCCGGCGCGCGACTGGTCCTCGTTCACCTTTTCAGTCTGGTTCAGCGGAATAGCCGCGTAGACAACGTCAGAGCCGACCGGGGTGAACTGCAGACCGTTCGGCACGTTGTCCTCGACCGTCGCTACCGCATCGCCGCCGCCCGCGTTGAAGTCCGCCAGCGTGGAAATGCGCTGGTCCGTGAGCGCCTTCACCGCGGCGTTGTCGTCGCCCGCCACCTTGCGAGCAACCAGCGCCGAGGCCGCCGACTCCTCCTCGACGGGGAAGCGCACTGAGGCGATCTTCAGGTCCTCGAGCTTCACCCCGTCCTTAGTGGCCACGCCCGCCGGCTCGCTGAAGACAGCCTGCGGGTCCGCGACCGCCGCGGTGCGCCCGGCGTTGTCGAGCTCAGTGTGGCTCACGGTGGTGTTCGGCGCGACGTAGACCGCGGCGGCGCTCACGCTGTCTACGAGCTGCGGCTTGACGCAGTAGTCGCGGACGACGGGGTGGGTGTCCCGGTAGGCGTCGATAAGCTGCTGCCCGACCTGCGTGTCGGATGCGGCGATGGGGAGGGTCAGCTCGCCCGCGACGCACTCCGGCTCGGCGGCGGCGTCAGAGTCGCTGCCGCCGTCGCGCTGGGCGAGGTACCAGATGAGCGCCACGGCCAGCGCGAGCGCCACGAGCAACGCGATGACCCACCCGGCCAGCCTGAAGTTGTTCTTGCCGCTTGCATGCCGTGCCATCGTGGTCGCCGCCCCTTGCTCGTGAACGTGTGAAAACCTGCTCCGAGTCTAGCGTCCGAGGGCCGCCTCAACTTGCGCGACAAGCCGGGCGCGCAGCGGTTCCGCGCGCGCCGCAAGTCCGCGTTGGCGTGCGACGTACTCCGCCTTACCCTCGGGCGTTTCCACCGCGACGACACCGAGGCCGAGCCCGCGGCAGTCGTACGGCGAGGCCTCCATGTCCAGCCTGCGGGCGTCGGCGGCGAGCTCGAAGCAGTCCATGAGCAGCTCGCCCGGCACAAGCGGGCCGAGCTTGAACGCCCACTTGTACAGGTCCATGCTCACGTGGACGCACCCGGGCTGGTCGTTGTCCGCCTGCGCCTCGCGGCTGAGCACCGTGAGGTTGAGCGGCACCGCGGCCGGGGTGAAGAAGCGGTACGCGTCGAAATGGGAGCATTTCAGCTGGTGGGAGCGCACGACCTCGTCGGTGCCGTCCGCACCGAGGCGCAGCGGCAGCCCGTGGCGGGGGTGGTCGGTGCGGTACACCATCGCCCACTCGTGCATGCCGAAGCAGTCGAAGTGGGCATCGTGCGTAGCGACGGCCCGCAGGAGCTCCGCTACCGCCTCCACCTCGCCCCCGCGGTGGGCGAGGAACCGCTCGAGGTCGAGCGCGACCGTCCCGTCGGGGGCAATGGCGTAGTCCCGCCACCCCGCCTGCGGGAGGTCGGCGGCGTCCGTGAGCGCGACGCCCACGCCGGGGTGCCAGCGCTTGAGGTGCCCCGGGCGCAGCGGGTAATAGTCGAAGAGGAAGTCCCACACTGGGTGGTACCCGCCGCGGGCGCGCCGCGCGACACGGGGGTCCGCCCACACCGCGGCGCGCGCCTCATGCGCGGCGATGCGGGGCAGGTACTCCTCGCGGGCGAGGACCTGCATCACTCGGCCTCGTGGGTCCAGTCGGACACCGTGCCCACGTACTCCTCGATGAGGTCCTCGAGCGCGACGACGCCGACGAGGTTGCCGTTGTCGTGCACCTCCGCCATGTGGGCGCTTCGCCGGTGGAGCAGGGCGAGCGCGTCGTCCATGGACTTCGTGGCCTCGATGGTGGTGAGCGGGCGGATGCGCTTGAGCGGCACGCGCGGATCCTGCTCGGGGGATTCCATGAGGTCGAGGATGTCCTTGACGTGGATGTAGCCCGCGAGCGAGGTCGCGTCGATGCGGACAGGGAAGCGGGAGTAGCCGGTCTCCTGCACGGCCTGCTCGATCGCGGAGAGGCGCACGCCGCGCGGGTCGTAGGGGAGCATCTTCACCCGCTCCAGCGGGATCATCGCCTCCTTGAGCTGGCGCGAATCCTGGCGCAGCGCCTTGGCCAGGCGGACCGTCTCCTCGGCGTCGAGCAGCCCCTCCTCGCGCGACTCCTGGATCATGGACGCGAGCTGCTGCTGGTCGACGGTGGATTCCAGCTCGTCCTTCTGCTCGATGCCGAACAGCCCGAGCGTCTTGCGGGCGACCCAGTTGAGGAACTCGAGCACCGGGCGGGTGATTTTCACCCACGCCGTCATCGCCGGGGTGAGCCACATGGCGGTCTGCTCCGGGCCGGCGATGGCGATGTTCTTGGGCACCATCTCGCCGAACAGGATGTGCAGGAACGAGATGATCGCCAGCGCGAGGATGAACGCGACGGGGTGCAGCAGGTTCGCGGGCATCCCGAGCGCGAGGAATGGCCCCTCGATGTAGGAGGCCACGGCCGGCTCGGCGACCTTGCCGAGCACGAGCGACGCCACCGTGATACCGAACTGGGCGCCGGCGAGGTAGATGGAGAGGTGCTCGGTGGCGTAGAGCACGTCCTGGGCCTTCGTCTTGCCCTGGGCGAGGAGGGACTCGAGGCGGTCCCGGCGGGAGGAAACGAGGGAGAACTCGGCGCCGACGAAGAACGCGTTGACGGCCAGCAGCGCCGCGATGAGGAGGATCGCAAGCCAGATGCTCATTTACGCGACCTCCTCCGGCGGGACGGGGCGCAGCATGACGCGGTCGATGCGCCGCCCGTCCATCTCCGTGACCTGGGCGAGCCAGTCGCCGGCACCGGCGGACTGGAACTCCTCCTGGAAGCTTGCGACGGACTCGTGGAGCACGACCTCGTCGCCGACCTCGGGGATGCGCCCGAGCGTCGCCATGACCAGGCCGCCGAGGGTCTCGTATGGGCCGTCAGGGGCGGTGTAGCCGATGCGCTCCGCGAGCTCGTCGAGACGCACGAGCCCCGCGACCTGCCACGACGTGCCGAGGCGGGCGAAGTCCCGCTCGCCCTCGCGGTCGTCGTACTCGTCGTAGACCTCGCCGAGGATCTCCTCGACCAGGTCCTCGATGGTGACCAGGCCTTGCGTGCCGCCGTACTCGTCGGCGACGAGCACGACCTGGGATCCCGCGGAGCGCACCCGGTTGAGCACCGAGTCGCCGTCGAGGGTGCCCGGCACGAACGGCACGCGGCGGGCCAGCGTGGCCAGGCGGGTGGTGGCGCGCTCCTCGCGTGGCACCGAGAATGCGTCCTTGATGTGCACGACGCCGAGCGTGTCGTCGAGGTCGCCGCGGCGAACGGGGAAGCGGGAGTGGCCCGTCTCCCGGGCGAGGCTGATGAGGTCGGCCACGGTGTCGTCGGCATCGAGCGAGTCGATGGTGGAGCGCGGCGTCATCACCTCCTCCGCCGTGGTCTCGCCGAAGCGCAGGGAGCGGTCGATCACGGCTGCCGTCGCCGCGTCGAGGCCACCCGCCTCCGCGGAGCTGCGCACCATCGCGCCGAGCTCCTGGGAGGACCGCGCGGACGCGAGCTCGTCGGCAGGCTCCATGCCCATCTTGCGCACCACCCAGTTCGCCGACGCGTTGAGCAGGTCGATGAAGGGCTTGGCCCCGACGTTGAACCAGTGCACCGGGGGCACGACCACTCGCGCCGTTGCGAGCGGGTCGGTGATGGCGATGTTCTTCGGCACCAGCTCGCCGAACACCATGGACAGCAGCGTCGCCACGATGAGCGCGAGAATAACCGCCACCGTCTGCGAGGCGTTCGCGCCGAGCCCGATGAGCTCGAGCAGCGGGGTGAAGAACTTGCCCAAGACGGGCTCCGCGAGGAAGCCCGCGGCGAGCGTGGTCACGGTGATACCCAGCTGGGCGCCGGAAAGCGTGAACGAGAGGTTGCCGTGGTCGCGGACGACGGCGTGCGCGGTGGCGTCCCCGCGCTCCTTGAGGTCCGCCTCAATGGTGGAGCGCTCGAGGCCCGTCATCGCGAACTCGACGGCCACGAACAGGCCGGTCGAGGCGGTGAGCAGCACGAAGGCCGCGAGGGAAAGAATGGATACGACTATGTCCATCGGGGTGCATCTGCGCCTTAGCCGGCGTTACTCCTTCGGTTCCTGTTCCCGCCGCGGTTGCGGGAGGGCCTGCGCCTGCCGCGGCCCGACCCGCCGGCGGCGTTGGGCCGCTGCGGCTGGCGCTGCCCCTTGCCCTGCGGTTGGCCCGGCGGGGGCAGGGGCGATCCCTGCGGGACGCGTGCACCGGTAATGGTAACCAACTGCGGCGACATCGGTTCGACCTCGACGGCGGGCGCGTCCACGCCCGCCTTGCGCAGGAGCTGGTCGACCTCCTTGCGCTGCTCGTCCATCACCAGCGTGACGACGGTACCGGAGGTGCCCGCGCGCGCAGTACGGCCAGCGCGGTGCAGGTAGGCCTTGTGCTCCGCCGGGGGATCGACGTGGACCACCAGGGAGACGTCGTCGACGTCGATGCCGCGCGCCGCGATGTCCGTGGCCACGAGCACCGGCGTCGAGCCGTCCGAGAACCCCTCGAGCGCGCGGGTGCGCGCGCCCTGGCCCTTGTCGCCGTGGAGGCCCTGCGCGTTGATGCCGACCCGGCGCAGCTTCTTCACCTGGCGGTCCACACCGTGCTTCGTGCGCATGAACATGATGGTCTTGCCCTTGCGGGCCGCGATCTGGAGCACGATCTCGCCGCGCTCCTCGCGTCCGCCCACGAGCAGGCGGTAATGCTCCATCGTGTCCACCGCGGCCTCCGCAGGCGCGGTGGAGTGCGTCACCGGGTCGTGCATGTAGCGGTCGACGAGCTTCTGCACGTCCCCGTCCAGGGTGGCGGAGAACAGCAGGCGCTGCCCGTCCGTGGGAGTGCGGTCGAGCAGCTTGCGCACCTGGGGCAGAAAGCCCATGTCCGCCATTTGGTCCGCCTCGTCGAGGGCGGTGATCTCCACCGCGTCGAAGAAGAGCTTCTTCTGGTTGATGAGGTCCTCGGCGCGCCCCGGGGTGGCCACCAGAAGATCGACCGGCGAGGCGAGCGCGCGGATGTGCTGGTTGATGTTCACGCCGCCGACGACGTCAAAGACGCGCAGGCCGAGGGCGGCCGCCGGTGCGTCGAGACGCTCGCGGATCTGCGCGGCGAGCTCGCGGGTGGGGGCGAGGACGAGACCGCGCGGGTGGCCCGGCTTCGACGGCGCGCCCGCGAGGCGCGCAAGCATGGGCAGGCCGAACGTGAACGTCTTGCCCGAGCCTGTCGGCCCGCGCCCGAGCACGTCGCGCCCGGCCAGCGCGTCCGGGATCGCTGCCTCCTGGATGGGGAAGGGCTCGGTGATGCCCTCCTTGCGCAGGACGTTGACGATGTCGCGGGGGAGGCCGAGGTCGGCGAACGTAGTCATTCGGGCCAGTCTACGCGGTCGCACCCGCCCGCTAGTAGCTGAGTTCCTCGCGCTCGCCGGACCAGGTGGTGTGAAAGGTACCCTCCATGTCCACGCGGCGGTAGGTGTGCGCGCCGAAGAAGTCGCGCTGGCCCTGGATGAGCGCCGCCGGCAGGCGGTCCGCACGCAGCGAGTCGTAGTAGGACAGTGAGGACGCGAACACCGGCACCGGCAGGCCGAGCTGCGTAGCTACAACCACGACGCGACGCCACGAATCCACCAGGCCCTTTTCCAGCTCGCCCTTGAAGTACGGGTCGAGCAGCAGCGACGGCAGCTCCGGGTCGCGCTCGTACGCCTCGGTGATGCGGTCGAGGAACTTCGCGCGGATGATGCAGCCGCCGCGCCAGATGCGCGCGAGATCACCCGGCTTGATGCCCCAGTCGTGCTCCTGCGAGCCCGCGTTGATCTCGTCGAAGCCCTGCGCGTACGCCACGAGCTTCGAGGCGTAGAGCGCGCGCCGCACATCCTCGACGAACGCCTGCGTATCGACGCCCAGGGACGCCAACGTCGCCACCTCGCCCGCCGGCAGCCCGGCCTCGTGCGCCGCCTCGCGCTGGGCCAGCGCGGAAGACAATGCGCGGGCGAAGACGGCCTCGCCGATGCCGGTGGTGGGCACGCCGAGGTCGAGCGCCTCCTTCACCGTCCAGCGGCCCGTGCCTTTCTGCCCGGCGGCGTCGACGATGACGTCGATGAACGGCTGGCCGGTGTGGGCGTCGACCTGGCGCAGCACCTCGGCGGTGATCTCGATGAGGTAGGAGTCCAGGTCGCCCTTGTTCCATTCCGCAAAGATGTCGGCGATCTGGGCGGGCTCGAGCCCGGCCGCGTAGCGCAGCAGGTGGTAGGCCTCGCCGATGACCTGCATGTCGGCGTACT
>ERZ1029874.105-NODE-105-length-14692-cov-40.264808_pt1 | contig 14692 bp, 18 predicted proteins | sample MGYA00519235_ERZ1029874 | MGnify/ENA primary metagenome ERZ1029874 (study PRJEB33666, sample SAMEA4610926) | skin metagenome | biome: Human-associated habitat; feature: Malodor aspect; material: skin | place: Philippines | collected 2015-08 ...
GTCCGGATGACGGGCCCAGTCAGTGAAAGGTGTCCCTTCCAAGGCCCCACTGACACGGCCGGAAGGCAAGTCCCCTGAGTCGACGCCAGGTACCGGGTCGGGGACTTCCCCGGCCTGACGGACACGCAGGTCGCTTGCTCTATTTATTAGGCAGCGAGGGCGTAGTCACGCTGAGAGTTCTTCTCTGCGTTTATTGGTTACAGCGACGCTTACGGTGGTCTCCTGCCTGCACCGGCACGCTTCCCCTGGCTAAGTAGATGAAGTCGAAACCAGAATCGACCCCTTCGACTACGGGAACCGTAGGAGATGAAATGCTACCGCACGCGGCCGAGATGCACAAGAGGCGTTACGACGTCCGCGCCGGGCGCACGCGGAGAAACTCCACCACCGCGTCCGGCCCTGCGTCGACGGCCAACCGGGCCGCCTTGGCCACCTCCGCGGCGTCCATCTTCGGCCGGCCGTCATCGCCGGCGAGCATGTCCGTGTCGGTGCGCCCCGGGTGCAGGGAGGTCACGCGGATCCTGCCCGCCTCCTCTTCTTGCAGCGCCTCGGTAAATCCGCGCAGGGCGAACTTCGACGCGCAGTAGGCGGTGTTGTCCGCGACGCCGTGGAAGCCGGCGCCGGAGTTGATGGCGATGATGAGGCCGGAGGAACGTCGCAACGCAGGCAGCACCGCGCGGGTGAGCGCGACCGGCGCGAGGAGGTTCACGGCCATCGACTCGCGCCACTGCTCGTCGGTGAGCTCCTCGAACGGGCCCTTGTGCAGCACGCCGGCGGCGAGGACGAGGACGTCGAGCTCCTCGATCTTGGAGGCCGCCTCCAAGATCGCGTCGGTGTCGGTGAGATCCACCTCGAACGGCTCGGCGCTGGGCAACGCGGCGACGACGTCGGAGGCGTCCTTCGATGCGCCGGCGTAGATGTGGTGGTCGCGGCCGAGCTCCTCGGCGATGGCGCGGCCGATGCCGCGTGATGCTCCGGTAATGAGTGCCTTCTTCATAGGCACCCACCGTAGCGAAATTAGGCCTTGATCCCCTTCAGCTTGCGGCCGAGGTCGCGGGTGATTTCGCGGTCCTCGGTGCGGCGCTTGATGTCGCGGCGCTTGTCGTAATCCTGCTTGCCCTGGGCGAGGCCGAGCTCGACCTTCGCGCGCCCGTCCTTGAGGTAGAGCGACAGCGGCACCAGCGTGCGGTTGCCGTCACGGAGCTTGCCCTCGAGCGAGTCGATCTCGCGGCGGTGGAGCAAGAGCTTGCGGGTGCGGCGCGGGGGGTGATTCGTCCAGTGTCCGCGCGAGTACTCCGGGATGTGCATGTTGCGCAGCCAGACCTCGCCGTTGTCGATGGTGGCGAAGGCCTCGACGAGCGACACCTTGCCCTCGCGCAGCGCCTTGATCTCCGTGCCCTGGAGCACGAGGCCGCACTCCCATGTGTCCAAGATGGTGTAATCGTGGCGAGCTTTCCGGTTGGTCGCGAGGACACCGGTGTTGGAAAGCTTCGTCTTCTTGTTCTTCTTGGACATAAGAGCGCTAAGTGTACCCCCTAGCGCCCTACTTACGCACGTAGGAGCGCAGCGCCACCTGCGCCGCGATGCCACCCAGCACCACGGCGACGAGCCCCACGAGCGGCATGACCGTCCACACCGCGCTGTCCGGTACTCGGGCGATGAGCTGGGAGGAGTAGAGGTCGCCGAGCATCGGGTCGACGACGAGCTGCTTGCCGGCCCACACGCCCACGGTGGCCAGCACCGCGCCGATGAGCACGGAGAGCACGGCCTCGAGCACGAACGGCGCCTGGGTAAACCAGCGCGAGGCGCCCACCATGCGCATGATGCCGATTTGCTCGCGACGGTTGTACGCGGCGAGCTGGACCATGTTGGCGATGAGGAACACCGCGGCGAGCGCCTGCGCCGCCGCCACAACGAACGCGGCGTTGCGGAAGGTGTTCAGCGTCCCCGCCGCGGAGCGCACGGTGTCGGCCTGGTCGGTGATCACCGCGACCTGAGGCATGTCGCGGACCTTGTCCAGCGGCGCGGTGTTCGTCGGGTCCTTCAGCCGCACGTGCAGCGCCGCCGGCAGCGCGTCGGGGGCGGTTTCGCGCACAAGCTCCGGCTCGGAGTCCTGGAACAGCTCCACGAAGCGCTGGTAGGACTGCTCGCGGGAGCGGAACGTCACCTGCTCCACCTCGCTGTCCGCCTGCAGGGTGTCGCGCACCTGCTTGCAGGCGTCGGAGGAGCAGTCCTTGTCGTTCGCGGAAATGTCTTCGTCGAGCTCCACCATCACCTCGACGCGGTCGAGATAGAGATCCTTCGTCTCCGCGGTCGCCTTCGAGATGAGCGCGCCGGTGCCCACGAGCGCGAGCGAAAGCGCGGTGGTGATCACGAGCGCAATAGTCATGGTGAGGTTGCGGCCGAGGCCCTTGACACCCTCCCGGAAAATGAATCCCCAGTTCACAGCTACCTCCTCACGTCCCCGTACACGCCGTTTTGCTCGTCGCGCACGATCTTGCCCAGTTGCAGCTCCACGACACGCTTGCGCATCTCGTCCACCGCGCGCGCGTTGTGCGTGGACATGATCACTGTCGTACCCATGCGGTTGATGCGCGCAAGCAGCGCCATGATCTCGCTGGCGGTGCCGGGGTCGAGGTTGCCCGTAGGTTCGTCGCAAAGCATGAGCTTCGGCTTATCGACGAACGCGCGAGCGATGCCCACGCGCTGCTGCTCGCCGCCGGAAAGTTCCTGCGGCATGCGCTGGGCCTTCGACGCGAGGCCAACGAGTTCGAGGGCCTCCGGGACGAGTTTGGCGATGCGGTCTTTCGGCTTGCCGATGACCTCGAGCGCGAACGCGACGTTGTCGTAGACGCTCAGCCGCGGCAGGAGGCGGAAATCCTGGAACACGTAGCCGATGGACTGGCGCAGCGCGTTGACCTGCTTGCCGGAGAGCGCGTTGACGTGGAAGTTGTCGAAGTAGATGTCGCCCGAGGTGACGTTCTCCTCGCGAATAAGCAGCTCCAGAAACGTGGACTTGCCGGAGCCGGACGCGCCGATGAGGAAGATGAATTCGCCGTCGGGGATCTCGAGGCTGACGTCGGACAGCGCGGGGCGCGTCGCCGTCGGGTACGCCTTGGTCACATGGTCGAATCGGATCACGCGGCTCACCTTACCTGTTACTGCTGTGATTCCTGTTGCTGCTGCGCCATGCGCCAGCGGATCCCGGCCTCGAGGAACCCGTCGATGTCGCCGTCGAGCACCTTCTGCGGGTCGCCCACCTCGTACTCCGTGCGCAGGTCCTTCACCATCTGGTACGGGTGCAGCACGTAGGAGCGCATCTGGTTGCCCCAGCTCGCGTTGCCGCCGGCGCCGAGCGCGTCGAGTTCCGCCTTCTCCTCCTGGCGCTTGCGCTCGAGCAGCTTGGACTGCAGCACGTTCATCGCGGAGGCCTTGTTCTGGATCTGGGACTTCTCGTTCTGGCAGGTGACCACGATGCCGGTGGGCAGGTGCGTGATGCGCACCGCCGAGTCGGTCGTGTTCACCGACTGGCCGCCCGGCCCGGAGGAGCGGTAGACGTCGACGCGGATGTCGGAGTCCGGAATGTCGATGTGGTCGGTTTGCTCCACCACCGGCAGCACCTCCACCTCGGCGAACGAGGTCTGGCGCCGGCCCTGGTTGTCAAACGGCGAGATGCGCACGAGCCGGTGCGCACCCTGCTCGACGGAGAGCTGGCCGTAGAGGTACTCGCCGTGCACGACGAAGGTGGCTGACTTGATGCCGGCCTCCTCCGCATAAGAGATGTCGTAGACGTCGACCTTGTGCCCGGCCTTTTCCGCCCAGCGCACGTACATGCGCATGAGCATCTCGGCCCAGTCCGCGGCGTCGACGCCGCCGGCGCCGGAGCGGATGTTCACCACGGCCTCGCGCTGGTCGTACTCGCCGGAGAGCATCGTCTGCACCTCGAGCGAGTCGATCTGGGCGGCGACGTCCGCCAGCTCCTCGTCGGCCATCGAGGCGTCGCCTTCCTCCTCGGCGAGCTCGTACATGACCGGGAGGTCGTCGATACGCGAGCGCAGCGAGGACACCTTTTTCAGCCGCGCCTGCACGTTGGACAGCTCGGTGGTCACCTGCTGCGCGTGCGCCGGATCGTCCCAGAGCGACGGGTCGCCCGCCTGCGCCTCGAGTTCGCGGGCGCGCTCGGCGAGGTCGTCGAGGTCCATCACCTTCTCAATGGTGGAAAGCGTGGCACTGAGGGTGTTGATTCGCGCGTGCGTCTCCGGCTGCATGCTGGGCAAGTTTAGCGAACCGCCTGCCGGAACCTGAAAGACGCGTTAGACTGCCTGGCGTCCCAACACGGGCGCCCGGGGCACCGGGCTGAGATCGCGCTGACGCCACACGTGCACAGCCGCGCGAGCACCGTTCGAACCTGTCTGGTTAGCACCAGCGAAGGAAGTAAGGAGCACGCCATGTCGAACGACACTGCCGACATCTACGCCCGCGAAATCCACCCGAAGCACTCCTACGCGCCGATCGCGCAGGGCGGCCTCGAGGTACCGGAGACCGCGATCCAGCTCGACGACTCCCCCACGGGCCCGAACGCGCCGTTCAAGGTGTACCGCACCCGAGGCCCGTGGGCGGAGCCCGAAGAGGGCCTGCCCGACCTGCGCGGCGGGTGGATCGCGGACCGCGGCGACACCGAGGAGTACACGGGCCGCAGCCGCAATTTGCTTGACGACGGCCGTTCCGCCGTCAAGCGCGGCGCCGCAAGCGAGGAATGGCGCGGGGTCTCCCGCGCGCCCCGCAAGGCGCACGAGGGCAAGCGCGTCACCCAGATGCACTACGCCCGGCGCGGCGAGATCACCCGCGAGATGGAGTTCGTCGCCCTGCGCGAGCACTGCGACCCGGAGAAGGTGCGCGCCGAGGTGGCCGCGGGCCGCGCGATCATCCCGAACAACGTCAACCACCCCGAGAGCGAGCCGATGATCATCGGCAACGCGTTTTTGACCAAGATCAACGCGAACATCGGCAACTCGGCGGTAACCTCCTCGATCCGCGAGGAGGTGGACAAGCTGCGCTGGGCGACGCGCTGGGGCGCGGACACCGTGATGGACCTGTCCACCGGCGACGACATCCACGCCACCCGCGAGTGGATCCTGCGCAACTCGCCGGTGCCCATCGGCACCGTGCCCATCTACCAGGCGCTGGAGAAGGTCGGCGGCGTCGCCGAGGAGCTCACCTGGGATATCTTCCGCGACACCGTCATCGAGCAGTGCGAGCAGGGCGTCGACTACATGACCGTCCACGCCGGCGTGCGCCTGCCGTACGTGCCGCTGACCTCGAAGCGCGTCACCGGCATCGTCTCCCGCGGCGGCTCGATCATGGCCGGCTGGTGCCTCGCCCACCACAAGGAGTCCTTCCTCTACGAGAACTTCGACGAGCTCTGCGAGATCTTCGCTGCCTACGACGTCGCATTCTCGCTTGGCGACGGCCTCCGGCCCGGCTCTGTGGCCGACGCCAACGACGCCGCCCAGTTCGCCGAGCTGAAAACCATCGGCGAGCTGTGCCGCCGCGCCTGGAACTACGACGTCCAGGTGATGATCGAGGGCCCGGGCCACGTGCCACTGAACATGATCCAGGTGAACAACGAGAAGGAGCAGGAGTGGTGCTCGGGCGCGCCGTTCTACACCCTCGGCCCCCTGGTCACGGACATCGCGCCGGGCTACGACCACATCACCTCCGCCATCGGCGCGGCCAACATCGCGATGGGCGGCACGGCGATGCTGTGCTACGTCACCCCGAAGGAGCACCTCGGCCTGCCGAACAAGGACGACGTGAAAACGGGCGTGATCACCTACAAGCTCGCCGCCCACGCCGCCGACGTGGCGAAGGGCCACCCCGGCGCGCGCGACTGGGACGACGCGATGAGCAAGGCGCGCTTCGAGTTCCGCTGGAACGACCAGTTCGCGCTCTCCCTCGACCCGGACACCGCGCAGGCCTACCACGACGAGACGCTGCCGGCGGAGCCCGCGAAGACGGCGCACTTCTGCTCCATGTGCGGGCCGAAGTTCTGCTCGATGCGCATCAGCCAGGACATCCGCGACGAGTTCGGCGACGCCATCGACGAGGCCCTCGACGATGAGAACCGGGCGATGATCGCGGACCTGGGCATCCCCACCTTCGCCGGTGGGGAGGACTACCGCCGCGGTGAGAACGAGATGGCGCGGGAGTTCCGCGAGCTCGGCTCGAACGTCTACCTCGCGGAGACGGAGGCGCAGCACGGGCAGGACGCGCAGCACGGCGCGGGCGCGCCAGCTGCGCAATAATGGCCGCGTGACCGACACGCAAGCCTTCATCACCGCCCACCGCTACTCCACCGACGCCGAGCTCGCCGCCGCCCTCGTCGAGCACGCCGGCGCCCTCGCGCTCGAGATGCGCGCGGGCGGGCTGGGCACCGACTACAAGACGTCTATCTCCGACGTGGTCACCGACGCGGACCGGGCCGCCGAGCGGTTTGTCGCGGACGTGCTCGAGGCGCTGCGGGGCGAGGACGGCGTGCTCGGCGAGGAGGGTGCGGCCCGCGACTCGCAGACGGGCCGCACGTGGGTGATCGACCCGGTCGACGGCACGTACAACTTCTCGCAAGGCTCGGACTACTTCTGCTCCGCGCTCGCGCTCGTCAGCGCCGACGCGGACCGCACCCCCGCGATCGGCGCCGTCCACCGCCCCGCAACGGGCACGACGTGGCTCGCGGCGGACGGGGTGGCCACGCGTGACGGGGAGGTGCTCGGGTCGCTGCCGGAGGCGTCGATACGCGAAAAGGCCCTGGTGACGTACCTCCACCCCTCGAACATGCGCGACGACGCGGTGCGCGAGGCTTGGCTGCGGGTGGCGCGCGAGGCCGCGACGGTGCGGATGATGGGCGCGGGTTCGGTGGACCTGGCCAACATCGCGTCCGGTCAGATGGGTTGCTGGCTACAGCACACGGTGGCGGACTGGGACTGGCTGCCCGGCAAGGCGCTCGTCGAGGCCGCGGGCGGGCGCGCGGAGAAGGTCGATGCGGGCGGGGTGACCTGGTGCGTCGCGGGAAACGCGCAGATGGCCGGCGACGTCATCGCGCTGCTGCGTAACGACGCCTAAAGCCCTCGGCGCCTAGGGCAGGCGGAAGCCGCCCGGCAGATCGGAAAGCACCGCGTCGAGGCGCACGGAGCCCGTCGGCGCGTGGATCGGCCCCTGCAGCGGCGTGTGGCATGCAACGTTGAACGGCGGGCGCCACAGGCCGCCGTTGACCATCGCGATCACGCTATCGCCGACGAGGAGCGGCGCACCCGAGTCGCCCTGCATCGCGCAGACGTGGTTCTGGTTCACCGCGCCCCAGTCGCTGATGGTGGGCCCGCACGTGTAGCCGGAGGCGACGCCGAACTTGCACACCTGCCCGCCCGGCTTGACCGGGGCGCCGCCGAGGTGGTTGACGGTCACGCCGTTGTACGAGCGGGTCACCTCGGTGTTGCGCGCGAGGGTGATCACCGCGTAGTCGAGCTGCGGGTTGACGAAGGTGACGGTGCCGGTGCGGCCGAGCCGCCAGGCGTCGGCGGAGCTCACCGCGTCGCCGACGTTGCCGCAGTGCCCGGCGGTGAGCGCGACCTTCTCGCCCCGGTCGTTGTAGCCTGCGGCCGTGGTGGTGCACATGACCTCCTGGCCGGGGTTGTTGCCCACGTAGATCGGGGTGCCAGGGCCATAGAGGGCGTTGCCGCGCGCGGCGGCCTGCTCCGCCTCGGCGGGGATGCGCGGCGCGTCGAAGAGGGAGCCCGGGACGCGGTGGAGCACCTGGTCCGCGAACGGCTTGCCGGCCAGCGTCTTGGACACCGGGTCGGAGCGCCAGACGTAGTTTTGGAAGTTCTCCACCGGCGCGGCGTCGTCCGCGTGCGCGGCCGGGAGCGCGCCCGTCGCGACGGGCGCTGCACACCCGGCGGCAACCAAGAGCGAAGCGGCGAAGGTGCGGACGGCGTGGCGGCGGCGCATGAAATCCCCTATCACTTGTGCAACTTAAGCAACTTTAAAAACAATAGTCCCATTCAACCACACGTCGCGCGGCGGCGAGGCGCGTAGCATGAGCGCATGACGAGCACCCCGGCATCGCCAACGCGTGGGGCGTGCCGTACTACTACTGGGTGGTGGGCAGCAACAAGGACGCCGCGAACGCCGCCTACAACCACTCCCCCAAGTTCGCGCCGGACCTCGACCCCGTGCTGGACCTGTCCACCCGGACGATCATCGCCGGCGTCTCCCCGTGGCTGATGCAGGACTGAGCCGGTAGCTTGGGGCGCATGAACCAACCTGTGCCGATTCCCCCTCCCGAGCCGAACCGCGCGACGCAGCAGCGCCTCATCGTCCCCGACCTCGCCCGGGGCACCGCCCTGTGGGGCATCGCGCTGGCAAACGCCTCCACCGCGTGGATTGTCAACGACTGGACGGAGGACCACACACGGGCGGGTTGGTCGGTCGGCGGCGTGCGCCCGGGGAACCTGCTCGACGAGGTCTGCGCCGTGCTCGCGGCGATGTTCGTCCACGTGCGCGGGCTGCCGATGTTTTCCACGCTGCTCGGCTTCGGTTTCGGCCTCGTCGCCGCGAGCCTCGCCCGCAAGGGCTACACCTCGAAGGAGGCGCGGCGCGTGCTGCTGCGCCGCTACGGCGCGCTGGCGCTGTTCGGCCTCGCGCACATGCTCCTGCTGTTCTACGGCGACATCATGCTCACCTACGGGCTCATCGGCGTGCTCCTCGCGCTCATGTTCACGCTTTCCGGCAAAGTCCTGCGCATCATCGCCTACACCATCCTCACGTGTTTCACGCTCCTCGGCACCCTCGGCGCCGCGGCGACCTACTTCTTCGAGGACACTGCCGCCGGCATGGACTCCCCGGGCGACTTCGCCTCGCTCAGCGCCTACTTCGCCGCGAACTTCCGCGGCGGCCTGCTCATGCTGGTCAACCAGCCGTTCGCGGTGGCGCAGCTCGGCGCGCTCACCATCATCGGGTACCTCTGGGCGAGGGAGCGGGTGCTTATCGACGTCGCCGAGCACCGCAAAACCCTCATCACCTGGACCGTCATCGGCGCTGCGGTGGTGCTCTGCATCGGCCTGCCCTGGGGCCTGGCGGCGGCCGGGGTCCTCCCGCCCGAGCTCGAGATGCCGTTCTACATGCTCAACCAGGGCTTCGGCATGTTCACCGGCCCGGGCATCCTCGCCGCGCTGGCGCTCGCGACGGATTCGCTGCGCAACGAGGTTCCCGCGTGGGCACGCGCGTTCGTCGCCCTGGGCAAGCGCTCGATGTCGGGCTACCTGGCGCAGTCGTTCCTCTTCGTCGCCATCGTCATGCCGTTTAGCCTCGGCCTCGCCCACGACGCGCCGGTTTCCGGCCAGCTTGGCGCGGGCACGCTCGTCTGGTTGATCACGCTCGCGCTCGCCGTGCTGCTCGACCGCGCGGGCAAGCAGGGCCCCTTCGAGTGGGCGCACCGCCACGTTTCCTACGGCACAACAGGAAGGATCGAGCCAAAATATGATCGCGTTCAAATCCCTGCATGAGATGACCCCACTCGAGGTCCACCAGCTGTACAAGCTGCGTGTCGACGTCTTCGTCGCCGAGCAGGACTGCCCCTACAACGAGATCGACGACCAGGACGCCAACCCGGACACGAGGCACATTCTCGCGATTGACGACGCACCTTCGGCCACCACCGTCGTCGGCTGCGCCCGCGTCTTCCCCACTGACACCGGCTCGCGCTTCGGCCGCTTCGTCGTGCGCCCCGACTACCGCGGCACCGGGCTTGGGCACGAGATCGTGCGCGCGGGCATCGAGTACACGCAGCGCTGGCCCGGCGACCTTGTCATCGAGGCGCAGGCCGGGCTCGTCGGCTACTACTCCCAGTTCGGGCTCGTGGCCGAGGGCGAGGAGTTCCTCGATACCGGCATCCCTCACCGGCGGATGCGGTTGCGGCGCTAGCGTGCGTCGATACGCTACTGCCCCGGCTTGATCAGCGCGCCGGCGGCGGACGAGGTGACGGCCGAGCCGACGAGCACGCCGACGGTGTAGAGGATGCCGGACACGCCGAGCATGCTGAGCAGCCAGCCGAAGAAGAGGGCGCCCACGACGGCGCCTGCGATTGCGATGACCCAACGGCCCATGGTGGTACCACCTTTCTGAGGCTTCCGATTGCGCAGCCCAGGGTACCGGTTTGCTACACTTTTGCTCCGTTGAAGGGGAGTAGCTCACCAACTGGCTGTTCGACACACTGGCGTCCCGGCTCTCGGCGGCGCCCGGGCAACAGGCTCCGGTGCGACCGGATGCGGGCGAGACCTTCGGTGCCGTAATTTCCCCGACCCCAAAGGTGTATTCCATGCCCTCGCCTGCCAACGCGCCCGCGAACAACGCCCCCGCGAACGGGCAGAAGCTGCTCGAGCGGTTCATGTGGCTGTCCATCGTGGCCACCGTGCTCACCATCATTTTGAAGGCCACCGCCGCCTTTGTCACCGGCTCCGTCGGCTTCCTCTCGGATGCGATCGAGTCGGGCATCAACCTCATCGCCGCGTCCGTGGGGCTCTGGGCGCTCCGGCTCTCGGCGAAGCCCGCGGACGCGAACCACAACTTCGGCCACTCGCGCGCCGAGTACTTCTCCGCGCAGGTGGAGGGCTCGCTCATCCTCGTGGCGTCGGTGGCCATCATCATCACCGCCATCGACAGGCTCATCAACCCCTCGCCGCTCGAGCAGGTCGGCGTCGGCCTGCTGTTCTCCGTCGTGGCCACCGTGCTCAACGGCGCGGTCGGCGTCGCCCTCATCCGGGCGGGCAAGAAGTACCGCTCGGCCACTCTCGACGCCGACGGGCACCACCTGCTCACCGACGTGTGGACGACCGTCGGCGTCATCGTCGGCATGGCGCTGGTGTGGCTCACCGGCTGGCAGCCGCTCGACCCGATCGTGGCGCTCGTCGTCGGCCTGAACATCATGTTCACCGGCTACAAGCTGCTCAAGGGCGCGATGCTGGGCCTGCTCTCCGAGGCGCTGCCGAAAGAGGAGACCGAGATCGTGCACAGGTTCCTCGACGACTACGCCGCGGCCAATGGCGTCACGTTCACCTCGGTGCGCACCGCCGCCGCCGGCCGCGAGCGCCTGGTCAACCTCGTCATGCAGGTGCCGGGCGAGTGGACGGTGTCGCGCTCGCACGACCACGCCGACGCCGTCGAGGCGGGGCTGGCGGAGGCGCTCGGCGGTGCGGAGACCATCGTCCACGTCGAGCCGCTCGGCCACCCCACCCGCACCGGCCCGATGACGGTCTAGCGCGCCTACTGTGGGGGCCATGGCTGACTCAATCAAGGATCCCGAGCTCTACGAGACCCTCCTCGAGGAGGGCAACTCCAAGTCCAAGGCCGCCGCGATCGCGAACGCGGCCGCGCGCGACGGCCGCTCCGCGGTGGGCAAGCGCGGCGGCGAGGCTGGCTCCTACGAGGACTGGACGAAGGACGAGCTGTACAAGCGCGCCCAGGAGCTGGACATCGAGGGCCGCTCCGAGATGACCAAGGACGAGCTGATCAAGGCGCTTCGTGACTAGGCCAACCGTCGACCTGCGCTGCTACTTCGTCACCGGCCAGGGCCCAGACGTGGTCGAGCGCGCCCGCGCGGCCGCGGCCGGTGGCGCGGGCGTGATCCAGGTCCGTTCGAAGCCGATCTCGGCGCGCGACCTGTACACCCTCGCGCGCGAGGTCGCGGCCTCCGTCCACGAGGTCAGCCCCGAGGCGCGGGTGCTTATCGACGACCGCGTGGACGTCGCGCTCGCCCTGCGCGGCCAGGGCGTCGCGGGCGTGCACCTCGGCCAGGACGACCTCGACGTCCGCGTTGCGCGCGAGCTGCTCGGGCCGGACGCCGTGATCGGCCTGACCACCGGCACGATGGAGCTTGTCCAGGCCGCGAACGAGCACAAGGACGCCATCGACTACATCGGCTGCGGGCCGTTTCGCGCCACCCCGACGAAGGACTCCGGCCGCTCACTCATCGGCCTCGATGGCTACCCCGCCCTCGCCGCGGCCTCGCGGCTGCCGATGGTGGCCATCGGCGACGTCACCGCCGACGACGCTGCCGACCTCGCCCGCGCGGGCGTCGACGGGTGCGCGATCGTGCGCGGCATCATGCACGCGGACGACCCGCAGGCCTACTGCGCCCGGGTGGTTACCGAGTTCGACCGCGGGCGCCGCGCGCTACGCTCGACACCGTGAATATCGACGTCGTCGGCGCTGGCATCATCGGGCTTTCCACCGCACTCACCCTCGCGGACCGGGGGCACATCGTCACGGTCCACGACCCGGCCCCGGCGTCGGGCGCCTCGCACCACGCCGGCGGCATGCTCGCCCCCACCGCGGAGGTGGTGTACAAGCAGGAGCCGCTCTTCCCCCTCATGCGCGCCTCCGCCGAGTGGTACCCGGAGCTCATCGCCCTCGCCGCCAAGTACACCGACCTGCCCACCGGCTACCGCACGGACGGCACACTCGTCGTCGCCCGCGACACCGCGGACAAGACCCACCTCGCCGAGCTACGCGACTACCAGGCGCAGCACGGCATGGAGGTGGAGAAGGTAACCACCCGCGCGGCGCGCTCGCTCGAGCCCGCGCTCTCCCCCGCGATCAACGGCGCGGTGCGCATCGCCGGCGACCACCAGGTGCAGCCCCGCCTGTTCACGCAGGCGCTTCTCAGCGCCTGCCGGGCCGCCGGCGTCCGCGTCGACCCCCAGCGCATCGACGACGCACGCACGCTCGACGCCGACCAGGTCGTCATCGCCAACGGGCTCGGCGCCCGCGCGCTCCTGCCTTATCTCGACCTACGCCCGGTCTACGGCGACGTGCTCCAGCTGCGCGTGCCGGACCACCAGTACCCGCTGCTCACCCACGTCGTGCGCGGCTTCGTCGAGGACCGCCCCGTCTACCTCATCCCGCGCGAGGACCGCACGCTCACGGTCGGGGCGACCACGCGCGAGGACGGCCGCGCCGCGCCCCAGGTCCAGGGCGTGCACCAGCTGCTGCGCGACGCCATCGAGCTCGTGCCCGCCGTCGAGGAGTGCGACTTCCTCGAGGCCACGGCCGGCGCGCGGCCCGGCACCCCGGACGACCTGCCGTACCTCGGCCGCGTGGACGAGCGCACGGTCGTGTCCACGGGCTACTTCCGCCACGGGATCTTGCTCAGCGCGCTGGCGGCGCGGTGTGGGGCGGAGCTCGTCGAGAAGCACAAGCCCTCAATAGACTTGTCCGCATGCGACCCGAGGAGGCACGAATGAACATCACGCTCAACGGCGAAACCACGACGACCCGTGCGGGGACGGTCGCGGAGCTCGTCGCCGAGGCCGGCGCGCCCGAGAATGGCACGGCCGTGGCCATCGACGGCGAGGTCGTGCCCCGCTCGCAGTGGGACCGGGCGCTGCGCGAGGGCTGCGCCGCCGACATCCTCACCGCGGTGCAGGGGGGCTAGCTGTGCTGGAGATCGCGGGGACGCAGTTCGCGTCGCACCTCATCATGGGCACGGGCGGGGCGAGCTCGTTTGACATGCTCGAAAAGGCGCTGGCCGCCTCCGGCACCGAGCTGACCACCGTGGCCATGCGGCGCCACTCCGCCACCACCGGCGGCGGGGAGAGCGTCTTCGAACTGCTCGGCCGCCTGGGCATCCGCCCGCTGCCGAACACCGCGGGCTGCCGCACCGCGCGCGACGCCGTGATCACGGCGAAGCTCGCGCGCGAGGCGCTCGGTACCGACTGGGTGAAGCTCGAGGTCATCGCGGACGACCGGACGCTGTTGCCCGACGTCGTGGAGACCGTCGACGCGTGCGAGCAGCTCGTCGACGAGGGCTTCACCGTCCTCGCCTACACGTCCGACGACCCCGTGGCCGCGAAACGCCTCGAGGACCTCGGCGCCGCGGCGGTGATGCCGCTCGGCTCCCCCATCGGCACCGGCCTGGGCATCCTCAACCCCCACAACATCGAGCTCATCTGCTCGCGCGCCGAGGTGCCGGTGCTTATCGACGCAGGAGTGGGCACCGCCTCCGACGCGGCGCTGGCGATGGAGCTCGGCTGCTCGGGCGTGCTGCTGGCCAGCGCGGTGAACCGCTGCCAGGACCCGGTGGCGATGGCGCAGGCCATGCGCCACGCCGTCGAGGCGGGTCGGCTGGCGCGATCCGCAGGCAGGATCCCGAAGCGCGAGCACGCGGTGGCGTCTTCGACGTTCGAGGGCCTGGCGAGCTGGGCCGACGAGGTGCTGTAATTTGCTCCCCCGCGACGAACTGCAGCGCACCGCCCGCCAGATGAACCTCCCCGGCTTCGGCCCGGAGCAGCAAGAGCGCCTGCACGACGCCCGCGTCCTCGTCATCGGCGCGGGCGGCCTGGGGTGCCCGGTGATGCAGACGCTCGCCGCCACCGGGGTCGGGCACATCACGGTCTTCGACGACGACACGGTGGACATGACGAACATCCACCGCCAGATCCTCTTCGGCGCGCCCGACGTCGGCCGTCCCAAAGTCGAGGCCGCGGCCGAGCGACTGCGCACCCTGCAGCCGGGCATCGAGGTCGAGGCCGTGCGCGAGCGCCTCACCCCCGACAACATCCTCCGCGCGCTTTCCGGCGTCGACCTCCTCATCGACGGCTCCGACACCTTCGCCACCAAATTCCTCGCCGCCGACGCCGCCGAG
>ERZ1029874.106-NODE-106-length-14551-cov-36.529318_pt1 | contig 14551 bp, 11 predicted proteins | sample MGYA00519235_ERZ1029874 | MGnify/ENA primary metagenome ERZ1029874 (study PRJEB33666, sample SAMEA4610926) | skin metagenome | biome: Human-associated habitat; feature: Malodor aspect; material: skin | place: Philippines | collected 2015-08 ...
GCGTGGTCATCGGTTCGGTGGATTTTCTCGAGATCTGGGACCTCGAGTCCTGGAATAAGTATCAAGAAGAGACGGAAGCCGCGTTCTCCGCGGCGGACGACGACGACATTCTCTCCGGTCTGCTGTAGGACTGACTACCCCGCGGCAGGCGGCACAGGAGAGCGTGTACGGACTCTGTCCGGGGCGAGAAGCGTTCTGGTGTACTTCCCCGACATCAGAACAGCCGCCCCGGGCAGGGCTCTATGCGCTCCCCGCACTGGGACGCACGGCAATCGCACCACACCACTTCAGGCTCGTTAGGCAAACGGAGGGATCGGACATGGCGCACCACACGCTCGCCGACGACCCTCACGGCCACGTTCCCGTGATGCGCGACCGCATGGCCGAGCTCCTCGCGCCGGCCGTCGAGCGGTTCGGCGCGGACGCCGTGCTCATCGACGGCACCCTCGGCGCCGGCGGCCACACCGAGCACTTCCTCACCGTCTTCCCCGACGCCCGCGTCATCGGCGTGGACCGGGACCCGAACGCGCTCGCCCAGGCGTCCGAGCGCCTCGCGCCGTTCGGTGAGCGCTTCACCCCAGTGCAGATGCGTTTCGACGCCGTCGGCGACGCCATCGCAAACAACGACGGCCCCGTCTTCGACACCGCGCGCGAGCACGGGATCGCGGGCGCCCTGTTCGACCTCGGCGTGTCCTCCATGCAGCTGGACCAGGAGGAGCGCGGCTTCTCCTACCGCGGAGACGCGCCGCTGGACATGCGCATGGACCCCACGACCGGGATCACCGCCGCGGAGGTGCTCAACACCTACAGCCACGGTGACCTCGCGCGCGTGCTGAAGACATACGGCGACGAGCGCTTCGCCGGCAAGATCGCCTCCGCAATCGTCGCCGAGCGCGAGCGCGAGCCGTTCGACCGCGCCGGCCGGCTCGTGGAGCTGCTCTACGACACGATCCCCGCTGCGACCCGACGCACCGGCGGCCACCCCGCGAAGCGCACCTTCCAGGCGCTGCGCATCGAGGTGAACCGCGAGCTCGAGGCCGTGGAGAACGTCGTGCCCGCGATCACCGGCCTGCTCGGCGTCGGCGGGCGCGCGGTGTTCATGAGCTACCAGTCACTGGAAGACAAGATCGTCAAAGCCGCGTTCGCCGACCTCACCGCGTCGAAGACCCCTGCCGGCCTGCCCCTCGACCTGCCCGGCACGGAGCCGGCCTTCCGCACCGTGACGCGCGGCGCGGAGAAGGCGCCCGCCGAGGAAATCGAGCGCAACCCGCGCGCCGCGCCGGTCCGGGTGCGCTGCATCGAAAAACTCCGCCCCACCTCCCAACCACGCTAAAGGACACTAGCCATGGCACGACAGACCCGCACCGCCGTCCGCCCCGCGACGGACACCCGCGCGCCGGGGCGCACGCCGCGCCGCACCGAGCACCCGATGCCGGGTGTCAAGCCCCACGTGCCGCACCCCAAGGCCCGCGGCCGCCTGGGCTCCCAGCAGGTTGTGTCCGTCCGCGGTCGCCGCGTGGCGTCGACGCCGCAGGCGCAGTCGCGCTTCTCCTCGCTCTCGCAGATCGCGCTGCCGCTGCTCTTTGTCGGCATTGCGCTCGCGATGGTGCTCTCCGGCGTGGCCACCTCGCAGACCTTCACCATCCAGCAGCTTCAATCGCAGGAGCGCGACTTGGCGAACCAGGTGGAGTCGCTCAACCGCGACCTCGAGCAGCGCCGTTCCGCCGCGCACATCGCGGAGCGGGCGGAGGCCGCGGGCATGGTCGTGCCCGCCGAGCCCGGCATCGTCACGGTCGACGCGGAGGGCCACGCCGAGGAGCGACAGCCGTTCAACCCGGAGGCGTCGGCAAAGCTCGCGGACGTCAACGGCGACGCCATCGGCAAGGCCCGCGCGTCGAGCGACGACAAGGCCACGAGCGAGCTGGGCGACTCGCTGACGCAGCGCCCGGGCGGCCGCACGCTCGGCGCGAACCAGCCGGGCCAGCCGGCCCAGCCCGCGCCGCAGCAGTTCGCGAACGTCGCGCCGTACCAGTCCAACGCAGCCGCCCGGCCGTAGCCCGCGTGGCACCGCCGCGGGGTCGGTCACGCGGTGCATGATGGAGCAAGTATTTCCGGCGGAGAAAGGATGGGCGAACGCACGTGGGTAGTACAGCGCGCTCTGCATCTTCCGGCGCACCCCGCGGCCAGCAGAACATCACGAGCCGCCGCGTCTACGTCCTCGCCCTCATCTTCCTCGCGGTGGCGGCGCTGCTCATCGGCCGCCTGTTCTGGGTTCAGGTCGTCATCGGCGACGAGCTGCGCGCCCAGGCGCACGAGCAGCGCAGCCGCACCTACGTCGACCGCGCGCGCCGCGGCGACATCGTCGACCGGGACGGCAACAAGCTCGCCTACACCATGCAGGCACGCTCGCTGACCGTCTCGCCGGTGCAGCTACGCGAGGAACTCAAAGAGCAGCAGGAATTGCAGATGCGTATCGACGGCCTCTCGGCCGACGACATCGCCGCCCAGGTCGACGCCCGCGTCGAGGACACCCTGCGAACGATGGCCAACGAAATCCCCGGCATGATCGGCGACGGCGAGGTCACGTCGAGCGGCGACAACGCGTCGGGCGAGCCGACCGCGCAGGTTGGCAAGGTGAGCGCGAAGGAGATCCTGGACAAGCTCCACGCCGACACGACCTACGAGGTGCTTGTGCGCAACGTGGACCCGGACGTCGCCGCGAAGGTGACGGAGAAGTTCCACGGCATCGCCGCGGACCACCAGGACATCCGCCAGTACCCGAACGGCGCGGTGGGGGAGAACATCGTGGGCAAGGTGTCCGCGGACGGGGAGGGCCAGTTCGGCCTCGAGGCGTCGCGGGACGCGGACCTTAACGGCATCGACGGACGCTCCACCGAGGACGTCTCGGCGGACGGTCAGTCGATCCCGGGCACGCTGCGCGACGTCGTCCCCGCGGTTGGCGGCTCCCGCGTCGAGCTCACCGTCGACCTCAACCTGCAGACGTACGTGCAGCAGGTGCTCGAGCAGGCGAAGGCGAACTCGCTGGCGAAGCAGGCCGAGGCGGTGGTGCTCGACGCGCACACGGGCGAGGTGCTCGCGATGGCGAACACTGACACGATCAATCCGAACGGTGACGTCGAAAAGCAAATCAAGCAGGGCAAGGACTTCGAAAACCCCGCGGTGTCCCACCCGTTCGAGCCAGGTTCGGTGGCGAAGGTGATCACCGCCGCGGCGGCGATCGACCAGGGGCTTACGGACCCGAGCGAGGTGCACCAGGTGCCCGGCTCTATCGACATGGCCGGCGTGACCGTGCGCGACGCGTGGGAGCACGGCGTGATGCCGTACACCACCGCCGGCATCTTCGGAAAGTCCTCGAACGTGGGCACGCTGCAGCTCGCGCAGCGCCTCGGCGAGGAGCGCTACTGGGACTACCTGCAGCGCTTCGGCATCGGCTCCGCCACCGGCATTGAGCTGCCGAACGAGTCCGAGGGCCTGCTGCCCGTCATCGAGCAGTGGTCCGGCGGCACCTTCGCCAACCTGCCCATCGGCCAGGGCATGAGCTGGACCGCGCTGCAGATGGCGAGCGTGTACCAGACGCTGGCCAACGACGGCGAGCGCATCGAGCCGCGCATCATCGCCAAGGTCACCGGCCCGGACGGCGAAGAGCTGCCGCGCGAGGAGCCGAAGCACACCCGCGTCGTGTCCCCGGAGACGGCGCGCACCACCGTGGACATGTTCCGCTCCGCGTTCCAGCAGGACCCCACCGGCGTCAACTCCGGCACCGCGCAGGGCAACGGCCTCGAGGGCTACCAGCTCTCCGGCAAGACCGGCACGGCGCAGAAGGTGAACCCGGAGACTGGCGCGTACTCGCAGAGCGCGTACTGGATCACCTTCGCCGGGATCGCGCCGGCGGACAACCCGCGCTTCGTCGTCGCCATCATGCTCGACGAGCCCCAGCGTGGCGTCCTCCACGGCGGCACGGGCGGGCAGTCCGCCGCGCCGGTGTTCCGCCAGATCGCGAGCTGGATGCTCAGTCGCGAGAACGTCCCGCTGAGCCCGCCCGCCGAGCCGTACGTGCTGCAGGCCCAATAAATGGAAGGAACCGCTATGCCAACGCCTACGCCAACGCTGCAGCGCCTCGCCGAGCTGGCGGGCGCGCGCGTCGTCAACGCCCCGGCCGGCGAGGTGCCCGTAACGTTCGTCGGCCTCGATTCGTCGCAGGTCGAACCGGGTGGGCTCTTCGCCGCGCTGCCCGGCACCCGCGTCCACGGGGCGAGCTACGCCTTCGACTCCGCCGCCGGCGCGGTCCTCACCGACGAAGACGGCCTCGCCATCATCCAGCAAACGTCGGATCGCCGCCCCGTCCTCGTTGTCGACGACGTGCGCGCGGTGCTTGGCCACGTTGCCGCCGAGATCTACGGGCACCCGTCGCGCGACTTCACCCTGCTCGGCGTGACGGGCACGTCCGGCAAGACCACGACGACGTACATGCTCGAGCGCGGGCTGACCGCGGCGGGTTGCAAGGTGGGGCTCATCGGCACGACGGGCACGAAGATCATGGGTCGCGACATCGCCACCGAGCTGACCACCCCCGAGGCGCCGACACTGCAGGCGCTTTTCGCGCGCATGCGCGACGAGGGCGTGACGCACGTGGTCATGGAGGTCTCCTCCCACGCGCTCATGCTCGGCCGCGTCACCGGCGCCGAGTTCGACGTCGCCGCGTTCACCAACCTCTCCCAGGACCACCTGGACTTCCACCCGACGATGGAGGACTACTTCCAGGCCAAGGCCCTCTTCTTCGACCCGGCGAGCGAGCTCCGCGCCGCCCGCAGCGTCGTCTGCGTCGACGACGAGTGGGGCCAGCGCATGGCCGCGCTCGCCGAGTCCCCGGTCACCGTCGCCACCCGCGGGGAGGCGGACATCACCGCGGAGCTCGTGCGTATCGACGCCTCCGGCACCCAGCACGTCCGCCTCCACGGCGCGGGGCCCGACCGGGAGTTCGCGCTGCCGATGCCGGGCGCCTTTAACGTCGCCAACGCGGCGCTCGCGGCGGGCGTCGCCGAGGTGGCCGGCGTCGACCTCGACGCGTTTCTCGCCGGGCTCGAGCGCGCCGCGGTGCCGGGGCGCATGGAGCGCATCGACGAGGGCCAGCCCTTCGTCGCGGTCGTTGACTACGCCCACAAGCCGGCCGCGATCGGGGCGGTGCTGTCCACGCTGCGCGGCCAGGTCGACGGACGCATCGGCGTCGCCGTCGGCGCCGGCGGCGACCGGGATGCGTCGAAACGCCCGCTCATGGGCGCCGAGGCCGCGAAGGGCGCGGACTACGTCGTGGTCACCGACGACAACCCCCGCACCGAGGACCCCGCCGCGATCCGCGCGGCGGTCCTCGAGGGCGCTCGCGGCGCCGGCACCGGCGCCGAGATTGTGGAGATCGGCCCGCGCGGCGAGGCCATCGACGCGCTCGTGGCGTGGGCGCGCCCCGGCGACGCGATCATCGTCGTGGGCAAGGGCCACGAGGTGGGGCAGCTGGTGGGCGACCGCAAGCTCCACTTCGACGACAGAGAAGAAATGCGGCGCGCGCTCGCCGGCAGGAAGGCGTAACAGACATGATTCCAATGACGTTGGCTCGCATCGCCGAGATCACCGGGGGCCGGCTGAGCCCCGAGGCAGATCCGGACGCCATGGTCACCGGCTATGTTGAGTTCGACTCGCGCAAGATCGGGCCCGGCGGGCTGTTTGTCGCCTTCCCCGGTGCGCGCGTCGACGGCCACGATTTCGTGGACAAGGCCGCGGAGGCGGGCGCGACCGCGTCGCTGACGACGAGGGAGGTGGGCCGTCCTGCGGTGATCGTCGAGAAGCGGCCGCCCCACGAGGGGGACAACTCCGACCTCGCGGCGAACGACCCCGACGGCTCCGCGGCCGGTGTCGTCGACGGGATGTCGAAGCTGGCGGCGGCGGTGGCGCGCGAGCTCGCCGCGGACCACGGGCTGCAGATCGTCGGCGTGACCGGCTCGGCCGGCAAGACGTCGACGAAGGATCTTATCGCCGCCGTGCTCTCGCGCGCCGGCGAGACCGTGGCGCCGCCCGGCTCCTTCAACAACGAGATCGGGCACCCGTACACCGTGCTGCGCTGCACCGAGGAAACCGACTACCTCGTCGCCGAGATGTCCGCTCGCGGGATCGGTCACATCGCGCACCTCGCGACGATCGCGCCGCCCTCGATCGGCGTCGTGCTCAACGTGGGCTCCGCGCACATCGGCGAGTTCGGCTCCCGCGAGAACATCGCCGTGGCGAAGGGCGAGCTCGTCGAGGCGCTGCCTGCCAGCGGCGTCGCGGTGCTCAACGCCGACGACGACCTCGTCTCCGCGATGGCGCCGCGCACGCAGGCGCGTGTGGTCACGTTCTCCGCGTCCGGCTCGCGCGAGGCGGACTACTACGCCACGGACGTCGAGCTCGACGCGGTGGCGCGCGCCTCGTTCACCATGCACACCCCGGCCGGCGAGCCGCAGCACGTGGAGCTCAACGTCTTCGGCGCGCACCAGGTGGGCAACGCGCTCGCCGCCGCGGCGGTGGGCGTGGAGCTGGGCATGGACGCCGCGACGGTGGCGGCGGCGCTGTCGAGCGCGCACTCCGTGTCGGTCAACCGCATGGACGTCAACACGCGGACCGACGGCGTGACCGTGATCAACGACGCCTACAACGCCAACCCGGAGTCGATGCGCGCCGCGATCGCCGCCCTCGGCTACACCGCGGCGGCGCGGCCCGGCGTGCGCTCCGTCGCTGTCCTCGGCGAGATGAGCGAGCTCGGCGCGGGCGCCGTCGAGGAGCACGCGGCCCTCGCCGACGAGCTGGCACGCTACCGGGTGACGCACCTTGTCGTCGTCGGGCGCACCAACGCGCTCGACGCCCTGGGGGAGCGCGCCCGCGAGCACGGCATCCAGACGACCGTCGTCGACGACACCGCCGAGGCCGCCGACGCGGTGCGTGAGCTGCTGGCCGCAGCGCCGGCGGGGGCCGAGGACTGGCGCACCCGAGAGGACCGCGATGTGGTCTTGGTGAAGGCGTCGAACGCCGCGCGGCTGTGGGCGGTGGCCGAGTCGCTGCTGCAAGGGCATACGCTTAGGTAAGACTCGCGACGAAACGACAAGCAAGGTAGAGCACTCCATGGTTCAAGTCATCTGCGCCGGGATCATCAGTTTCCTGGTCTCGATCTTTGTCACGCCGCAGTTCATCCGGTACTTCAACCGGCGCGCGATGGGGCAGGAGATCCGGGAGGACGGCCCGGCGTCCCACGCCCGCAAGCGCGGCACCCCGACCATGGGCGGCATGGCTATCCTGCTCGGCATCACGCTGGGCTATCTCGGCGGCAGCCTGTGCGCGCTGGCCACGGGCCACACCGCGTTCACCGCGTCCGGCCTCATCGTGCTTGGGCTCACCCTCGCCCTCGGCCTCGTCGGCTTCGCGGACGATGGCATCAAGCTGTTCATGCACCGCAACCTCGGGCTGAACAAGACCGCCAAGCTCGTCGCCCAGTTCGTCATCGCCATCGGCTTCGGCCTGCTCATCCTGCGCTTCCCGGACGAGAACGGGCTCACCCCGGGCTCGCCGTTCCTCTCCTTCGTGCGCGACATCGACACCATCCACCTCAACCTGGGCGGCGGCGTCATCGGCACCATCGCCTTCCTCGCGTTCATCTACATCCTGCTCGCGGCGTGGTCCAACGCGGTGAACCTCACCGACGGCCTCGACGGCCTAGCCGCGGGCACGACGGCGCTCGTCATGGCCGCCTACACCGGCATCACGTTCTGGCAGTTCCGCAACTCCTGCGACGCGGTGGCCACGGCTGGGTGCTACACGGTGCGCGACCCGCTCGACCTCGCCATCCTCGCCGCATCCGGTTTCGGCGCCTGCGTCGGCTTCCTGTGGTGGAACGCGGCGCCCGCGAAGATCTTCATGGGCGACACCGGCTCGCTCGCCCTCGGCGGACTCGTCGCGGGCCTTTCCGTCGGCTCGCGCACCGAGCTGCTCATGATCATCATCGGCTCGCTGTTCGTCCTCGAGGCTGCCTCGGTGGTCATCCAGGTCGCCTCGTTCAAGACCACGGGCAAGCGTGTGTTCCGCATGGCGCCGTTCCACCACCACTTTGAAAACGGCGGCTGGCCGGAGACCGCGGTGGTGGTGCGGTTCTGGATCATCGCCGCGATGTCCGTCATGCTCGGCCTCGCCGTGTTCTACGGCGAGTGGCTCTCCCAGAACGGGGTGGGGCTGTAATGCTTGACGGCCCCGTCCTCGTCGCCGGCGCCGGCGTGTCCGGCCTCGGCGCCGCGCAGCTGCTGGCGCGTGCGGGCGCCGACTTCACCGTTGTCGACGACACCCCCGCGGGCCGCGTCCGGGCCACCGAGCTCGGCTTCGCCACCTGCACGAGCGACGAGGCGCGCGCCCGCTTCGGCGAGACCGAGCTCGTGGTCACGTCCCCCGGGTGGCGCCCGGATACGCCCCTGCTTGTCGACGCTGCGTCCGCCGGCGTCGAGGTCATCGGCGACGTCGAGCTCTGCTACCGGCTCGACCGCGCGGGCGTGTTCGGCCCGCCGCGCACGTGGCTCGTGGTCACCGGCACCAACGGCAAGACCACGACGACGGGCATGCTCGCCGCGATGATGGCCGAGGCCGCCCGCGACACCGGCCGGCGCGCGAGCGCGTGCGGCAACATCGGGGTCGCCGTGAGCGAGGTCATGCTTCTCGACGAGCGCGTGGACGTCCTCGTCGCCGAGCTGTCGAGCTTCCAACTCCACTGGTCCTCCCAGCTCGTCCCGGACGCGGGCGTGCTGCTCAACCTCGCAGACGACCACATCGACTGGCACGGCAGCTTCGCCGCCTACGCGGCAGCGAAGGCCAAGGTGCTCCAGGCCCCGGTTGCCGTCGCCGGCGTCGACGACGCGGAGGTACGCCGCCTCGCCGCGGCGACGGGGCGCGACGACATCGTCGGTTTCACGCTCAATGAGCCGGCGGACGGCCAGATCGGCGTGGTGGGCGGGCGCATCGTCGCGAAGCTGGCGGGCGAGACGGTCGACGTCGCAAGCGCCGAGGGGATCGAGCCCTCGGGCGCGGCGGGTGTCCTCGATGCCCTCGCGGCATCCGCGGTTGCGCTCACCCAGGGCGCCACGCCGGTGCACATCCAGCGCGCGCTCGCGTCCTACCGTGTGCGCGGTCACCGCGGCGCGGTCGTGCACTCCGGTGGCGGGGTGGACTGGGTGGACAACTCGAAGGCCACCAACCCGCACGCCGCCGATTCCGCGCTCACCGGCGCCGGCACGGTCGTGTGGGTCGCGGGCGGGCAGCTCAAGGGCGCCTCCGTCGACGCGGTGGTGCAGGCGCACGCGGAGCAGTTCCGCGCGGTCGCCCTGCTCGGTGCGGACCGCGAGCTCATCCGGGAGTCCGTGCGCCGCGCCGCCCCGGACCTGCCGGTGTTCGTCACCGACTCGACGGACCCGGACGAGGCCATGGACGCGGTCGTGGCGTGGGCCGCGACGCAGGCCCAGCCCGGCGACACCGTGCTCCTCGCCCCCGCGGCCGCGAGCCTCGACATGTTTTCCGGCATGTCGGCGCGTGGTGACGCGTTTGCGGCCGCCGCAATGCGACACTGGTGCCCGGACAACAAGTAAGCTCAACTTCAGGTTGAGACTTACTGGGACGGAAGGGGCACGATGACGGTTCAACGCGAACCCCGCGCGCAGCGACGCGCACCAGGTCAAATGCAGCGCCAGATGCAGCGCCGCCCGCAGCGCGCGCAGCAGCCCGCCGCGGAATCGCGGCTGAGCGCCGCGGTCCGCCGCATCGAGGCCGCGCTTGATGCGCGCCCGCTCATCGACTACACGATGATCCGCAGCATCGTGCTCTTCCTCGCAGGCCTCGGCGTTGTCATGGCGATGAGCTCGTCCATGGCCACCTCGTTCGCAGCGAGCGCGAGCGTGTGGGCCCAGGCCGCCCACCAGGCCATCATGGTGGTCTTCGGCCTCGTGCTCTTCTGGGTCGCGCTGCAGACGCCGCCGGAGCGCCTGCGCCGCGCCTCCAACTGGCTCATGATCATCTCGATCTGCCTGCTCGTCGCCGTGCTCACGAGCCTTGGCACCGGCCGCGAGGAGGTCGGCTCCCAGTCCTGGCTCGCGATCGGCCCGCTGCGCCTCCAGCCGTCCGAGGTTGCCCGCGTCGCCATCGCCATGTGGGGTGCCCAAGTGCTCGAGCACAAGGACCCGAAGCGGATCGGCGCCATCGACAACGGCTTCGTCGGCTTCGGCGCGGTGGCCACGCTGTGCGTGCTGCTCATCGGCATGCAGGGTGACATGGGCATGGCGCTGTCCTTCGCCGTCGTCGTCGCGTTCATCCTGCTGTTCGCCGGCGTCTCCCTCAAGGCGGTCGGCGTGCTCGCGGCCGGCGGCTTCGTCGCGCTGCTCATCGCGTTCTTCTCCGGGGGCTTCCGCTCGAACCGCTTCCACGTCTACTTCGACGCGCTGCACGGCCACTTCGACGACACCAAGGGTGCGGCCTTCCAGTCCCACCAGGGCTTCCTCTCGCTCGCGGACGGCAACGTCTTCGGCGTCGGCCTCGGCCAGTCCCGCGCGAAGTGGTTCTACCTCCCAGAGGCACGCAACGACTTCATCTTCGCCGTCATCGGCGAGGAGCTCGGCCTGTGGGGCGGCGCACTCGTGATCGCGCTTTTTGCACTGCTCGCGTTCTTTGGCCTGCGCACCGCGCGCCGCGCCCAGTCGCAGTACCAGGCGCTTATGGCCGCCTCCCTCACCGCCGCGGTGGTCTCCCAGGCCTTCGTGAACATCGGCTACGTCGTGGGTCTGCTGCCCGTCACCGGCATCCAGCTGCCCATGCTGTCCGCCGGCGGCTCTTCCGCGGTGATCACGCTCGGCGCGATGGGCGTGCTCGCAAACATCGCGCGCCACGAGCCGGACGCGATTTCCTCCATGCAGAACTACGGCCGCCCCGTGTTCGACCGCGCCTTCTTCATTGCGGAGCCGCGCGCGCTGGAGCAGGAGCGTTCCGCGCGACAGGTCCAGCAGGGTGAGCCGGAGCGGCGCCAGCAGCCGCGCCGTGAGCGCTTCGGCACACCCGTCACCGCTCGGGCGGCGGCGCCGCAGCGTTACCATGGGCAGCCGCGCACGCCACGGCATTAGGACGTGAGGAGGACCATGGGTACCAACGAGGAACGCACCGCACCGCTGAGCGTCGTCGTCGCCGGCGGCGGCACGGCCGGCCACATCGAGCCGGCGCTCGCCATCGGCGAGGTGCTCCGCGACACCTACGGCGCCGAGGTCGTCGCCCTGGGTACGGAGCGCGGACTGGAAACCACAATCGTGCCGGCCCGTGGCTTCGAGCTTGCGCTCATCGACCCGGTGCCGATCCCGCGCGGGAAGCCGTGGAAGCTGGCCGCCGTGCCGTTCAAGCTGCGCCGCTCGGTGCGCCAGGCGAAAAAGACGATGCGCGCGACCGGCGCCCAGGCCGTCCTCGGCACGGGCGGCTACGTTGCCGCCCCGGCGTACCTCGCGGCGAAGTCGCTCAAGCTGCCGTTCTTCGTCCTCGAGACGAACGCGCTCGCCGGCATGGCCAACAAGCTCGGCGTCAAGCTCGGCGGCACCGGCTTCAACGCGGTGCCCAACTCCGGCATGCCCGGCGACGTCGTAGGCATCCCCGTGCGCCCGGGCGTCGGCGTCGACCCGGACGGGGCCAAGGCCGAGCGCGGCTACCGCATGTGGGGCCTCGACCCGCAGCGCAAGACCATCCTCGTCACCGGCGGCTCGCAGGGCGCGGTGAACATCAACGCCGCGCTCGCGGGCGCGGTCGAGCGCCTCACCGCCGAGGGGTTCCAGGTGCTGCACGCCTACGGCCGCAAAAACGACGCCCCGGCGAAGCACGACCACTACACGGCCGTGTCCTACATCGACGACATGGAGGCCGCCTACGCCGTCGCGGACGTCGTCGTGTGCCGCTCCGGCGCCATGACCGTGGCCGAGAATTCCGCCGCGGGCCTGCCCGCCATCTACATCCCGCTGCCGCACGGCAACGGCGAGCAGGGCCTCAACTCGGCGCACCTTGTGGCCACCGGCGCCGCGCTGCGTATCGACGACGCCGCGCTTACCGCGGACACGCTCGTCGAGACGCTGGTGCCCCTGCTGCACGACGACGCCCGCCTCGCCGAAATGCGCGACGCCCTCGAGCACTCCGGCGCCGGCAGCGTGGCCGAGGACCTGGCGCAACGCATCGTCGAGGCCGGCGGCGCCGCACGAAAGGACTAGACATGACAGATCTCTCCCGCGTCCACCTCATCGGCATCGGCGGCGCCGGCATGTCGGGCGTCGCGCACATCCTGCTCGACCGCGGCGCCACCGTCACTGGCTCGGACGCGAAGGACTCGCGCCCTGTCCGCGCGCTGCGCGCGAAGGGCGCGCAGATCGCGGTGGGCCACAACGAGGCGAACCTCGAGCTCGCGGGCGAGCTGCCCACGGCGGTGGTGACGAGCTTCGCCGCGATCCCGCAGGACAACCCCGAGCTCGTGCGCGCGAAGCGCGAGGGGATCCCGCTGCTGCGCCGCTCCGACCTGCTCGCCGAGCTCATGGAGGGCCGCACGCAGCTGCTGCTCGCCGGCACGCACGGCAAGACGTCGACGACGTCGATGACCGTCGTGGCGCTGCAGGCGGCAGGGGAGGACCCCTCGTTCGCCATCGGCGGCCAGCTCAACCGCGCCGGCACGAATGCGCACCACGGCCAGGGCAGCGTCTTCGTCGCCGAGGCCGACGAATCCGACGCCTCGTTCCTGCGCTACGCGCCCGACGTCGCGGTGGTGACCAACATCGAGCCGGACCACCTCGGCTTCTACGGCACGCGCGAAAAGTACTTCGCGGTGTTCGACGACTTCGCCGACATCGCCGGCCACCTCGTCGTGTGCCTCGACGACGATAACGCCGCGGCCTGCGGCGAGCGGGCGATCGCGCGCGGGGTCACCGTCTCCGGCTACGGCACCGCAGAGGCCGCACAGCGCCACCCCGACATCCCGGCCGCAGCCGTGATCACTGGCGAGCGCGCCGAGGGCGAACACACGGCGGTGGAGGTGACGTTGCGCACCGAGCGGGTGTGCGGCCGCGTCGCCTACACGCTCGCCATTCCGGGCCACCACATGGCGCTGAACTCCGCCGCGGCGCTCCTCGCCGGCGCGCTCGTCGGCGCGAACCCGGAGAAGCTCGCCCAGGGCCTCAGCGAGTTCACCGGGGTGCGCCGCCGCTTCGAGTACAAAGGCAGCGCCGGGGAAACCCGCGTGTACGACGACTACGCGCACCACCCGACGGAGGTCGCGGCGGTGCTCACCGCGGCCCGCGAGAAGGCGGAGGCGGAGGGCAACGGCGCCCACGTCGTCGTATGCTTCCAGCCCCACCTGTACTCGCGCACGCAGGAGTTCGCCGACGAGTTCGCGCAGGCGCTTTCGCTCGCGGACGCGTGCGTGCTGCTCGATATCTACGGCGCCCGCGAGGCGCCGGTGGAGGGCGTGACCTCGCGCATTATCGCGGACAAGATGACCATCCCGGTGCGCCTCGAGCCCGACTTTTCCGCCGCGCCCGCCGCGGTCGCGGCCGAGACCCGGCCGGGCGACATCGTGCTCACGATGGGCGCCGGCAGCGTCACCCTGCTCGCGGACGAGATCCTCGCCGCCCTGCGGGAGGCATAGTGTCGCGCCGGTCCATCGCCATCCTCGCCGGCTGCATCGCGCTCGTCATCGCCGTCGCCGCCGCGCTGCCGTTCACGCCCGCGATGCCCGTGAAGTCCATCGACGTCGCGGGCACCGTCAACCTCTCCGAAGAGGAGGTGCAGGCGCTCGTCGGCATCGAGCCGGACACCCCGATGGGGCGGGTCGACGTGCACCGCGCCGCGCGCCAGGTGGCCGCCAACCCTTGGGTGGAGACGGCGAACGTCAAGCGCGACTGGCCCAGCGCCGTCGACGTCACCGTCACCGAGCACGTGCCGGTTGCGTGGGTGGACCAGGGTGGCGAGAAGCACCTCATCGACCGCGAGGGGCGCGATTTCGTCGTCGCGGAGCCGCCGGCGGGGACGGTGCAGCTCGTGGGCGTGGACAGCGGCAACGAGAACCAGATGCGCGACGCGGTCGCGGTAGCGTCGTCGATAAGCGAGAAGGCCCGGCCGCGCGTGCGCGAGCTCGCCACCGACGGCCCGTACAACTTCGTGCTCATGCTTGACGACGGCCGCCCGGTGACCTGGGGGCCAGCCAACGACAACCAGAACAAGGCCCTCGCGCTCGAGACGGTCCTCCAGCTCGAGGGGCAGTCCTTCAACATCACCAACCCCGAACTCGTCACGTCGCGCTAAAACCGCAGGTCATAACTCTAAAGTTGGGGTTGAGGGTTGTGACACGCCGAGCGCGCAACACGAATTCGGCGCGCCGTCAAAGATGATGGGAGGCAGCTTCAGACAACCTCTACCTGTGAAAGGCGAGACCACCACCATGACCTCTCCCGCCAACTACCTCGCCATGATC
>ERZ1029874.107-NODE-107-length-14365-cov-28.531796_pt1 | contig 14365 bp, 13 predicted proteins | sample MGYA00519235_ERZ1029874 | MGnify/ENA primary metagenome ERZ1029874 (study PRJEB33666, sample SAMEA4610926) | skin metagenome | biome: Human-associated habitat; feature: Malodor aspect; material: skin | place: Philippines | collected 2015-08 ...
GCCGGAGGACGTCAACGCCCCTAAGGCCGCTTAAGCACTTCTTGCTTAGCGACGAAAGCTCCCGCCTTTCCCTCAATCGGGAAACGCGGGAGCTTTTAGTGTCTCCGCCTTATGCGGCTAGAAGATGCCGTTCTGGTCGCGGCCGTAGTCATCGACGGTGACGTCGCGGGAATCGACGTCCTGGTCGTTGTATTCGGAGCCGTCGCCCTTGCGGGTGGTGGTGATTAGGCGGTCGACGCCCTCCGGGCTGTCTTCGAGGTGGACCGCAACGCGGAAAGTCACTGCCGGGAACTCGCCCCAGTAACGCTCAGAGCAGGTGTTGCGCACACGCAGCGCGACGGAACCGGCGAAGCCCTCCGCCTTTGCGGAAGAGACAGTGAAGTGCGGCTTCAGGTCGAGGTCGTGCTCCGCATTCTCAGAGTTGGCTTCCTCGTCCTTCGCCTTCTTCTCGTTCTCGGCCGCGAGGTTGACGTCCTTGTTGCTGATATTAGCGGTGGTGTTGTCGTCGACCTTTTCCACATCGCCGATGTCGTCACCCTTGTTCAGGGTCTCGACGTCATTGTCGTACTTCGCGTTTGGCTCGTCCTTGATCTAGCCGAGGCTCTTCGCCAGCGAGTATCGTTTCCAGAACGCACACTTTCGTTCCGCCTCGCTCAGAATGAACGAAATCTAGTGCTGCTGGGGTCCGCGGCCGTTGAGCACGGTCACCACAAGGTCGAGGCGGGAGGAGACACCGTAGACAGAAATCAGCTTCGACACCATTTTCTTTACAGTAGACTCCGAGTATCGCACGCGTTTTGCAATGTCGGCGTTACTTAAGCCGTCGCAGAGCAGCTCCAGCACCCGGCGCTCAGTATCTGACAACCCGTCAGGCACGGCGATCTGCTTCTGGGATTGGGGCCCGGCAGCCGGAGCCGGGCTGCCTTGATGGTGCTGGCCGGAGAGGTGGGGCAGCAACTTGTTCATCGCGGCAGGGGAGATGACGGTGCCGCCTGCGACCGCTTGCCGCACCGAAAGAATAATTTCCTCGCGGGGCTGGCTTTTCAGAATGTAGCCTCGTCCACCGTGCTCGAGGATGTCCAGCATCGCGGAGTCGTTGTCCAGCGAGCTGATGGCCAGAAACGGAGGGACTGGCCCCCGCTTGGCCAGGTTGCGCAGAAGTTCTGCACCACCCATTTGCGGCATGTAGACGTCGGACAACACGACATCGACATCCGCTTCGGGTATGCGCTCTAAGGCTTCGGACCCATCCGACGCAGTGTCGACCACCGTGATGCCCTCGGCGCTGTCCAGGTAACTTTTCAGCACCTCGCGGACAAGGGGATCGTCATCGACAAGGAAAACCCGGATGGGGTGGTCGGATGGCGCTCCCATATCTCGGTCAAACCTTGAAGTATTTACTTGCACCAGAGACGGCCAACCATGCCGCCGCACTCAAATGTGTCGCCAATCGCACCTGCTGCGTAGGGCGTTGCAACCGGCTGAGCCTGTGCGACCGCGGGGACGGAGGTGATCAGGCTGACTGTGGCCAAGGCGGAGGCGGTGAGGCGAGCAAACTTACGCATTTGCTTGTCCTTTCATGTGTCAAAGCTGCAAATTCGCTATTTCGGATTATGGCTGCCCAAATGGGCTGCGATCAACTATATCGGGCGGTATCGCACAAAGACGATACGAAAGTTCCGACGCAGTGCGGCCAAAGCTACTTTCGTTCCATTGGAACTGTCAGATGATAGCGGAATGCGTCGCCTCTGTAGCCAGCATCGAAGGAAGCGCCGTCCTCCTGCAGGAGGGAGGAAACCTCCCCCAATCCAACGCCCGTGCTCATCTCCACGGCACGATCTTCGCCGGTGCCGTAGTTTTGCACCACGATTTCAATCTCAGCGTCGTCTTCGACTGCGGCGACGATGACGGGGCGGTTCTTGTCGGCGTATTTGATCACGTTCGTTTCAATCTCCCGGAACGCGCTTGGGGCATGGCGCAGCGTGATCGTGCTGAGGCCCGTGCCATTGAGGCCGGTTTCGGTCACGGAGTATCCGTGGCTGCGCAGTGCTTCTGTAAACGTCTGAAGTGTGACGTTGAGCGTCGGCGGTGCAAACGAATCGCTGTCTGTTGATTCCTCGGGCGATTCAGAACGCATAAAACGGATGAGCTGACGTACTTCCTGCATGGAGCGTCTCGCATCGTCTGCGATGAGCCTGGCGGCTTGGGCGGTCTTTTCATCACCGACCATCGCCAGTGCCTCGCTGCGCAGCACGACGGAGGTCAAAGACGCGGCGACGGATCCGTGCAGCGCCTTGACTGTTCGATCCCGCTCCCGTTCCAACTCCTCCTTGAGGCGCTCAGCTTGTCGCTCTCTGCTGAGTAGGAAAGCCCGGAGCACATATCCGGTTGCCCACGCTGCAAAAAGAAAGACACCGAGAAAAACCGCTGTGTCTAAGGAGCTCGGTGCGTAGATTTGGTTGGGGAAGTCAGTTTGCGCGAGGTACCAAAGAAGTGCTGTTAGCAAAGCCCCCTTCATTACCTGCGTTCGCAACCCCACGACCGCGGCCACGGCAAACATGCCGATGATCAAAATGGCGCTTCTGTATTCCGTCTCTACTGCGGATAACTGCAGTAAGAACCCGTACCCCAGGCCCGCCACGATGGGACAGAAAAACGCTGCGGCGATGAGGAATACTGCGTTGAGCGCAACAGTGAACCTGGCCCACTCGATTGCAACCGGAGAGCCCGGCAGCCCAATGAGCACGATTGCGTACAGCGCAACTGCTGCGGCGAAACCGGTGCGCCAACTACGCGCCGCCGGCGACAACAGGCGAGCGCGCACAAGCTCCGGAAACGTAGGCACGTGAACAGACTAGCGCCAGCAGCCACGTACCCTGAAGCCATGCCTTTGGATTTCGAGCAGCCGTTTACAGAGCGCACTCCGCGCGTGGTTAATGCCGGGAAGTTGAAGCGGGCGCAAGCTCGTCGTAAAGCAAAGGCTTTCTTAGCGGAGGGGGAGAACGCGGTGGAGGCCGCGGTGGCTACCGGGGCCGCGACAGACCTCTTCGTCACCGAGACCGCGGCGGAGCGCTTCGAGGAGATCGTGCGGGCGGCGGGGTACATGGACGTATACACGCACGCGATCACGGAAAAAGCGGCGGATTCGCTCGCGGATGCGGTGACGTCAACCGGCATTTTCGCAGTGTGTAAGCCGGTGCTGTGGACGGTGCCGAAGATCCTCAAGGGCCGCCCACGACTCGTGGCGGTGTGCGTGGAAACGAACGACCCAGGCAACGCCGGCACCATCATCCGCATCGCGGACGTGGTGGGGGCGGACGCGGTGATCTTCGCCGGCGACACCGTAGACCCGGAGGCGCCGAAGGTGGTGCGTTCCACCGCCGGGTCGCTGTTTCATATCCCCGTCGCCCGCGACCGCGATGTCCGCCGGGTGATCGGACAGCTCGAAGGCGCCGGGTTGGCCACATTCGCCACCACTATGGACGGCGAGGTGAACTTGGCGCAGCCGGGGGAGACGCTGGAGCAGCCAACCGCGTGGCTCTTCGGCAACGAAGCGCACGGACTTGACGGCGACATACTGAACGCCGCCGACCAACGGGTGTTTATACCCATCCAGGGCAGCGCGGAATCGCTGAACCTGGCAACAGCTGCGTCGATCTGCCTGTGGGAGTCGTCGAAAGCGCTCGGCGAGCGTTAGTGAAGGTTGCTGCCCTCGCGCGGGCGCAGCGTCGCGCGATGGGTAAAGTGGTGGACGCTTTTGAACCGACACCGCTGTGGCTTTGATCGGGCTGTAGCGCTTTTGTGGAAAGGTGCGGGTGAACACAAGCGTGGCCGACAACGCGAACCCAACTCCGGATATTGAACTGACCGAGGACGTCCTGAACAAGGCTGCGGCCGATGCGATCGCCGCCTTCGAGGCGGCGGAGGATCTCGCCGCGCTGGAGGAAGCCCACCGCGCGCACCTGGGGGAGAAGGCCCCGATCCCGCAAGCGCGGCGTGCGCTTGGCACGCTGCCGAAAGACCAGCGCAAAGATGCGGGCCGGTTTGTGAACATGGCACGGGGCCGTGCTGAGAAGGCGTACGCGCAGTTGCGAGTGCTGCGGGAAGCCGAGCACCGCGAGAAGCAGTTGCGGGAAGAAAAGGTAGACGTCACGCTGCCGACTGCCCGCACGCAGGCTGGCGCGATGCACCCGATCACCACGCTTTCCGAGCACATCGCGGACATCTTCATCGGCATGGGCTGGGAAGTCGCCGAAGGCCCGGAGGTGGAGGCGGAGTATTTCAACTTCGACGCGCTGAACTTCATCCCGGACCACCCGGCCCGAACGTTGCAGGACACTTTCTACATCGGCGAGGAGGGCTCGAAGCAGGTCATGCGCACGCACACGTCGCCGGTGCAGGTTCGCACGATGCTTGAGCGGGATGTGCCGGTGTACATTGCGTGCCCAGGGCGGGTGTTCCGCACCGATGAGCTAGACGCCACCCATACTCCGGTGTTCCACCAGGTGGAGGGCCTGGCGGTGGACAAGGGTCTGACCATGGCACATCTCAAGGGCACACTCGACCATCTTGCACAGTCCCTGTTTGGCCCGGAGACGAAAACCCGTATGCGCACCAACTACTTCCCGTTCACCGAGCCATCCGCAGAGGTGGATGTGTGGTTCCCGAACAAGAAAGGCGGCGCAGGCTGGATCGAGTGGGGCGGCTGCGGCATGGTCAACCCGAACGTCCTCCGGGCTGTCGGCATCGACCCGGAGGAGTACTCCGGGTTCGCATTCGGCATGGGCTTAGAGCGCACCCTGCAGTTCCGCAATGGTCTGTCGGACATGCGCGACATGGTCGAAGGCGACGTTCGTTTCACCCTCCCGTTCGGTGTGCAGGCATAAGGAGATACTGATAATGCTCATTTCCAAAAACTGGATCGTCCGCCTGCTGCAAAACGCGGGTAATGAACACTTCAATCCCACCGACGAAGAGCTTGACGCGGGCTTCGTCCGTGTCGGGTTTGAAACCGAGGGCTACCAGCCGCTGCCGGAGACTACCGGCCCGCTGGTCATCGGCCGTGTCGCCGAAATTGAGGAGCTCACCGGTTTTAAAAAGCCGATCCGCTACTGCCAGGTGGACGTGGGCCAGGCCAACGGCACCGGCGAGCCGCAGGGCATCATCTGCGGCGCACGCAACTTCGCGGAGGGCGACCTTGTGGTCGTCTCCCTACCGGGCGCCGTGCTCCCTGGCGGCTTCGAGATCGCGGCGCGTGAAACCTACGACCACATCTCGAATGGCATGATGGCCTCCGCAGCGGAGCTTGGGCTCACCGCGAAAAGTGAGGGCATCATCACGCTTCACGACGGCTCCGCGACCCCAGGCCAGGATGCGCGCGACATCCTCGGCTCGGACGACACCGTCTTCGAGGTCAACGTCACGCCTGATCGGGGCTACGCACTATCCGCACGCGGCCTCACGCGCGAGATTGCATCCGCTTTCGATCTCGAGTTCACAGATGTGGCCGAAGATCCGTCCATTGCAAACATTGACCTGTCGAGCGTACCCGCGGCCTCAGGTGAATCCATCGCGGTGTCCGTGGATGAATCGACGAAAGCGCAGCGCTTCGGCATCCGCACCGTCGAGGGCATTGACCCGAAAGCCACGGCGCCGTTTTGGATGCAGCGCGAGCTGATGCTTTCGGGGGTTCGTTCCGTTAACGCGGCGACCGACGTGACCAATTACGTCATGTTGCTGACCGGGCAGCCAATGCACGCTTTCGACGCTGACAAGATCGACGGAGGCCTGCACGTGCGCAACGCTGCGGATGGCGAGACCTTTGAGACGCTTGATCACGTCGAACGCACGCTGACCACCGGGGACGTGGTGATCACCGACGACGAGGGCATCCAGTCCTTGGCCGGCGTGATGGGCGGGACCACCTCAGAGATTTCTGAGGAGACCGTGAACGTGCACTTCGAGGCCGCAACGTGGGACCCGTTGACGGTGGCGCGTACAGCGCGCCGCCTCAAACTCAGCTCTGAGGCCTCGCGCCGTTTCGAGCGAGGCGTGGATCCGCAGCTAGTTGAGGTTGCGCTCGACATCGCGTGCGCCTTGCTGGTGGACATCGCCGGCGGTGCCATTACCGCAGGCAGGACGCTCGTAGGCGGCGTAGTCGCCCGCGACGCGATTGCCATGCGTGCCTCACGCCCGGCTGCGTTGATCGGGGTGGATTACAGCCGCGAGGCGGTTGTGCGCCGTTTGGAGGAGGTCGGGTGCGAAGTCGCTGGCGAAGGTGATGATTTGCTGGTGACGCCGCCGACGTGGCGCACGGACATCACCGTGCCGGTGGAGCTGGTCGAGGAGGTCGTCCGTCTCGAGGGGTTGGACGCCATCCCGTCGATCCTGCCCACTCCTCGCGGTGGTCGGGGGCTGAGCCCGCTGCAGCGCCGCCGCCGTGCCGTGACGCACGCGCTGGCGTACTCGGGCTACGCGGAGATTATCCCCACGCCGTTCATTGCCAACGACACCTTCGACACATGGGGTCTAAACGCCGAGGATCCGCGTCGTAACACCGTGAAGGTGCAAAACCCCCTGGATGCGGACTACGGCATCTTGGGCAGCACGCTGCTGCCGCCGATGCTTGAGGCAGCGGGCCGCAACGTCGCACGTGGCCGCAGCGATCTGGCTCTCTACTCTGTAGCGCAGACTGCTGAGAAGCGCGCGGATGCGTCACCGCTGCCGGATGTGTCGCAGCGTCCTGCTGACGAGGTAGTGGCCGAACTTGTCGCGTCCCTGCCCAAGCAACATCTCCACGCCGCGACCGTGGCGCTGGGCAATACCGAGTTGGAGGGCCCCTGGGGGCGAGGGCGTGTCTACGAATGGTCGGACGCGATCGAAGCTGCCCAGGTGGTGGCCCGCGCCTGCGGCGTGGAGTTGGGTGTGGAATCAGCGGAGCACCTCCCGTGGCACCCGGGGCGTTGTGCGGCACTCAAGGTGGACGGAGCGACCGTCGGCCACGCAGGTGAACTGCACCCCCAGGTCTTGGAGAAGCTCGGCCTGCCCGCCCGCACCTGCGCCATGGAGATCGATCTGACGGCGATCCCGCTCGCCGAACGCCTCCCGGCACCGCGTTTGTCGGCGTTCCCTCTGCTCAACCAGGACATTGCGCTTGTCGTGGACGAGGCTGTCGCAGCCGAAGATGTGCGCAGGGCTGTGCAGGAGGGCGCCGGGGAGCTCGTTGAGGCGGTGACGCTTTTCGACGTCTACCGTTCCGAAGCCCTCGGGCAGGGCAAGAAGTCTCTCGCCTTCGGGCTGGCGTTCCGCGCCGCGGACCGCACCCTGACTGAGGAAGAAGCTTCCGAGGCCCGCCTGAAGGCCGCCGAGTTAGCAAAGGAACGGTTCGGCGCGGAGATGCGTGGGTAATTTCCGTGTGAATAACTTCCGGTCGAATGCATAACTGATACACTGGCGGTCATGTCAGACGGCAAGGTTGTGAACGTAGCGGTCGCGGGGGCCACAGGGTATGCGGGCGGTGAGATCCTCCGCCTGCTACTTGGTCACCCTGCCTATCAGGCTGGGAACTTACGCATTGGTGCGCTGACCGGGGCTTCGAATGCCGGCGAGCCGGTCGTCGAACTCATGCCGCACTTGCCGGAACTAGGTGACCGTGTCATAGAACCAACTACGGTCGACGTTCTCGATGGCCACGATGTGGTGTTTTTGGGCCTTCCGCACGGGCACTCCGCAAAGATCGGTGCGGCACTGGGGGAGGACGACGTCGTCATTGACTGCGCTGCAGATTTCCGCTTGCGCGACTCCCACGCGTGGCAGCGGTACTACGGTTCTGAGCACGCGGGGGCGTGGCCGTATGGCTTGCCGGAGTTGCCCGGCCACAGAGAGGAGGTGGCGGCCTCGTCGCGTATCGCAGTGCCAGGTTGTTTCCCCACCGGTGCAACGTTGGCGGCATGGCCTGCGCTGCGGGCGGGGGTCGTGGAACCGGATCTCGCCGTTGTCGCCGTAACCGGGGTGTCGGGTGCGGGCAAGAAGGCCAAGGTGGAAATGCTCGGGGCAGAAACCATGGGCTCGCTGAAGGCGTACAGCGTCGCTGGTGCCCACAGGCATACCCCGGAGATCGCCCAGAACCTGGAGGAGGTCGCGGGCAGGCCGGTGAACGTGAGTTTCACCCCTGTGCTCGCGCCGCTTCCGCGGGGCATTCTCACCACGGTGACCGCGCCGCTGGCAGAAGGCGCGGATCTGAAAACAGTGCGCGGGGCATACGAGCAGGCGTACGCCGAGGAGCCCTTTGTCGTCCTGCTCCCGGCCGGGCAACAGCCGCAAACGCAGCACGTCGTCGGATCGAACATGTGCCACCTCCAGGTTGAGGTAGACGAGGGGGCGAGGAGGGTTGTAGCCACGAGCGCGATCGACAATCTGACCAAGGGCACCGGGGGAGCGGCTGTCCAGTGCATGAACCTCGCGCTCGGGTTCGACGAGGGAGTGGGTCTGTCCCGAGCAGCGGTGGCTCCGTAACCGCCGGCTCAACGACCCATCCGCTGATCCAATTCCTGGAAGGACCACTCATCATGAGCACAATTGGAGTTACCGCGCCCCAAGGATTTTCAGCTGCCGCCACGAAGGCTGGCATCAAACCGTCTGGCAAAACAGATCTCGCTGTTGTGGTCAACGACGGTCCGGATTGTGCTGCGGCAGCGGTATTTACACGCAACAAAGTGTTCGCCGCACCCGTGAAGGTCAGCCGCGCAGCCGTCGCCGCTGGTCAGTTGCGGGCCATCGTCTTCAACTCTGGAAACGCCAACGCCTGCACTGGCGAGCAAGGGCTGCAGGACGCGCAAACTATGCAGCGGCTGACGGCCGAGGGGATCGGGGCTGAGCCAGCGCAGGTTGCAGTGTGCTCCACCGGCATCATCGGCGATCAGCTGCCGATGCAGAAAGTGGCTGGCGGCATCGCGGACGTCGTTCAGCGCTTGGGCGACCACGGTGCGGATGCTGCGTCGGCAATCATGACCACTGACACCATCGCAAAGGAAGTCCTGGTCAAGGGCGACGGCTGGACGCTTGGGGGCATGGGGAAAGGCGCCGGGATGATGGCGCCGTCGCTGGCGACGATGTTGGTGTGCCTTACCACCGACGCGAAGGTGGACAGCAACGCATTGCAAACCGCACTCGAGCGCGCCACCGCCACCACCTTCGACACCCTGGACATCGACGGCTCTACTTCCACCAACGACACCGTTATCGCCATGGCTAGCGGCGCTAGCGGGGTGAGCCCGGAGCAGGAGGAACTCGATGCAGCCGTGCGTGAGGCGTGCGCCGAGCTCGCTGCGATGATGCAATCCGACGCCGAAGGCGTGACCAAGCGGGTGACCATCGCTGTCGAAGGGGCGGTGGACAACGTGCAGGCGCTCAACGCGGCGCGCACGATCGGTCGCGACAACCTGGTAAAGACTGCGATGTTCGGCTCCGATCCGAACTGGGGCCGCGTGCTCGCCGCCGTGGGCATGGCGGACGCGGAAATGGACGCGGAAGATATCTCGGTGACGTTTAACGGGCAGACCGTCTGCGAACACTCCACGGGTGCGCCCGGCGCGCGCGAGGTGGACCTCAGCGGTGCCGACATCGACGTGGTGGTGGACCTGGGCACCGGCGGTGCGGGCCGGGCCATGGTGCGCACTACCGATCTGTCGCATTCGTACGTCGAGATCAACTCGGCCTACACAAGCTAGGGAGGTGGCCGATAATGATGCCGAATCTGACCAATGAGCAGCGAGCCACCGTGCTGGCGGAAGCGCTGCCCTGGCTGCAGCACTACCGCGACAAGATTGTGGTGGTGAAATACGGCGGCAACGCAATGATCGACGAGGACCTCAAGGCCGCCTTCGCCGCAGACATGGTGTTTCTGCGCACCGTCGGAGCGAAACCCGTGGTGGTGCACGGCGGCGGGCCCCAGATCAGTGCGATGCTTGCGCGGCTGGGCTTAGACGGCGGCGAGTTCGTCGGCGGGTTCCGGGTGACAACTCCGGAGATCCTGGACGTTGTACGCATGGTGCTTTTCGGCCAGGTAGGTCGCGACCTGTTGGGCAAAATCAACTCCCACGGGCCGTACGCGGTGGGTACCTCGGGCGAGGATGCCGGCCTGTTCACCGCCAAGCGGCGCACGGTGGAGGTGGATGGACAAGCCCAGGACATCGGTTTGGTCGGCACGATTACTGATGTGAACCCGGCGGCAGTGATGGACATCATCGAGGCCGGCAGGATTCCCGTCGTTTCCGGCATCGCCCCGGGGGCTGATGGGGAGGTCTACAACATCAACGCAGACGAGGCAGCTGGCGCGCTTGCTGCGGCGATTGGCGCCGAGCGCCTTGTGGTGCTGACCAACGTTGAGGGCCTGTACACGGACTGGCCGAATAAGGATTCGTTGCTATCCAAGATCGAAACGGGGGAGCTGGAACGGATGCTGCCCGATCTGGCTACCGGCATGATCCCAAAGATGGAGGCCTGCCTCGCAGCGGTGCAAGGGGGAGTCAAGGCCGCCCATGTCATTGACGGGCGGGTGGCGCACTCTGTGCTGCTCGAGCTACTGACTATGGGTGGAGTGGGCACGATGGTGCTCCCGGATGACTACGACCGCAACCACTATCCGGATGGGACCATCTTTAGAAAGGATGACGCATGAGCGACTTCGCTGCGCGCTGGTCGGGCGCGCTCCTAGACACGTACCCGGCACCGCCTGTGGAGCTGGTGTCCGGTGCAGGCGCCACCGTGACCGACGCGGACGGCAACACGTACATCGATATGCTCGCGGGCATAGCGGTCAACGCCCTAGGCCACGGGCACCCGGCTGTGGTGGAAGCGGTGAGCAGCCAGATTTCCACCCTTGGCCACGTGTCCAACCTGTTCGGCTCCCGCCCCGTAGTCGAGCTCGCGGAAGCGCTACGAGCCCGAGTAGGAGATGAGACCGCTCGCTTGTTCTTCTCCAATTCTGGAGCCGAAGCAAACGAGGCCGCGTTCAAACTCGCGCGCCTGACCGGGCGCCGTCGCATCCTCGCCGCAGAGCGTGGTTTCCATGGGCGCACCATGGGGGCGCTGGCGCTGACCGGGCAGCCGGATAAACAGGCGGCGTTTGAACCGCTCCCAGCAGGGGTGGAGTACTACCCCTACGGCGATGTCGAAGCTTTGCGGGAACTGGTGTTGGAAGATCCGGACGATACCGCGGCGATCATCCTTGAGCCGATCCAGGGGGAAACCGGCGTTATCCCCGCCCCGGAGGGTTTTTTGCCGGCGGTGCGTGAGCTATGTGACGCCAATGGCATCCTTCTCATCGCGGACGAGGTGCAAACCGGAGTGGGCCGCACCGGGGACTTCTTCGCCTTCCAACACGACGGCATCTTGCCGGACGTGATCACCATGGCGAAAGGTCTGGGTGGCGGGCTGCCCATCGGCGCCACCATCGCTCGCGGGGCCGCAGCTGGCCTGTTCACCCCGGGCAGCCACGGCACCACGTTCGGCGGCAACCCGGTCGCTTGTGCGGCGGCCGGTGCGGTCCTCCGCACCATCGATGGCGAGTTTCTTGCCGAGGTGCGCCGTAAAGGCCGGCTGCTTATGGACGAAGCTTCGCACCTGCCCGGGGTTGCGTCCGTGCGCGGACGTGGCCTGATGGTCGGGGTGGTGCTGGATGCGCCGGTGGCGAAGCTCGTCGTCAAGCATGGGCTCGAGCGCGGGATCATCGTGAACGCGCCGGCAGACGACGTCATTCGCCTCACACCGCCCCTGGTTATAAGCGATGATGAAATCCGTGCCGCGGTTGCGCGCCTTTCCGAGGCGATCGCGGACGCGAAAGAAGGGAGCTAGATTATGGTCAGACATTTCCTTGCCGATGACGATCTCACCCCGTCCGAACAGGCGGAGGTTCTCGCCCTTGCGGCCGAGCTGAAGAAGCACCCGTTCTCGCACCGGCCCCTGGAAGGCCCCAGATCCGTCGCCGTTTTATTCGACAAAACCTCAACGCGTACGCGGTTTTCTTTTGACGCGGGCATCGCGCAGTTGGGCGGGCATGCAATTGTCACGGAAACCGGCAACTCCCAAATGGGTGCGAAGGAGAGCTACCAGGACACCGGTGCCGTTCTGTCGCGGTTTGTGGAGGCCATCGTGTGGCGTACCTATGCACACCAGAATTTGCTGGACATGGCCGAAACGGCGACAGTGCCTATCGTCAACGCACTGTCTGACGACCTCCACCCGTGCCAGATCCTGGCAGACCTGCAAACCGTAGTGGAGAACTTTTGTCCGGACGACGGGCCAGCGGGCCTGCGTGGGCTGAAGGCCGTTTACCTCGGCGACGGCGACAACAACATGGCAAATTCCTACCTCATTGGGTTTGCCACGGCGGGCGTGGACATCACCGTCATTGCCCCGGAAGGATTCCAACCACGCAATGAATTCGTCGAGCGTGCCCGTCGTCGTGCCCGAGACACCGGCGCCACCGTCGCTGTAACTTCGGATGTAGCCGCAGTGGAGGGGGCCAACGTGGTGATCACGGACACCTGGGTGTCCATGGGCATGGAGGATGACGGCAAGGATCGGCGCACGCCGTTTTTGCCGTACGGGGTAGACACGGACCTGATGTCGCGTGCGGCGGAGAATGCAATATTCTTGCACTGCCTTCCCGCGTACCGCGGGAGCGAAGTGGCGGCAGAAGTCATCGACGGGCCACAGTCGCGCGTCTTCGACGAGGCGGAAAACCGCCTGCACGCCCAAAAAGCGTTGCTGGCCTGGCTTTTGGAGCACCAAGAATGACCCAACCTGTATCCCGTACCGCGCGGCAGGCGAGAATCCTCGAGCTGCTGGAGACGACTCGGGTGTCCTCCCAAGTGCAGCTCTCGGAGCTGCTCCTGGGCGAAGGCATTGACATCACCCAGGCCACGCTGTCGCGCGACCTGGATGAGTTGGGTGCCAAGAAGGTCCGGCCGCGCGCCGGAGGTCGTGCCTACTACACCGTGGGATCTGAAGCGGACTCGCTGGAATCCGCGCACTCCGGTCCGCGGGAAAAACTGCGCCGGATGATCGAGGAGCTTGTGGTATCCGTCGATTTCTCCGGTCAGATCGCGGTAGTGCGCACCCCACCTGGGGCTGCGCAGTACCTGGCCAGCTACATTGACCGCGTAGGTCTCGAGCAGGTGGTCGGCTCCATCGCCGGCGACGACACGGTCTTCGTGCTCGGGCGAGAACCGCTGACTGGCAAGGACCTGGCGCACCAGCTCTTTGGGCTGCAGACGACTGCCGACGAATAAGCGCCGCGACCTCAATAATTTTTTCAACTTCTATAAGGAGAATCTGCAAACATGACTAACCGCGTTGTGCTCGCGTACTCGGGCGGCCTGGACACCTCCGTGGCCATCCCTTACCTCGGGGAGATGACCGGCGGCGAGGTTATCGCCGTCTCGCTCGACCTGGGCCAGGGTGGCGAGGACATGGAGTCAGTGCGCCAGCGCGCCCTCGACTGCGGCGCCGTGGAGTCCATCGTCGTCGACGCCAAAGACGAATTCGCCGAGGAGTACTGCCTGCCCACCATCAAGGCCAACGGCATGTACCAGGGCGAGTACCCGCTGGTTTCCGCCATCTCCCGCCCGTTGATTGTCAAGCACCTGGTGGAGGCCGGCCACAAGTACGGCGGCACCCACGTCGCCCACGGCTGCACCGGCAAGGGCAACGACCAGGTTCGCTTCGAGGTCGGCTTCCTCAACCAGGACCCGGACCTGGAAATCATCGCGCCGGCGCGCGACTACGCCTGGACCCGTGACAAGGCAATCGAGTACGCGGAAGGCAAGGATCTGCCGATCGAGCAGTCTGCGGCATCGCCGTTTTCCATCGACCAAAACGTGTGGGGCCGCGCGGTTGAGACCGGCTTTTTGGAGGATCTGTGGAACCCGCCGACAAAGGACCTCTACGCATACACCGAGGACCCGGCACTGGGCAACGCGCCGGACGAGGTGATTGTTTCCTTCGAGGCCGGCAAGCCGGTGGCTATCGACGGCCGCAAGGTGACCGTGCTCGAGGCGATCGAGGAGCTGAACCGTCGCGCAGGTGCCCAGGGCATCGGCCGCCTGGACATGGTGGAGGACCGCCTAGTGGGCATCAAGTCCCGCGAGGTCTACGAGGCACCGGGTGCGGTCGCGCTGATCACCGCGCACAAGGCGCTCGAAGACGTCACCGTCGAGCGTGAGCTGGCCCGCTACAAGCGGCTTATCGAGGCCCGCTGGTCCGAGGAGGTCTACGACGGCCTTTGGTTCGGCCCGCTGAAGCGCTCCTTGGACGCCTTCATCGAGTCCACGCAGGAGCACGTCACCGGCGACATCCGCATGGT
>ERZ1029874.108-NODE-108-length-14353-cov-40.611414_pt1 | contig 14353 bp, 17 predicted proteins | sample MGYA00519235_ERZ1029874 | MGnify/ENA primary metagenome ERZ1029874 (study PRJEB33666, sample SAMEA4610926) | skin metagenome | biome: Human-associated habitat; feature: Malodor aspect; material: skin | place: Philippines | collected 2015-08 ...
GCGTGGACCGCGGCGGCTGCCGCCATGGACGCCGCGAAGACGAGGCTCGCCCGGTCGACGACGAGGGCCGCAGCAACAACGAGGGCGACGGCTGCCGGGATCGCGCGCGGGGCCGGGCGCCGCCGCGCGGGCTGCGTGTCCACCCGTGCGGCGGGCGGGGGAGGCGCCGCGGCGGCGGCAGCGGCGGCAAGCAGAAACGGTGCTGTCATGGGAGGAGCTCCTCGTAGCCGTCAGCGGGGCCGGTCGCCGCGTCCCAGACCACCCGGGCACGCACCGGGGCGCCCTTGAGCACGCCGATCTGGTGGAGCACCCGCACCCCGTCGGCGCGGCGCTTGACCACAAGCACGACGTCGATCGCGGCGGCGAGCTGCGCGTGTAGCCCGGCGCGGTCGAGCCCGCCGAGCGCGGCGAGGGCCTCGAAGCGGGCGGGGACCTCCTCGATCGAGTTGGCGTGCAGGGTGCCCGCTCCCCCGTCGTGGCCGGTGTTGAGCGCCGCGAGCAGGTCGACCACCTCCGCGCCGCGGATCTCGCCGACGACGATGCGGTCGGGCCGCATGCGCAGCGACTGGCGCACGAGGTCGGCGATGCCGATCGCGCCCGCACCCTCGGCGTTCGCGGCGCGGGTGGTCAGGTTGACCACGTGGGGGTGGGCGGGCGTGAGCTCGAGCGTGTCCTCGATGGCGACGATGCGTTCGGCCGGGTCGACCTCCGCGAGCAGCGCGGACAGCAGCGTCGTCTTGCCGGAGCCGGTGCCGCCGACCACCACGAACGCTTTCCGCTTCTCGACGACGCCACGCAGCACCCCCGCCCGCTCCCCGTCAAGCGCGCCGCGCGCCACCAAGTCGTCCAACGTGGCCGAGGCGGTGCGCAGCACGCGCAGGGAGATGCAGGTGCCCGCCTGGGCCGTCGGCGCGAGCACGGCGTGGAACCGCAGCAGCGTGCCGTCGGCGCGGGCGACGTGGCCGTCGCAGAACGGCTGGGCGTCGTCGAGCCGGCGACCGCAGCTCGCGGCGAGGCGTGCGGCAAGGCGGCGCACCGCGGCTTCCGAGTCGAAGGTCAGGCCGCTGCGTTGCAGGCCGTGGCCCGCGTCAACGTAGACGGCGTCGGGCCCGTTGACGCAGATGTCGGTCACCGCCGAATCCGCGAGCAGGGCTTCGAGGGGCCCGGTGCCTGTGGTGTCGTCGCGAAGCTGGCGCATGATGTCGAGCACCCCGAGGTCGCTGATCACCACCGCCTCCTCCCTGATGAGCGCCGCGAGGCGGGCGGGGTCGGGCGTGCCGGGCTCGTCGGCGAGGCGGCGCTGCACCCGCGCGAGAATGTCGGCCTGCTGCATCTACGCCACCTCCCCGAGCACCGCGTCGGCGGCGCGCGCGAGCCCCCGCGGCAGGCGCAGCGGCAGACCGTGGCACTCCACCGTCTTCGGCAGGCCACGCACGTCGGGCACGTGCGCGACGACGCGCGCCCCGGCGGCGTGCTCCACCTCCGCCGGGCTGAGCGCGGCCCAACCGTGGTCGCGCAGCAGCAGCATGGGCGCCACACCGGCGGCGTTGCACTCGGCGACAAGGCGCGACGCCGCGGTGGCGGAGCGCAGCTGCGGCGCCGCCACGATTACCGCCGCGTCGCAGCGGCCCGGCAGCAACGGCAGCGGCGCGTCGACGACGGTGAGGCCGCCGCCGGCCGCCGCGCCGACGACCGCGTCGAGCTCGTCGCGCGTGAGCGGGTGCGAGTCCGCCACCTTCGTCCGGGAGAACGTGAGCACGGCGACGCCGTCTTCGGTCGCCGGCAGCGCGTGGCGCAGGTCCGCGTGGTTCACGGCGCCCTCGCCGATGTCGAGGTCGCCCCACCGCGCGCCCGGGGTCTGCTCGACCCCGAGGATGAGGTCGAGGGCGCCGGTGACCCTGTGGGCGTCGATAAGCATCGCGCTTTGCGACGCCGCCGCCCTCCCCAGCGAGCAAGCCACAACCGACGCGCCGACCCCGCCGCCCGCCCCGAGGACGGCAACGACGCGGCCGCTCGCCTGCGGCCCCGTGGCGAGGGAGAGGGCGCCGATCGCGCGCAGCAGGTCCGCGGCCTGGGCGGGCAGCGCGAAACAGGCGGGACCGAACGCGGCGTTCGGGTCCTCGGCCGGGGTGGTGATGTCGGCCGCCACCGTGAACACCCGGGCGCGGTCGACGCTGGTGGCGGCGAGGTCGGGGGCGCGTGCGGCGTCGACAAGCAGGGCGAACGCCTTGGGCGCGTGGCGGGCGAGCTGGGTGGCGTCGGCGGCGTCGACGACCTGGCGCCCGGTGGCGGCGGCGATGTGGACGGCCTCGGTGTGGGCGGCGGGGTCGGCGACGGCGACAACGATCGTGGATTGCGTGTAAGCCATGCGCCTAGCGTGCAGAGGCGCAATATCCGAATCAATACCCAGCCGTTTTTCTGTGGATAACCACCCCGTTTCGCTGACGCTGCAACAATTTCCCTGTGGATAACTTGCCACTTGAGTCACACGCGTTTCTCAGGCGGCAGTTACGGCGCCGTAGGGTTCGAGGAGTTAGACTTCTCAGCATGTCTTCCGCACAGCCCGTGGCGGCGTTCTTCGACCTGGACAAGACGATCATCGCGACATCGTCCGCGTTCGCGTTCGGCAAAGAATTCCTGCACAACGGGCTCATCTCGCGCCAGGAGGCGTGGGATCTTACGCTCACGAAGGCCCAGTACATGCTCGTCGGGCAGTCGAGCGAGAAGATGGACTCCACCCGCGACATCCTCGCCAACATGGTCACCGGCTGGCCGGTGCAGGAAATCCAGCGCATCACCACCGAAACCATGCGCAGCGTGGTCACCCCCGCCATCTACGCGGAGGCGCGCGAACTCATCGACGCGCACAAAGCCCAGGGCCACGACGTCATCATCATCTCCGCATCCGCCCGCATCCTCGTCGAACCCATCGCGCGCGAGCTGGGCGTGGACACCGTCGTGGCCACCGAGATGGCGGTCATGGGCGGCCGGCTCACCGGCGAGATCACCCGCTACCTCAAGGGCGCGGCGAAGGCAGACGCGGTGCGCCAATTCGCTGCGGACCACGGCTACGACCTCGACCAGTGCTACGCGTACTCCGACTCCGCCACCGACATCCCGATGCTCGAGCTCGTGGGCAACCCGGTCGCCGTGAACCCGGACCGCGCGCTGAAGAAGCACGCGCTGGCGAACGGGTGGCAGACCCGCACGTTCAAGAACCCGGAGCCACTCATCCAGATGCCGAACGCCCGCGAAGTGGGCATCGGCGCGGGCGTCATCGCCGGGGTGACGGCGCTCGCGGTGGCGGGCGTGTTCATCGCGCGGGCGGTGTCGGGCAAGTCGTCGGGCAAGTCTGGCGAGGACAAACGCCGCTCGGCCTAGCGCTGAGGTCTTATCCACCGGCCCCGCAACACCCACAACCCCGCCACCCCGCCCCGGATTCGGGCATGTTCGCACCACTCCGGCTACCATCGTGTGGGAATATCTACAGGCACGATGCGGGTGCGCCACATGCAACCCGCCGCCGCCACGCAGGAAGGTTAGAAAACAGTGAGCAACGAAGGTCTCTACACCAGCGGCTCGACCGCTGTGTCCGCCAAGGTGGATTCGATTCCGCTGCGCGACACCGACGACACGGTGCCCGGCCAGCAGTCCATTGGCACCCTCATCTCCAACGCGTCGGAGCAGGTGTCCACCCTCGTGCGCGGCGAGATCGAGCTGGCCAAGGCCGAGGTCGTCGGCGAGGTGAAGAAGGGCGCCGTGGGTGGCGGCCTGTTCGCTGTCGCGGGCGTCATCGCCCTCTACTCCACGTTCTTCCTCTTCTTCGCGCTCGCCGAGATGCTCGCCTCCTGGATGCACCGCGGCTGGGCGTTCCTCATCGTCTTCCTCATCATGCTCGCGCTCGCCGGGCTGCTCGCGTTCCTCGGTTTCAAGAAGCTGAAGAACATCAAGGCGCCGGAGAAGACCATCGAGAGCGTCAACGAGCTGAAGAACCTCAAGCCGGGCCAGGCGCAGAAGAACCTGGCCAAGGACGAGGCCGGCCTCTACACCTCCACCGGCACCGGCGCCACGGTCCCGCGCGCCGGCTCCACGGCGGTTACCCGCTAACGCACGCTTGCGTATCGACGGGGCTCCGCAGGCCCCGCACATCCCCCACGCGCTGCTGCACCTGGTGTGCAGTCAGCGCGTATCCCGTTTCTGAGGTGTCCAGCGAGGCGCCGAAGATCATGCCGGCCACCGCCCCGTCGGGGGTGAGCAGCGGCCCGCCGGAGTTGCCCTGGCGGATGTTCCCGCGGATCGTGTACGCCTCGCGCTCCACGCGCCCGGTGGTGTAAATGTCCGGCCCCGCGATGGTGAGCCTGCCGCGCACCCGCGCCGGCTCGGCCTCGAACGGCCCGGACTTGGGAAAGCCCATGACCACCGCGTCGTCGCCCTGCTCGAGCTCGCCCGCCGCCCAGCGCACCGCCGGCAGGCCGAGGTTGTCCGCCCGCAGCACGGCGATGTCGGTGTCCGGGTCGTAGAGCACGACCTCCGCGGGCTTGACACCCACCGCGGTGTCCAGCGCAACGCGCTCCGTCCCGGCGACGACGTGCGCGTTAGTAAGCACGTAGCCGTCCTCGATGACGAAGCCGGAGCCCATGAGGCGGCGCCGGCAGCTCTCCGCGTCGCCCATGACGTGCACGACGCTGGGCCGCAGCTTCTCGACGACCTCCGGCCGCAGCGCGTCATTACTCGGCGCCGCGACCTGCGCTCCGCGCGGAGACTCGAACGGGGACACGAGCGGGGGAAGGCCGGACTCGTCGAGGAGCGCGGCGAGCTTCGCGGGCATCGACGCGGCCGCCCCGTCCGGCGCCGCCGCGTCGATGCCCGCGAGCACCCGCGAGTTGCGCAGCTCCTCCCCGAGCGCACCCGGCACGGAGGCCGCGAGCGGGATGGAAATGAACCACACCACCAGCGCGAGCGCCACGGCCTGGAACAGCGCGCCCGCCGCCGAATCCGCGATCCGGGCGCCCCGCCCGCGCACGCGGGTGCGCAGGGTGCCGCCGACCGTTGCGCCCACGATATTGCCCAGGCCCACGAACAGCACCACGAGCGCGACGAGCAGCACGACCCGCACCGCCGTGGACTCGCTTAGGCCGAGGAAGAACGGGGCGAGCGCGAGGGCGATGACAAGCCCGGCGACGACGGCGACCGCGGAGACGACAGCGCTGAAGGCCCCCTGACGCCAGCCGCCCACGAACGCGGCGATGAGCGCGAGGGCGAGGACGACGTCGATAAGCACTCGGCAGATGTTACCGTTCGCCGTTCGCGGAGCGGGCGAGCGCGGCGCGGAGGTCGCCGGGGCGCTCGTCCCACGGCTGCGCCCAGCCGCCGAGCTCGAGGGCGACGGCGAGCAGCACGCCGGTGAACCCCCAGACGAGGTACTCCCCCGCCCAGAACGACGGCCCGGCCCACGCCTTCCACCCCAGCATGGCGCGGTTCGCGGGCGCGACGAGCTCGCGCACCGGTGCGAAGAACACCGCGTCCGTCTCCTCCTCGCTGGCGGGGTGCACGTCCCCTGGGTCCGGCGAGTACGCAACCACCGGGCGCACGCGGCGGTTCGACTCGCCCGTGGTCGCCGTCGCCATCACCGCGAGCGGGATGACGCGGTCGGGGTCGAGCCCGGTCTCCTCCTCCGCCTCGCGCAGCGCGGCCGCCACGGGACCGGCGTCGCCCAGGTCGATGTGCCCGCCCGGAAACGCCATCTGGCCGGAGTGGCTGCGCATGCGCGGCGTGCGGTGCGTGAGCAGCACCCGCGCGTCCTTGGGGAGCTCGGCGGCGCCCGGGTCGCCGGCGAAGAGAATGAGCACCGCCGCCTCGTCCTCCCCGTCCGCCTGCCGCACGCGTTTGCCCAGCAGCCGGCGCGCGGCCGAGGCCTGCTCTCCGTCCTCGAGCGCGCGCACGAGCGGGGCGAGCCACGCGGGCGCCTCGTCCGGGCGCAGCGGGGTGTCCGCCACTACAGCACCCCCGCCACGGCGTCCGCCAGCTCGTCGGCGGAGGTGAACTCGCGAGCGAAGACGGCGACCCGCTCGCCGCCGCGCAGCACCACCGTCACGGGCACGACGCCGGGCAGCCCGAGAGTGCCGGCGAACCGGTTCGCGTCGTCCTGGTAGCTCGGCAGGTCCACGCCGAGGTCGTTGAGCAGCGCGGCGCCGTTCGCGGCGTTGCCGTCCGCGTGGACGCCCACCACCTCGTACTCGGGGTGGGCCCGGGCGAAGTCCGCGACCGCCGGCAGCTCCTCGCGGCACGGCGCGCACCACCACGCCCACACGTTGACCACGGCGATCTCCTTGCCCTGCCCCGCCTTTCGCCCGCCGAGGCACGGCAGGTCCACCCCGCCGATCGCGCCGTCCGGGCAATCGGGGCGCGCGGGCACGTCCGGCGCCGAGGATGCGCCGGCGGATTCGCCGGTGGCGTTGTCGGCCGGAGGTGCGTCGTCGATAAGCAATATGCGCGCGCCCGCGACGACGAGCGCGGTGAGCGCGACGACGGCGACCACGCTGGCCCACACCGTCCTTTTCACAGGCGCACCTCCCCCTTGATGAGGTCCGCCGCCTCGGGGCCGGTGGGGCCGGCGCCGAAGCTCGGGCAGTCGAACGCGATGGGGCACACGCCACAGGCGGGCTTGCGGGCGTGGCAGACGCGGCGACCCTGGAAGATGATGCGGTGGGAGAACATCGTCCACTCGGCGGGTTCGATGAGCTCGGCGACGGCGCGCTCGATCTTCACCGGGTCCGTGTCCTCGGTGAGCATGAGGCGCTTGGTGAGGCGCTGGAAGTGCGTATCGACGGTCAGCCCCGGCAACCCGAACGCGTTGCCGCGGACGACGTGCGCGGTCTTGCGGCCGACGCCCGGCAGGGTGACGAGGTCCTCGAGTGCTTCCGGCACCTCGCCGCCGTAGTCCGCGACGAGCTTCTGGCCCAGGCCGATGAGGTTTTTCGCCTTGGACCGGTAGAAACCGGCGGAGCGGATGATCGCCTCGATGTCGCCCTGGTTCGCGTGCGCGTACGCCTCCGCGGTGGGGTATTTCGCGAAGAGCTCGGGGGTGACCATGTTCACCCGCGCGTCGGTGGTCTGCGCCGAGAGCACCGTGGCGACGAGCAGCTCGAGGGCGTTGGAGAAGTCGAGCTCCGCGTGCGCGTCCGGGAAGGCCTCCGCGAGCGTGCGGTTGATGCGGCGCGCCCGGCGCTTGCGGCCCAGCGGCGTCTCCTCCCCGAGCGCCGCTGGGTGGGTGCCGGGGCGGCGGTGCTTGGCTGGGGTGGTTGACGGCATGGGAGACATGCTAGCCAGCGCGTCCGTAGAATGGCAGCCATGAGTGTGATCCTGGTGCTGCTCGTCCCGCTACTGTTGGGCATCTTCCCGCTGTGCATGGAGCGGCTGGAGGCGCGCGTCGTCGACTAGGCGGGCGCTTCCCAAGCCCGGCGAATCGGCCGGGCGAAACAGCCGTCGACGAAAATCCTTAGATGGTACGATTCAAAAATGTTGTGACGGTCACACCGAAACAGCGCGGACGTGGCGCCCGCCACGGGCCCCACTGCAACCCTGAACGCGACCCCGAGGAGAACACATGGAAGGCGTACAAGAGACTCTCGCCCGCGCCGGCATCTTTCAGGGCGTGGATCCGGAGGCTGTCTCCGCCCTGATCGAGGAGATGGACACCGTCACGTTCCCCAAGGGCACAACGATTTTCGACGAAGGTGAGCCGGGCGACCGCCTCTACATCATCGTCGAGGGCAAGGTGAAGCTCGCCCGCCACGCGCCGGACGGGCGCGAGAACCTGCTCTCCGTGATGGGCCCGTCCGACATGTTCGGCGAGCTCTCCATCTTCGACCCGGGCCCGCGCACCTCGTCCGCCGTGTGTGTCACCGACGTCACCTGCGCGACCATGGACTCCACCATGCTGCGCACCTGGATCGACTCCCACCCGGAAATCTCCCAGCAGCTCCTCCGCGTGCTGGCGCGCCGCCTGCGCCGCACGAACGCGTCGCTCGCGGACCTCATCTTCACCGACGTTCCGGGCCGCGTGGCCAAGACGCTGCTGCAGCTGGCCAACCGCTTCGGCACCCACGAGGGCGGTGCGCTGCGCGTGAACCACGACCTCACGCAGGAGGAGATCGCGCAGCTCGTCGGCGCCTCCCGCGAGACCGTGAACAAGGCGCTGGCCACCTTCGCCCACCGCGGCTGGATCCGCCTCGAGGGCAAGAGCGTGCTCATCGTGGACACGGAGCACCTCGCTCGCCGCGCCCGGTAGCAATAGCGGCGTGCCTCGTAGCGGCTAGTTCGTCGCCTTGAGGTAGCGCAGCGCGACGCGGGTCGACTGCTCGGCGGCGCCGCGCAGGACCGGGTCAACGTCGTCGTAGATCGCGTCGACGATGCTGCTCACATCGGCGTTCTCGCCCTGGGTCTTCAGCGCCTCCCGGATCTGGTCGAGGCGGAGGTTGCGGCGGTCGATGTACTTGCGGGCGTAGGCGGAAAGATCCTCGCCCTCCGGGCCGTGGCCGGGCAGCATGGGGATGCCCTTGCCCGCCTCCTCGAGCATCTCCAGGGAGTCGAGGTAGGCGCCGAGGTCGCCGTCCGTCTCGGAGATCATCGTCGTGTGGCGCCCGGCGATCGTGTCGCCGGTGAGGATGGCCTCGGGCGCGCCGTCGGTGTCCTCGCCGGGGTAGACGAAGTAGCACACGGAATCGCTCGTGTGGCCCGGGGTGGCCACGACCTTCACGCGCGGGGTGACGCCGTCGACGGCGATGACCTCGCCGTCCGCCAGCGGCTCAGCGCCCGCGCAGTACTGCTTGTCAAAGGCCCGGATCGGCGCGCCGGTGAGCTGGCGGAAACGCTCCGCGCCGTCCGCGTGGTCGTGGTGGCGGTGGGTGAGCAGGATGAGGGCGACGTCGCCGGCCTTCGACTGCAGGACGTTGAGGTGGCCCTCGTCCTCCGGACCCGGGTCCACGACGATGCTGCGTGCGTCACCTTCGCCGCGGATCACCCAGGAGTTGGTGCCCTCAAGCGCCGCGTAGCTGGGGTTCGGCGCCAGGACCACCGCGGCGTTGGGGGTCACTGGGCGCAGCTGGCTGTATGCGGGATGCTTCATGGTTCCCAGCGTACCTGCCTGCGGTGGCGTCGATACGCGGGCTAGCCCTTGAGCTCGACGACGAGCTCGACCTCGACCGGGGTGTCCATCGGCAGCACCGCGACGCCGACGGCGGAGCGCGCGTGGGCCCCGGCCTCGCCGAAGATCTCCTGCATGAGCTCGGAGGCACCATTGACGACGCCCGGTTGGCCCGTAAACGCCGGGTCGGAGGCCACGAAGCCGACGACCTTGAGCACGCGCTCGACGTTGTCGATGCCAACGAGCGCGTCGACCGCGGCCAGCGCGTTGAGTGCCGCCTGGCGGGCGTAACCGTAGGCGTCCTCCTGCGACACCTCCGCGCCGACCTTGCCGGTGGCGGGGAGATTTCCGTCGGCGAACGGGAGCTGGCCCGACGTCCACACCTGGTTGCCTGCCTGGACGGCGGGCACGTACGCCGCAACCGGGGCCGCGACGGCCGGCAGCTCGATGCCGAGTTCCTTGAGCTTGTCAGACCACATTTACTCTGCCTCCCGCTTCATGTAGGCGATGACGTTATCCGGCGTCGGGCCCGGGGTGACGGCGACGAGCTCCCACCCGTCCTCGCCCCAGGTGTCCAGGATCTGTTTCGTCGCGTGCGTGAGCAGCGGCACGGTCGCGTATTCCCACTTCGTCGTAGCCATGGCGCCCAACACTACCTACAGGCCGACGACTTCGCCGCCGCTGAAGAGGTACTCCGCCCAGTCGGTGACGTGGGGGTTCTTGCGCAGCACCGCGCGGCGCTGGCGCTCGGTGAGCCCGCCCCAGACGCCGAACTCCACCTTGTTGTCCAAGGCGTCGGCGCGGCACTCGGTGAGCACCGGGCAGGCGCGGCAGATCGCCGCCGCCTTGCGCTGCTCGGCGCCGCGGACGAAGAGCGCGTCCGGGTCGCCGCCGCGACACTGGGCGTGGGTGACCCAGTCCCCGCGGTCGTATACGAGGCGGCCGGAGGCGTCGCACTTGCGGGCGGTGGCGTGCTGCTGCGCCTGCGCCGTCGTCTCCCGAGTCGTACGTCCCAGCGTGGTGGTCATTGCCGTGCTCCTTACATCTCACCGCATAGCTTCCGAACAATGTAAATGTAATCACACGGCAGAATTTTCTGTCGAATGGATCACAATTTCGGGGGGACGCGAGTATTCCCCCGCGGCTCCGTCGTCATTTAAGGTATTGGCGTGTCCGCCTTGAAATCCCTCGGAAGCATGCTCGCCGCGCTCGTCGCCGCAGCCCTCGCCATCGCGCTGTGCATCGCGCCGGTCGCAGGTCTCGGCGGCGCCGCCATCGCGCGCACCGACGACACGATGCAGTCCAACCTCTCCGACCTGACCAGCGGCGACCTCCCCGGCGTCTCCACGATCACGGACGTCAACGGCACACCGATGGCGTGGATTTTCAAGCAGCGCCGCTACGACGTCCCCAGCGCCGACATCGCCCAGTACGCGAAGGACGCGCTCGTTTCCACGGAGGACCGCCGCTTCTACGAGCACGAAGGCGTGGACATGCAGGGCTTCGCCCGCGCGATGGTGACCAACGTGCTCGCGGGCGGGGTGGAACAGGGCGCGTCCACCATCAACCAGCAGTACGTGAAGAACTACCTCTGGCTCATCGACGCAGACAACGAGGAAGAGGCGCAGGCCGCCACCGAGCAGTCGATCCCGCGCAAGCTGCGCGAGATGCGCATGGCCTCCGACCTGGACAAGACGCTGGACAAAGACGAGATCCTCACGAGGTACCTCAACCTCGTCTCTTTCGGCAACCACGCCTTCGGCATCGAGGCGGCCGCGCGCACGTACTTCAACACCTCCGCGCGCGACCTCAACCCGGCGCAGGCGGCGCTGCTCGTCGGCCTGCTCCAGTCCGTCGAGGGCCTTAACCCGTACACGAACCCGGACGGCGCGGTCCGCCGCCGCAACGTGGTGCTGAATAACATGGCGGCCGAGGGCTACATCGAGCAGTCCGAAGCAGACCGCTGGGCCGGTGCCCCGCTCGGCGTGCTGGATACGCCGAACACGCTGCCGGAGGGCTGCATCACCGCCGGCGACAGCGGCTTCATGTGCGACTACGCGCTGAAGTATCTCGCGGACAAGGGCCTCGACCTGGACGCGATCAAGAACGGCTCGTACACCATCACCACCACGCTCGACCCGGTCGCGCAGGAGGCGGCGCTCAACGCGGCGCGCAACAACGTCAGCCCGTACACCCCCGGCGTTGCGGAGATCCTCGACATCGTCGAGCCCGGCACGGAGTCGCACGACATCAAGGCGATGGCGTCCTCGCGCTACTACGGCCTCGACCTCGACCAGAGCCAGACCATCCTGCCGCAGCCGGCCTCGCTCGTCGGCGCGGGCGCGGGCTCGGTGTTCAAGATCTTCACCGCCGCCACCGCCCTCGAGCAGGGCTACGGCCTGGACACGATGCTGGACACCCCGGCGCGCTCCGTCGTCTACGGCATGGGCAAGGGCGGCGCGGACAACTGCCCGCCGGACGCCTACTGCGTGGAAAACGCCGGCACGTACGCGCCGCGCATGTCGCTGCAGGACGCGCTAGCCCACTCCCCCAACACCACCTTCATCGAGCTCATCCAGCGCCTCGGCGTCGCCCCGGTGGTGGACATGGCGGTGCGCCTCGGCCTGCGCTCCTACAACGACCCGAACTCGTTCGGCGACGGGCGCAGCATCGTCCAGGCGGCGAAGGACGAGAACATGGGCTCGTTCACGCTCGGCCCGCTCGCGGTCAACCCGCTCGAGCTCGCCAACGTCGGCGCGACGCTCGCCTCCGAGGGCCGCTGGTGCGAGCCGAACCCCATCGCCCAGGTCGTCGACGAGCACGGCAACCAGGTCTACATCGACCGCCCGGCCTGCGAGCAGGCCCTCGACCCGGACATCGCGGGCGCGCTCGCGGCGGGCATGTCCAAGGACGTCGTCGACGGCACCGGCTCCGCGGCGGCGAAGCACAACAACTGGACGTTCCCCGCCGCCGCGAAGACCGGCACGACGGAGACCCACCAGTCCTCCGCGTTCCTCGGCTTCACCCGCGCCTTCGCGGCCGCGCCGTACATCTTCAACGACGGCACCCAGACCGCCCCGCTGTGCACCACGCCGGTGCGCCAGTGCGTGGAGGGCAACCTGTTCGGCGGCAACGAGGCCGCGGAGACGTGGTTCCAGGCCGCGTACGGCGTACCGGGCGCGGCCGCCGCGGGCCTGCCCGCCTCGAGCGCCGTCCACCAGCGCGGGACGCGGCGCGCGGCCCTCGACGCGGTGGTGGGCATGCAGGCCGCGGCGGCGAAGGCCCAGCTCGAGTCGCAGGGCTTCACGGTCACCCAGACCACCGTCTTCGGCGACGGCTCCCCCGCCGGCACCGTCGTTGCCGCGATCCCCGCGGACGAGGCGCTCGCGCCCGGCGCCCTGGTCACGCTCAACGTGTCGGACGGTTCCCGCGCCACCGGCACGTTCGCGCCCCCGACCACGTCCGGCGCGGCCCCCACCGCGCCGGCCGGCCCGAGCGCGACCACCTCGCCCGCGCCGCTCGATTTCAGCGGCATCGAGCAGTCGCTTTCCGACGCCCGCGATGCGGTCGCCGACGTCTTCGGCAACTAGCCCCCGAATTAACCCCGGAGCTAGCCCAGCCGCGCCTTCACGGCCTCGGAGATGCGCTTGCCGTCGGCGCGGCCCTCGGCCTTCGCCGTCGCGGCCTTCATCACCTGCCCCATCTGGGCCATGGAGGTGGCGCCGGTCTCGGCGACAGCGTCGTCGATAAGCTGCGAAAGCTCCTCGTCGGTGAGCTGCTTCGGCTGGTATTCCTCGAGGATGGCGGCCTCCCCGAGCTCGGTCTGCGCGAGATCCTCGCGGCCGTTGGTCTGGTAGATCTCTGCGGACTCGCGGCGCTTTTTGATCTCGCGGGCGATGATTTTCTGGATCTCCGCGTCGTCCACCTCGTGCTTCGCCCCCTCGGTCTCGGCGGTCTGGATCGCGGCGAGCAGCATGCGGATCGTGCCGGTGCGCTCCTTCTCCTTCGCCTTCATGGCTTCTTTGAGGTCTGCGCGGATCTGGTCTTTCAATGCACTCATGGCTGCGAGATTACAGTGGTACGGGTGAAGAGGTTCATGGGTACCGCAGGAGCACTAGGCGTATCGACGGCTGCGTGGGCCTACGCCGAACGCAACAACTTCCAGCTCAGAGAGGTCGAGCTGCCGCTGCTTGCACCCGGGGCTCTCGGGGGGCGCGACGCGTTCCGGATCCTCCACATCTCGGACCTGCACATGATCCCGGGGCAGCGCAAGAAGGTGTCGTTCGTCTCCGGGCTGGACGCGCTCGAGCCGGACCTGGTGGTCAACACCGGCGACAACCTCTCCGACGAGGCCGGGGTTCCGTGGGTGCTCGACGCGCTCGGCCCGCTGCTCGACCGGCCGGGCGCCTTCGTCTTCGGCACCAACGACTACTGGGCGCCGCGGCCGGTCAACCCGCTGAAGTACCTCACCGGGGCGAAGCGGGAACCCTCGTACGTGGACCTGCCGTGGGAGGGCATGCGCGCCGCGTTTATCGAGCGCGGCTGGCACGACGCCACGCACGCCCGGCTCGAGTTCAAGGCCTCCGGCGTGCGCCTCGCCATCGCCGGTGTGGACGACCCGCACCACGACCTCGACGACTACGCGCAGGTCGCCGGCACCCCGAACCCGGACGCGGACCTGTCCCTCGGCCTGCTCCACGCGCCCTACCGCCGCGTCCTGGACGCGTTCGAGGCGGACGGCTACCAGCTCGCGCTGGCCGGGCACACCCACGGCGGCCAGATCTGCCTGCCGGGCGGGCGCGCCATTGTAACCAACGCCGACATCGACCGGCGCCGCGCGTCCGGCCTGCACCGCTACGGGGCGATGTGGATGGAGGTGTCCAACGGGCTCGGGCAGTCGAAGTACGCGCCGGTGCGCCTGTTCTGCCCGCCGTCGGCGACGCTCATCCGGGTGACGGAGCGGTAGCTTCTGGTTTGCGCTCGCCCTGCTGACCTGCGCGTTCCCTCCTCGCGCGCGCTGAGGTCTTATTTCGGAGTCGGGCAAATAAGACCTCAAGCCCACACAAGACCTCAAGCCACAAACCCCACCTACGCAGCGGTTTTGGCCACGTGCGCGCCCGGGGGTATTGTGTTCCGAGTACCGCGGGCAACCGCGAGATACAACCGGGATATGGCGCAGCTTGGTAGCGCGCTTCGTTCGGGACGAAG
>ERZ1029874.110-NODE-110-length-14200-cov-31.211241_pt1 | contig 14200 bp, 14 predicted proteins | sample MGYA00519235_ERZ1029874 | MGnify/ENA primary metagenome ERZ1029874 (study PRJEB33666, sample SAMEA4610926) | skin metagenome | biome: Human-associated habitat; feature: Malodor aspect; material: skin | place: Philippines | collected 2015-08 ...
CCATCAACGAGCTGCCGGACCTGGCCGAGCGCATCCAGGTGGCCATGCTCAACGTCATGGAGGAGGCGGACATCCAAATCCGTGGCTACATGCTGCGCCTGCCCCTTGACGTGCTCGTGGTGGCGTCCGCGAACCCGGAGGATTACACGAACCGCGGGCGCATCATCACCCCGCTCAAGGACCGCTTCGGCGCGGAAGTGCGCACCCACTACCCCGTCGAGCTGGACGACGAGATCAGCGTGATCCGCCAAGAGGCCCAGCTCACCGCCGAGGTACCGGACGTGATCATGGAGATCTTGGCCCGCTTCACCAGAGCCCTGCGCGAGTCCGACGCGGTGAACCAGCGCGCCGGCGTGTCCGCCCGCTTCGCCATCGCCGGCGCCGAAACCATCGCCGCTGCAGCCGCCCGCCGCGCCGCCGTGCGCGGCGAGGATCACGCGGTTGCCCGCCTAGTCGACGTGGAGGCAGCGGTGGACGTGCTGGGCGGCAAGGTCGAATTCGAGCACGGCGAGGAGGGCCGCGAGTGGGACATTCTGGAGTATCTCCTGCGCAACGCGGTCGCTCACTCCGTCCGCAGCCGAATCAAAGGGCTCGACTTCTCCCCGCTGATCGAGGCGCTGGACGGCACCACCACCATCACCGATGGCGCGAACGTCACCGCCAGAGAGTTCCTGGATGGCCTGCCCCCGCTCGAGGCCCCGCTCTACGACGACATCGCCCGCGCCTTCGGCGCTGACAGCGAGGGAGAGCGCGCCGCCGCAATCGAGCTGGCGGTCGAGGCGCTCTACCTCACCCAGAAGATTTCCAAGGACTCCGGAGAGGGCGAAACCATCTATGGTTAAACCCCGCTACCAGCACTACCGGAAGTACACCCCGGGGCCTGACCCGCTCGCTCCCCCGCCGGATCTGTCCAAGGCGGTGCGCGCCATCGCGGACGACGTGATGTTCGGCTACTCCGCCGAGCAGGCGTTGCGCGAGTACCTGCGCAGGGGCACTGAGGGCCCCGAGGGCGCTGAGGGATACGACCAGCTTGCCGCCCGCATCGCCGAGCGACGTCAGGAGCTGCTGCAGAAGGGCAACCTGCGGGGCACACTGAACGAGGTGCGCAAGCTTCTCGACGCCGCGGTGCTCGCCGAGCGCGGCCAACTCGCACGCGACGTGGACATGGACGACCTGGACCGCTCCATGCGCGAGATGACGCTGGAGAACCTGCCCAACTCCCCCGCCGCGGCGGTGACAGAACTGGGCGACTACGACTGGGCGTCGAACGAGGCGCGCGAGAAATACGACCAGATCCGGGACCTCATCGGGCGTGAGCTTTTGGACCAGCGCTTCGACGGTATGAAGAACCTGCTGGAAAACGCCACCGACGCCGACCGCGCCGCCGTGGCCGAGATGCTGCGCGACCTCAACGTGCTGCTTGGCAAACACCGCGCGGGCATGGCCACCGACGAGGACTTCCAGCAGTTTATGGCCAAGCACGGTGACCAGTTCCCGGAAAACCCGCAGAGTATCGATGAGCTGGTGGAGCTGCTCGCCCAGCGCTCGGCGGCCGCCCAGCGCCTGCTCAATTCCATGACGCCGGAGCAGCGCGCGGAGCTCATGGCGCTGTCCGCCCAGGCCTTCGGCTCGGATGAGCTGATGAACCTCATGGGCGAGCTGGACGCGAACCTGCGCGGGATCCGCCCGGACCTGGACTGGTACGGGTCCGAACCCTTCGAGGGTGACGGCGACGGCATGGGCCTGGGCGAGGCCACCCGCGCCATGCGCGACCTGGGCCGGCTGGACGAGCTCGCGGAGGCAATGAACGCCGCCCGGCCCGATCTAGACCTCGACGAGGTGGCCGACCTGTTGGGCAAGGAGGCGGCCACCAGCGCGAAGACTCTGCGCGACCTGGAAAAGGCGCTGCGGGAATCGGGCTTGCTGAACAAGGGCGAGCAGGGCAACCTGCAGCTATCACCAAAGGCGATGCGGATGCTGGGCAAGGAGCTGCTACGCGACGTCTCCACGCACCTGGCCTCCCCCGGCAGGCGTGATTCCCGCCTCGCGGGCCACACCGGCGAGCCCACTGGCAGCACCCGCCCGTGGGAGTTCGGGGACACCGCCCCGTGGGACACCACCCGCACCATCACCAACGCGATTCAGAGGAATGCGGCGCGTGGGAAGGCCGGAGGAACGTCGATAGGCATCCAGCTCGGCGACATTGAGGTGGTGGAAACCGAATCCCGCACGAGAAACGCGGTGGCGCTGTTGGTGGATACCAGTTTCTCCATGGCGATGGAGGGGCGTTGGGCGCCGATGAAGCAGACGGCGCTGGCGCTGCACCACCTCATCTCCACGCAGTTCCGGGGCGACGAACTGACGCTGATCGGGTTCGGGCTCTACGCGCAAACGATGACGATAGAGGAGCTCACCGCCCTGCCGCCGATCCAGGAAAAAGGCACCAACCTGCAGCACGCCCTGCTTCTGGCGGATCAGTTCTTCGCGCGTCACGTCAACCACGACCCCACCCTGCTGGTGGTCACGGACGGCGAACCGACCTCCATCATCACCGACTGGGGGCAGCCCTACTTCAACTGGCCCACCGACCGGATCACACTGGCCAAGACGGTGCAGGCCCTCGACCAGGTGACCAAGCGCGGGGCGAGCCCCACGTTCTTCCGGTTGGGCGAGGACCCGGGGCTGGTCAACCTGCTCAACGCGATGGCGAACCGCTCCGGCGGGCGCGTGGTGGCGCCGGACCTGGGCGAGCTTGGCGGCGCCGTCGTCGGCGAGTACCTGCGCGGGTGGTTCTAGCGCAGGCAGGCGCGAGCTACGCGCCTGCCTTGCGCCGGGTGGCCATGAACAACGCTGCCGCCACCAGCGCCAGCGCGCTTAGGCCGAGCGCCGCGTAGCGCACCGACGCGCTCGGCTTAGAGGACGCGGCGGCACCCGCGCCCGGCACGTCGGAGCCCGCCACCACGCCGCGGATCCAGTCGGCCTGCTCCGCCACCGGCGCCACCGCCACCGCGGCGTTGGAGGTCATCTCCTCCTCGGTGGGGTTTTCCGGGTCCTCGAACAACCCCGCCGACATGATGCCGGCGACCTTGCCGTCGGCGAAGATGGCGCCGCCGGAGTCGCCGGGCTGAATGCGCGCGCCATGTTTCAGCGCGACATCGAGGGCGGTGGGTGCGTCGAACAGTGCGAGCGGGGATTCGCCCCGCACCTCGGCCTCAGCGGAAGGCAGGCGGGTGGAGCCGCCGGAGCCGTCGGAGGACCAACCGTAGATGGTCACATCCCCGTCCGGCACCGTGTCCGCGACGGAGGCGTACTTGTTCAGTCCCATGTCTTCTTCCGTGTGCAAAAGCGCGATGTCGCCGCGCGGGGCCACCTCGTGGCGGTCAACCTTGTACACCTTCTGGTTGTCGCCCTGGCCGGTGCGCACCGAGCCGCCCGGCTTGGCGGCCGCCTCCACGCAGTGGCGCGCGGTGATCACCCAGTGCGGGTCGATGGCGGTGCCGGTGCACACGCCGTCGTCCGGGTCGGAGTCGTCCACGCGCACCGAGACCACGGGCGTCGCCTCCGCGACGTCGCCGGCGAACTGCTCGGACTCCATCGCCCACGCGGGCTGCGCCGACAAAGCAACACCAACTGCAACACAAATCGCCAACTTTTTCATGGTTTTTCCTTTCCTACCGCCGCCACCAGGCGACGGACAACATGTTCCAAAGGACCGCGCTCGAATACCGCAAGCCAGACGTACGCGATCAGCGCCGCGCCAAACAGGCTCGGCCACAGCCCCACCCACTGCGCGGTGAGCACGTGCAGGCAGTACAGCGTGAGCGTCATCCGCCCCAGCGGCGCGAGCCACCCCAGCCAGCGGCCCGCCAGGCAGCACAGTGAGCAGATGCCTATCGACGCCCCTCCGGTACCCACGACATCGACAAGGCCGCCGGTGTGGCCGGAGGCGTCGAGAAGCGCGGGCAGCGGGAACCACCACCGCAGCGCGACATCGGCGGCGAACAGCGCCAGCCCCACCACCGCGCCGGAGCGCAGCGGCACGCGCCGAGCAAACACCATCCCGGCGACCATGAGCGCCGCCCACATCAGCGGCGGGTACGGGGAGGCCGACGGCGAAAGCGCTGCCGATCCGAGCGTGAGCGCAGCAACGAGCCAGGCCAGCCAGGCCGAATCCAGCCTGGGTGTCCAGGCGAGTGCGATCATGCAGACCCCGATCGTGCCCAGCACCACCTCGATGGTCCCGGCGATCGGCACCAGCGCGATGTGCAGCGCAATCAGGCATGCCCCGCGCACCGCAAAGGCCGCCGGGCGGGCGCGCATGAGCTGCATGGACACCCCGGCGAGCAACGCGAAGAGCCCCGCGGGGAAGCCGAAGAGCAGCTGCGCCGCAATCCCGGTGGGTGCGGTGAGGTGGGCGACGATCATGGCGACAAGCGCCACCGCACGGGCCGCGTCGATGCCTACGATTCTGGTCTGCATGGGCTCGAAGCTAGAAAGCCCCGTGTTGCCCAAGCATTAACGCGCGTGTTTACACCGCCGCAACATGGCCGCGCTTACCATCGCCACCATGACAATCAGGGTGTTGATCGTGGACGACGAGGCCTTTTTGGCCGACGCCATCGCCACCGGGCTGGCGCGGGCCGGCATGCAAACCCTTGTCGCCTACGACGGCTACGAAGCGCTCGAGCGTATCGACGAGCTGCCGCCCGACGTCGTCGTCCTGGACCGCGACCTGCCCGGGGTGCACGGCGACGTGGTGTGCCGCAGGATTGTGGATTCGCAACCCGCCACACGGGTGATCATGCTCACCGCCTCGGGCACCCTGGACGACCGCCTCGAGGGCTTCGACCTCGGCGCCGACGACTACCTGGCCAAGCCGTTTGAGATGCCGGAGCTGGTTGCGCGCGTTCGTGCGTTGGCCAAGCGCAACGCCCCGGCGCGCGGGGAGGTGTACCGCTGCGGGGACGTGCGCCTGGACACCTTTCGGCGCGAGGTCACCCGCGGCGGCGAGCCGGTGAGCCTGAGTCCGAAGGAGTTTGCCGTGCTCACGGTGCTAATGGAGGCCGGCGGCGGGGTGATCTCCGCCGAGGACTTGCTGGCCGAGGCGTGGGACGAAAACGCCGACCCCTTCACCAACTCTCCGCGCGTGACGGTGTCCCACCTGCGCAAGAAGCTGGGCGAGCCGCGCATCGTGCATACCGTCACCGGCGCCGGCTACTACGTCGCGGAGGCGGCAAGGTGAGGTTGAGTCTGCGCGCCCGCATCACGGTGATGTTTGTCGCCACCGTCCTCGGCGTCGGTTTGGCGCTCATCGGGCTGGTGTTCGCGTATCTAAAGCTCACCCCGGTGCCGGTGGTGGCGTCGTTTCCCGGAACGGAAGACGGGGTGGTCATCGACGGCGCTGTGCCGGTGGCCGACGAAATTCTCGGCCGCGTCCTCACCGCCTCACTGGGCGCGCTCGCGCTGCTCACCGCACTCGCCGGGGTGGTGGGCTGGTTCGTGGCCGGGCTTGTGATCACCCCGCTGCGGTTGATCGCGGATGACGCCCGGGCTGTGACCCGAGGCGACCTTTCCGCCCGCATCGACTACGACGGCCCACGCGACGAGGTCGGCGAGCTGGCTGAGACCCTCAACGCCATGCTGGACGAGCTCGCCGACGCCGTGGAGCGCCAGCGACGGTTCGCCGCCAACGCCTCCCACGAGCTGAAGACCCCGATCGCTACCATCCAGACCGTCGCCGACGTCGCGCTTTCCGGCGACGACGCCGACCTGCGCCCGGCGCTGGGCCGCATCCGCGAGGTCAACGCCCGTAACGCCGCGACCGTGTCTTCGTTGTTGCAGCTGGCCAACGTGCAGGTCCGCGACCGTGCGCTGGTCGACCTGGCCGCGGTGTGCCGGGAGGTCGGCGCCGCCCACGGCGTCCCCGTTGACGCCGAGCCGCTCACCGTGGTCGCCTCCCCCACCCTGGTCCGCCAGGCCGTGGACAACCTGGTGCGCAACGCCGTCGTCCACGGCGCGCCCGGCACCGCCAAGCTCGCGTTGCGGCGCACCCCCGGCAGCGCCGAAATCACCGTTTCCTCCGGCGGCGACGCGTTGGACCCGGCCGAGGTGGCCACCTGGACCGAACCGTTCGCCCGCGCGCGCCGCACGTCGGGTTCCGGCCACGGGCTCGGGCTCGCCCTGGTCAACGCCATAGCAAAGGCCCACGGCGGTTCGCTTGAGCTGGCGCCGCGTGCCGGGGGCGGGCTCGTCGTCAGGCTACTGCTGCCCGCGTAGCGCCTCGTCGTAACGCGCCTTCGCGGCCGCGGCGTCCTCGGCGTTGTGGGAGGTGGGCACGTCCGCGCGGTCCGGGAAGACGACCTTGCCCTGCGGCAGGTTGATCGCCGGCTGGTTCGGCTCCTCGCCCGCCTCGGGACGCAGGTGCTCGTGGGCATAGTCGGCGCAGTGGTCCAAGAAGACCCGTGGCGGGGCGAAGAAGTTGCAGCCCGTCAGCGCCTCGGAGAAGTCCAGGATGCGGTCGTAGTTGCCCTCCGGCTCCCCGATGAACATGCGCCGCAGCATCACCTCGGTCACGCGCGGGTCGCGGGCGTAGCTCATGAAGAAGGTGCCCTGCTTGCCCAGCGCGTCACCGAACGAGAGATTGTTGCGCACGATCTCCAGGCCGTTGCCGTCCTCGTCCTCGACTTGGTTGACGGCAACGTGGCTGTTCGGTGCCTTGTTGTCCAGCTCCAAGTCGGAGTGCTTCGTGCGGCCGATGACCTCCTGCTGCTCCTCAACGGAGATGTCGTTCCAGGATTTCAGGTTGTGGACGTACTTCTGCTCGACGATGTAGCTGCCGCCCTTCCAGATGCCGTCGCGGATGACGGCCACCTCGACGCCCTCCTGGCCGCGCGGGCTTTCGGTGCCGTCGACGAAGCCGAGCGGGTCACGGAAGTCCTGATACTGGAAGGCGTGCACCTCGTCGTAGTAGTCGATGTCGTCCTCCACGATCGCGTTGATGCGGCGCGCCAGCTCGAAGGCGACGTCGTACTGGTCTGCGCGGATGTGGAAGAACAGGTCGCCCGGGGTGGACGGGGCGTGGTGCTTCGCGCCTTGAAGCTCCACGAACTCGTGCAGGTGCTCCGGCTTGTCCAGTGCGAACAGGCGGTCCCACATCTTCGCACCGATGCCGGCCACCGCGGTCAGGTGCGCCTCCGGGTAGCGGAAGCCCACGCCGTTGGTGAGGCTAGACAGGCTGGAAAGTGCCTCCAGCGCCGCCTGCTCGCCGCCCTCTTTGAAGCCGAGGGTGATAAAAAACGCGTCCTTCGACTGCGGAAGGATCACGGTCTGCGTTACTTCTGCCTGGTTCCTACTCGTCATGAGGGTTAAGTATTCCCTATCCCTGGGCGTCGTGCAGCTCCCTGATGTAGAGCAACATGCGCGAGCCCTGCTCGATGTTGGTGAACCCGTGGCGCTCGTAGAACCGCCGGGCATCGGCATCTACCTCGTCGACGTTGATCTGCATCTCCCCGGCACCGTCGATTTCCTCCAACGCGCGCCGCATCAGGGAGGTACCGATCCCCTGGTTACGCTGCGCGGGCGCGACGTAAAGCTCCTCCAGCATGGCCACCGGGCCGTCGTAGTACGGGCTGGGCCGCAGCGTGAGGTAGGCGAACCCGACCTCGCCCGCGAGGACCACCACCACGTCCTCGCGCGCAAGCAATGCCGCGAATCTGCGCTCCAGGTTGTCAGGGACCGGGGTGTCGAACTCGGTGTTGAAGTCGCGCAATAGCTTTGCGACGAGCTCCGCATCCCCCACCGTTGCCTTGCGAATCACAGCACCTCCCTTTCCAGCCCCGCCGCACCGGGCGCCCCTCGGCGGTGCGGAATTGTTTGGGGTGTGGGCCGAAGGGGCGTCGCAAAGCAACAGCACAACGAGGTCAGGCCGAGGCGGGCAAGTGCGACTGCGGCGTAGCCACGCGCCGCAACACCCCGATGACCACTGCAGTAGCTAGCGCCGACGCTGCAAAACTCGCCACGAGGACAGCGGCCGAGGTAGGCATCCCGAGCGCCTGGATCGAACCAAACGTGTTCCACGCCGCGTGCACCGCCACCGCGACCCAAATGCTGTTGAACGCCCACACCAGAAGCGCGTACAGCAGCGCGTCGAGGAAGTAGTGCGCGAATGAGACCGGGGAGCCGTACGCCTGCGGGTGCATTGCAACGAATGGCAGCGCCGCGAGCAGCGCACCGGCGACCGGGCGCTTTGTCCACGCCGTGAACGCCTGAAGAAAGAGACCGCGAAACGCCATTTCCTCCGCGAGCGCGGCAAGCACAATAGCAACGAGCTCCACCGGCAAATCGCTGCCGACCCCGCCGAAGACCTGGGCCCAGGACGCACCGTAGCCGAACACGCCGACCGCGCCCATGACAGCCACGATGACCACGAACGCGAGCGCGTACGCGGCGAACGGCACCCATGCTTTGGTGCCCGGGTGGCCCGAACACACCGACGCCACCGGCCTGCGCCCGACGAACCGCACCGCGAGAATCACCGCCAAGATCTCGACCACGACCGACCCGTAACCGAAGTACTTGTCGGCGGCGCCGCTGGTAGTATCCACCCCCGCCGCCTCCAACGAGAGCCCGATGACCGCTACAAACGCGACGGTGAGCACGGCGGCGGCGATGATTTCTGCCAGCGGCCTCCACCACGCGTAGTTGGGCTGGTTCCTGGACGCGAAAAAATACTGTCCCGGGTGAGACATTGCGGCGAAAACTCCTTCGGCTGACTGCGATGACCGCGCCATGATAGATCAAGGACACGAGTGTCGCTCTCGCCCGCTTCGCCTCTGCACGCCCCGCGATAGACTTGCACGGCCCAGCAGCGCCGAACAAGCAAAGCGAGCACAAGCGAACAAAGGAGGACCAGGTTGCACCACTTCAGCCCGCTGTTCCAGATGGGCCCCGCCCGGCGCGACCACATCCCCGCCTTCCGCACCGCGCTCGGCGTGGCGCTGCCCATGTTCGCCCTGCTTGCGATCGGGCGGCTGGATTTGGCCATCTACGCCAACTTCGGCGCGTTTACGGGCGTCTACGGCAGGCACACAACGCGCGTGACCCGCCTGAGGCACCAAATCCTGGCGGGCGTCGCGCTGACGTTGTCGGTGACGCTGGGTGCGGCCATGGCGTGGCTGGATGTCAGCCCGTGGGTGCTCATTGTGGTGTCCTCCCTTGTTTCTTCTGCGTGGGCCACCACCGCGCTGGCCGCTGACATGAAGCCGACCGGGTCGGTGTTCGTCATCTTCTCGGTGGCGGCGGTCGGCTCCCTGAATAATCCGGTCCACCCGCTGCTCGCCTTCGCCATCGCCGGCAGCGCGGCGTTGCTCTGCCTGGGGCTGGGCCAGCTTTCACACCTCATCGGAGAAGGCCCAGGCGGCGACGCGAAGGAATCCGAGCACCCCAAGCGCGCCCCAGACGCGGGGCGCGTGCCGTGGCGACGCCTGCGAGTGGAGGCCCGCCGGTTCTTCTTCTCCCCGCTGCTCGCCGGTGTTTTAGGGCTGATTTCGGTGACGGTGTTCGACCCGTTGTCGCACTCCTACTGGGCCATGGTCGCCTCTGTCGCCCCGCTGGTGAACTCGCGGTTCAAAGTGCAGTACTACCGGGCCATCGAGCGTGTGCTTGGCACCCTCACCGGCATCGCGGTCGCCGGATTCCTGTTGTCCCACCCGATGCAGGGCTGGCAGATCGTGGTGTGGATTGTTATTTTGCAGTACCTCACCGAAATGTACGTCACCCGCAACTACACCATCGCCGCCAGCTTCATCACCCCGACCGCGCTGCTGATGATCCAGGTGGTCGACACCGCACCAGTCGGCCCGATGCTTTTGGCCCGCACTGCGGAGACCGTCATCGGCGCGGTGGCGGCGCTCGTAATCATCGCAATCGGCTACGTGCGTAAGTACCCCGAGTTGTGCTGCCGCAGCGGTAGAGCGGTTTGCTTGGCGACGAGCTCCGCTCTACCCCGATCCAGCGGGTTCAGTGCAGACCACCCGCATACGTAAGGTGGGCGGCATGCAGGATCTGACCATCGCGCCCGGCCCGGGCATCCCCGGCGGCCTCGTTATCGCCGCCGTGGATCTGACGGAGCGGTTTGCGAAGGCGTCGGGCCCGGGCGGCCAGGGCGTCAACACCACCGACAGCAAGGTTCAGCTCTCCATTGACATCGCGGAATGCGCATCGCTTTCCGACGACCAACGCCGTCGCGCCCTCCACAACCTCGAACACCGCCTGGACGGCACCGTGCTCACCGTCAGCGTGTCGACGCAGCGCTCGCAGGTCCGCAACCGCGCCGAGGCGCGGGAACGCATGGCCGCCCTGTTGCGCGAGGCGCTCGCCCCGCCGCCTCCCCCGCGGCGGAAAACGAAGCCGACGCGCGGCTCAGTGCGGCGCCGTCTCGAAGCGAAGAAGCGGCGCTCGGAGTTGAAGTCGACGAGGCGCCGGCCCCGGCTGTGATTTCGGTGGAACGTCACCAAAATTTACTAGGGGCTGACCGGTTACCGCATTCAGCTAGCCCATTGGTGAAGCACACATTGAATTTGAGCGCCACCGAACGTCAGGCAAAACCCGTCTTCCTCTAGAAGTTCCAATGATTTCCGTATTACGATTAGTTTCTATGAAAACGATTAACGGTCAACCGGTGAGCGAGGCGCAAATTGACAGGTGGGTAACTGAAGCCGAAAACGGTTACGACGTGGAGACGCTGCGCCGACGAGGACGGAAGCCGCGTAACAACGACGCGGCAAAAGTGATTTCCATCCGACTCTCGCCCAAGGAGATTGCAAACCTCGACAAGTATGCCGCTGCCCGCGGTTGGTCACGGTCGCAGGCGATCCGTGAAGCTTTGAAGAACGCAATCTAAAAATGGAAGTCCGACGGAGCGCGACCAAGCACGGCATCGAGCCCGAAGATTCCATAGTCGCGGCGACCTCAGGCTGCGCCTTTCACGCTCCGCTAGACGATGAAAATCCTCAACGAGAGCTCCGTCTTGGATTCGACACTTCGATGCGCTTACTTGAGCTCGTCGTTCTCCTTTGGGATGACGGAACGGAGACAATCATCCATTCAATGAAGGCACGTAAGCAGTATCGGAGCCTACTCGGCTGATCGGAATACAGGTTCGATACGAACTATGCGTGACACAGCCTCCGCTGTCAGCCAGATAAATTTCGGCTGCAACGATCCCTCTAAGCTCGCCGAATTCTGATCCGCCACAACAGGATGCCAGATCGTCACCGACTGCGGAGCCTTTGTCATGGCCGACTCCACCCCAGACAACGAGTTTTGCGTAGTCGGCGGCGTTGTCCATGAAGGCGCGTGGCGGTGCGAAGAAGTTCACGCCGGTCTGCGGGGTGAAAAGTCAAGGATGCGGTCGTAGTTGCCCTCGGGCTCGCCGATAAACATGCGGCGCAGCATGAGCTCAGTGACGCGGACGTCGCGCGAGTAGCTCATGAAGTAGGTGCCCTGTTTGCCCAGCGCGTCCCCGAAGCTGAGGTTGTTTCGCACGATCTCAAGGCCGTTGCCCTCCTCGTCCTCCACCGAGTTGACGGCGACGTGGCTGTTGATCGGCTTGTCCTCGTCGTCGAACTCGATGTCCGAGTGCTTCGTGCGCCCGATCACTTTCTCCTACTCCTCAACCGGCAACTCGTTCCAGGCGCGTAGGTCGTGCGTGTACTTCTGCGCGACGATGTAGCTGCCGCCCGCCCACACGCCGTCGCGCACCAGCGCCACCTCGCGGCCGTCATCGCCGCGGTGGCTCTCGGTGCCGTCGACAAAGCCAAGCGGGTCGCGGAAGTCCTGGAACTGGAAGGCATGCACCTCGTCGACCTCCTCTACCGCGTCCTGGAGCGCGTTGTTGATGCGCCGCGCGAGCTCGAAGGCCACATCGAACTCGTCGGAGCGGATGTGGAAGAAGATGTCACCCGGCGTCGATGGTGCGTGGTGCTTCGCGCCCTGTAGCTCGATGAAGTCGTGCAGAAGCTCCGGCTTTTGCACCACGAACAGCCGGTCCCACATCTTTGCCCCGATGCCGACAACGGCGCTCAGGTGGGCGTTCGGCCAGCGGAACCCCACCCCGTTGACCAAGCCGGACAGCCCCGTGATCACGTCGAGCGCGGCCGCCTCGCCGCCCTCATTGATGGTGACGGTGATGAACATCGCGTCTTTGGACTGCGGAAGGATAACCGTTTGCGACACGTCTGCGGAGCCAATCTCAGGCATGGTGGCAAATATAGGTCGTGCGAGGCCCGCCTAGCTCCACGCGCGCGGCCCGTCGGCACAGCTTTTCGGGCGCAGCCCGGTGCCCTAGGGCGCGGAACTTCGAACGCAGAAGCTAAACTACAGAACCCCGTGCGAGCCGCTCGATAGCCATTTCGGTGCGAGCCGCGTACAAATGACGCGTTCGAGGTGCAATATAGGGTTATGACTTACACCACAACACCCACGAGGACGGTGCGCTCGCTGGCCAACCGCGGCGTTGGCGTGCTCATCGCCCAGGGCATCATCGGCGTCATCTTCGGCATCCTCGTTCTCTCCTCCCCCACCCGAGCAACCGCGATCCTCACCCCGTTCGTCGGCTACGTCATCGCCTTTTGGCTGATCGTGAGCGGCGCCGTACAGATCGCCTCGGCAATTCGCTCCCGCAGCTTCTTCAGCGGGTGGGGGTGGGACATCTTCTTCGGCGCCGTCGTTGCCATCACCGGCATCGTGTTGCTTTTCATCCCGGTCGACACTGGCTTCTTCTTCGCCATGCTGGTGCTGTGGCTGATCGCCTTCGCGCTCCTGTTCCAGGCGCTCGCGGTGGTTAACCTCTCCAACGGCTGGGTTGCCGGTATCGACATCCTCTACCTCGTCCTCGCGATCGTTATGATCTGGCTGCTGTTTTCCAACCCGCAGGAATCCCTGGAGGCCGTCGTTTGGGTCGCCGGCCTCTTCGGCCTGATCAGCGGCGTGATCAACCTCATCCTTGCGTGGCAGGTCAACTCCGCGCGCAGGGCGTTCGCTGACGCCCGCGCGCTTTAGCCGCAGCTGCTCACTCACCGCCGGCCCCGCTGGGCTGGCGGTTTTTGCTAGCAGGAACCCCCACAGCACGAGGGCCGCGGCGGCGGCGATGACCGCTACGCGTTGAACTCGAAAGTCTGTATCCGTAACACGATTACGGAGCATGAAAACTATCAACGGGCAACTTGCCACAGTTACTGCCGAGGAGCTCGGACTCGGTTTGCGCGTCGAGGAACACCGCCTCGGCCGGGGCAACGAGGTCGCGCAGCTCCTACTTCTTCGCCTCGTCGGTGAGCACGGACTCGTCAGAGTTGAACACGTAGAGGAACGGCTTCGCCGTCATCAGGTGGAGGTGGTGCAGCAGCCCCAAATCGATATCGCCGGTCTTGGACCCCACGCTGGAGCTGGAAGCTGCGCAGCGCCACGAACGCTGTGGCCGCGGCCGCCATCGCGGCAGGACCGTGGATGCCGGAGGTGAACACCGGGGTGTACAGCGCCGCGGCGAGGATGCCCACAAACGAGGTCGACGTATTTTGGGCAGGCCCAGTACTTCGCCGCATCGCCACCGCCGTCGCGCGGGCCCCTGCCCGCGGGAAACACGAGCGCACACGCGAGGTTTACGGTTGCACGACTTCAGCCCGATGTTTCAGATGGGCCCAGCCCGGCGCGACCAGATCCCGGTGTTCCGCGTCGCGCTTGGCGTTGCCATCGAGTGCTCGCCTATAGGGTGGGCGACATGGACGACCTGATCATCTCGCCCGGCCCGGGGATCCCCGGCGGCGTGGTCATCGCCGCCGCCGACTTAACGGAGCGGTTTGCGAAGGCGTCGGGGCCGGGCGGCCAGGGCGTCAACACCACCGACAGCAAGGCCCAGCTCTCTATCGACATCGTGGCGTGCGCATCGCTTTCCCACGCTCAACGCCGCCGCGCCCTCCACAACCTCGAGCACCGCCTGGATGGCACCGTGCTCACCGTGAGCGCGTCGACGCAGCGCTCGCAGGTCCGCAACCGCGCCGAGGCGCGGGAACGCATGGCCGCCCTGTTGCGCGAGGCGCTCGCCCCGCCGCCTCCCCCGCGGCGGAAAACAAAGCCGACGCGCGGCTCGGTGCGGCGCCGTCTCGAAGCGAAAAAGCGGCGCTCGGAACTCAAGTCCACGCGACGG
>ERZ1029874.113-NODE-113-length-14007-cov-39.226419_pt1 | contig 14007 bp, 11 predicted proteins | sample MGYA00519235_ERZ1029874 | MGnify/ENA primary metagenome ERZ1029874 (study PRJEB33666, sample SAMEA4610926) | skin metagenome | biome: Human-associated habitat; feature: Malodor aspect; material: skin | place: Philippines | collected 2015-08 ...
CCAACACCCCGGTACCCGATACCGCCCTACCGGTACCGAAAAGAAACGCCCGTCAAGCTGCTTACCCAGATCGTTCCATTGGGGTTTCCGGTGATTGCGGCAGGCGGGGTGCGGGGGCCGGAGGACGTCGATAAGCTGCATGCGTTGGGTGCGGCGAGTGTGGCGTGCGGGACGGCTTTCCTGTTGGCGGATGAGGCTGGGACGAGCGAGCGTAACCGGGAGCTCCTGCGCTCTGACGCGCCGTCGGTGAGCACTCGAGCTTTTTCCGGCCGTTACGCACGAGGGCTGGAAACAGAGTTCACGCGGGCGCACCCTGACCTGCCGCCGATCTACCCGTACTTGCGTCCCATGACGTTAGAAAACGACTACTGCCTGGTGGGCGCGGACCGCGGCGAGCTGATGGAGGCCCCGGCCGCAGAGATCGAAGCGTTTCTAGCTGCTGCTCAATGATCGTGAGATCACCCGCGTAGTGTTCTCGATTGCGCCCAAGCCCTCGATTTCAACCCGCACCACGTCCCCGTCTGCGAGGTAGCGCTGTGGGTCTCGCGCGTGGCCCACGCCATCCGGGGTGCCGGTGGCAATCACGTCTCCGGGCTCGAGGGGGTAGAGGTGTGAGATGAACTCCACCAGCTTCGCAGGCGTGAACACCAGGTCGTCGGTGGGGGCGTGCTGCATTCGCTCGCCGTTTAAGGTGGTTGTGATGGCTGGGCCTGGCTGCCATTCGGTGTCGAGCCACGGGCCGAACCCGGCCGTCTTCTCCAGCGATTTCCCCTGGTGCCATTGCTGCGTGCGCTTTTGAAAGTGGCGCTGGGTGTAGTCGTTGATCACGCTGTAGCCGGCTATGTAGCCAGCGGCCTCAGCCTCGCGGACGTGGCGCGCTGTCTTGCCGATCACCACCGCGAGCTCGCCCTCAAAGTCAAGCGTCTCGGCGTTAAAGCTGGGTACCTCCGCATCGTCGTACGGCCCGATCAGCGCCTCGGGGAATTTGATGAACAAGGTGGGCACGTCCGGTTTGTCGTGCCCCATCTCCTCGATGTGCTTCGCGTAGTTCAGGCCGACGCAGATGATCTTGCCCGGACGGGGGATGACAGGAGCCAAATCGGTGGGCGCAAAGTCGATCCCCGGCCCGTTCTCCGCGGCGATGTCTCGCCAGTTCGGCTGCTGGAGGAGCGCGCCGATGTCACTGAAGTCGTCGATAAGCACAGCCCTGTGCTTATCGACGATGCGGGCGGCTCGGGTGCCGCTTTCGGTTCTCAGGGTGGCAAGTCGCATGGGGTCAGCTTAGAGCGCGCAGGATCTCGTCGGCCGCGTCCGCGGCAGCGATGGTGAGCTCGACCTGCTCTTTCGCGGTGAAGGGCTTGAGCACGTAATCCGCGGGAGCCATGCGCCCCGGCGGACGGCCGATGCCCACGGCGACCTTGTTATAGGGCTTCCCGCCGAGTGATTTGGTCACGGACTTCAGCCCGTTGTGGCCGTGGTCGCCGCCTCCTTGGCGCAGTTTCACCGCGCCCAACGGGAGATCCAGCTCGTCGTAGACCACGTACAGGTCGCTCGGTTGGACGCGGAAGTAGTCCATGAGCGCCTTCACCGGGCCGCCAGAGAGGTTCATGAACGCCCGCGTCCGCGCGAGCACCACCTGGTCGCCGGCGATCAGGCGGCCGGCGGCGAGCTCCGCGACCTCAGTGTTTGTTCGCTTGTGCACCGACAGTGTGGCGGGCACGGGGGTGGCGCGGCCGAGGAGCTCCTCAACCACCGCGACCCCGGCGTTGTGTCGGGTGGCGGCGTACTGGGGGCCGGGGTTGCCGAGGCCCACGATCAAGATGGTCACGGGTGACAGGATAACCGCCTGGTTCTAGCAGCGAGAGCGCTCGAGCTCTACAACCGGCGGCCCGGGTTGTAGAGCTCAAGGAAGCACAGAGCGCAAAAAAGACGGCCACGGGTGCAACCTGTGGCCGTCGATACGCGGAGCGAAGCGGGGAGTGCTTACTCGGAAGCGCCCTCGTCGCCCTCGCCACCGTCGGCGATCTCAACGGTCTCGTCGGCGTCGGCACCAGCCTCGGCGCCGCCTTCCTCAGCCTCGGCTGCGGCGGCCTCGAGCTCCTCGTCGACCTGCTCGAAGGTGACGTTGACCACGAGGGTCTCCGGATCGGTGATCAGGGTTGCGCCCTCCGGCAGCGTGATGTCGGAAGCGAAGATCTGGTCGCCGATCTCCTTGCCCTCGATGGACACGGTGAGCTCGTCCGGGATCTGGAGCGCGTCGATCTCGATCTCCACGACCTCGTTCTCCTGCAGCACGACAGCGCCGTCGGCAGCCTCGCCCTCGGTGACAACCGGGACCTCGACGGTGACCTTCTCGCCGCGCTTGATGCCCAGGAGGTCAATGTGGTCGATCTCGAGGGAGAGCACGTTCTGGTCGATGTGCTTGACCATGGACAGCAGCTTGTCGCCGTCAACCTCGAGCTCGACGATGGCGTTGGTGCCCTCGTTGCGCACGACCGCGGTCATCTCGATGCGGTCGACTGCGAAGTGAACGTTGTCGACGCCCTTTTCGTACAGGACGCCGGGGATCTTGCCGTCGCGACGCAGGCGGCGGGCGGAGCCCTTGCCAAACTCTTCGCGGCGCTCAGCCTTGATCACGGTGGGGGTGATAGCCATGTGATGCTCCTTCGTTTTCGGAAGGGCCGCGGAGATGAAAAACCGCGACCACTTGAACGGTTGTGTACTCGTCGAGTGATCGCGTGAAAGCGTTCTATCGCGTCGATAACGGCTTTCGCTGATGCCAGCGGCAGCCCTCGCCGAGACCGCTACAGCGTAACAGGGGCCTTCTGCCACACAAAATGGCCCACTGCCTGCTGCGCCTCATTGTCGTGGCCGAGCGCAATGCCCTTGCGCTCCCGCAGTGCGAGGGCGACCAGGAACCCGATTGTGGTCATCACCAACAGGTAGACGGTGATTGCGCGCGTGCCGCCGGTGGCCTCGTACAAACTCGCCGCGATCGTCGGCGCGAAAGCACCGCCCAAAATCGCACCAAGGGCATAGCTTATCGACGCACCAGAGGCCCTCACCGATGCCGGAAACAGCTCCGCGAACAGGGCCGCGATCTGGCCGTAGGTCAACCCGATGCCGAGGGAGAGAAAAATGAGCGCGAAGTAGATCTTTCCCAGGTCACCGGTGTTCACCAGTGGGAAGAGGAGCCCGACGCCGATCGCCTGCACCACGAACCCCATGGCGAGGGTGTGGGTGCGACCCAAATAATCCGACAGCCACCCGGCGAAGGCCGTGCTGAGCATCCATACGGCCGCAGACGCCGTGACTGCCCAGAGGATGTCCCCGCGCGGGATGGCCAGGCCCTCCGGGTTGGTCACGTAGTTTTGCACGTACCCGCCGGTGGTCATGTAGCCCACCGCGCTGTTGGCCGCGAACGCGAGCGCCGCGGCGAGTACGAGCGGAAAGTGCCGGCGGAACAGCACACCGAGCGGGTTGGCCGCCTCGTGGGCGCGATCGGCCGCCATCTCGGTGTAAACCGGGGATTCATCCACCCCGGTGCGAATCCACCAGCCCACCAGCATGAGCACAAGCGAGAAGAGGAACGGCACGCGCCAACCCCACTGCATGAACGCCTCGCCAGGGGCGATTGCGTTCACGAGCGCCAGCGCTGCGGAGGACAGCAGTAGACCCGCGGGCACGCCCACCTGGGGCCCTGCACCGTACAGGCCGCGTTTATTTACCGGCGCGTGCTCGACGGCCATGAGCACGGCAGAACCCCACTCGCCACCCGCCGAAATGCCCTGAACTATGCGCAGGAAAATGAGCAGAGCCGGAGCGAGCCAGCCAGCGGTGGCATAGGTGGGCAGAAGACCAATGAGCGTGGTGGCCAGACCCATGCCGAACAGCGTGACCATGAGCACGGTGCGCCTGCCGACCTTATCGGCGAAGTGGCCGGCGAGCACCGCGCCGAGGGGACGGAAGAGAAAGGACAAGCCAACGGTGAGGAAACTGACGATGGTCGCGGCCGCAGGGCCGAGCGGAGCGAACATCACCTCCTTGAACACTAGGCCGGCAACGGCGGCGTAGAGGAAGTAGTCGTACCACTCGATGGCAGTGCCGATCGTCGTCGCGGCGATGACCCGGCGGCGTTCCTGACTAGTCGGCGCTGCGGCGCCGGGAGGTGTCAACGTCATGCGATTAACGTACACAGCAATCCGCCGCGTGCGCTGGGGGAGCCGCCGAAAACCGCTTCTGGTGTCGGGCCCGGGTGGTAAACACAAAACACATGGATATTCAATCTTTGCTGGACAAGGTAGAAAAGCGCCTTTACATCGGCGGTGAATGGGTCGACGGCGCCAACGGCGAGACGTACGAGGTGGAAAACCCGGCAACGGGTGAGGTCATTGCAACTCTCGCGTCGGGGACTCGCGAGGATTCGCTGCGCGCGCTCGAGGCCGCCGACAACGCGCGCAAGGAATGGGAGCGCACCGCACCCCGCACCCGTGCGGAGATCCTGCGCAAGGGGTACGACCTGGTCAAGGAACGCAAGGAAGAGTTCGCCCACATCATGACGGTGGAGATGGGCAAGGCGCTCACCGAAGCCCGCGGCGAAGTGGATTACGGGGCGGATTATTTGCTGTGGTTCTCGGAGGAGACGAACCACTTCTACGGTGAGACGAACCAGTACCCGGCCAAGGGCAACCGGATGATTACTGTGCGCAAGCCCGTCGGCCCGTGCCTGCTGATCACCCCGTGGAACTTCCCACTCTCCATGGCCACCCGCAAGATCGCCCCCGCGCTTGCGGCGGGCAACACGGTGGTGATCAAGCCGGCGAAGCTCACCCCGCTGACCATGCAGTATTTCGTGCAGACGATGGAGGAAGCTGGTGTGCCCGCGGGCGTGATCAACATTGTGTCCTCCACGTCGGCGCGAGACGTGTCCGAGCCGATCATGGCGGATCCGCGCTGCCGCAAGGTGTCGTTCACAGGCTCAACTCCGGTGGGCGCGGCGCTGATGAAGCAGGCCTCCGAAAACATCCTGAAAATGTCGCTTGAACTGGGCGGCAATGCCCCGGCCATCGTTTTCGCCGACGCGGACATCGATCTCGCGGTTGAGGGCGTGAAGGCTGCAAAGATGCGCAACATCGGCGAGGCGTGTACGGCCGCCAACCGCATCCTTGTACACGAGTCCATCGCGGACGAATTCAGCGAGAAGTTTGCCAAGGCCGTCTCCGAGATGAAGGTGGGCAACGGTCTGGAGGACGGCGTCGAGGTTGGCCCGCTGATTGAGGCCAAGGAGGTCGACCGCATGCGCGAGCTGGTCGAGGACGCGAAGGCCACAGGCGGCGAGGTGCTCACCGGGGGTGAGGCGATCGACGGACCGGGCAACTTCTTCCAACCCACCGTTATCCGTGGTGCATCCCGCGACGCCCGGGTGTTCAAAGAGGAAATCTTTGGCCCCATCGCTCCGATTTTCACCTTCTCCACCGAGGAGGAGGCCTGGGAGATGGCCAACGACACCGAGTACGGCCTGGCCTCCTACGTGTTCTCCGAAAACCCGGACATGCTGTGGCGCGCATCCGACAACCTCGAGTTCGGTCTCATCGGCTACAACTCCGGCGTGGTCTCGGACGCATCCATCCCGTTCGGCGGCGTGAAGGCCTCCGGCCTGGGGCGCGAGGGGTCCAAGGAGGGCATGTTCGAGTACACCGAGGTGCAGATGATCGGCGTGCGCGACCCTTACGCGCGCGGCTAGCCGACGGTCTAGCGGGGGAGCGCTTCGCCCCACACCCGCATGCAGGTGTCCGCCTCTTCCTGGTTGGTTACCGTGATGCGGATGCCCTCGTCAAAGGCGCGCACCAGCAGGTCGGCCTCCGCCAGGGTGGTGGCAGCTTCCTGCGGGCTCACCCCGTGGGCGGCGCGGAGTGCTTCGGCGGGTACCCACACGAAGTTCGCCTCCGAGTGCGGGGTGCCGTAGGGCGCCAGGAACGCTTCTAGCCGGTCACGCTGGGTGCGGGTGGAGGTGGTGCGGGACCGGAGGTCGTCGATAAGCGAAAGCGAGGCTAGGGCGCCCGCCTGAGCGGGGACCGAGACTGAGAAGGGGACGGCCACTTTGTTGAGTGCCGCGATGATGGGCTCGGGGCCGAACGCGTAGCCCACGCGCGCGCCGGCGAGGCCGTACGCCTTGGAAAAGGTGCGAAGGCCCACGACGTTGGGGTAGCGCAGGATCTCCTCGGTGGCGACGGGGGTGTCGTCGGCGGCGTTGTACTCGAAGTAAGCCTCATCGAGCGCGACGATGACGTCGGCGGGGACGCGCGCCATGAACTGCGTGAATTCGGAGGTGGTGATGGTGGTGCCGGTCGGGTTGTTCGGGTTGCACACGAACACGACTCGGGTGCGGTCAGTGACCGCGGATGCCAGCGCGGGCATGTCCAAGCGATGCTCGGGAGTGAGAGGAACCGGAACTGGGGTGGCTCCAGCGATCTGCGCGAAGATGGGATACGCCTCGAAGGAGCGCCAGGGGAAGACGACCTCGTCGCCCGGGCCGGCCGCCGCGGTGACCAGCTGCTGGCACAGGGCGGAGGATCCCGTACCCACGGCCACCTGCCCAACCTCGACACCGAGGTGCGACGCCAGCGCCTCGCGCAGCTCGAGCGCGCCCATGTCCGGGTAGCGGTTGACCTGCGCGAGTGAACGGGCCATCGCCTCAGCGACGGTCGGCAGTGGCGCTTCGGCGGACTCGTTGGAGGATAACTTCAGCGCGCGTTCGTTGCGGGCGCCGGGGACGTAGGCGGGGAGGCGCTCAAGGTCGGGTCGGATCATGCGGACTATGGTACGGCCGCACGCTCGCGGCAACGGTTAACAGTGCCACCCAGATGACGAGCGCGAACAAACCGGCCCGGTATTCCGGCAACCACGCCATAAGCACCAGCACCAACACGAAGTAGCCAGCGCAGAGGTAGTTGGCGTACGGGGCACAAGGCGCCTTGAAAGAAGAGCTCAGGTCCCGTTTGCGGAAGCCCAGGTGCGCGAAATTCACCGCGGCCCAGGTGATCAGCTCGCTTCCTACAACTACGGCGAGCAGTACCTGGAAGACGCGGCCCTCGAAGAAGTAATTGAACAGGACGACGGTGCCCATGAGTGTGGCGTCGAAAAGTAGAGCGCGCAGGGGGAGACCTTTTGGCGTGGTCGCGGCGAAGAAGCGGGGAGCCTGGCCGTTGATAGCCAGGTCACGCAGCATGCGGGACCCGGAATAGGTCATCGTGTTGCACACCGACGCCACGGCGGTGAGGATCACCAAATTCAACACGTGGGCCGCGCCATCGATGCCCACGAACTGCAGCACCCGGACGAAGGGGCTGGCGCCGGTATCTTGCGCGTCCCACGGGGCGAGCAACAAGATGACCCCGATGCCGCCGATGTAAAACACAAGAATGCGCCAGATCACGGAGTTGATGGCCTTGGGGATGGCGCGGGAGGGATTTTCCGTCTCACCCGCGGCGGTGCCGATAGACATGATGCCGCCGAAAGTGAAGGTCACCGCGACCAGCGAGAACACCACACCAGTTGCACCGTTGGGGAAGAAGCCCCCGTGGTCGACCAGGTTGTGCAGCCCGGCCTCCGAGCCCGGCGAGAAGGCCAGGACTACGCCGAGCGCGATCATGGCCAGAAGGGCAATGACCTTGATCAGGCTGAGCCAGTATTCGGCCTCCGCGAACACGCTCACCCTGGCAGCGTTGATGCCCACGATCACAACTAACGTGACCAGGGCGGTGACCCAGTGCGGTACTTGAGGTAGCCATAGGTCAAGGAACGCTCCCATCGCGGTGAGCTCGATCATGCCCACGACGATGGTGGTGTACCACCAGTTCCAGCCGGTGACGAATCCGGCGCGGGGGCCGATGTAGTCGCGCGCGTACGCGGCGAATGATCCTGAAACAGGGTTGGCCACGGCCATTTCGCCCAGCATGCGCATGAGCGAATACACGATCATGCCGACGATCAGAAACGCGACCAGCACCCCCGGCCCGGCGTAGCCAATCGACTCGGCTGAACCGAGGAAAAGTCCGGTGCCGATGGCTGAACCGAGTGCGATCATGCGCATCTGGCGGCTGGACATGCCGCGGGAAAGGCCGGCGTCCCGTTCTTCTAGGGATACGCCGGCCTGTTCGGAGCCACCCACAGTGATTACGCCTGGCCCTCAAATAGGGTTGTCACGGAGCCGTTCTCGAAGATCTCGTGGATCGTCTTCGCCAGCAGCGGGGCGATGGAAAGCACCGTGAGGTTCTTCCAGCCCTCGGTGTTCTGCGGGAGGGTGTCGGTGGTGATGATCTCCTCGGCACCGCACTCGTTGAGGCGCTCGCGGGCCGGGTCGGAGAACACGCCGTGGGTGCAGGCGATGACGACGGACTTCGCGCCCGCCTCCTTGAGCACGCCGACGGCGCCGGCGATGGTGCCGCCGGTGTCGATCATGTCGTCGAGGAGGATGCAATCCTTGCCCTCGACCTCACCGACGACGCGGTTGGAAACGACCTTGTTCGCAGCGTCCACGTCGCGGGTCTTGTGCACGAAGGCCATCGGAGCGTCGCCAAGCATGTTGGCCCACTTCTCGGCCGTCTTCACGCGGCCGGCGTCGGGGGAGACCACGACGAGGTTGTCCAGCGGGTACTTGGACTTGATGTAGTCCACGAGGATCGGCATGGCGTGCATGTGGTCGACGGGGCCGTCGAAGAAGCCCTGGATCTGATCCGTGTGCAGGTCGACCGAGACGATGCGGTCCGCGCCGGCGGCGGTGAGCAGGTCCGCGATAAGGCGGGCGGAGATCGGCTCGCGGCCACGGTGCTTCTTGTCCTGGCGCGCGTACGGGTAGAACGGCAGGATCGCGGTGATGCGCTTGGCGGAGCCGCGCTTGAGCGCGTCGATCATGATGAGCTGCTCAACGAGCCACTTGTTCAGCGGCTGGGCGTGAGACTGCATGACAAAGCAGTCAGCACCGCGGACGGACTCCTCAAACCGGATGAAGATCTCGCCGTTGGCGAAGTCGCGGGCGGTGGTGGGCACGAGGTCGATGCCGAGCTCCTTGGCCACGGCCTCCGCGAGCTCGGGGTGCGCGCGCCCGGTGAAGACCTTGAGGTCTTTGTGGTTTTCAGTGGAGTAACCAGTCATGTTTAACCCTCTCGCTTTTCGCGTGCTTGCTTCGCCGCTTCCGCGGCCTCGGTGCCCGGGCGGCGCTTTTCCACCCAGCCCTCGATGTTGCGCTGACGGCCCTCCTTGATGGCGAGCGCGCCGGCCGGCACATCTTCCGTGACCACTGTACCCGCGCCGGTGTAGGCGCCATCGCCGATGTTCACGGGCGCGACGAACATGGTGTCCGAGCCGGTGCGGCAGTAGTTGCCGATGGTGGTGTGGTGCTTGTTCACGCCGTCGTAGTTGGCGAAGACGCTGGATGCGCCGATGTTGGACTCGCGGCCCACGGTGGCGTCGCCGATGTAGGTCAGGTGCGGCACCTTCGAGCCCTCGCCGATCTTGGCGTTCTTGGACTCGACAAAGCCGCCGAGCTTGCCGCGCGCGCCGAGCTCGGTGCCGGGGCGGATGTAGGTGAACGGGCCGACAGTGGCCTCCTCGCCGATGACGCCGAGCTCGCCCTGCGTGCGCACGACCTTCGCGCGGACGCCGACCTCCATGTCGGTGAGCGTGGTGTCAGGGCCGATCACGGCGCCGTCGCCGATGACGGTGGAGCCCCACAGCTGCGTGTTCGGGTGGATGATCACGTCGCGGCCGATCTCCACCTCGACGCCGATCCAGGTCGTCGCCGGGTCGATGACGGTCGCGCCCGCGCGCATCGCCTTCTCGACGAGCCTCCGGTTGAGCTCCTTGCCCGCCTCGGCGAGCTGCACCCGGTCGTTCACGCCGGCGAGCTCGCGCGCGTCGGGGGCGGTGAAGGCGGCGACCCGGAGGCCGTCGTGACGCGCGATGCCCAAGACATCGGTGATGTAGAACTCGCCCTGGGCGTTGTCGGGGGTGATGCGCTCGAGCGCGCTGCGCAGCACGGCGCCGTCGAACGCGAAGACGCCGGAGTTGACCTCCTTGACCTTGCGCTGCTCGTCGGTGGCGTCCTTCTCCTCGACGATCTCGAGGACGTCGCCCGCCTCGCCGCGGATGATGCGCCCGTAGCCGGTCGGGTCCTCGAAGTCGAGGGAGAGCACCGTCACCGCGGCGTGCTCCTGCTCGTGCTTGTCCACGAGTGCCTCAAGCGTCTCGGGCGTGAGCAGCGGCACGTCGCCGTTGGTGACCACGACGGTGCCGTCGAAGTCCGGGATCGCGGTGAGCCCCACCTGCACGGCGTGCCCGGTGCCGTTCTGCTCCTCCTGGACGGCCTGGCGGATCTCCACCTGCATCTCGTCCGCGATGGCCTCGACGGCGGGGGCGACCTGGTCGCGCTGGTGGCCGACGACGGCCACGAGCTGCGACGGGTGGATCCCGGCGGCGGCGTGCAGCGAGTGGGACAGCAGGCTGCGGCCGCCGATCTCGTGCAGGGTCTTCTGCCGGTCGGACTTCATGCGGGTTCCCGCGCCGGCCGCGAGCACGACGACGGCGCGTTCGGAGTGGTTCGGCACTCGTTTGCTCCTTGGTGTGGGGCTGTAATGACGTGCCCAGCATAACGCCTAGCCGCGCGCGCCCGAGACCTCCTTGAGGTTCGACGCACCGAACACGCCCGCGTACCCCACGACCGCGAGGAAGAGAAGCGCCGCCTGGGGGCCGAGCAGCGCAACCGCGGACGAGATCGCGCCGACGACAAGCAGCACCACGCCCATGACGGTGTTGGATGCCCCGGTGATCATCGTGCGCTTGTCCCCGGCGGCCATGTCCACGAGGTACGTCTTGCGGCTCACGCGCACCGCGGTGTGCGCGAGGTTGACCAGGAAGAAGCCGAGCGGCATCACCCACGCGTTGACCCCGGGACCGAACGCCCGCGCGCTGAGCACGAGCGCGACGATAACGGTGGAGGCGATGCCCGCCGCCCACGCCATCGTGCGTTTCGACGACCTATCGGACCACAACCCCGAAATCCGCCCGCCGACGAGCGACGCGCCGCCCGAGGCGATGACGAAGGCGCCGAGGCCGGTGAGGTCCGCGCCCTGGTCCCCGGCGAGCACGACGATAAACGGCGTGGACAGCGCGGTGACGAGCATGAGGGAGCGCACGAGGAGAAAGCGCTGCAGGTCCGTGTCGCCCTTGACCAGCGCCCACATTTCGGCGAGGCTCTGCCCGTCTTTCGCGGCCGGCTCGGCCTCCGGTTCGTCGATACGGCGGAAGACCACGGCGGCGAGCGCCCACGTCAGCGCGCCGCCGAAGAGCAGCGCGGCGAGCCCCCACCGCGGCAGGTCGTTCGGCACGAACGAGAGGATAAGGCCCACCGCCAGCGTGAACGCGCCGGCAAGCTCGGTCGCGCGGCCGGTGATCTCGCCGCGGCGGCCCTTCGAGATCGTGCGCCCCTGGACGTCCTTGCCGGCGAGCGAGCAGATGGAGCGGAAGACCGCGTGCACGGCGAGCAGGGCGAGGACGGCGGCGCCGAGCGCTGCGCCGTCGAGAAGCAATGCGCTCACCGCGATGAGGGTGGCGGCGAGGAACTGGCCCCACGAGCCGATGAGCCACACGCGCTTGCGCGAGCGCTGCGAGGTCACCCACGGGCTTAAGAACGCCTGCGGCAGCATCGAGCCAGACTCGCGGATGGGCACGAGGAACGACGTGAGCACCGCCGGTACACCCGCGGCGCTGAACAGCCACGGCAGCGTCGTTTTCGGGGCGACGATCTGGTCGCCGATGTTTTGCAGGCCGTTCGACCAGATGAACCGGCGGGCGTTCGCGTCCTCGTTATGCATACTTGCGGATAGTAGGATCATTGGCAAAGATCGGCGAACCGGGAGGAGCGATGGAGATGGACAGACGGACGTTTTTCAAGGGCATGGTGTTCGCCGCGGCGGCGACCGGGGTGGCGGCCACGGCCGGGTGCTCGAGCCAGCCGAAGCCGCGCGGCGCGGACGCGGACCCCCGCCCGCTGCCCATCCCGCCGCTGGAGCAGGGCACGCTCCAGGGCAACGTGCGCCGCTTCGAGCTCACCGCGCAGGAGGGCGAGTACGAGATCGTCCCCGGTACGAACACTAAGACCTGGGGCTTCAACGGCCCGTTCCTCGGCCCGACGCTGTACATGCGCCGCGGCGAGACGATCGAGATGACGGTGCGCAACGAGCTGCCCGAGCCCACGGTCGTGCACTGGCACGGCCTGCACCTGCCCGCCACCGCGGACGGCGGGCCGGTGCTCATGTTCGGCCCGGGCGAGACGTGGTCGCCGACGTGGACCGTCGACCAGCCGGCCGCGACGTGCTGGTACCACCCGCACCCGCACGAGAAGTCCGCCCTGCACGCCTACCGCGGCCTCGCCGGGGGCCTCATTATCGACGACGACGATTCCGCCTTCTCCGGCCTGCCCAACGACTACGGGGTGGACGACATCCCCGTGATTATCAAGGACGCGAACTTCACCGACGACGGCCAGTTCGACGAGGACAACGGCTGGCTCGGCGACACCGTCCTAGTCAACGGCATCACGAAACCCCGTTTCGAGCCCACCACCCAGCGCCTGCGCCTGCGCGTGCTCAACGGCACGACGATGCGCTACCTCCACCTCACCCTCGGCGTGCCGTTCACGGTGGTGGCCACGGACCAGGGGTTCCTGGAGAACCCGGTGGAGGTCGACGGCGTGCTGCTCAGCTCCGGTGAGCGCGTGGAGATCGTCGTTGACCTCGAGCCGGGCAAGAAGCTTATGCTGCGTAGCGACGCCCTCCCGGACGACGGCGGCCTTACCGACAAGGACGCCGTCGAGGAATTCCAGGTGCACCGGAAGTTCGACCTGCTCGAGATCGCGGCACCCCCGGAGACCGTGCCCGCGTCCCCCGCGCTGGCGAGCACGCTCGTGCCGTTCGACGCGCCCACCTCGGCGACGGTGACCCGCGAGTTCCGCCTCAACGGCATGGAGATCAACGAGAAAACCATGGACATGTCGCGCGTGGACGAGGTGATCGACCACGAGGGCCCCGAAATCTGGCGCGTGACCAACGAGAACTCCGCCATGCTGCACAACTTCCACATCCACAACGCCCGGTTCGCCGTGCAGGGCGTCGAAGACGGCGATGTGGAGTTCACCTCGGGCTGGCACGACACCATCGCCGTGCCGCCGCTGGCGACGGTGTCCCTGCTCGTTGAGTTCGGCTACTACCCGGACCCGACGACCGCGTACATGTACCACTGCCACATGCTCAACCACGAGGATAAGGGCATGATGGGGCAGTTCGTCGTGGTGAAGCCGGGCGAGAAGCCCGCGCTCGCGCCGCCGCGCTGAGCCAGTGCGCCGGTGAGCGCCGGCTAGTCGCGCACGTTGTGGCCAATGATGCCGGGCAGCAACAGTGGGGCCTCGCCGAGCAGCGCGCGCAGGTTGCCGTCGCGCTCGACCGCGCTGGTCACCGTCTTGACCTTGGCCGCGCCCCTGTCCTGGCGCCGGTTCTGGCCCGCCCCGGCCGCACCCATGTGCCCGCCGCCCACGACGGACCCGCGCGCCCCTTGGGAGCCATTGCTTGACGACGCCGTTCCGTACTGCGCCGCGCTGGACCCGCCGGGCGCGCCGGTGCTGGTGCCGGTGCCGGTCGCGTTCGCGCCTGTGCCCGCGGCGGGGCCCGCCCCGAATCCGGCGCCCATGCCACTGCCCGCGCCGCCACTTGCCCCGGCGCCGCCACTTGCCCCGGCGCCGAAACCCGCACCCGAACCGGTGCCCGGCGCGAAGCCAGCGTTGCCGAAGCCCGGACGCGCGGCGTGCATCCCGGCGCCGGCCGCCGCGCCGGACCCCATGCCTGGCCCCGTGCCTGCCCCGATCCCGAAACCGGGTCGGGCTGCGTGAGCAACGGCGGCGTGACCCAGCCCGCCCGCACCGCCCGGTGCGCCGCCGATGCCGGGCGCCACGCCCGC